>ENA-UOYA01001212-UOYA01001212.1-activated-sludge-metagenome-genome-assembly--contig:-NODE-1212-length-28644-cov-5.531533_pt1 | contig 28644 bp, 28 predicted proteins | sample MGYA00238163_ERZ764804 | MGnify/ENA primary metagenome ERZ764804 (study PRJEB28919, sample SAMN05720223) | activated sludge metagenome | isolation source: Anaerobic digester | place: Hong Kong... | reverse complement strand
AGGAAGAGTGCTTGGCGTTACCGCCCTGGGAGACACCCATGATGAGGCAAGGAAAAAAGCCTATGACAATGTGGCGCGGATCTCCTTTGAGGGCGCACATTACCGGAAGGATATCGGACTTCTGAACCGGAACCAGGCCGGTCGGGCTTAAATCGTTAAAGTTTGATGCTGTATGAGTTGAAATAAATAGCGAAAAAGAGAAAGCAGGCGCATTCCGGCGCCTGCTTTCTGCTTCTCCGAAATGATACGACAATGAATTCAGAAGTTCCTCTCATTTGATGCATGGATATAAGAGTTTTTTGCTTTTTCGTTCTCACATGTTATAATACTTAATGGTCCATATTATATCAGACCGTTCAGCTAAAAGACAAGCGGGAGCGGAGCCCAAATCGAAAGAGTACGTATCGGAGGAAAATCAATGGATGTTTTAAATATAGCGCCTGTAAGGTATGAGGAAGACAAAATGCTGATCCTGGATCAGACCCGGCTTCCGGGAGAGAAGGTTTATCTGGAAATGAAGACGAAGGAGGACGTCTGGGACGCGATCTACCATCTGAGGGTCCGGGGAGCTCCCGCTATCGGCGTGGCTGCCGGCTACGGCCTTTACATCTGTGCCAGGGAAATCAGCGCTGCCGATTATCATGACTTTTACGGGCAGTTCATGGAGATCAAAAATCATATCGCATCTTCGAGACCGACTGCGGTGAATCTTTTCTGGGCGCTGGACCGCATGGAGCAGTGCGTCAAGGGCTATGAAAACCGGCAAGGCACTTGGGAGGAAACGCAGGAGGATTTGAAAAAGGCGCTGCTCGCCGAAGCGGAAAAAATCCGGATCGAAGACGAATGCGCCTGCCGCGCCATGGGAGAATATGGCCTGACTCTTCTCAAGCCGGGCATGGGGATCCTGACCCATTGCAATGCCGGAACGATCGCGACCGCAAAATACGGAACCTGTCTGGCGCCGCTCTATCTCGGCCATGAAAGAGGGTACGGGTTTAAAGTGTTCGTTGATGAGACCCGGCCCCAGCTTCAGGGCGCAAGGCTCACCGCATGGGAGCTGCAGGAAGCGGGGATCGACACGACGCTGATCTGCGACAACATGGCGTCCATCGTGATGAAAAACGGCTGGATCGACGCGGTGGTGGTAGGATGCGACAGAATGGCGGCCAACGGAGACGGCGCCAACAAGATCGGGACCTCGGGCGTCGCGATCCTGGCCAAGGAATACGGCATTCACTTCTATATGTTCGTTCCGACCTCCACCATCGACCGGAAGACAAAGACGGGGGACGACATCCACATCGAACTGAGAAAGGGCGAGGAAATCTATAAGCTCTGGTACGAAAGGGACATGGCGCCGGAAGGCATCAAGACCTATAACCCGGCGTTCGACGTGACACCGGCGAAATACATTACCGCCGTCGTTACGGAAAAAGGTATCCTGTATCCGCCGTACGAGGAAAGCATAAGAAGACTGTTTGAGGGATAGCCGAAGATATGACGAAGAATAAAATTTATTTCCTGATGGTATGCTCCACCCTGTTCTGGGCCGGCGCCTTCATTGCGGGCAAGTATACCGTCCCTTACATACCCACATTCACCCTGACCTTTTTCAGGTTTTTCTATGCGATCATCATTCTGTATTTTGTGATGAAACGGATGAAGGTCGTTTTCCGGCCGGAGAAGGACAAGATCCCGGTCTATCTCTTCACCGGCATCGTCGGGATGTTTGGTTATCATGTCCTGTTTTTTACCGCTTTGAAGTACACGACCGCCATCAACACATCCATCATCGCGGCGGCATGTCCGATGATGACAACGCTTATGGCCGTCCTCTTTCTGCGTAACAGACTTGGTATCAAACAGGTCGTTGGGATCCTTCTTTCCTTTACCGGCGTGTTATTGACCATTACGGGGGCCGATCCCGCCATCCTGAGAGGGTTTACCTTCAATGCGGGGGACCTTTGGATGCTGGCGGCCGTGGCGGCCTTTGCCGCATACAGCGTATACAGCAAGGGCAAGGGAAAAGGAATGGAGCCAATCGTGCTGACGTATTACAGCTTTCTGGTCTGTACCATTGTACTGATCCCGTTTGTGATTTATGAAAGACCATGGGAGTTCCTGCACTCCATCCCTGCTTCGGCTCATCTGGCGGTGCTGTATATGAGCATTTTCCCGTCGGTCATCGGTTATCTCGTACAGCAGATGGCGATCAAAGAGATCGGACCGAGTAAAACTTCGATCTTCTTCAATCTGGTGCCGCCGTTTTCGATCATCCTTGCGGTCCTGATCCTCAGGGAGGCCCTTGAACCGGTCAAACTGCTGACGACGGCCCTGATCATAGCCGGCGTGTATATCTGTCAGCGGGATCAATCAGACGGTTGAATGCAGCCCGGCAATATGATAAAATCTAATCCTAATCAGAAAAGATTGGACGGAAGAGGCGTATGTCATACAAGATCAAGCTTGATATCTTTGAAGGACCCTTCGATTTGCTTGTCTACCTCATTGAGAATGCCAGGATGAGCGTCTATGATATTCAGGTTTCGGAAATCACGGATCAATATATCAAATATGTCGAAAACATGAAAACCCTCGACGTCAATCTTGCGACGGAATTTATGGTATTGGCGGCGGAACTCATCGAACTGAAATCAAAGATGCTGCTTCCGCGGATGAAAGCGGACGGCGAAGGGCTTCTTGAGGAGGATCCGAGAGCGGAACTCGTTCAGAAGATTCTCGAATACAAGCGGTTCAAGTCGGCGGCGGAGCTCCTTGAGATGCAGGAAGAGCTGAATCAGCGCATCTTCGTGAAACCGAAGGAAGATCTGACTCCTTTTACGAGAGAGGCGGACGAATACCTGAACCTTGATATCCAACAGTTCGTAAAAGCGTTCCATCTGTTTCTGCAAAAAAAGAAACGGATGGACGAGATCAACAGGATTTATTCAAGAGTGGAAAGACAGAAAATATCCGTTGAGCGGAAAATCGAACAGATCAGGAACCTGTTCCGGCTTAAGGAAAGAAAGAGGCTGAACTTCCGGGATCTGTTGACAGCGGAAAGCGACCGCTATGATGTTGTTCTTACCTTTGTGTCCGTCCTGGAAATGATCCGGCAAAAGACTGTCAGCGTCAGACAAAATATCAATTTCGGCGAGATCTATCTCAGCCTGAACGAGAAAAAGACAGGCGGCGGAATAGATGCGCCGGAGGAAGGAGAAAGCGCGTCATGACCAGCAAGAAGACTATAAAATCAGCATTTGAATCCATGCTTTTCGTTTGGGGCGAACCTCTGGACGTCAAGGTCGCCGCAGAGATTTTCAATATGAATTGGAAGGACGCCTATGACTACTTCAAGGAGCTTCAGGCCGAATACGAGCAGGAGGGCAGAGGAATCCAGATTCGGGAGATCGACAAGAGCTTTCAGTTTTGCACAAATATTGAAAACAGCGAATACATAGAGCGGCTTTGCACGCCCGTTAAGGAGAAGCGGCTCTCCCAGTCGGCGCTGGAAGTACTCGCGATCATCGCATATAAACAGCCGGTTACGAAGGGGGAGATCGAATCCATCCGCGGAATCAAGTGCGACAGGGTGATCGAGGGACTCCTGAAGAAGGAGCTCATTGCGGAAGTCGGACGATCCTCCGGCATCGGAAGACCGATCCTGTACGGAACAACTTCTGTTTTTCTAAAAAAATTCGGATTCAAGGATTTAAAAGATCTGCCCGATATCGACGATATCGGAAGCATCGTACGGGAGGAGGAAGAACCCGACGGGCTCGACCTCCAGCAAATATCCATCGACCTTATTAAGGCCTAGATATTCGCAGAATTTTATTGTTAATTAGAATGCTCAACAAGCTGCGCCGGCAGAAAACGTTGAGCATTTCAGAACAAATAAAAATTTCCAAGAATATCTCCTTCGGCTGAAACAAAAAATAGCCAAAAGGAGATTTTTATTATGAGAAGAATCATCATATTCCTATTAATCATCATGACGGCAGCCTTTTTTGCGGCGCCTTACGGTGCAGAAGAGCAGCCCGGCGAAGAGCAGCCATACGAGGAGCAGCCTCCTCCTGTGATTTCCGCGCAGACTGCGATTATGGTTGAAGCCAATTCGGGTGAGGTGCTCTACGAAAAAAATCCGGAACAGAAAGCATATCCCGCCAGCATTACGAAAATCATGACTGCCCTGCTGGCTATTGAAAAAGGGGATCTGGACAAAAAAGTCAAAATCTCTGAGAATGCGGCGGGTGTTGAGGGTTCTTCCATCTATCTTGAGGCGGGGGAGAAGATTACGCTCCGGGATCTGGTCTACGGACTGATGCTGCGTTCCGGAAACGACGCCGCGATCGCTATTGCCGAGGAAATAGGAGGCAGTACCGAGAGATTTGTGATCATGATGAATAAGAGAGCCCGTGAACTGGGCGCTTATCGAACACTTTTTGTAAATCCCAACGGACTTCACAGCTCCGGACATTACACGACGGCGAAAGATATGGCGCTCATCGCCATGGCCGCCATGAAAAATCCCGAATTCAAAAAGGTGGCCGCGGCGAAATCCTGGGTCGCCGACAGGGGAGAAGGCAAGTACAATTATTTTTTCAATAAGAACAAGGTGGTCTATCAATATACCGGCGGGACCGGGATCAAAATCGGCTTCACAAAAGCGGCCGGTAGAACCCTGGTCGCTTCCTCGGAACGGGACGGCATGGAACTGATCTGTGTCGTTATGAATGCGCCGGGCTGGTTCCAGGACACCTACAAGCTCATGGATTACGGATATGATCAGTATGAAACGGTTAAAATCACCGGGGCGGAGCAGCCTGTCAAGGCGGTCAAAATAAAAGGAGGCAGCAAGAACTATGCCATGATCGGTTCCAGGGAGGAAATCCGCTGTCCCTTGAAAAAGGGTGCTGAAAACCGAATCTCTGTCGTATACGCCGTGCCGCAGCGGCAGAAGGCTCCCGTCAGCAGATGGCAGGAGGCCGGATATTTAAAAATATATGTCAACGGACGATACCTGTTCTCCAGGCCGCTTTGCTATCTTGAAGATATCGAGTAGCAAATAGGCCGGTCGCGAAATATCATAATACCAGTTTTGAAAGAGGAGGCAGCTAAATGAGCTACGGTATTATGGAGGAGAGGATCGGCGCACTGACGCAGAAAGAGATCAACTGCATCGATGCGGGTACGGAGAATTGCCCCTGCTATCTGGCAGTGACGGGAGACTGTCTGGTCTGCAGCCGTCTGCAGGGCAAGGATTACTGCAATTGCAACTGGAAAGGTGTTTGTATCTATAACGAATTCATTCAGGGAAACCGGAAGGTCAACAATCCCAGAAGAGAATTTGAAGCACCGATCGTTGAAAAAATATTCTATAGGGAGGACCTGGTCGTCTATATCCTCGATGTAGGAAAGGGCTTTGCGATGAAAGCCGGACGGCCGGGTTCCTATTTGTTTGTAAAGGGAAGCGGCGCGAGCAGCTTTTATGATATTCCGATTTCGGTAATGAAGGCAGATATTGAAAAAGGCCAGATCCACCTGGCGATCAAGATCATATCGTCAAAAACAAAGGCGCTGCTGACGGAAAACGAAAGACTGGCGCTGAGAGGCCCTTACCGGAACGGAATGCACGGGATTTCCACCATCCTGAACAAGAAAGGGAAAAACCTGAAGACGCTTATCGTAGCCAAAGGGATCGGCGTCGCGCCGGGCATTCTGGCTTCCCGGGCTTTTCGGAATAAAGGCACGCTCGATATGGTGGTCGACACGGAGAAGATCAGCAAAGCGCTGATCGAAGATTACGTTGATTCGGAACGGGAGGCGGACGACTTACGCATGACGGAACCGGACACCTTGCGCATGACAGATACGGGCGGCATGCTCCTGTACCTGTCTTTGACGGATCAGAGCACTGTGAAAAAGCTGGAAAGCATGATGGAAAATACCCGTTATGACAACGTGGTACTCCTCGTATCGGATTATTATATTGCCGATCTCGGAAGAATGGTAAAAAAAATTCTTCCGGCGGCAGACCTTGCAGTGAGCAATAATTTCCGGATCTGCTGCGGTGAAGGATTGTGCGGTTCCTGTTCCATAGACACTTCTGCCGGTGATACGATCAAAATGTGCAAATGCCAGATGGACGGGGACGACTTTCTGGATCTCTATTCCAGTTCATCGGTATAGACGGTGACCTTATTTTTACCGGTTTTTTTGGAATGATACAGAGCCTTGTCCGCACGGTCCAGGATCTGGTCCGAGGTCATGTTCATTTCCCATAAAGCGATACCGGCGCTGACGGAGACCGGAACAACGACGCCGTTTTTGTCCCGGAGGCTCAAACCGGACACCTCTTTCAGCAGCCATTCACATACCAGTGTGGCATATTCCAGATTTGCTTCCGTAAGAATGATCACAAATTCGTCTCCGCCGTATCTGGCGCAGCAGTCGACGGAACGGGTACAGGTCCTGATGATATCTGAAACGGATTTCAGCACGGTGTCGCCGAAATGATGGCCGTATTCATCGTTGATCTGCTTGAAATCGTCAAAATCTATCATAATGAGAGGGAACGGCCTCCCGTTAGCGGTAGATTTTTTGATTTGCTGTCTCAGAAACCGGTCCTGGTATCCCTTGCTGTGCAGGCCGGTCAGATAATCCGTATCGTAGAAGACCGACGTCATACGAAGCAGCCTGTATATGATCAAAGAAGTAATGATGATAAAAAGGAAGGCATTGAGAAGGATTACATTTTTAACACTTGCAAGCGAAGCCTGCACCGAATTGACGGAAACATCCACGCCGACATGGGCAACCGCCTCTCCGGTCAGAGGATCGAGGATGGGGGTCATGCCCGTCAGCAGTTTGCCCCAGTCCTGATCATCGACGATGGGAGTATAGCCTGAGGCCTTGCTGTTGTAAATGTTCCGTTCGAACCGATCCAGGTTATCTTTCGAGCCAATCGGCGAAAACAGTTCGCTCTCCGGGTCTTCCCCGTCAAACAGATACACGATTTGAAATTCTGACACGCGCTTGCAGCAGTAGAGAAATTTCACTTCCGATTTTTCCCTGATATCGCGGAACAAATTCTGCATCTTTTGATAGTAAACAGCATCGTACTTACCGTCCGTATAATGCTCGGCATTCATCAGCTTTTCAAAAGAAGCGTAATCCTGCTCGATCAGTTTTGCGACTGCGATTGACAGGCTCATCGCCTTTTTTCCCTTTTCCTCAATCAGCAGGGATTCGATATTATTGTGCAGCGACACAGCAGAGACGATTGACAAAACTGATATAATAACGATTGCGGCAAACAGAAATACCAATCTTGACCCGATCAGTTTTTTCATCTTGAATTTTGTTCTCCTCAATCCACGGAATTGTTTTGTTTGATAATATCACATTTTGGAAAATAAAACTATTTAATTTGACAAATTTTATGAAAATTTGTCGAAAAAGTTCTGCAGATGAAAGAATCCCTCCCGATGCGGGAGCGGTTTGATGAGATCGTCCGGGAAGTAAAAGAGATCATTTTGAAATTTTAATATCATTTCAGCAGTCCGCAGAATATGCTGATATATATTCTGAACTACGGAGGCAAATATATGGATAGAGTTGTGATCATAGGAGGCGGATGGTCCGGCTGTGCCGCTGCTTTGGCTGCGCGGAAGGCGGGGGCTGAAGTGACTTTGGTTGAAAAGACGGATATGCTTCTGGGACTGGGCAATGTAGGAGGGATTATGAGAAATAACGGCAGGTTTACTGCCGCCGAGGAGAATATAGCGCTTGGAGCCGACGAGTTATTCGGAATTACCGATCGATGTTCCAGACATGTCAACGTCGATTTTCCCGGGCACAAGCATGCCAGCCTGTATGATGTCATAAAGGTTGAACCTCAAGTCAGAAGGCTTCTTGAAGAGAGAGGCGTTCAAATAAATACAATGGCCAGGGCTGTCGACGTGGTGATGGATCCGCGGATGACGTCGGAAGGCAATCGCCTGATGAAAGAAATCATCCTGGCGGATGATACGAGAATAGAAGGAGATGTCTTTGTGGAATGCACAGGCTCGACAGGGCCGATGGGCAATTGCCTTACTTACGGAAACGGATGCTGTATGTGCATCCTGAGATGCCCCGCCTTTGGGCCGAGAGTCAGCATCACGCAGAAAGCGGGGAAAAACGACATCATGGGACAGCGGAAAGACGGCGCCTACGGCGCTTTCAGCGGGTCGGGAAAACTGGAAAAGTCGTCTCTTTCCAATGAGATTCAACGGGAGCTGAACGAGAAGGGCGTAGCCGTCATACCACTGAAGCCGGAAGAGGTAGCCAAAGAAAAGCTGGACATGAAGGTTTGCCAACAGTACGCTCTGGATGAATACGCCGAGAATATCGTGCTTCTTGATACCGGATACGCAAAGATCATGACGCCCTATTTCCCGCTGGAAAAACTAAGAAAAATACCGGGCTTTGAAAACGCCAGATATGCCGATCCCTATGCCGGCGGTAAGGGAAATTCCATCCGGTATCTTTCCGTCGCGGAGCGGGATAATCATATGAGGGTGATCGGCATTGACAACCTCCTGTGCGGAGGGGAAAAATCGGGACTGTTTGTCGGACATACGGAAGCCATCTCCACGGGAACGCTCGCCGGTTACAACAGCGTCAGGTACTTAAAAGGGCTTCGCCCGCTGGAGCTGCCAAAGCAAATCGCGGTCGGGGATCTGATATCCTATGCCAATAACCGGATCCATACCAGCGACGGATTGATGACCCGCTATACCTTTGCAGGCTCGGAATATTTTCAGCGCATGCAGGAAAGGGGACTTTATACGACGGATCCCGAGGTCGTCCGCAAGAGAATCCGGAAATATGATCTTGAGAACATATACAAAGAGCCGATCATGTAGCGGAACACATTTCTTTCGCTAATCATATTGACACTTATCAATATGCCGACTATAATTACGATATCGAGAACTTTCGATATCATCGATGCATATAAATATGTCGGAGGGAAATAGATGAATCAGTCCCATGCGGAATTTGTTCCGGTGTTTAAGGCATTATCGGATGAAACGCGGTTAAGGATCATGGATATGCTTTCCAGCGAAGAAATGTGCGCATGCCGTATCCTGGAGGAATTCAGCATATCGCAGTCAACGCTCAGCTATCATATGAAAATTTTATCAGAATGCGGCATCGTCAATGCCCGCCGGGACGGCGCATGGATGAAATATACGATTAACAAAGAAAGAGCGGAAGAGGCTTTGGCTTTTTTTCAGCGCATCGTCGGAGAAAAGACGGATCGTATAGGCAGACAAGGGACGCCGGAAGAAAGCGCAAGTGATCAAAAAAAATGAAAAAGGTTGTTCGGGCGAATAAGAAAATTTCAGAAGTGTGCTGCCCGGGAGAGAATTCCGGGAAAAGCAGATCATGCTGCTGCAAAAGCGTACCGGAAGCGGTGGAAGTCTCCGCAGAGCTTTCCTTTAAAGATGTTGCAGGTTCATGGAAAGCAAGGTGGGGAATCAACCGGATGAACTATAAGGTCGATCCCGGGCTGTATTATGTGGGTCATCCTGATGCGAACTCGCCGGTATTGGTGACCGCCAATTATAAAATGAGTTTTGACTCTCTGAGAAAAGAGCTTGCGGGTATTTCCGCGTGGATACTCGTTCTTGATACGAAAGGCATCAATGTCTGGTGCGCAGCCGGGAAAGGAACCTTCGGAACGGCAGAACTGATCAACAGGATCGAAAAAACCTGCCTCTCTGAGGTCGTGGCGCACAGGACCGTAATATTGCCGCAGCTGGGAGCCGCAGGAGTATCGGCCCATGCAGTCAGAAAAGAGTCGGGCTTTCAGGTAGTTTACGGCCCTGTCAGGGCAAAAGACGTACCGATATTCCTGAAAAACGGAATGAAAGCAAACCGGGAAATGCGGATGGTACGCTTCAATTTAAAAGACAGAGCCGTTCTGACGCCGGTCGAAATCGTCGGCGCGATCAAGCCGTCCCTGATTTTGTTCGGGATCATGTTCCTTTTGAATCTGACCGGGATATTCGAATTTACAGGAACAGATGTGTATTCCTATATCGGCGCCGTAGTCGCAGGTTGCGTATTGACGCCGATCCTGCTCCCCTGGATCCCTGGAAAAGCATTTTCGTTTAAGGGGTGGCTGCTGGGCCTGTTTTGGGCAGCCGGCGTTATTAAGATCAACGGATTCTTCGGCGGCGCCGATTACGGAGTTCTCGCCGGTATCGCCTATCTGCTGATCCTGCCGTCGGTTTCGGCATATTTTGCGATGAATTTTACCGGCTGTTCGACCTATACCTCCTATTCCGGCGTCATCAAGGAAATGAAAGCCGCGATCCCGTTGATTGCCGTTTCGGTCAGTCTGGGAATCATACTGCTGTTCATGGGCAACCTACTGCCGAGTTCATGATCCCGGCGTGGGAAGCTCGCGCCAGTATTTTTATAAAGCAGGATCAGAGGAGATCTTGATATGAAACATAGATATTTAAAAAATGTGGTTACACTAAAGCTTGATGCGGAAAAATGCAGGGGATGCGGTATGTGCGTCGACGTTTGCCCTCATGGCGTGTTTATGATGGAACAGGATAAGGCTGTCATAACCGACCGGGATCTATGTATGGAATGCGGAGCCTGCGAGAAAAACTGTCCGTTTACGGCCATAGAGGTGAAAACCGGGGTGGGCTGCGCCGCTGCGGTAATCAACGGAATGCTGAGAGGCACGGAGCCAAGCTGCGACTGCTCAGAGGGCGGCACAAGCTGCTGCTGACATTTACCGCAACATACTCTTCCTATTTTTCCGGCAGTATGCTAAAATTTCAGTATTCCGCAAATAGGGTGAATCACTTTTTTACAAAGGAGTACGGAAATGCGTTTGAATAAATATATCGCCCAGGCCGGGATCGCCAGCAGGAGGAAAGCGGACGAGCTTACGCTGCAGGGAAAGGTCCGGATCAATGGCGCAGTCATGAAAGAACCGGGGTACGACGTTGCAGAAGATGACGTCGTTGAGGTGAACGGCCAGGTCGTTAAGCACGATGCAAAGAAGGTCTATATCATGCTGAACAAGCCGAAGGGATTCATCACCTCGGTCAAAGATGAAAAAGACCGGCCGACCGTGATGGAGCTGGTCTCGGACATCGAAGAGCGGCTTTTCCCCATCGGGCGCCTGGATTACAACACGTCCGGCCTGCTGCTGATGACCAACGACGGCGATCTGTCCTTCAAACTTGCCCATCCGAAACATCAGATTTACAAGACCTACCGGGCCAGGGTCTCGGGTCAGCTTTCCGGAGAAAAACTGACACGGCTGCGAAACGGAGTCGATATCGGCGGTTTTGTGACTTCCAGGGCGGAGGTTAGCGTGATCAAACAGTCGGAGCGTTCCGCCATCGTGGAGATCAAAATCTTCGAGGGTAAGAACCGGCAGGTTCGTAAAATGTTTGCCGCCGTGGGCAATAAAGTGCTGGATCTGGAGAGAGTCGCCATCGGCGAACTGTATCTGGGCCATCTGAAAGAAGGCCACTACCGCAAGCTCACCCGGAAGGAAATCGAATATCTGAAAGACTGCTGAACCGTGTCCCGGCGGCAAACGACGATGGACCACGGTGAAAGGAGACGTTATGGAAAATCTGATCACAAAGCCGACGGAACTATCTCTTCACATCCTTCGCGCGTACGTCTCGGAGGGAGACGTCGTGATTGACGCAACGTCGGGAAACGGCCATGATACGCTGGCGCTTGCCAGGCTGGTTGGCAGCGCGGGGAAGGTGTACTCGTTCGACATCCAGCAGGCGGCAATAGAAAATACAAAACTCCTTCTTGAAAAAGAAGGTTTTTTTGATAATTATGAATTGATTCTCGGCTCACATCATCTGATGAACGAGTTGATACCGGAATCCCATCATGGCAACATTTCTGCAGTCGTGTTCAATCTCGGCTATCTGCCCGGCGGCGGGAAGGACAGGACGACTTTGCCCGCAACAACCCTGGAGGCGGTAAAACAGTCGCTTGCGATGATCAGACCCGGAGGTATCGTCGCCGCAATCATATACAGCGGCCATCCCCAGGGAGCGGAAGAGAAGGAAGCGCTGCTGCGCTTTTCAAAGGCTCTTCCTCATAAAGAATATCACGCCGCCTGTCTTTCATTGATCAACCAGCAGGAAAACCCGCCGGAGCTGCTGCTGATTACGAAGAAATCAATATGATTTGAGCCGGGGAACTTATTCTCCCGCCCATATGTCTAATAAATGGTGATTTGAATAGCGATAGGGGGTGTTTCTATGAGAGGACTTGCTATTTTAATCGTATTCCTGATCATTCTATCATTCGCGGGCTGCAGCGCTGATCAGCCCGATGGAGAGCCCGCGGCTCCGGATGAAGAACCTGGCATGACGGGATATGTTATGGCAAAAGAAAATGAAAGAATTCTTGTCGTCGATCCGATACCAAAGGATTTCAGCTCAACAGGCGGAGTAGACGAGTTTTACAATGCGATCTGGTTCTCGAATATTCCTGAAGCGATCAAGGAAGGAGATAAAGTGAAAGTCTGGTTCGATGCGGTTGCGGAATCCTATCCGGGACAATCGGAAGCGTTGAAAATAGAGGTTATTCCCGCATCAAGACCAGACGGGGCAGACCTGGACGAGTCGACGGCCATCTATAAAGCATTGCATTCAGGGGAAATAAACACAAGCTGGCCAACCGTATTAAAATCGATCAGGTATGAAAACGAAACGGATACCTGGGGAATTGACATAGGGGAAGCGATTGGGGAAGAACTGAAAACTTTTCATATTCAAATTATAGATGAGTAAGAGGCCCGGTCTCAAATTGAGCTCCGGGCCTCTTACCGATGGGAAAACTATGTCAAAAATACACTACTTTCTCTTGCATTCCTTTGGAGTTACGCAAATGCCTTCCGCTCTGCAGACCACGATGGGCTCCTCCAGAAAATCTGCCGCAGACGGACTGATGTCGGGCCTCGCCGCTACGACCTTCTTCGCTTCAAATCTCATTTTTCTAGAAGTGTTACCCACTTCGTATATTTCTCCGTAGGCTTCGATATAATCTCCCGCGTATGTCGGCGCCAGGAACTGAACGTCGGTGTACTTCAGGAACAGGCCCTCGTCTCCGTCCAGCTTGATCAGAAGTTCCGTCGCCACGTCTCCGAATAAATGAACCATATGAGCGCCATCGACAAGGCTTCCGCCGTAATGGGCGTCCTTATGCGACATTCTCAAACGAATCGTCGAAGTGATTTTATCCATGATATTTCTCCTCTTTTGAATAGTCGTTATAATGTGAATTTTATCCTGAAATTTAATATTGCAAACTGCGTGCCAATGCGATATCCTTGTATTGGGCGAAAAACGAACCGATTTCGCATCACCTGGTTTGGCAGGTGAGTCAAATATATACCGACAGGAGGGCGGATCAATGACGGATAACGTATATGGAATCAAACGGGTGCTCGAACCTCAGCACGTGCTGTCCACCTCTGCCTGGAAGGTGGATAACAACCGGGAAATCTATCCCAATGAGATCCGGGTTTCGATCAAGAAGCTCCATCTGGAGGGCACCAGCTTCAAACAGATCTGCATCGAATCCAACAACAATCTGGAAAAGATCAAGGACCGCATCATCGATATCGTCATCAAAAGGGGAAAACTGCATAATCCCGTAACAGACACGGGAGGACTCCTCTATGGCGTTGTCGAAAAGATCGGCGAGGAATATGACAACAAAAAAGGCCTGAAAGAGGGAGACGAGATCATCTGCAACGCGTCTCTGGCTGCGATCCCGCTCTATATCAGCAGGATCACCAGGATCGATATGGCGTACAATCAGGTCGACGCCGAAGGCTATGCGATCCTGTTCAACGAATTCCCCATCGTGAGAAGGCCGGAGGGCGTGCCGCTGAATCTTCTGCTCTTTGCGTTCGATGAATCCGGGACCATGTACACCGTCAGCAAATGTGCCAGAGGGAAAAACAATTTTCTGATCGTCGGGAGTAATCTGCTTACCAATTCGCTGTTCGGTTTTGCCATCCGGAAGGTAGCAGGGCCTGACGCCCGTATCGTCTGTCTGATCGACAGCAAGTCCGAGGTCATGCTGAAAGGCAAGAGCATCGACCTGCTTCTGAACAACGTTTTTTCGGAAATCTACTACGTCAACATATTAAAGCCCATGGAATGTCTTGAGAAGCTGAATGCTGACGCGCTGTTCGATCTGACCGTCAACTGCGCCGACATTCCCGGAGCCGAAACCATCAACATTCTGGCGACAAAACCGGGGGGTACGGTCTGCTTTGCCAACCTCATCAACAACTACAATATCGCATTGTACCTTACCGAGGCCATATCCCGCCAGCTCGACATCCGCTGCGCCGACGGGTATCTTGAAGAATATGACGAATTCGACATCGAGGTGGTTCAGGACCTTGCTCCGTTCCTGGAAAGAGCCGTCGCAACGGATATGAAGGTGGAGGACAATATCGCCTATCCTCTGGGGCGCATGAAAAAGGGCTTCGAGCTTCAGGGCTACCGGAAAAGCCTGGTGGAGGATTTCATCTGCGAAAGCCGGGCGATGACCACCGTACTGGACGAGATCCTCAGCGTTGCCAAATACGACTGCAACGTACTCATTACGGGAGATACGGGAGTCGGAAAAGAAAAGGTAGCCACGATCATTCAGAAAAACAGCAATCGCAGGATGCAGCCCTTTGTGAAGATCAACTGCGCGGCGATCGCGGATAATCTCATAGAGTCGGAATTCTTCGGATATGAAAAGGGATCCTTTACCGGAGCCAATGCCGCAGGGAAAAAGGGATATTTTGAGATCGCGGACAACGGGATCATCTTTCTGGATGAAATCGGCGACCTCCCGCAGGATCTCCAGGCCAAGCTGCTGCGGGTCATTCAGGACGGCGAGTTTTACCGGGTAGGAGGCACCGAACCGATCAAGACCAATGTAAGGATCATATCGGCGACCAACCGGAACCTCGAAAAGCTCATCGAAGAGAAAAAATTCCGCAGAGATCTTTACTACAGGCTGAACGTATTCCCGATCAGGGTTCCCAACCTGGACGAAAGGAAGGCGGAAATCCCCGCGCTTGTTGAATACTTCATGGGGAAATATACCGATAAGTTCGGGATCAAGAGGACCATCGCGGAGGACGCCATGGCGTACCTGAAGGAATGCAGCTGGCCCGGCAATATACGTGAGCTGGAAAACGTAGTCCAGCGGCTGCTGGTCACTTCGAGAGACGAAACCATAACGGTCCTGGACGTCATGAAAGAACTCCATACCGATCTCTTTGAAAAAATCAAGATGGATTTTGAAGAGGCTCCCATTGACGGAGCCGGCAGGATGAACCTGGGCGAAATGGTGGATAATTTTGAAAAGAACATCATCGAGTATGCCTGCCAAAAGCACGGTTCAACGCGGAAAGCGGCGAAAGCGATCGGAATCAGCCAGACACAGCTGGTCAGGAAAAAAAGTAAATACAACATCGTGTAAAAACCCGGCGGAAGAATGGAATGCATTTCTGAGGAAAGAATAAGGAAAGCGCATTCCATCTTTTTATGGGAAAATCTGGTGAACCGATTTTAACTCACCAAAATCAGGGATTTTGAGCGAAAACGGTTCAAAAACGGATCCGATCGCATCATTTTCAACAGCCCGCCCTTGGCATACTATTTGCTATATATATTTATTATTCGTGATGTTTTATTTACTATTATGATTTTATTTCAATTGAAATTTAACCCAGGAGGAGAACAAAAAATGAAAAAAGGAAATCCATTTGGCACCCACCGTGTTATTTCACCGAAAGGAGTGCTTCCGCAGCCTGCAGATATCATCGACAATACGATGGAAATCTACGATAACGAAGTTCTGATCGATGTGCAAACTCTGAATATCGACTCCGCAAGCTTTACGCAGATCGAAAGGCAGGCCAACGGCAATATTGAGGAAATCAAAAAGATCATGCTCGGAATCGTCGCAAAGGCCGGAAAGCACAAGAATCCTGTTACAGGTTCCGGAGGAATGCTCATCGGAACAGTCAAGGAAATCGGACCTGCTTATGTCGGTGACCTGAAGGTTGGAGACAAGATCGCTACGCTGGTATCGCTGTCTCTTACACCGCTTGTGATCGACGAGATCCTCGAAATCAGACCCGACATCGATCAGGTTGACATCAAAGGCAAGGCGATCCTGTTCCAGAGCGGCATCTACGCCGTCCTTCCGGATGACCTGCCCGAAACCCTTGCTTTATCCGTTCTTGACGTTGCGGGAGCCCCGGCTCAGACGGCAAAGCTGGTGCAGTCCGGAGATACGGTCGTGGTCATCGGCGGCGGCGGAAAATCGGGACTGCTCTGCCTGTATGAAGCCAAGAAAAGAGCAGGGGTCACCGGTAAAGTAATCTGCATCGGCGGAAGCGAAAAGAGCACAAACAGAGCGAGGAAGCTCGGACTCGCCGACGAATACTTTGCAGCGGACGCAACGGACGCAGTCGCTATTTATGAAAAGATCATGGAGCTGACAGACGGAAAGCTTGCCGACGTCGTCATCAACTGCGTAAACATTGAAAATACGGAAATGGCCAGCATCCTCGCCTGCAAAGACGGCGGAACCGTTTACTTCTTCAGCATGGCCACCAGCTTTACAAAGGCTGCATTAGGAGCTGAAGGCGTTGGCAAGGACGTTACCATGATCGTCGGAAACGGCTACTGCAAGGGGCATGCGGCAATTGCCCTTCAGGTGCTGAGAGAGTGCCAGCCTTTAAAGGAATTGTTCGCAGAAATGTACGCCTAAGCTTGAAAAATTTGCCCACAGCGTTGTTGCACTTCCTTCGTTCGGTGCTCACGTACGGGAAGTACGCTCCGCTCTCACTCAGTCGTGCGCCTAGCTGTGAACAAATTTTCCTGCGCTTACAAAATCGTAAAATTTGTTTTATTTAATCTAAGGTAGAACGAAAAGTTTTTATTTAATCTTAGGAAAGAAGGAAATCGTTATGTCAGAAAGAAAAAATTGGAAAGACATCGAAGCATGGAAAAACGTTACCGATGCCGAATGGAACGATTGGAAATGGCAGGTAGCAAACAGGATCACCACCGTCGAACAGTTGAAGAAAATCATCAACCTTACGGCGGAGGAAGAGAAAAACATTGCTGAAGTAATGAAGAGCTTCCGCCTCGGAATCACCCCTTACTACGCATCTTTGATGGACGCAGATAATCCAAGATGTCCCGTAAGAATGCAGGCGGTTCCGGTTATCGCGGAAACCCACAGAAGCGAAGCGGATATGGTTGACCCGCTTCACGAGGATGAGGACTCTCCGGCCCCTGGATTGACCCACAGATATCCAGACAGAGTTTTATTCCTGATTACCGATCAGTGCTCCATGTACTGCAGGCACTGCACCAGAAGAAGGCTCGCAGGCGAAACGGACGGCGCAAGAAGCATGGAGGACATCAACAAATGTCTCGATTACATCAGAAAGACTCCCGTTGTCAGAGACGTACTGCTCTCCGGCGGCGACTGCCTTCTTGTTGACGACGACGTACTGGAATACATCATCAGCGAGCTGAGAAAGATCCCGCACGTGCAGATCGTAAGACTGGGATCCAGAACTCCGGTCGTAATGCCTCAAAGAATCACCGACGACCTGGTCAACATGCTGAAGAAGTATCATCCGATCTGGCTGAACACTCACTTCAACCATCCGAAGGAAATGACCCCGGAAGCGATGGAAGCCTGCCGAAAGCTTGCCGACGCCGGCATTCCGCTCGGAAACCAGTCCGTACTGCTCAGAGGAGTCAACGACTGTCCGCATATTATGAGAGATCTGGTGCATGAACTGGTTAAAAACAGAGTGAGACCTTACTACATTTATCAGTGCGATCTTTCTCTGGGCATCGAGCATTTCAGAACTTCCGTGGCGGCGGGAATCAACATCATCGAGGGTCTGAGAGGACACACCTCCGGTTACGCGGTGCCTACTTTCGTAGTGGACGCCCCCGGCGGCGGCGGAAAGATTCCGGTTATGCCGCAATACATCATTTCACAGTCACCGGATAAGGTGATCCTGAGAAATTATGAAGGCGTAATTACGACTTACACCGAACCTACGGATCTGCCCAAGCTTGACTGCACTTGCGACTACTGCACGGGCAAGAAGGAATACCACTATGAAGGCGTTGCCGGACTGCTCCACGGCGAAAGAATGTCGATGGAACCGCAGCACCTGCTCCGGCACGAAAGAAACAAGCATAAATAATGAAGCATACATGCATCTGCCAGGCAGATCTCAACCGAAGATCTGCCGGCAGGTGCATCCGTTCGTTTAAATGGAATAGAATTCGGAGAAAACCATGGGTCTACTAAGCCAATTGAAGCAGAAATATAAAACCCTGTCTATCGTAGGAATGGCCAAGAATGCGGGGAAAACGACAGCGCTGAATTACCTGATCGAAGAAGCTATGGACGACGGCGTTATGTTGGGGATTACATCAACTGGCAGAGATGGCGAAAGCACCGACCTGGTAACAGGAACAGACAAGCCCAGGGTTTTTCTTGACGCGGGGACGATCGTATCCGTTCCCGTAAAACTGTACGATCTTGCGGACGCCGGCCTGGAAATCCTCCGCATGACCAATTATTCCAGCGCCCTGGGACAGATTATGCTCTGCAGGGTAGTGGAAAGCGGTTATGTACAGATCGCAGGACCGGTCAGCACAAAGGATCAAAAGGCAATGTGCCGGGATATGCTTGACCTGGGAGCGGAAATCATTCTCATCGACGGAGCGGTCGACAGGAAGTCCATCGCGGCGCCGGACGCCTCGGACGCCATTATTTTATCCACGGGCGCCGTGCTCTCCCGCAGCCTGAAAAAAGTCGTTGAGGAGACCGCTCATATCGTCGGGCTCTACCAGCTTCCGGAATTGGAGGACGGGCCCGCCAGAGACCGGATCCTGGAACTGCAGGACCAGGAAAAGATCATGCTGATCAAAGGGAACAAAATCCGGGCTCTCGATCTGAAGACAGGCCTGTCGGCGGGAAAATTCCTGGACGAAGCTATCGATGAAGCGACAGAATATGTATATATCCCGGGAGCGCTGACCAACAGCGTGATTTCCGATATTCATCCGGCGAAGATGAAAACCGTGGAATTCATACTCAAGGACCCGACGAAGATTTTTATCGAAGCCATGCATTGGCAGCAGTTGAGAAAGAAGGGATTTACGGTCAAGGTGCTGAAGAATATCAAGGTTGCGGCATTGACGGTGAACCCGCGCGCGCCGATCGGGTATTCCTTTGAACATGAAGCTTTGCTGAAAGCCATGAGAAGCGCAGTGGACGGAATCCCTGTCATCGACGTAAAAATGGGAGGCGAATTCAGTGAGACTGTCTAACGTAAAAACCCGAAGCGAGACCGGCCTTGACCATGTGATGCAAAGCATCAACGTGATGACTCCGTTCGGAAAAAAGCGTTTGAAGAGCATCGTCCCGTTCATGCCCGGCGACGAAGACCGGCTGAACGAAGAATTCCGCAAGCTGGAAGAACTGCTGGCACTGGCAGATGAGAAGCCCCAGACCGTTGAATTGCTCATGGAAACCTTCATGGACTTGAAGGATATCAGCTTTACCATTGAGAGAAGCAAGAACAACACCTTATCGGTGGTGGAGCTTTTCGAAATTAAAAGCTTGCTTCTGAAAATGAAGAGGGTGACCGAACTGTTGGAGGAGTCGGGTCATCAGCTATCGGAAGAGTTCATCCTGCTCGACATCATGGAGCTGCTGGACCGGCTCGACCCGAGAAAAGACAGGATGAACACCTTCTATATTTATGACGACTTTTCCGAAACGCTGGGCGGGCTCAGAAAAAGAAAAAGAGAACTTGAAATCAGCGTCAGAAAAGAACAGAAAATAATAAAACAGCAGATCGAAACCAAATACGGGATCTCGCTGACTCCCAAATTTGATTATTGTGTTTCCAAATCGAATAAGGAGCTGGTCAGGATCATCCGGGAGATCCCGGAATTGACGCCGGGTGACGAGGATTATTTATCAGTCACCTTTGTCCTCAAGAACACCGGAGAGATCGACGAACTCATCCGGGAAATGGATCTTCTCAGCGAAAAAATCGAGGCGGAAGAGCTGAAGATCCAGGAGGCGCTATCAAAGGACGTCTACCGTTTCAGCGGAATTCTGTTGGAAAACTGCAATAAAATCGGGGAGCTGGATTTTATCCTTTCCAAGGCGGTCTATGCCAGGAGCAAAAACTGTGTGAAGCCGCGGCTCGTTCCCGGCCATAAGATCGTAATTGAGGGAGGCAGGCATCTTGTCGTGGAAGAGATCCTCAGTCAGAAGGGGAAGCCCTACTGCCCTGTGAGTATCAGCCTGCAGGATGGCGTGACCTGTATCACGGGAGCAAACATGGGAGGAAAAACCGTGTCCCTGAAACTGGTCGGTCTGGTGGCCATGCTGACGCAGTACGGATTTTTCGTTCCGTGCGCCTCCGCCGAAATCGGCCTCTCAAATTATATCCATATCCTGATCGGCGACAGTCAGTCCCTGCAGCGGGGGCTTTCCAGCTTCGGGAGCGAAATGGAAGAACTGAAGGAGATCCTGGACCATAGCAAGGATCGGTCCCTGATCCTCATCGACGAGATCGCAAGCGGCACAAACCCGGTCGAAGGCCTCGCCCTGACCAAGAGCCTGGTCGGGTATCTGAAAACAAGGCCTTACATAAGCCTGATCACGACTCATTTTGACAGCGTCACGGTCGGGGAAGGAATCAAGAATATGCAGGTACGGGGCCTTGCCAATGCGGACTTTAACAGACTCGAAAAGGAACTCCGCTATGCCAACCGCAGGGAGAGGATCGAGATCATCCAGAAATATATGGACTATCGCCTCTATCATGTGGATAACGATGAAGAAATCCCGAAGGATGCATTGAATATTGCAAAAATGCTTGGAATATACGATGAGATTATAGAAAATGCGAAGAAATTTTTAAACGAGGGGCGCTGATGAAAGGCGGCTGCCGGGCATATTTTCTCGAAAATCCGGTCGCTTCCAATCAACCAAGGCTCCGACGGTTTTCTATGAAAATATGCCGTCGCGCCGCCAGTAGCCAGTAGAAGGAACCGCCTGTAAGAGTCGCGCCGCTCGCACGCTACCGCTATCAATCGTAAATATATCGCAATAAATTTATAAAGAAAGAAGGAAAAAGGATGAAGAGTAAATTGAACCTCGACCCGAAGGTAATTGACAGCGCAAGATCCTGTGCTGCAAGAATCGCCGCGAGTATGCAGACCTTTATCGACAGGCATACCACGGTGAGTACGGAAAGAACTGTCTTGAGACTTTTAGGGGTGGATGGCGTAGATGATGTGGATACACCGCTTCCCAACGTCGTAGTTGATTCGATCAAAGACGGCGGCGGACTTCCGAAGGGAGCTGCATACTGGATCGGCAACGCCATGATACAAACCGGTCTTGATCCGCAGAAGATCGCGGAAAAAATAGCCGCCGGCGAACTCGATATCATGAAGCTTCCGATGGCATCCAAAGAGGAAGCGGAAGCAAAGATCCTTCCCCTCGTGAAAGAAGCGCTTGGGAAGATCAAAGCCCAGACAGAAAAGAGAGAAAAATATCTTGCCACCATCGGAGAGGGCAGAAAGCCATACCTGTACGTTATTGTTGCAACCGGAAACATTTATGAAGACGTGGTCCAGGCCCAGGCCGCCGCAAGGCAGGGAGCGGACGTTATCGCCGTAATCAGGACCACCGCGCAGAGCCTTTTGGACTATGTTCCGTACGGTCCGACAACCGAGGGCTTTGGCGGTACCTACGCGACCCAGGAAAATTTCAGGCTTATGAGAAAGGCTCTCGACGAAGTGGGCGAAGAAGTGGGCAGATACATTCGCCTGTGCAATTACAGCTCCGGCCTGTGTATGCCTGAAATCGCGGCCATGGGCGCCATCGAACGGCTGGACGTCATGCTGAACGACGCGCTGTACGGCATCCTCTTCCGCGACATCAACATGCAGAGGACTCTGATCGACCAGTATTTCTCCAGAGTGATCATCGGCTACAGCGGAATCATCTTCAACTCGGGGGAAGATAACTATTTAACGACAGACGACGCCTATGAAGCAGCCCATACCGTGCTTGCTTCCCAGTTTATCAACGAACAGTTCGCCGTTCTTGCGAATATCAAGGAAGAACAGATGGGACTCGGCCATGCTTTCGAAATGGATCCGGAAATCGAAAACGGCTTCCTTTACGAACTGGCGCAGGCCATCATGGCGAGAGAGATCTTCCCGAAAGCTGCTTTGAAATACATGCCGCCAACCAAATATATGACCGGAAACATTTTCAAAGGACATATCCAGGACGCGCTGTTCAACATGATCGCGGTCTGGTCCGGCCAATCCATACAGCTTCTCGGAATGCTGACGGAAGCCATCCATACCCCGCATCTGCAGGACAGGATGCTATCCATCGAAAATGCAAAATATATTTTCAATAATGCCAGGGCGATCGGCGACGAAGTGGAATACAAGCAGGACGGCATCATCCAGAAAAGAGCCCAGTTCGTCCTTGCGGAAGCCGATAAGCTGCTGCATGAAATCGAAAAGGAGGGACTGTTCTCGACGATCGAAAAGGGCAAGTTCGGCGGCGTGAAACGTCCGAGAGACGGCGGTAAAGGGCTTGCCGGCGTTTGTGTCAAAGATGAAAGCTATTTCAATCCGTTCATTCCATTAATGCTGGGAGGTGCAAAATAATGGGTTCTCATACTACACATGCAGCTACTGCGACGACTGCCGTGGATCTGACCAAAGTGAAGCCTTACGGCGATACCATGAACGACGGCATGATGCAGCTTTCCTTTACACTTCCTGTACCTTACGGCGAAGAAGCAAACGAAGCGGCAAAAATGCTGGCAAAAAAGATGGGGCTTGACGAGCCCGCTGTTGTTTTCTCCAAGGACATGGTAGGATTCACATTCTTTGTCCTGTACGGAAAATGCCAGCATACCGTCGACTATACCAGCATCAAGGTAACAAAGATTGACGTAGACGTAATGGATCGTCTGGAATGCGAAAAATATATTGCGGAAAATATCAAGCGCCCGGTTGTGATCGTAGGGGCCTGCACCGGCACTGACGCACATACCGTTGGGATCGACGCTATCATGAACATGAAGGGCTTCCACGGCCACTTCGGACTGGAACGTTATCACGGTATCGAGGCAATTAACATGGGCAGCCAGGTCCCCAACGAAGCGCTCATCGCAAAAGCCATCGAAGTCAATGCGGACGCGATCCTGGTATCCCAGGTCGTTACCCAGAAAGACGTTCATATTGCAAATCTGACCAACCTTGTCGAGCTTGTGGAAGCGGAAGGAATCCGTGACAAGGTCATTCTCGTATGCGGCGGACCCAGGATCTCTCATGAGCTCGCTCAGGAGCTGGGATATGACGCCGGCTTTGGGGCACATACCTACGCGGAAGACGTCGCTTCGTTCGTACTGACCGAAATCGTCAAGAGAAAGCTGGTATAGGCTTAATGCTGCGAAAGGAGATCATGCCATATGAAAAATAAGATCATGACAGCGCAGGAAGCAGTAGCCCCGATCCGGGACGGCGCAACCATTATGGTCGGCGGCTTCATGGCCTGCGGTACTCCCGAGATCCTCATCGACGCACTGGTGGAAAAGGGAGTCAAGAATCTCACCATTATCTGCAATGATGCGGGCGTGCCCGGCAGAGGCGTCGGAAAGCTTCTGACAAACGGACAGATCAAAACCCTGATCGCTTCCCACGTCGGACTGAATCCCGAGGTGGCGCAGAGAATGAATACCGACGTTCCGGAAGACAAGCTGGAATGCATCCTCGTTCCGCAGGGAACGCTGGCGGAACGAATCCGGGCCGGCGGCACGGGCCTGGGCGGTTTCCTTACTCCGACCGGAGTGGGAACCATCGTAGCGGAAGGAAAACAGGTCATCAACATCGACGGCAGGGACTATCTGCTGGAAAAGCCTTTAAAGGCGGACGTTGCACTGATTCGAGGCTCTGTCACCGATAAATTCGGAAACACCACATACAACGGAACCACCAGGAACTTCAATCCGATGATGGCGACTGCCGCGGATTATGTGATCGTCGGCGCATGCGAAATCGTTGAAATCGGGGAAATCGATCCGAACAACGTGGTAACATCGGGCATCTTTGTGGATGCCATCGTAGGAGGTGAGAAGCCATGGCAGATATGAGAGATCCTAAAGAAATCATCGCGTCAAGAGTTGCGAAAGAATTGAAAGACGGAGACGTCGTGAACCTCGGAATCGGACTTCCCACCATGGTTGCCAACTTCCTCCCGGAGGACGTTCACATCATCCTCCAGTCGGAGAACGGCATTATGGGAATGGGTCCCGCCGCCGAAAAAGGCAAGGAGGACGTCGATATCGTAAACGCTGGAGCGCAGTATGTGACTGTGAATCCCGGCGCCATGTTCTTTGACAGCTCTACTTCCTTCGGAATCATCCGGGGCGGTCATGTGGACGCCACCGTACTCGGCTCACTGGAGGTGGATTGCCACGGGAATATCGCAAACTGGATCGTTCCGGGCAAGATGGTCCCGGGAATGGGCGGAGCCATGGACCTGGTGGTGGGCGCCAAGAAGGTTATCGTTGCCATGCAGCATACCAACAAGGGCGCGCATAAGATCCTGGACGAATGTACATTACCGTATACGGCAGTCAATGTCGTGGATATGATCGTTACGGAAATGGGCGTTATGGAAGTGACCAAGGACGGGATCATGCTGACCGAGATTCACCCCGATTATACCGTGGAGCAGGTACAGGAAGCGACCGGAACGAAGCTCATCATCAGCCCGGATCTGAAACCGATGCAATAGCAAAAAAAATAAAATTTTAACAAAAATAACGAGATCAGAAAGATTTATTGGAACCTTTTATGATATTCTATAGCGGGAACATCATGATTGGTTCCAATTTTTCTTTGCGGATCGATTGGAATGATGGAAGCACGAATCAAGGGGGATTGTAATGGATAAGGAACTCAGCCAAAAAATGAGGCAGGCGCGGCAGGGTATCGCCCGTATGCAAAAAATCGATTCCATGCTGAAGCAGCTGGAAGCAGACCGCCAGATGCTTGCCGACAAAGCGCGCTTAATGAAAGAGATTTTGGATAAAGAGGAAGACGACGCCGCGAAGCTGGAAAATACGAGTATTGTTTCCATTTTCTATTCGGCGCTGGGCAGTCTGGAGGAACACCTTGAAAAGGAAAAAAAGGACGTTCTCGCTGCGAAGTTGAAATACAGACAGGCTGTGAAAGATCTGGAGGATGTGGAATATGAAATCTCAGCATTAAGCCTGGAACATTCGAGTTTAACAGGTTGCCAGAAGGAATATGATAGCCTTTATGCTGAAAAGAAGCAACAACTGATCAAGGAAGCAGGCGATACTGCGAAAAAGATTCTCGCGCTTACGGATAATCTGAGTATTGCCGGGGCCAGGCTGAAAGAAATACAAGAAGCAAAAACGGCAGGCGGGAAAGTGCTCGAAAGTCTGGAGGCGGTCTGTAACAGCCTGAGCAGTGCAGAAAGCTGGGGGGTTTGGGATTTTCTTGGCGGAGGACTCATCACCGATATCGTCAAGCATTCCCGTATTGACGATGCGAAGCTTGAAGCGGAGAATGCGCAGAGATTGCTGCGTGAGTTTAAAACGGAGCTCACCGATGTGAGCATCAGCTCGGATATTGCGATTGATACGGGCGGCTTCCTGTACTTTGCGGATTTCTTCTTTGACGGGCTGATCGCAGATTGGATGATGCAGAAAAAGATCAATGCGTCTCTGGATAGTGTTTCGAATGTGAAAGAACAGGTAGTACAGATCATGGAAAAGTTAAATGAATTAGAAACGGAAGAGTACGACAAAATCAAAAGATTTGAAACGGAAATGGAAGAGCTTGTCAATGAAGCGCCGTAGACAGATTATCATACGCCGACATCATATGGAAGCCTGTATGAAACTTCAAACAGGTTCTTCTAAAGGTGGAAAATGGAATGGCAGAGAGATGATCTTCTGCCATTGCATATTAATCTTTCTGCCATTGAATATTAATCCGTCACGCGCACAGACAAATGTGGTCGAGGCCTTTTTCGATCCGGCACAGGCCTTTTTCGATCAGCTTGATCGCCTTGACAAGGATCTCTTCCGCTTCGCAGAGCTGTCCGCAGCAGATCAGCTTCAGAACTTCGCAAAGTGCTCCGAGGGCCTCGCGAATGTCACAGACCCCTCTTTTGATTTCACGCAATGCTTCGCGGTTTACGGTTCCCTTGAGCTCGCACAGCCCCTTTTCGATCTCGCGCAATCCTTCTTTTATGTGGTGAATGCCGTTGACGACATTCAATTCCGCTTCAAATTCATTCCCGCAACGGAGATTTCTCAGCGCCTCGCACAGCTCCTCAAGACCCTGACGAACGTCAAATTTTCCGTCAAGGATATTCTGTATGCCATCCAAACGGCTGCTGTTTCCGTGTCTATCTGAACTCATATTGCTTACCTCCAGTCTAATATGATGATCCCTTTTTCAGGAATACTACATTATATGAAGGAAAGGACAGTATGCTATCAGATACCCTTCTTTGCGTGGTAACCTTTTACGTCGACAATTTCTCCGAGCTCATTCTGGGGATAATGGATTTCACCCGGCGTCGTCGAGCCGGCCGTTTTTTCCTCCGTTACTTTGACGCCGTTAACGGACCAATGATATTTCAAGCCGCTGAACGTCATCTTATCCGGGACAAAACCCGGATGATCCTTTTTGAAGTTATGAAGACTTTTCGGAGCCCGCTGGTATGTTGTAAAAATACCGATGACGTCACCGGTGCTCTTCAGCAGCGGAGCGATATATTCCGTGGAGAAGGTACCGTAGGTGAAGAGGGAATTCACCGTGGAATAATCATCGATATAATGGTCGACGGAGCTGGATTTCAGGGGGAGCTGATCCGGCCTGCCCGCAATATATACAATGTTGTATTGCCAGGCGGATAAATACTGTTTCATTTTTTCGATACGCTTCAGGGACGGATCAAAGATGATATAGGTATTGCCGCTGCCAAGCTTGCCGGCATACTCCAGCAGAAAATTAAAGGGGAAGGGGCCTGTCAGGATCAGCCGGCCGCTGTCGGCCTGAGCCGAGAGCAGGTTGAACATCCATATGTACGCTTTTGCTATGAGCTTGCGGTACAGAGGGCTGAACTGATCTTTCATCGCCATGACGGATTCGATGTTTTCGAATGCCCGAAAGGGAGTATCATCCTCAAATTCACGGCAAAGAATGATTCCGTCGGCGATATCGGCGGTATAGCCGCATTCGCAGGAGAGGGCGCCTTTTTGAATGCTGCCGTTGGAAAGGCTGGCGGAATCCAGCTTCAACGGCTTCTGACAAACAGGACAGTAAAGATACGGAATGATGGAAAAAGGAACGCCCGCATCAGGATTCTTTCCGGAAGCAGTGGAAGGAAGGCTCTCGATCTCTCTCTCCAAATCATCGATAAAAGCAGATAAACGATCCCTTTCCTCGATCAGCTGCTTTCTTTTATTCTTCAGAATATCGGTACACACCTGCAGCACCACCTCGTCCTGAAAACGGGAGGCCTTCTCCATGAAGAACAGGAGCTGGATTTCTTCCAGCGAAAAACAGTAGTTTTTATATTTCAGGATCTTCTCCATATCGGAAATGCATTCCGCGTCAAAATCGTACTGGCCCCCGATCCGGCAGGGGGTCAAGAGTCCGCTGTTGATATAAAATCTTACCGTGCTGACGTTCAGATTGAATTTTCTTGCAAACGTTCCGATCTTCATGAAACACATCCCCATGTTATTTTTCTGCTTTCAGTATATTTGAGAGGAATTTGCCAGTCAACCCCAATGCAAATTTATGGGCAACGCATGCAAACGTAAACCCGGCTTCACCTTTTTTTGTTTCGACGGCTTGCTGTGAATTGAGGTTCATCCTTAGAATATGAGATAAGAGGAAAGCATTCAGAAACGACATCAGAGATTCCCATATTAATATGATAAGGAGGTCATACTGATGAAACGGGTAATCGTAACAAATAATCAAAAGGTTGAGGATCAATATGCCGGAAAGGCCGAGGTAGTCATGCTGAAAAACGCATCCGCCCTCGAAGTTCTGCAGGAAGGTGAAAAGCTGGCTATGAAAGGCGGAAAACTCATGCTGGATCCTTCCAGAAGAAAGGGTTATTACAAAAGTCTCATTCTCCTGATGGATGAGAATGAAACCAACCCGGATGAAAAGAGCCTTGAAATCATCAAAAGCTGTATCAATGAATCCGGTAGTCAGGGAAACAACGGCAAAGAACCTCTTCTGTCCGGAATTCTTCAGAGAAGGGATCTAAACCTTGTTAAAAGCGTACTGCACTAGCCGACAGGAGTTCCATATCAGGCGTATCGGACGCCGGTATGGGCATTAAAACACTTCATGAAGAGGCTGTCTCAAAATGATTGAATAAATCATTGAGAGGCGGCCCCTCTTACTG
>ENA-UOYA01001211-UOYA01001211.1-activated-sludge-metagenome-genome-assembly--contig:-NODE-1211-length-28653-cov-6.483635_pt1 | contig 28653 bp, 29 predicted proteins | sample MGYA00238163_ERZ764804 | MGnify/ENA primary metagenome ERZ764804 (study PRJEB28919, sample SAMN05720223) | activated sludge metagenome | isolation source: Anaerobic digester | place: Hong Kong... | reverse complement strand
ACTTCGGCGATGAGCACGTCCACAGCAACTGGTCGGGCGACGCCGGCGGGTCGGTCGACTGGTCAAAGGCGGGCAAGGGCGGCAGCTTCGACGGCGACGACGGCGACTTCGAGCGCGCCGACACCCGCGAGAAGACGCTTTCCGAACATCTGCAGGACCAGCTCGCGGTCTCGGGGCTGAAAGGCGCCGAACTGGCCGCCGCCCAGGTGCTGATCGACGCGGTCGACGAGGGCGGCTACCTGCGGGCCGACCTGGAGGAGACCGCCGAGCGGCTCGGCTGCAGCGTGGCGCTGATGGAGCGCGTGCTGGCCGTGCTGCAGGGCTTCGAGCCGACGGGGGTCTGCGCCCGCAACGTACCCGAATGCCTGGCGCTGCAGCTCAAGGAGCAGAACCGCTACGACCCGGCCATGGCGGCCCTGCTCGACAATCTGGAGCTGCTGGCGCGCCGCGACATGGCGGGCTTGAAGCGCGCCTGCGGCGTCGACGACGAGGACCTGCGCGAGATGGTCGCCGAGATCCGGGCGCTGACGCCCCGGCCCGGCGCGGCTTTCGGCGGCGAGCCCGTCCAGCCGGTGGCGCCCGACGTCTTCGTGCGCGAGGGGGCCGGCGGCCTCTGGCACGTCGAGCTGAACGGCGACACCCTGCCCCGATTGCTGGTCGACCAGCGCTATCACGCCCGCGTTTCCAGCGCGGCGCGCAGCGACCAGGAGAAGACCTTCGTGTCCGACTGCCTGGCCAGCGCCAACTGGCTGGTCAAGAGCCTGGACCAGCGGGCCCGGACGATCCTTAAGGTGGCCAGCGAGATCGTGCGCCAGCAGGACGGCTTCCTCGCCTACGGCGTCGAGCACCTGCGGCCGCTGAACCTGAAGACCGTGGCCGACGCCATCGGCATGCACGAGTCCACGGTCAGCCGCGTGACCTCGAACAAGTACATCGCCACGCCGCGGGGCATGTTCGAGATGAAGTTCTTCTTCACCTCGGCGATCGCCTCGAGCGAGGGCGGCGAGGCGCACTCTGCCGAGAGCGTGCGGCACAAGATCAAGCAGCTGATCGACGGCGAGCGGCAGGAAAAGGACGTGCTGTCGGACGACCGCATCGTCGAGATCCTGAAGGAGGCCGGCGTCGACATCGCCCGCCGCACCGTGGCCAAGTACCGCGAAGCCATGCGCATCCCCTCGTCCGTCGAACGGCGGCGGATGCTGAAGGAACCTGCCTAGGGCGTGACAGCCGAAGGCGGACGCCGGCCTCGGCGGCCAGCGCGCTCCACGCCTTGAACCAGAGACTCAGACGAAAGGCGCCTCGAGGCCCTCGGCGGCGAAGGCCGCCTTCACCGCGGGACGGGCCAGCAGCCGCTCGGCATGGCGTCCGAGGGCGGGGAGATCTCGAGCCGGGACCGGCAGGGTTCGGCCCCAGCGCACCATCATCAGAAGATAGAGGTCGGCGGCTGACATCCGGTCGCCGAGCAGCCAGGGTCCCTCGCCCAGTTCGTCGGCGATCCGCGCGAACGCAGCGGCCAGCCGCGCGCCGACCGCGGCCTTGACCGCCTCGGCGCCCGCCGGGTCGGTGGTGAACTCATGGGGATAGAACCAGGCGCGGAACTCGGCCTGGAGCGTGTTGGCGATCACCGCCATCCAGCGAAGGTAGTCGGCTCGGCGCGCGGTCCCCACGGCGGGCGCAAGACCCGCGGCGGGGTAGGCGTCGGCGAGGTGCAGCCCGATGGCCACGGTCTCGTAGATCGGCCGCCCGTCCTCGACCAGCAGGGGGATCTTGCCCTGGGGATTCAGCGCCAGATAGGCCGGGCTCTTCTGCGCGTCGATCGTGCGGTCGACAAAGCGCAGTTCGAAGGGCGCGCCCAGCTCGCGCAGCAGCAGATGGGGGAAGAGGCTGGCGTTCCCGGGATTGTAGTAGAGCTCGATCATGGGCGGTCTTTCGGAGACGCGCCCCGGCCGCGCTGGTCCGCGACCGGGAGCGTTCGGCTGGGTCAGAGCAGGGCTTCGGCGATCTGCACGGCGTTGAGCGCCGCGCCCTTGAGGAGCTGGTCCCCGCAGGCGAAGAGCGAGAGGGTGCGGCCCGACGGGTCGGACAGGTCGGTGCGGATGCGGCCGACCAGGACGTCGTCGGCGCCGGAGGCCTCGACAGGCATGGGGAAATGGTTGGCGGCGCGGTCGTCCACCACCCGCACGCCGGGAGCGGCCTCCAGCCAGGCTCGGGCGTCCTCGGGCGAGACCGGACGGTCCAGCTCGACCGTGAGGGCCATGCCGTGGGCCCGCAGCACCGGCACGCGGATGCAGGTGAAGGAGCAGGCGAGGTCCGGGAGCTCCATGATCTTGCGCAGCTCCTCGATGACCTTCGACTCCTCGCCGTTGTAGCCGCTGTCGAGGTCGACGCCGGCGTTGTGACTGAAGAAGTTGAAGGCGTAGGGGTGAGGCAGGACCTTGGGCGCGAAGGGACGGCCCTCGAGATAGGCGGCGGTCGAGGCCTCCAGTTCGGCCATGGCGGCGGCGCCGGCGCCCGAGGCGGACTGGTAGGTGGCGCCGATCACCCGGCGAACCTGCGCGTGGGCGTGCAGCGGCGCCAGCGCCATCACCGCGATGGCGGCCACGCAGTTGGGGTTGGCGACGATGCCCGGCTCGCCGGACAGGCGGCGGGCGTTCACCTCGGGCACCACCAGGGGGATGCTCGGGTCCATCCGGAAGGCCGAGGAGTTGTCGACCACCACCGCGCCGGCCGCGGCGGCGACGGGCGCATATTCCCGCGACGTCGAGGCGCCCGCGGAGAAGAAGGCGACGTCGATCCCGGCGAAGCTGTCCGGGCCGAGGACTTCGACCTCGACCTCGGCGCCGGCGAAGGGCAGACGACGGCCCGCCGAGCGCGGCGAGGCGAGCAGCTTGAGCTGGCCCACGGGGAAGCCCCGGCGCTCGAGGCAGGTCATCAGCTCGACGCCCACGGCGCCGGTGGCGCCGACGATGGCGACGTTGAGCGGGGAAGCGACGGAACGGGACATGGAACTTTTCTCCTGGGCGAGCGACCCGGGCGGAGCAGCGTTCCTGGAGAAGCGCGACCCCGTCCTGGCGGCGGGGTCTTCGGGGTTCGGCTAGCTCAAGCGCGCGCCGACCCCCACGCCCCGAGGCATGGTGGTTTTAATGGCGCTTTTAATGGTCAGAGCCGACATGACCCGCCCGATAGACCAAACAGGGGGTTGCTGTAAACCGGCGATGCTCCACATGACGGACCATGAGCGACCTCGCCCCCGATGAACACGCCAAGCCGCTCTCGCAGATCCTGCGCGAGCTGAGCCAGCCGGGCGAGACGGGCCTGACGGTGGGCGGCGTGGCGGCGGCCTTCGGTCCGCGGGCCCTGGGCGCCCTTCTGTTCCTGTTCGCCGCGCCCAATCTGCTGCCCCTGCCTCCGGGCTCTTCGACGGTGCTCGGCGCGCCGCTGGTCCTGCTGTCGCCGCAGCTCGCCCTGGGGGTGAAGCGGCTATGGCTTCCGGCCGGGGTCGCCTCCAGACCGGTTCCGTCCGACACCATCGGCCGAACCTTCGCGCGGCTGGCCGACTGGCTCGAGCGGGTGGAGACGTTCTCGCGTCCGCGGCTGACCTTCCTGTTCGGACCGGTGGGCGACCGCGTGGCGGGGATCGTCTGCACCCTCCTGTCCCTCGTGCTGATCCTGCCGGTGCCGTTCGGCAACCTGATGCCCGCGGCGGCGGTGGCGGTGCTGTCGCTCTCCCTGATCCTGCGGGACGGAGTGCTGGCCCTGGCGGGGTTCGCCCTGGCGGTGGCGAGCGGCGGCGTCCTGGCCCTCGCCGGGCGTGTCATTCTGGGCTTTGCGCGACAGATTCTCACCATGGTGACAGGCGCTTGACACCGAGCGCGGGCAGGCGCGTTGTTCACCTATGCAAGTCCAAGTCACCGGCAAGCATGTCGATGTCGGAGAGGCCCTGCGTACGCGGGTCACCGACGAACTCACCAGCAGCGTTGGCAAGTATTTCGAGCGCGGCGGCGGCGCCGACGTGGTCGTCACCAAGGAAGGCTACGCCTTCAAGGTGGACTGCGCGGTCACCCTCGCCTCGGGACAGCAGCTGCAAAGTCATGGCACGGGCGCGGACGCCCACGCGGCGTTCGACGCAGCCCTTCAGAAGATCGAGACGCGCATACGCCGCTACAAGCGACGCCTGAAGGATCGCCACCCGGCGGCCCAGGCCAAGCAGGCGGAGACGGCGGCCTATTTCGTGCTGCGCGCGCCCGATGACGAGGAGGACGTCGAGGATTTCGACGACGGCCACGCCGACGGAGAGGCCGTCCCGTCCGGGATGGTGATCGCCGAGACCGAGCGCGTCGTGAAGACCATGACCGTTTCCATGGCGGTCATGGAGCTGGACTTGACGGAATCTCAAACAATCGTGTTTAGGAACGCCGCTCACGGCGGGTTGTCCGTGGTATATCGCCGCCCCGACGGGAATATCGGCTGGATTGATCCCGAACGCACCAAATCGCTGAACGGGAACGGATCGGGCGCCTCCGGGCATTAGACTCGGGCGCCCGCACCGGTCCGGTCGGTCGAGCGGTCGGAACGGTAGTTTTACGGGCGTTTTCGAGGCTATGCAGATCGGCGATATTCTTGACCGCGCGGCCATCGCGCCGCGGGTGAGCGCGCCCAACAAGCGCCAGGCCTTGTCGCTGGTCGCCGACGTGGCGGCGCGCAACTTCGGCCTCGACGCGGCGATGCTCGCCGAGGCTCTGGCCGAGCGCGAGGCCGCCGGCTCGACCGGCGTCGGCCACGGCGTCGCTGTGCCCCACGCCCGCATCGCCGGCCTGGACCGCATTCGCGGCGTGTTCGTGCGGCTGGATCAGCCTGTCGATTTCGACTCCATCGACGGCCTGCCCGTGGACCTGATGTTCGCGCTGTTCGCGCCGCTCAAGGCGGGCGCCGAGCATCTGCGGGCGCTGGCCCGCGTTTCGCGCCTGCTGCGGCAGGCGGACCTGCGCGAACAGCTCCGGCAGGCCCGCACCGGCGACGCGATCCACGCCCTGCTTGTGCAAGAAGCGCGGTCGTCCGCCGCCTAGATCGATTCAGGAAAAATCGTGCGACGCCCGTTCAGTGGACCGAGACGGGCGCCAGTTCGTGGGCCAGGGCCGCGGCCATGGCCGCGTCACGATCCGCCAGGACCGCCAGACGTTCGCCGTCGGCGCGGTGGACCGCATAGAGGGTCTGTTCCGGGTCGAGGTGGAAACCCTCGACCTGCTGTTGCGGCACCGAGGCCAGGATTTCCGCCGCCTTGACCGGACGCACATAGACGAGATGCGGCGCGCCCAGCGCAGCGAATGCTTCAGTCGTCAGTTCAGGTGTCATCATGACCACCTCCGATTACTCAACGCCTTGAACGGCCGCCGGTTCAGCCGGCCGTCCGGATGGGGATCCGCTTGATCAGCTTGTCCGGTTCGGGCCGGACGAGGTCGATGTGGAGCAGGCCGTGCTCGAGGAGCGCGCCCTCGACCACCATGCCGTCGGCCAGGACGAAGCTGCGTATGAAGCCCCGCGCCGCGATGCCGCGGTGCAGATAGGTTTCGTCGGACTTGGCCGCCGCATCCTCGCGCCGTCCCGCGACGACCAGCTGGCGGTCCTCGACGGTGATGGCGAGCTGATCGGGGGAAAAGCCCGCGACGGCGAGCGTGATACGCAGGGCCCCGTCGCCGCGATCCTCCACATTGTAGGGGGGATAGCTCTCCGCGGCCGCCTTGGCGGCGCGTTCGGCGAGCGCGCGGGTGTGCTCGAAACCGAGCAGGAAGGGGCTGTCGAACAGGATCGTCCGGGTCATTCCAAAAGAGTCCTCGCTGTAAGCGACTCCCCGGCTGGACGCCCTATAGCGGCGCGCCCCGCCGGTTGATCTTAAGATGGAAACCCGGGGGGCGGTTTTCAATCCTGCGGCGGATAGGCCGCCAGATCCGGGTCGAGAGTCTGGCCCGGATCGAGCTGAACCCCGAACGAGTTCAGGATCATCGAGACCATGGTGTACATGCCCGCCGTGTGCACCACGTCCATGCGCTGGCGGTCGCTGAAGAAGCGGCCCAGGTCGGCCCAGGCGGCGTCGCTGACGAACTTGTCGTGGTGCAGTTCGTCCGAGGCCCTGAGCAGGGCCCGGTCGGCTTCGCTCCAGCCAGCGGCGTCCGGGCCGGCCTTGATCCGCGCGATCTCCTCGTCGGTCAGGCCGCAGTCGCGGCCGATTTCGACGTGCTGGGTCCATTCGTAGCCCGACCGACAGAGCCAGCCGATGCGCAGGACGACGATCTCGCGCTCACGCGCCGGCAGGCTGTTGCGACGCGACAGGACGTAGTTCCCCCAGCCCAGGAAGCCGGTGAGGGCCCTGGGCGCGTTCGCGAGGGTGCGGAATATGTTCAGGACGCGGCCGGTCTTGAGGAGCGGCGCGAGGGCCTCGCGCTGCTCGTCGGTCAGGCGGTCGAGGTCGACGGGCGCGATCCGGGCGGTCTTCAGTCTCATGGGCGATCTCCCCTTCGTTGGTCCCGCCGCATTGTGGAGGTCGGCGTGGCGGGGCACTGTGGCGCGTCGGGGTCGCCGTGTCGCCAAACCCCCGCGCGCATTGAGCAATAAAAAGGAGGCGGGCCGCAGCGCCCGCGAAAGCCATGTCGACCAGATCCGCCCTGCTGACCTCGGCCCTCGCCCTCGCGGCCCTGGCCGCCGCGCCCGAGCGCGCCGCCGCCCTGGACGTTCCGGCCAGCAAGACGGCGATCGAGGCGCGGCTCGACAAGGACTATCCGGCGCTGGACGCGCTCTACAAAGACATCCACGCCCACCCCGAACTCGGCTTCCAGGAAACCGCAACGGCGGCCAAACTGGCCAAGCAGATGCGCGCCCTGGGCTTCGAAGTGACCGAGGGCGTCGGCAAGACCGGGATCGTCGCCATCTATCACAACGGGCCGGGTCCGGTGGTCCTGGTGCGGACCGAAATGGACGGCCTGCCCATGGAGGAAAAGAGCGGCCTGCCCTGGGCCAGCAAGGCCACCCAGATGTGGAACGGCAAGGTGAACCCCGTCGCCCACAGCTGCGGCCACGACATCCACATGGCGGCTTGGGTCGGGGCGGCGAAGCAACTCGTGGCCATGAAGGACAAGTGGAGCGGCACGCTGATGTTCATCGGCCAGCCGTCGGAGGAAACGGTGGGCGGCGCGCGGGCGATGCTGGAGGACGGCCTGTTCACCCGCTTTCCCAAGCCCGATATCGGCTTCGGCCTGCATGTGGGCCCGGACGCCTTCGGCTCGGTCAGCTACCGCGCGGGCGTCATCAGCTCGAACTCCGACAGCCTGGAGATCCTGTTCAAGGGCCGCGGGGGCCACGGCTCGATGCCGGCCATGACCATCGACCCGGTGATGATGGGCGCCCGCTTCGTGGTCGACGTGCAGAGCGTGGTCAGCCGCGAGAAGGATCCGGCCTCGTTCGGCGTGGTGACCGTCGGCGCGTTCCAGGCCGGCAGCGCGGGGAACATCATTCCGGACCAGGCCCTGTTGCGCGGCACAATCCGCACCTATGACGCCCAGGTGCGCGCGCGCCTGCACGACGGCATCCAGCGCACCGCCGACGCGGTGGCGGCGATGGCCGGCGCGCCGAAGCCCGAGGTCAGCCTCGTGGCCGGCGGCAAGGCGGTGATCAACGACGCCGCCGTCACGGCGCGCACGGCCGCCGTGTTCAAGGCCGCCTTCGGCGACAAGGCCTGGGAACAACCGGCCCCCGGGCCGGCCAGCGAGGACTATTCGGAGTACATCATCGCCGGCGTGCCTTCGCTGTTCTTCTCGATCGGCGGGCTCGACCCCAAGGCGCTGGCCGAGGCGCGGGCGGCCGGCAAGCCGGTGGCCGCCAACCACTCTCCGTTCTTCGCCCCCGTCGCCGAGCCTTCGATCCGCACGGGCGTCACGGCCATGACCCTGGCCGTCCTCGACGTGATGGAGAAGAAATAGGACGTCGCGGCTCCTGGGGGCTCAGGCCCCCGGGATCGGCAGCACCTCCATGATCTCTACGGAGTCGCCGGGGAAGATCGCGAAGTGGGGGTGGTTCTCGAAGAGGCGGGCCGCCTCGTCGTGGCTTTCCGCCTGCAGCACCGTGAAACCGGTGACGGCGTTGCGGACGTCCTCGACCCCGGCCTTCGACGTCTTCTTGGTGACGCCGCAGGGGCCGCCCGGCAGGACCATGCGGCCGGCGTTGTCGTCCATCCAGGCGCCCCAGGCGGCCATGCCGCGCTGGATGTCGGCCTCGCTCATGTCCGGGCGGCCGCCCGCAGCGTTGGGCGCGCCCATGTAGAGCGCCAGGAAGGTTTTCATCGCAGGTCCTTTCCGATTGCGGCCCGTCGGCGGGCGCAGTCACAGGACGCGCAGGTCGCGCGCCAGCCGACATCGGGCCGGGCGGATTTTCAGGATTCGGGCTGGACTTGAAAAGGCGAAAGCCCGCCGGGATGTCCGGCGGGCTTCCATGGTGGAGCTAAGCGGAGTCGAACCGCTGACCTCTTGAATGCCATTCAAGCGCTCTACCAGCTGAGCTATAGCCCCGAGGTCGGGCTCTTCGGGGCGGAAGCCCGTCCCGAAGAGGCGCGGAACCTAGTCTGACAGTTTCGTGTGATCAAGCCGGTTTGAACGGTTTTTTTCACACGGCCCCGCCAGTCGGTCACTGGTCGTCGTCGGCCCCCGGGAGACCGTCGATTTCGGAGTCGTCGAAGTCGTCGTCCTCTTCCTCGAGGAAGGGCACGTCGTCGTCGTCGCCCAGATCCTCGTCGTCCGAGAACTCTCCGAGGTCGTCGTCGGACACCGGACTGACGCCGACCTTGCCGTCGTCGTCTTCGTCGTCGTCGCCCAGCGGCGGCTCGTCGGCCACCTCGTCGATTTCGGGCGCGCTGACGTCTTCCTCGTCCTCGTCGTCCTCGCGCGGCTTGGCGACGACTTGATCTTCCATCTCGTCGTCGGTGTCGTGATCGACCGGCGCGGCGCGGGCCCGGACGCGGCGCGTGCGCACCGCTTCTTCCGGGTCGAATTCATGATGGCACTTGGGGCAGTGGGCAGGCCGACGCGTCAAGTCATAGAACTTGGCTTGGCAATTCGGGCAAACCTGCTTGGAGCCCAGCTCGGGATTGGCCAAGGCGGCGATCCTCTGGATAGAGCGGTTTCGCGGGAGCCGCGTCCCTTGCCACGCGGAAGGGCGGCTGTCAAAAGCAATCCCTTCGCGGGCCAGAGCGGCCGCCGGCCGCGTCAAGGAGCCCAGACCTGCTGATGACGACCTCAGGACCGAGCGCCGACGCCCCGCGCCCTGATCCGCCCTTCGTCATCACCGTCGACGGCCCCGCGGCCTCGGGCAAGGGCACCATCGCCACGCGCCTCGGCCGGCTCTACGGACTGCCCGTGCTGGACAGCGGCCTGCTCTACCGGGCCGTCGGCGTCACCGTGCAGAACCGGGGCGGCGACCTGGACGACGCCGAGACCGCGGCCGCCGTCGCCCGCGCACTGACGGCCGCCGACCTGGAGGATCCCGACTTCCGCACCCGCGCGGCGGGCGAGGCGGCGAGCCGGGTGGCGGTGCATCCCGCCGTGCGGGCGGCCCTGTTCGACCTGCAGCGGGCCTTCGCCGGCCAGCCCTCGGGGGCGGTGCTGGACGGCCGGGACATGGGCACGGCGATCTGCCCGGACGCGCCCGCAAAGCTCTATGTCACGGCCAGCCCCGAGGCCCGGGCCGAACGCCGCTGGCGCCAGCTCACCGCCCAGGGCGAGCCGGTCACGCCGGCCGAGGTGCTGGAGGACATCCGCCGCCGCGACGCCCGCGACGGGGGCCGCGAGGCCTCCCCGTTGCGACCCGCCGAGGACGCCGTCTTGCTGGACACCACCGAAATGACTATAGAGCAGGCCGCCGATGCGGCCCGCCGCATCGTCGAGGCGGCGCGCGCCGGCCGGGACAGTCCCCGGCGAGGCTAATCCACCCGCGCCATTCCCTCGATCGCCGCGGGCAGATTCACCTGCGAGGCCTGGGTCCAGGTCTCGCCTTCGGTCGAAACCCTTAACCCGACTCCGCCACCCGTGCGCCCGCTCCTGCGTCGCGCGGTTCGGGGTCATTCGAACAACGAAAGACTATTATGGCTGACTCTATGAGCCTCAATCCGACGCGCGACGACTTCGCCGCGCTGCTCGACCAGTCCCTGGGCGGGCGCGACTTCATGGAAGGCTCGGTCGTTCACGGCAAGGTCGTGGCGGTCGAGAAGGACTTCGCCATCATCGACGTCGGTCTGAAGACCGAAGGCCGCGTGCCGCTGAAGGAATTCGGCCTGGACGAGAACGGCAAGTCGACGATCAAGGCCGGCGACACCGTCGAGGTGTTCCTGGAGCGCGTCGAGAACGCCATGGGCGAAGCGGTCATCAGCCGCGACAAGGCCCGCCGCGAAGAGGCCTGGACCCGTCTGGAAGGGGTCTATGAGCGCAACGAGCCGGTGGTGGGCGCCATCGTCGGCCGCGTGAAGGGCGGCTTCACCGTCGACCTGGGCGGCGCCTCGGCCTTCCTGCCGGGCTCGCAGGTGGACATCCGTCCGGTCCGCGACGTCGGCCCGCTGATGGGCAAGGAACAGCCCTTCGCCATCCTCAAGATGGACCGTCCGCGCGGCAACATCGTCGTGTCGCGTCGCGCCATCCTGGAAGAAGCCCGCGCCGAACAGCGCACCGAGCTGGTCAGCCAGCTGCAGGAAGGCGAAATCCGCGAAGGCGTGGTCAAGAACATCACCGACTACGGCGCGTTCGTGGACCTGGGCGGCATCGACGGCCTGCTGCACGTCACCGACATGAGCTGGAAGCGCGTCAACCACCCGAGCCAGGTGCTCGCGGTCGGCGACACGGTGAAGGTCCAGATCGTCAAGATCAACCCGGACACCCAGCGCATCAGCCTCGGCATGAAGCAACTGCAGTCCGACCCGTGGGACGGCGTGGAAGCCAAGTATCCGGTGGGCGCGAAGTTCACGGGCCGCATCACCAACATCACCGACTACGGCGCCTTCGTGGAGCTGGAGCCGGGCGTCGAAGGCCTGGTGCACGTTTCGGAAATGTCGTGGACCAAGAAGAACGTCCACCCCGGCAAGATCGTCTCCACCTCGCAGGAAGTGGACGTGGTCGTCCTGGACGTCGATCCGTCCAAGCGCCGCGTGTCGCTCGGCCTGAAGCAGGCGATGGCCAATCCGTGGGACGCCTTCCTGGAAGCCCATCCGATCGGCTCGACCGTCGAGGGCGAAGTGAAGAACGCCACCGAGTTCGGCCTGTTCATCGGCCTGGACAACGACATCGACGGCATGGTGCACCTGTCCGACCTCGACTGGTCGTCGCCGGGTGAAGAAGCGATCGCGCGCTACCACAAGGGCGAAGTGGTCAAGGCCAAGGTGCTCGACGTCGACGTCGAGAAGGAACGCATCTCGCTCGGCATCAAGCAGCTGGCGGGCGATCCGATGGCCGGCGACAGCTTCCGCAAGGGCCAGACCGTCACCGTCACGGTGACCGAGGTCACCTCGGGCGGGATCGAAGTCCGCTTCGGCGAGGACGACGCTCCGATGTCGTCCTTCATCCGCAAGTCGGACCTGTCGCGCGACCGCGCCGACCAGCGTCCGGAACGCTTCGCCGTCGGCGACCGCGTGGACGCCCAGGTCACCAACATCGACAAGGCCGCCCGTCGCGTGTCGCTGTCGATCAAGGCCCTGGAAATGGCCGAGGAGAAGGAAGCCATCGAACAGTTCGGCTCGTCCGACTCCGGCGCTTCGCTGGGCGACATCCTCGGCGCGGCGCTTCGCGAGAAGGCCTCCAAGGAATAAGTTCAACGAACATCGTTCTTGAATGGACGGCCCCCTCGGGGGTCGTCCAGATTTTAAGCGGGCTGGGCGACCGGTCCGCTTTTTCTTTGAGATCAAGCACCTATTACAGGTTGAGCGGCGGAGATTTTCGCCATCCTGCCGGACGCTGCGACAAAATGGCGCCGAGGGGGGCTATTTTCATTCGCCATTTGGCGCGTCAACTATCTTTGTCCCTTGAATCTCCAGGGACGGTCGACCATGGTCGCACGCGCTTCATGGTTGGGGAGGGCGCATGATCAAGTCAGAATTGATCTCTCGGCTTGCCGAAGAGAACCCGCATCTGACCCAGCGAGACATCGAACGGGTCGTCGGGGTCATTCTCGAGCGGATGATCCAGGCCCTGGAGTCCGGCGGGCGCGTGGAGCTACGCGGTTTCGGGGCGCTTTCGGTTCGCGGGCGGGACGCCCGGGCCGGACGCAACCCGCGAACGGGCGCCCCGGTGGATGTTCGCGCCAAGCACGTGCCGTTCTTCAAGAGCGGCAAGGAACTGCGCGAACGGCTTAACGTCACCGACGAATAGGCTAGGTTGCTCCTCGTCAAAGAGGAGAGACCGGCATGAGCATCGGCTCGGAATTCCGCGAGTTCATCGCCCGCGGCAATGTCGTCGACCTGGCGGTGGGCGTCATCATCGGCGGCGCGTTCGGAGCGATCACCACGAGCCTCGTGGACCAGGTGATCATGCCGCCGATCGGGCTGCTGCTGAGCGGCGTGGACTTCTCGTCGCTGCAGGTCGTGCTGAAGCCGGACGATCCAGCCACCAAGGCGGTGGAGACGGTGGCGATCCAGTACGGCGCCTTCATCAACACCATCATCAAGTTCCTGATCGTCGCCTTCGTGGTCTTCATGCTGGTCAAGGGTGTCAACGCCCTGCGCCGGCAGCAGGCCGCCGAGGAGGCCGCGCCCGCCGCGCCGCCGGCGCCGACCCCCAGCGAAGCGCTGCTCACCGAAATCCGCGACCTGCTGAAGTCGAAATCCTGAGCCCGGAGGCCGCCGCCGGCGGCGGTTGACGCCGGGGGGGCTTGCGGCGCGGGCCGCTTGCCCCCTAATCGCGCCCATGAGCCGGACCCGGGCCAAGATTTGCGGACTGTCGACGCCGGAGGGCGTACGCGCCACGCTGGACGGCGGCGCGGCCTTCATCGGCTTCATGTTCTTCGACAAGAGCCCGCGCAACGTGGAGCCGGAGGCCGCCCGCCGGCTCGCCGAACCCGTGCGGGCGCGGGGCGGAACGGCCGTGGTGGCCGTAACGGTGGATCCGGACGACGCCCTGCTCGACCGCCTGACAGCGACGCTCAAGCCCGACCTGATCCAGCTTCACGGCAAGGAGAGCCCGTCCCGGGCGCGGGAGGTGGGGCTGCGCACGGGCGCGGAGGTGATCAAGGTGATCCCGGTCTCCGAGTCCGGGGATCTGGCGGCGGCGACGGCCTACGAGCCGGTGGTCGCGCACCTGATGTTCGAGGGCAAGCCGCCCAAGGACGCGGACCGTCCGGGCGGGATCGGCGCCCGCTTCGACTGGACCCTGCTCGCGGGTCGTCGGTTCGCGCGCCCGTGGTTCCTGGCGGGGGGGCTCGACCCCTGGAATGTGGCCGAGGCCGTGCGCCTGTCGGGCGCGCCCATGGTTGACGTTTCTTCTGGCGTGGAGCGCGGCCCCGGACTAAAGGACCCCGCTCTCATCCAGACCTTCCTGGACGCCGTATATCGCGCATGAGCGCTTTTTCGCCGGGGATGCTTGTGAACACGGCCGCACGACCGAACGACTACGCCGCCTATCCCGACGCCCAGGGGCGGTTTGGGGACTATGGCGGCCGTTACGTCGCCGAAACCCTGATGCCGCTGGTGCTGGACCTGAACGACGCCTATTCGGCGGCCAAGGCCGACGAGGCCTTCCAGGCGGAGCTGGGCGGATTCATGACCCACTATGTGGGCCGCCCCTCGCCGCTCTACTACGCCGAGCGCCTGACCCAGCATTTCGGCGGGGCCAAGATCTATTTCAAGCGCGAGGAGCTGAACCACACCGGCGCGCACAAGATCAACAATTGCATGGGCCAGATCCTGCTGGCCCAGCGGATGGGCAAGACGCGCATCATCGCCGAGACCGGCGCCGGCCAGCACGGCGTGGCGACGGCCACGGTCTGCGCCCGCTTCGGACTGCCCTGCGTGGTCTATATGGGCGAGACCGACGTCCAGCGTCAGAAGCCGAACGTGTTCCGCATGAACCTGCTGGGCGCGGAGGTGCGCTCGGTGACCAGCGGCACCGGCACCCTGAAGGACGCCATGAACGAGGCGATGCGCGACTGGGTGACCAACGTGCATGACACCTACTATCTGATCGGCACCGCCGCCGGGCCGCACCCCTATCCGGCCATGGTGCGCGACTTCCAGTCGGTGATCGGGACCGAGACGCGGGCCCAGATCCTGGAGGCCGAGGGCCGCCTGCCCGACGCCGTGGTCGCCTGCATCGGCGGCGGGTCGAACGCCATCGGCATGTTCCACCCCTTCCTGTCCGACGAAGGCGTGCGCCTGATCGGCGTGGAGGCCGCGGGCCACGGGCTGTCGACCGGCGAACACGCCGCCTCGCTCACGGGCGGCCGCCCCGGGGTGCTGCACGGCAATAAGACTTACCTGCTGCAGGACGAGGACGGGCAGATCAAGGACGCCCACTCGATCTCGGCCGGATTGGACTATCCGGGCATCGGCCCCGAGCATGCCTGGCTGCACGACGTGGGCCGGGCGGAGTACCTGTCGACCACCGACAAGGAGGCCCTGGAGGCCTTCCAGCTGTGCGCCGAACTCGAGGGGATCATCCCGGCCCTGGAGCCCGCCCACGCCATCGCGCGCCTTCCCGATATCGTTAAGCAAATCGGAACGGACGGCGTGGTTGTGCTGTTGATGTCCGGTCGTGGGGACAAGGACATCTTCACCGTCGCCGAACACCTGGGACGCAAGATTTGACGACCTCGCGCATCGACGCCCGCTTCGCCGCCCTCAAAGCCGAGGGCCGCGCGGCCTTCGTGACCTATGTGATGGCGGGCGATCCCGACGCCGAGACGGCGCTGGAGATCCTCAGGGGCCTGCCCGCCGCCGGCGCCGACATCATCGAACTGGGCTTTCCCTTCTCGGACCCCATGGCGGAGGGTCCGCCGATCCAGCGCGCCGCGCAGCGCGCCCTGGCCAAGGGCATGACGCTGAAGAAGACCCTGGACGCGGTGCGCGCGTTCCGGGCCGACGACCAGACGACGCCGATCATCCTGATGGGCTACCTCAATCCGGTGCTGAGCTGGGGCTACGCCAGCTTCGCCCAGGCGGCGGCCGAAGCCGGGATCGACGGCCTGATCATCGTCGATTGCCCGCCCGAGGAAGCCGACCCCCTGGCCGACGAACTGGACAAGGCGCAGCTTTCGCTGATCCGCCTGGCCGCGCCGACCACCGACGACAAGCGCCTGCCCGCCGTGCTGAAGCGCACCTCGGGCTTCGTCTACTATGTGTCGGTCGCCGGCGTGACCGGCGTGAAGGAGGCGGACGCCGAGGCGGTCGCCCCGGCCGTCGCCCGCATCCGCAAGGCCTCGGGCCTGCCGGTGGCGGTGGGCTTCGGCATCAAGACACCCGAACGCGCGGCGGAGATCGCCCGTGTCGCCGACGCGTCCGTCGTCGGCTCCGCCCTGGTGGAAGAGGTCGCCGCGGCCATCGCCGCAAACGAAACCGTGACCGCCCGGGTGCTTTCCAAAGTCGAAACCTTAGCTAAGGCTGTGCGATCCGCGCGAGCGGAAAGCCTGACGGTGTGACCATGGCGATGGCTGAGCAGAAGAACGACAAGCCCGGCCGGCCCCAGGCCCCGCGTGAGCGCGGCGGCTGGCTGGCCCGGATCGCGCCCGGCGTGCGCAATGCGTTCGCCAAGCGCGAGACGCCGGACAATCTGTGGGTCAAATGCCCCGAGACGGGCGAGATGATCTACCGGCCCGAGCTCGAGGCCGCCCTGTGGGTGACCCCGGCCGGCAGCCACATGCGGATCGGCACGGAGCTGCGCCTGCGGTTCACGTTCGACGACGGCGCCTACGAGCGCATCGCATCGCCGGTGGTCGCCGACGACCCGCTGCATTTCCCGGACGTGAAGCCCTATCCGGAGCGCCTCAAGGCGGCGCGCAAGGCGACCGGCGAGCAGGACTCCATCGCCATCGCCTACGGCAAGATCCAGGGCGTGCCGACCGTTGTCGCCGTGCAGGACTTCGCCTTCATGGGCGGTTCGCTGTCGATGGCGGCCGGCGAGAGCTTCATCAAGGCCGCGCACGAGGCGATCGCTCGCGACTGCCCCTTCGTGATCTTCACCGCCGCCGGCGGCGCCCGGATGCAGGAGGGCACGCTGTCGCTCATGCAGATGGCGCGCACGACGCTGGCCCTGAACGAGGTCAAGGCCAAGGGCCTGCCCTACATCGTCGTCCTGACCGACCCGACGACGGGCGGGGTGACGGCGTCCTACGCCATGCTGGGCGACGTGCACCTGGCCGAGCCGAACGCGATGATCGCCTTCGCCGGCCGCCGGGTCATCGAGCAGACCATCCGCGAGACCCTGCCGCCGGGCTTCCAGCGCGCCGAGTTCCTGGTCGAGCGCGGCCAGGTCGACCGCGTGGTGACGCGCGGCGAGATCCCGGCCGTGCTGGGCTCGATCCTGAAGACGCTGATGATGGGGCGTGCGCGTTCCAAGGCCGCCTGACCGCCGACCCTTCGACGACATTCTTCAGGACGCCGCCCCTGAGCGCCGGGCGCGGAGGCATTGCGCATGTTTGACCCGATCCGCGCCTCCGACGAGGTGATGCAGCGGCTGCGCGCCAACCATCCCTCGCTGATCGACCTGACCACCGGGCGGGTGGAGCGGCTACTCGCCGCGCTCGACCATCCCGAGCGGCGCCTGCCCCCCGTAATCCACGTCGCAGGGACCAACGGCAAGGGCTCGACGGTCGCCTATTTGCGGGCCATCGGCGAGGCCGCCGGGCTGAAGGTCCACGCCCTGACTTCGCCGCACCTGGTGCGCTTCGCCGAACGCATCCGCCTGGCCGGCGACCTGATCAGCGACGAGGCCCTGGCCGCCATGACCGACGAGCTGGAGGCGGCCAACGCAGGCCAGCCGATCAGCTTCTTCGAGATCACCACCGTCCTGGCGCTGGCCGCCTTCGCGCGCACGCCGGCCGACCTGTGCATCGTCGAGGTGGGCCTGGGCGGCCGGTTCGACGCCACCAACGTCTTCGAGGCGCCGGCGGTGACGGTGATCACCCCCGTCGACTACGACCACCTGGAGCTCTTGGGTCCGGAGCTCTCCAAGATCGCCTGGGAGAAGGCCGGGATCATCCGGCCGGGACGGCCCGTCGTCGTTTCGCGCCAGATGGATGAAGCCCTGGCGGTGATCGAGGCCGAAGCCGAGGCGCAGGGCGCGCCGATGACGCTCATGGGCCGGGATTTCGACGCGTGGGAGGAGCGCGGCCGGCTGCTGGTGCAGACCGAGGATCGCCTGTTCGACCTGCCCGCGCCGAGCCTCTTCGGCGGCTATCAGTACCAGAACGCCGGCCTGGCGGTCGCCGCGGCCCTGGCGCTGGGCGACCGGCGCATCGACGAGGACGCGCTGGGCCGTGGCGTCGCCTCGGCCGACTGGCCGGCCCGGTTCCAGCGCCTGACCGCAGGCCCGCTGGCCGCCAAGGCCCGCACGCGCGGCTCGGACCTTTGGCTGGACGGCGGCCACAATCCCCACGCGGGACGGGCCCTGGCCGAGGCGGCCGGGCGGCTGGTGGCGCGCGACCCGCGGCCTCTTGTGCTGGTGACCGGCATGTTCGCCCGCAAGGACGCCCGAGGCTTCTTCGCCCCGTTCGCCGAGCTGAATCCCCGGGTGTTCACGACCGGCTTCGACTCGCCCAATGCGGCGAGCGCCGAAGAGCTGGCCGAAGCCGCCGCCGCTGTGGGCCTGACGGTCGAGACGGCGCCTGGCGTGGAGGCCGGGCTGGAGCGGGCGCTCGCCCTGCCCGGCCCGGCTCCGCACGTGCTGATCTGCGGCGGCCTGCACTTCGCGGGCGAAGTGCTGGCCATGAGCCCGGAGACCTGGCCGCGCTAGGCGGTCGGGAAGCCCTTGTCGCGCAGATAGGCCTTCACGTCCGGATCGCGGCCGCGGAAGGCGCGGTAGCCCTCCGCCGGATCGACCGTGTTGCCGACGCTCATGACGTTGTCGTGCAGCCGCTTGGCCACCGCCTTGTCGTACATGCCGCCCGGCGCCTCCTGGAACGCCTCGACGGCGTCCAGGGCCAGGACCTCGGACCACAGGTAGCTGTAGTATCCGGCGGAATAGCCGTCGTCGGCGAAGATGTGGGCGAACTGCGGGGTGCGGTGGCGCATGGGCAGCTCTTCCGGCATTCCCAGCCTGGCCAGTTCGTCACGCTCGAAGGCGTCCGGATCGATGTCGGCGTCGCCGGCCAGGTGCAGCTTCATGTCGATCAGGGCCGAGGCCAGATACTCGGTGACGTCGAAGCCCTGGCGGAAGGTGTGGGCCTTCTCGATCTTGGCGACGAGGTCCTTGGGGATCGGCGCGCCGGTCTTGTAGTGCAGGGCGAACTGGTCGAGCACCTGGGGCGTGGGCAGCCAGTGCTCATTCACCTGGCTGGGGAACTCCACATAGTCGCGGAAGACCCGCGTCCCCGAGAGCGAGGGATAGGTGGTGTTAGAGTTGAGGCCGTGAATGGCGTGGCCGAACTCGTGGAACATGGTCTCGGCGTCGTCCCAGGAGATCAGCACCGGTTCGCCGGGCGAGCCCTTCACGAAGTTCGAGTTGTTCGAGACGATGGTCGTCACCTCGCGGTCGAAGCGCTCCTGGCTGCGATAGGCGTTCATCCAGGCGCCGGAGCGCTTGCCCGGCCGGGCGTAGGGATCGAAGTACCAGAGGCCGACATGGCCGCCCTTGGCGTTCCTGACCTCCCAGACGCGGATGTCGGGATGGGCGACCGGCACTGTGACCGGGGCGAATTGGAAGCCGTAGACCTGGCCGGCGGCCCAGAACATGCCCTCACGCAGCTTCTCGAGCTGCATGTACGGCTTCACCGCGTTCATATCGAGGTCGTAGCGCGCGGCGCGGACCTTCTCGGCGTAGTAGCGATAGTCCCAGGGCGCGATCTTGATCTTCGCCCCGTCCTTGTCGGCGATCGCCTGCATCTCGGCGACCTCTTCGCGCACCCGCGCGATGGCCGAGGGCCAGACCCGCATCATCAGGTCCATCGCCGCGTCGGGCGTCTTGGCCATGGTGTTCTCGAGCCGCCAGTGGGCGTGGGTCGGGTAGCCCAGCAGTTTGGCGCGTTCGGCGCGCAGCTTGAGGATCTTGCGGATGCCGGCGTTGTTGTCGTGGGCGTCGCCGTTGTCGCCGCGGCTGTAATAGGTGCGCCAGACCTTCTCGCGCAGGTCGCGGCGGTCGGCGTAGGTGAGGAACGGGTCCATCGACGAGCGGGTGTTGAGGATCGCCCACTTGCCCTTCTGGCCGCGGGCTTCGGCCGCCGCCGCCGCCGCCGCCCGGACGTCGGCCGGCAGGCCGCCGAGCTCGGCTTCGTCGGTCAGGTAGAGGACGTAGTTGGTCTCGTCGGCCAGGAGGTTCTGGCTGAAGGTGGTGAACAGGCCGGCCAGTTCCTCGTTGATCGCCGCCACCCGCGCCTTGGCCTCGGGCGAGAGCTTGGCGCCGGCGCGCACGAAGCGGTTCCAGTGGAACCAGACGAGGCGCTTCTGTTCGGGCGTGAGATTGGCCTTGTCGCGGGACTCGTAGACGGCCTCGATGCGCTTGAAGAGCCCGGCGTCCTGCATGATGCGGTCGGAGTGGGCCGCGAGCTTCGGCTCCATCTCCTGCTCGACCGCCTGCATGTCGGCCGAGTTCAGGGTGCTCGTCCAAACGCCATAGAAGGTGTAGGCGCGCTCGCCCATGCGCCCGGAACGCTCCATCGCGGCGATGGTGTTGTCGAAGCTTGGCGGGGCGGGATTGGCGACGATCGCGGCGATCTCCTGCAGTTCCTCGGCCATCGCCGCCTCGAGGGCGGGCTTGAAGTCCGCGACCTTCACCTTGTCGAAGGCGGGCACGCCGCCGAACGGGCCGGTCCAGGGATCGGCCACCGGATTGCCCGTGGCGGCCAGCAGCGAGGTGGGCAGGGTCGAGGCGGCCGCGAGGGCGCTGGAAGCTGCAAGGAAAGTGCGCCGGTCCATGGGGTCTCCGCAAATGTCGTGCGGCGCAGACCTTAGGCGCCCGACGCGCCGACGTCACATGACAGGCGCGTAATGTTACGCCGGCGTCGCGATACGTCCGGCGGCCAGCCGGGTCACCGCGCTGGCGTCGGCGTCGTCCAGGCCGAGCCCCACAAGCACAAGAAAGACCACCGTCTCGGCGGCCGCGAGGCGCTCGGGCTCGGCCATGGCGTCGAGCGCGGCCATCCGGACGGCGCCGCTGATCAGGGTGCGCGCCGCTTCGACATCGACCTTGCGGAAGCGTCCGGCCGCCACGCCGGCGCGCAGCGCGTCGGCGTACAGGTCCTTGTCCCCGGGTCGCCGCTCGGGGCGCAGACGGTCGAGCTGGAACATGGCGCGCGCCTCGCCGCTGTTGCGCACGCAGTAGACGACGAGGTGCAGGGACAGGATGGCGATGCGGGCCGCCGGATCCTCGACCCCGTCCATGGGGCCGGCGAGGTCGGCCGACACGGCCCGCAGGAAGCGGCGGCGAAGCGCCTGGTGCAGGTCGTCGGGAGACGGGAAATAATTGTAGAAGGTGCCGCGGGAGACGCCGGCGGCGGCGGCGTAGTCTTCGACGCTGGCGGCCGGCCCTTTGCGGCTGAGCACGGAGAGGCCGGCCTCGATCAGGCCCGCGCGCGTCTTCGCGCGCCGCATCTCGGCGTTGGCGGCCCGTGCGGCGAGGTTGACGCGAATTCGCGGTCCGGCGGTCACGCCGCGTCGTCGAGCAGTTCCAGCACGCCGCCGGCCGCCGCGAGGGAGTGAGGATCGTTCTGGGATTGCAGGGCGTCGACCTCGGCGGCGAGGGCGTCGCGGACCACCGCCGCGGCGTGCGGCGACAGCTTCATCAGGGCGTTCACCGAGGCCCGGCAAAGAGCGAGCGTGAGGTGAAGGTCGACCTCGACGCTGGTCTCCCAGAGCGAGGGTTCGGCGGGCGTGACCGGCGCGGCGCTGGTCTCGACCTTGGGGGCGGAGGGGGCGGGCTTTCGAAACAGCATGGGCCTTCGTCGTCTTGTCGATCTTGGCGCTGAGGCGACGACCCCGCGAACGCCGCAGCCGTCCGCGGCGCTGGCCGCGGAGATGCGAAGTTCGAAATAAGCTGCACTTGGGGGAGGTCGCCCGGTCTGCGCCGGCGTTGGCTTGGCGTTATGTCAAAATGACGAGATCGTCAATCCGAGAGGTCCGCAAGTCGACGAACATCGTTACCCAGTTTGCGTGCGGCCCGGCAAAAGCTCCGGCATTTCAGAGGGCTTCGCGTAGCCGCGGGCGGCGCCCGGTCCTCCACTGGACGGACCCCGGCGACGCGGGCGATAAGCGCTTTCCATGGCCATCGGCGTCTTCGATTCCGGCATCGGCGGGCTCACCGTGCACCGCGCCCTTGTGGCGCGCATGCCGGACGCCGACTTCATCTATTTGGCCGACCAGGCCAACGCGCCCTATGGCGTGCGCAGCGGCGAGGAGATCGTCGAACTGACGCGGGCCGGCTGCGAGCGGCTGTTCGATAAGGGATGCAGCCTGGTGGTCCTGGCTTGCAACACCGCCTCGGCCATCGCCCTGCGCCGCCTCCAGCAGACCTGGCTGCCCGGCTATCGGGCGCGGATCGGCCGGCCGGTGAACGTCCTGGGCATCATCGTGCCGACCATCGAGGCGGCCACCGGCCTGCCCTGGGAGCACGAGGCCGAACGGCGGGGCGACAAGGTCGAGAAGCTGGACGTGCTGGCGGTGTTCTCGACGGCGGCGACGGCGCGTTCGCGAGTCTACGAGATCGAGATCGACAAGCGCCGCCAGGACGTCGCCGTGTTTTCAGAGCCCTGCCCCGAGCTGGCGGGCCTCATCGAGGCGGGCGCCGGCGCGGTGGAGCTGGCCACAGTGGTGGAGCGCCACGTGCAGGCGATCACTACGCGCATCGGGCGGTCGCCGGACCGGGCGATCCTGGGGTGCACCCACTACGAGATGGTGGCCGACATGTTCCGCGCCGCCCTGCCGCCCGGTACGCCCCTGATCCACCAGCCCGACGCCACCGCCGACGCCCTGACGCGCTACCTGGAGCGACACCCGGACTACGACGCCGGCCACGGCGGCCTGCGGCGCTTTCTGACCACCGGCCAGGCGGGCGCGCAGCATTCGCTGGTTGAGACCTTCTGGGGCGGACCCTTAAGCTTCGAAGAGGCGTGAGGGAGGACTAAGTCCATGCGGACGATTCTGGCGGCGGCGCTGGCCGCGGGACTTATGACGGGCGCGGCGCGGGCCGAGGTGGTCGCCCAGAGCGACACCGGGTTCCAGATCCGCCACAGCTTCACCAGCCCGGCCGCCCCGGCGGCGGTCTACGCCGGTCTCGGCGCCGTGGCCGCGTGGTGGGATCCGGCCCATACCTATTCCGGCAAGAGCGAGAACCTCAGCCTGTCGCCCCAGGCCGGCGGCTGCTTCTGCGAGAAGGTCGGGACGGGCGGGGTTCGCCACGGCGTCGTGGTCCTGGCGCTGCCGCCCTCGACCCTGCGCCTTGAGGCACCGCTCGGGCCATTGCAGGGGGAAGGCGTGGCCACGGCCCTGACCTTTTCCGTGAAGGCCGAGGGCGCCGGTTCGCGCGTCACCCTCGACTACAAGGTCGGCGGCTACAACCCGGCTGGGGTCAAGCAATGGGCCTCGCCGGTCGATCAGGTGCTCGGCGTGCAGGCCGGGCGTCTGGAAGCCTATCTGGCGTCGGGGGCCGCCGTCGAAGCGCGATAGAGCGCGCGCGACAGATTCTGGCGATTTCATAGGGAGCGCCTATGTTCAGGCCATGCTCCTTCCGACCCTGCGCCAGCTTCAATACCTAAAGGCCCTGGCCGACCACGGCTCGTTCGGCCGCGCGGCCGAGGCCGTGCACGTCACCCAGCCGACGCTTTCGGCCGGCATCCAGGAACTGGAGAAGATTCTCGGCGCTCCGGTCGTGGACCGGGCGCGCTCGGGCCTGATCCTGACACCCGTCGGGGCGGAGGCGCTGCGGCGCGCCACCTCGATACTCAGCGAGGCCGAAGCCCTGGTGCAGGCGGCGCGCAATGCGGGAAAGCCTCTGACCGGCCGCTTCCGCCTTGGCGTCATTCCGACGGTCGCCCCCTATCTCCTGCCCCAGGCCTTGCCGGCCCTGCGCGAGCGCTATCCGGGGCTGCGCCTGTTCCTGCGCGAGGACCTGACGCACCGGCTGATCGCGGCGCTGAAGGCAGGACAGCTCGACGCCGCGCTGATCGCCCTGCCCTACGACATGTCGGGCCTGGACTGGGCGCATGTGGCCGACGACGAACTTCTGGCCGCCGCGCCGGCGGATCACCCGCTGGCGAAGGAAAGCGAAATCCTGCCCTCCGCCATGGAGTCCGGAGACCTTATCCTCTTGGAAGACGGCCACTGCCTGCGCGATCACGCCCTGGCCGCCTGCGGGCTGCGGCCGCCCAGGGCGGACGTCGAGGATGAGGTCTTCGCCGCCACCTCCCTGCCGACCCTGGTGCAGATGGTGGGCTCCGGGCTCGGCGTGACCTTCCTGCCGGCCATGGCGGTGGAGGCCGGCCTGACCGACGGCGCGTCGGTGGCCGTGCGCCCGATCGCCGCCGACCATCCCAAGCGCGAAATCGTCGTGGCCTGGCGGGCAGGCTCGAGCCGCGCCGCGGAAGGCCGCCTGCTGGCCGAGACCCTGAGCGCGTCGGCGGCCTGACCTAGGCCCGCAGGGTCCAGCGCCCGAGGTCGCCCTCCCAGCCCATGAGGGCGAGGCCGGAGGCGATGGACTCCAGTTCGCGCCCGGAGGCGATGCGCTCGCTGGGAAAACGCCGATGGAAGATGGCGCGGACGGCGGGCACGAGGGACGAGCCGCCGGTTAGGAACACCTGGTCGACTCCGTCCGGCGAGATGCCCGCGTCGGCCAGGGCCGCATCGACCGCCGTCTCGATCTGGCCGAGCTCGGGGGCGATCCAGCCTTCGAATTCGGCCCGCTCGACCGTGCGGCCGATGTCGATGGAGCCGGCCTGGAACCGGAACTCGGCGGCGGCCTGCGAAGACAGGGCCTCCTTGAGGCGCGAGACCGAGCGGTAGAGCGGATAGCCGAGATTGTCGTCCAGCACTTCGACCAGGCGCGACAGCTTGTCCGGCTCGACCGCCTCGCGCACCAGGGCGCGGATCTCGCGCATGTCGCGGCTGGCCCGCATGAGCGCAAGCTGGTCCCAACGGGCGAAGGCCGAGTAGTACCGGTTCGGGATCGGCAGGATCTTGCCGAAGGTCTTGTAACTGGACCCCTTGCCGAGGGCCGGCGAGACCAGGTTGTCGATGATGCGGTAGTCGAAGGCGTCGCCGGCCACGCCCACGCCCGAGCGGCCGAGGGGCGCGGCGTGGATCTCGCCGGCCCGGCGCTCGAAGCGGATGATCGAGAAGTCGCTTGTGCCGCCGCCGAAGTCGCCCACCAGCACCGTGGCGTCGTGGTCGAGCTCGCGGGCGAAGAAGAAGGCCGCGCCGACCGGCTCGTAGGCGTAGAGGATCTCGTCGAAGCCGAGCCGGCGGAAGGCGGTCTCGTAGCGGGCCATGGCCAGCGCCGGGTCCGGGGCCGCGCCGGCGAAGTTGACCGGTCGGCCGACGATGACCCGCTTCGGCAGATCGGCCATGGCGGGGCCGCCCCGCTCGCGCAGCTTGATGAGGAAGGTCGAGAGCAGGTCCTCGAACAGGTAGCGCCGACCCAGGATCTGGGTCTCGCTGAACGAGGCCGAGGCGGCGAAGGTCTTGAACGACTGGATCAGCCGCGTTTCCAGCGGGTCCTCGGCATAGGCCTCGATGGCCCAGGGTCCGGCCTCGATGCTGCGTTCGGACGGACGCTCGGGCGGCGCATGGAAGCTGAGGGCCGAACGGAAAGCGAAGAGTTCGCCCTCGGGCGCGGCGAAGCGGACGAGGCTGGCGGCCTCGCCCGGCGCGGCGAGGGCGACCACCGTGTTCGTGGTGCCGAAGTCGACGCCGAGGCTGACGCCCGTCGAGAGCTGACGATTGGCCATGGGGCGGTTCCTTTGGCGGGGGCGGAGACGGATCGCCCGCCCCCCCGGAAAGGCGCGCGACCCCTAGAGCAGCTGGCGCAGGCTCAGCGGCATCAGACGACTTCCTCGGCGATCAGGCTTTCCAGGGCGGCGAGGACGCCCATCTGCAGGATCTTGGAGACCGAGGCCGACAGCGGCGCGATCTGCACCGAACGCGACAGGCCGAGCAGGATCGGGCCGATCACCGTCGCCCCGCCGATGGCCTGGACGAGCTGGGTCGAGATCGAGGCCGAGTGGATGGCCGGCATGACCAGGACGTTGGCCGGGCCGGTCAGGCGGATGAACGGATAGTTCGCCCGCCGCTCGGGCAGCAGGGCCACCTCGGGCGGCATCTCGCCTTCATATTCGAAGTCGACGCCGGGGGTGTCGTCGAGCATGGCGACCGCCTCGCGGAGCTTCTCGGCGCGCTGACCCATCGGGTTGCCGAAGGTCGAGTAGCTCATGAAGGCGACGCGGGGCGTGAAGCCCAGGCCGCGGACGGCGCGCGCCGCCTCGATAGCGATCTCGACGAGCTCTTCGGCTTCCGGCATCTCGGTGACGTTGGTGTCGGCGATGAACAGGGGCTGGCCCTTGGACAGCACAACGCTCATGCCCATGACGCGGCCGGCGGGCGTCGGGTCGATGACCCGCAGCACCTCTTCCAGCACCTGGTCGTAATTGCGGGTCACGCCGGTGACCATGCCGTCGGCGTGACCGAGGGCGACCATGGAGGCCGCGAACGAGTTGCGGTCCTGGTTGATCAGGCGCTGCACGTCGCGCTTCAGGTAACCCAGGCGCTGGATGCGCTGGTACAGGAAGTCGACATATTCCGGATTGTGGTGCGACAGGCGGGCGTTGACGATCTCCAGGTCGCATTCTTCCGGGTCGAGGCCGACCGAGCGCATGTTTTCGTGCACCAGCTCCTCACGGCCGACCAGCAGGGCGTGGCCGAGGCCGGCCTGCTGGAAGGCGTAGGCGGCGCGGATCACGCTCGGCTCCTCGCCCTCGGCGAAGACGATCCGCTTGCGCGGCGCGGACAGCACCGCGTCCTGGATCTTCTGGAGGAAGGCCGCCGACGGATCGAGGCGCTGGGCCAGCGAGGCGCGGTAGGCGTCCATGTCCTCGATCGGCTTGCGGGCCACGCCGGTGTCCATCGCCGCCTGGGCGACGAAGGGCGGGATGTAGGAAATCAGCCGCGGGTCGAACGGCGTCGGGATGATGTAGTTCGGGCCGAACTGCAGGTGCTGGCCCTGATAGGCCGTGGCCACTTCGTCCGGCACGTCCTCGCGGGCGAGCTGGGCCAGGGCGTTGGCGCAGGCGATCTTCATCTCCATGTTCACCCGCCGGGCGCGCACGTCGAGGGCGCCGCGGAAGATGTAGGGGAAGCCCAGAACGTTGTTGACCTGGTTGGGATAGTCCGACCGGCCGGTGGCCACGATGGCGTCGGGCCGCACGGCGTGGACTTCTTCCGGCGTGATCTCCGGGTCCGGGTTCGCCATGGCGAAGATGATCGGGTTCGGCGCCATGGTCTTGACCATGTCCTGGGTCAGGACGCCCTTGGCCGACAGACCGAGGAAGACGTCCGCCCCGGCGATGGCTTCGGCAAGGGTGCGATGGGGCGTGTCGACCGCGTGAGCCGACTTCCACTGGTTCATCCCCTTTTCGCGGCCGCGATAGATGACGCCGGTATTGTCGACGGCGATGCAGTTCTCGGACCGCACGCCCATGGCCTTGACCAGCTCCAGCGAGGCGATCCCCGCCGCGCCGGCGCCGCAGAGCACGACCTTCACGTCGGACAGCGCGCGGCCGGTGATGGCGCAGGCGTTGATCAGGCCGGCCGCCGAGATGATGGCGGTGCCGTGCTGATCGTCATGGAAGACCGGAATGTCGAGCAGCTCCTGCAGCTCGGTCTCGATCCGGAAGCATTCGGGGGCCTTGATGTCCTCGAGATTGATGCCCCCGTAGGTGACGCCGATGTTCTTGACGACGGTGATGATCTCGTCCGGGTCGGTGGCCGAGACCTCGACGTCGATGGAGTCCACGTCGGCGAAGCGCTTGAAGAGGACGCTCTTGCCCTCCATCACCGGCTTGGACGCCAGGGCGCCGAGATTGCCGAGGCCAAGTATCGCCGTGCCGTTGGAGATCACCGCCACCAGGTTGCCCTTGGAGGTGTAGTCGTAGGCCAGTTCCGGGTCGTCGGCGATGCGCAGGACCGGCACGGCCACGCCCGGCGAATAGGCCAGGCTGAGGTCGCGCTGGGTGGCCATCGGCTTGGTGGGCGCAATGGCGACCTTCCCGGGCGTCGGATACTTGTGGAAGCTGAGGGCTTCCTCCTCGGTGAAGGTGCGCTTGTCGGCGTCGCTCATGGCGGCGTTCGGGTCCTTTGGACTCTCTGAAGAATAGAAGGCGCGCAAACTACATAGGCCGCCGCGCGCCCACAACCATCCGCAAGGACAGGGCGATCAGCGGGCCCTCGCGGCCGCCAGCCCCTCCTGCATCTCGCCGAGCACCTTGCGCACCGACGCATCGCCCTGAGCCCGGCTCCAGTAGGCGGCGACGCGCGGATGGGCGGCGAGCAGGTCGCCCTTGCCGAACACCTGGCCGAAAACGCCGACGAACATCAGCACGGGCACGACGGCGCAGTCCGCCAGGGTGACGCGATCGCCCGCCGCCAGGCCCGATTCCGGCAGGTAGCGGTTCAAGTGCTCGAGGCCCTTTTCAAGGGCGGCGAAGGCGTTCGCGACCACCGCCTCGTCGCGACCCTTGGGGCTCATCTGGCCGAACAGGGCCGCGCCCGGGGTCATGACATAGAGCTCGACGACGCGGGCGATCAGCCGGGCCTGGGCCGCGGCGTAGGGCGCGGCGGGCTTCAGGCCGCTCTCAGGGAAGGCGTCGGCCAGGTATTCGACGATGGTGTCCGACTCCGGGATCACGGACCCGTCGTCGAGGACCAGGGCGGGAATCTTGCCGATGGGGTTGATGGCCAGGAATTCAGGCGACTTCAGGCCGCCAGCCGGCGGATCGGCGACTTCGACCGGCAGGCCGCAAGCGTAGATCGCCAGGCGCACGCGGGCGGCGAAGGGGGAAAGGCCGGCGGAATAGACCTTCATTGAGCGTCTCCAGAAATTGCGGTCCGGTCTTGCGCCGGCCTCGGTCGCGCCGATGCTAGCCACCAGCGCCAAGCTTAGCCAGACTTTGGCGTTGACCGGCGGCGCGCGCCGGACAGAGTAGCGCCTCGTTCGAGCGCAACCGGAGTACGCCTTTGCCCGCCCCCGTGAAGATCGCCATCGCCGGCGCGCTCGGCCGCATGGGCCGCGCCCTTGTCGCGGCCGCCGCGGCGCGGGAGGACCTGGAGATCGTCGCCCTGTTCGACCGGCCGGGCGCCGAAGGCGAAGGGCTCGTCGATCAGGAGGCCGCGCTGGACGCTTGCGACGTGGTGGTCGACTTCACCCTGGCGCACGTGTCGGCGGCGCTGGCCGAGCGGTGCGCGACGCGCGGCGGGCCGGCCATGGTCATCGGCTCCACCGGTTTCAC
>ENA-UOYA01001207-UOYA01001207.1-activated-sludge-metagenome-genome-assembly--contig:-NODE-1207-length-28748-cov-7.441327_pt1 | contig 28748 bp, 27 predicted proteins | sample MGYA00238163_ERZ764804 | MGnify/ENA primary metagenome ERZ764804 (study PRJEB28919, sample SAMN05720223) | activated sludge metagenome | isolation source: Anaerobic digester | place: Hong Kong... | reverse complement strand
AGGATATAGGACGTGAAAAGCTTCCTGCCATGTTAAGGAAAAGGGTTGGCAGCGGCCTTACTGTTGATATTGTCAGCGGAACCGATTTTCCGCAGGAGCTTACCGGCTATGACCTTATAATTCAGTGCGGTGCTTGTATGTTTAACAGAAAATATGTTATGTCAAGAATAAATCGTGCTAAGGAACAGAATGTTCCTATGACTAATTACGGAGTGGCAATAGCTTATATTTCGGGTATAATTGATTTTATTGTTAATTAACCATTAGCTGGAACTATTATGGTGCATTGATACTAATTCAGTCAAGTAGTAATAAAGCCAGACTGAATAAAGTCCATTTTAGAATATATATTTATGGCTTGCAAAAATAAGATGTTCGTTCATATTTTTTGCGTAAGGTCTGCAAAGCTTTTTTTTCAATACGAGATACATATGAACGAGAAATATCAAGTTTTTTAGCAACTTCTCTTTGTGTAAGTGGTTTATGTCCGAAAAGTCCATATCTTTCAACTAATATTTCGATTTCTCTTTTTTCAAGGCATTCACTTATAAAATTATATAGTTGTTGAGATTTAATATTAATGTCAATTTTATCAATAATATCATCATCTTCTGTAATTATATCCATTAATGTTAGCTGATTTCCATCTTTGTCCACATCGATAGGCTCGTCAATATAAATATCCCCCGCTGTTTTTTTTGTTGAGCGAAAATGCATTAGTATTTCATTTTCTATACACCGTGAAGCATATGTGGCAAATCTTGTACCTTTATTATAATTGTAGGTTGAAACTGCCTTAATTAATCCTATTGTTCCAATTGAGATTAAATCGTCTTGTTCTGTTGTTGAGGAGTAATATTTTTTTATAATATGAGCAACAAGCCTTAAATTATGTTCAATAAGTTGATTTTTTGCGTTAGCATCACCATCAGCCATTTTTTGAAAATAATCAAGCTCTTGTTTAGCAGAAAGAGGTTTTGGGAAAACTCCGTTATTTTCAATGTGAAGTGCAAAATAAAGTAAATTACATAGTGCTAAATTAATAAGTTCGGTAAACATACAATACCTTCTTTCATGGCATAAATAATATTCAGCTTTATGTAATTTTATGAATAATAATAATTGTCCTATTCATTTTTTATTGCAGAGTGTTATATAAGCTAATAATATTTTATAAAATAAAATATCCCTTTTAAATAACGTAATTACGCTATTTAAAAGGGATATTACTTGGTGCCGGTGGTCGGGGTCGAACCGACACGGTATTTCTACCACAGGATTTTGAGTCCAGCACGTCTGCCAATTCCATCACACCGGCAAATTAATTGCTTAAATATTATACCATCAAGCAACTAATATGTCAATAGAAAAATCAAATTTATTCTGTTTTTCCTTTTTCTTCACTATCCAAAAACATTTTTATTGTCATTATTACACCAAGAATTGAATTAATAAGTGCCAATGAAACAGCGACTATATTCAGTACGGTTCCTGCCAAGGTGTTGTAATTTTTCTTTTTTTTGTTTAAAGCAATAACAAGTCCCGGTATTGAACAAGAATAAGTAACAGCCGGAAGAATCACTGAAAAGACAATGCCTATTATACCAAGAACCATGCTTGATATGCATAGTTTCTTTTTAACGGTAGTGCCAGTACTATTCATCTTTGAAAACCTCCTGCGTTTAATATTAATAGCATATCATATTAATAAATTTTTGTCAACAAATCAATTAAAACTTTCTTTTCTTTCTTACTCTCTTAATTTTTCTTCTGCGTTTTTTAGCTGTAATTAGATAAATAATAATATAAAAAATAACAAGCGAAATTGCAATTGCGGCAGCAAGCTTAAACCAGAACGAGCCTATGAAAGCTTTTGCCTTTTCTATATTGTACGCAGTTTCATTCAAAGATATATTATCTCTTGCAACAAGGTCAACTGAGCATAGCTTTTCACCTGAAAGTGACAGCGTATAAGTGCCAAGCTTCTGACCCTTCTGTACAGGTGCAGTTATTTTCCCGTTTTTATCAAGGAAACCCGAAGTATCAATATCAATTTTAAGAGTTGACATATCAAGGGTGTTAGGCCACAATGCAGAATATTCCTTGTCGGGAACGAGAATAACATAATCCTGTTCCTTTCCAAATTTAACTGGAATCTCCGTTATTTCCTCATCAGTGCTTATTATTGATTTGTATTCAAACGTATTGAACGCCCATTCGTATATGTTTTTATGGTCTGTATAATGTGGATATATAGCATTGCCATCCTTGTCATACATAGGCGCACCCATTGTTACAAGAAGATAGTTATTTCCATCTTTACTTGCCATTGTTATAAGATTTCTTCCAGATTCATCAAGTGTACCTGTTTTTATTCCCTTTGCATACTGATAATAATAATCGTTGGCAGGGAAAAGCATTTTATTTGTATGATAAATAGTTGCCCAGCCTTCAGCCTGATAATTTGTAGCTTTCATCACATACTCTGTTGTTAGAGCAAATTCCTTGAATTTTGGATAATTGTCAAGAGCATATTTTGTTATAACCGCCATATCTCTGGCATTTGTATACTGGTCATCATCATAAAGTCCATGAGGATTTGTGAAATGAGTTCCGGTACAGCCAAGCTCCTGTGCCTTCTGGTTCATCATATCCACAAAATTGGGTATACTTTCTCCGCCTACATGATAAGCAAGAATTCCTGCTGACTCACAGGCTGAATATATAAGCATTGAATACATAAGATCAGTTGCACTTGCCACTTCACCTCTGCTGTAGCCAACAGCAGAAGCCCCTTTGCCGTAAAGGTCATCAAAGACAGCCAGCGGTGCTTCATAATATGTATTGTCAAGATCCTTGACATGATCAAGAACAATAATTGCAGTCATAATTTTTGTAAGTGACGCAGGATACATTTTTTTAATAGAATTCTTTTCGTAAACAACTACGTCCTTGTCAAGATTGATAAGGTAAGCTGCCTCACTTTCAACCTTGAAGCTAGGAGTAAACGTAATAGCAGAAGCTTTTATTGGAGCAATAATGCTTATTATCATCAGAACAGATAGAAAAACAGCTATCTTTTTCATATATTTAAACAATCCTTTCGATTATACTTTATCATAACATTTTTATTATAACAAATTTTTTTGCAAAATGGAAGAGAATATGTATAAGAAATATTATCAAAATTCCTCTTTACCTTTTGGAAGGTTTGTGGTATAATGTAAAATATTATAAAGTATTATGATTCGGAGTGCATGAAATTGATTTGTATAACCGGTGACACTCACGGAGATTTATCTCGTTTCAAACATAAATATATTAAGAAACTTAAAAAGAATGACTGTCTGATTATTTGCGGCGATTTCGGTTTTGTATGGGACGGCTCAGAAAAAGAACAAAAGATTCTTAAAAAAATTGGCAAAAAGAAATTTTATACGCTCTTTGTTGAAGGCTGCAATGAAAATTATGACTTGCTTGAAAAATATCCGGAGCAGGAATTTTGCGGCGGAAAAGTAAGAGTAATTTCCGGTAAGCTTATGCAGCTGGTTAGGGGCAGTATATACGATATACAGGGCTATTCTATATTTGCTTTCGGGGGCGGACAGTCTAAAGAAATGGATACAAGACTTGACTGCAATACATGGTATGAAGCTGAATTGCCTACAAATGATGAAATAAGCAGTGCTGTTGGCAATTTGAAATTTCGTGAAAACACTGTTGACTACATAATTACTCATGAACCACCCGGTTCGCTGAAAGAATTTCTCTCTTTTGAAGCACATGAACGAAGCCGTATGCACGCTTTCTTTGATGCAATTAAAAATGAATGTACATTTAAAATGTGGTTTTTTGGAAAGCTGCATAAAAACAAGCTTATTCCGCCAAAATACAACTGTCTTTTTGATGACGTTATTCAGATTAAAAGCAATGAACCTTTAAAAAAGAAGTTTAAATAAGGAGAATGTTTATGCCGCATATTTCAATTAAAATGCTTAAAGGAAGAACTGAGGAGCAGAAGAGACTTGCTTGCGAAAAGCTTACAAAAGCTCTTTGCGAGGCTATTGGCTGTGGAGAGACTCATGTCAGCTGTTCAATTGAAGACTATACTGCACAGGAATGGCAGGAAGTGTTTAAAACTGATGTTGCCGCCAAACATGATAAGCTCTACAAAAAGCCGGAATACGATCCGAAGGATTTACTGTAATCAAGCAAAATGCACTCTGTTAAGGAGTGCATTTTTATAGGAAGTGATTTATTATAGATTATTTGGTTAGGGGCAACGATATTTTTATACAAAAAAAGGATTTCAGTCTTGATCAGACTCTTGACTGTGGGCAGGCTTTTAGGTGGGAAAGGCTTAATAACAGCGCAGAATGCAGCTATCATGGGTTTTATTTGAATAACAGTCTGACAATTTCCGAGGAAAAAGACTATATTATTCTGCATAATACAAGCGAAGATGACTTTATTGATATATGGTACAGTTATTTTGACTTGGGAACTGATTACTGTGAGTTGAAAAAGATGTTTTCGGAGGACGAAACGCTTGCAAAGGCTTGTGAATATGCTTACGGAATACGGCTGTTAAGGCAGGATAAATGGGAAGCGTTATTTTCTTTTATAATTTCACAGAATAACAATATTCCGAGAATAAAGGGTATTATTTCTCGTTTGTGCGAAAAATATGGAGGTTTTCCCTTACCTGAGCAACTTAAAGGGCTTACCGCTGAAGATTTAGCATTTTTAAGGGCAGGCTTTAGAGCAAAATATCTTGCAGACTGTGCTGAAAAAATTAGTTCCGGTTCTATTGTGCTTGAAAAAACAGCTGCCGCAAATATAGATGACGCAAGAAAAGAGCTTATGACTATTAAAGGTGTCGGCCCAAAGGTTGCTGAATGTGCGCTTCTTTACGGAATGTACCGTGTTGAAGCCTTTCCGGTTGATGTATGGATAAAACGTGTTATGGAAACGTACTATCCAAACGGTTTCCCTGATTATTTAAGCAAATATGCCGGCATTGCCCAGCAGTATTTGTTCCATTACATAAGAACAGGAGAAAAAGGCGAATGAGAGAAAGTATACTAACTATACCGATAAGCGAAATACTTGAGCCAAAAGATGGATGCCCTATATGCAGAATGAGAAATATGCTTGAAAGCAGGACAATTGAATATATCATGGGTGCGGCAATGATGGAGCCGGATGTAAGAATTGAAACTAACCGTGCAGGCTTCTGCCATATTCATTTTCAGCAGATGTTAAAGCAAAAGAACAGACTTTCACTTGCCCTTATGCTGCAGACTCATCTTGAAGAGGTTGACAGACAGATTTTTACAAGAAAAAAGCTCTTTGAGCCAAAAAACTTAAAGCAAAAAAAGCTTTCTGAGATAAATTCAACCTGTTTTGTCTGCGAAAAAGTCGATTGGGGAATGGAAAGACTGATGAAAACTTTTTTTGAAATGTACTCCCACGCAGATATAAAAAAGCTTATGTCAGAGCAGGAATATATCTGCCTGCCTCATTATGATATGCTGCTTTCACTTGCTCCTACATATCTGCAAAAGGGTGAGCTTGACAGCTTTAACGAGCTTATAGGTGAGCTTACTAAAAACTATATTAAGCAGCTTTACGATGATGTTTCACACTACTGTTCAATGTACGATTATAGGAATACTGGCAAGGATGCTGACTGGGGAAATTCAAAGGACAGCATTGAACGTGCAATTCAATTTCTTGTTTCAAGGAATTGAATGCTTGTAAAGTTATTTACAGTTAAAAATATGGCATGAAAGGAATGAGGATTATTATGACAAAGGCGGCACAGTTTTATAAGGTAAGCTATGAGCAGTTTAAAAAAGACTGGCTAAAATTTTTTCCTGATGAAGAGGATGTGACGATTGAAGATATTTACAGCCATATAAAGCTTCCCAAAAGAGCAACCAAAGGTTCTGCAGGGTATGATTTTTTTTCTCCTGTTGATATTGAATTAGAGCCTGATGGAATGATAACAATTCCAACAGGAATACGTGTAAAAATTGATGATGGCTGGGTGTTAAAATGCTATCCCAGAAGCGGTCTTGGCTTCAAATATAGAATACAATTAAACAACACTGTGGGGATAATTGACAGTGATTATTATTATTCAGATAATGAGGGACATATCATTGCCAAAATAACTAATGATACAAAAGAAGAAAGAACTGCTGAAATTGAAGAGGGCAGAGGATTTATGCAGGGCATTTTTGTTGAATTCGGGATTACATATGATGATTGTGCTGAGGGCGTAAGAAATGGTGGCTTTGGCAGTACGCTTTAGTTTGTTTTTAAAATATAATTTATGGGGGATTAATAATGAAAAAAATAGCTGCAATGTTACTGTCGTTGTCAATACTTGCAGGATTTTCATCATGCAGTAAAAATGACAGCAGCTCTTCACTTGATGAAGCAACAATAACGACAACTGCATTATCCGAATTTGATGGTACAGATACTGTTACAACGGTTGATAATAGTATTACTGCAGATGAAAGAGCAAGTGAGCTACTTTCTAAAATGACTTTGGAGCAAAAGGCAGCACAAATGGTTCAGTGTGAACAGACTTGTGCCAGTCCTAAAGATATGAAAAATTATTGTTTCGGTTCAGTGTTGAGCGGCGGGGGGTCTATTCCGAATAATAAAAATACAGTTAAAAACTGGTCAAAATTTATTGACAGACTTCAGCAGGGCTGTATGGAAAGTGAAATAAAGATACCGTTTCTATATGGCGTTGATGCGGTTCATGGACATAATAATCTGGAAAATGCAGTTATTTTTCCGCATAATATCGGAATTGGCGCAGCAAATGACAAGGAGCTTACATATAAAATGGGGGCTGCTGTTGCAAATGAAATGAAGCTTACAAAAACACTCTGGAACTTTGCACCGTGCGTTGCTGTATCAAAGGATCCACGCTGGGGAAGAACCTATGAAAGCTATTCAAGCGATACCGAAATAGTAACTTCACTTGCAGTTGAATATGCAAAGGGTCTTCTTGACAATGGAGTTATGCCGACTGCTAAGCATTATCTTGCAGATGGAGCAACCGAATACGGAACGGGTGAACTTAATGGACTTGTTGACCGTGGCGATGCTCAGATGACTGATGAGGAGCTGCGTGAAAAATATCTTCCGCCATATAAAGCACTTGTTGATGCCGGTGTTAAAACTGTTATGCCGTCGTTCAGTTCTTTTAACGGCGTGAAAATGCATGCAAACAAATATCTGTTAACGGACGTATTAAAAGGCGAGCTTGGTTTTGACGGATTTGTTATTTCAGACTGGGAGGCACAGAATCACATTAGCGATGATGATTTATATACAAACATAGTCACTTGTATAAATGCGGGCGTGGATATGTTTATGCAGCCGTATCAGGCAGCAGAGGTTATGGAGTATATTGTTACTGCTGTTGAAAATGGTGATGTTTCTCAGGAACGTATTGATGATGCAGTAATGCGAATTCTTCGAGTAAAATTTGAAATGGGTCTGTTTGACGATCCTATGCAGGAAAATGTTAAAAAATATGTTACCAGCTTAGGAAGTAAGGAGTATCGTGATATTGCTGAACAGCTTGTTGAGAAATCTCTTGTTCTTGTAAAAAATGACAATAATGTACTTCCTATTAAAAGCGGAACAAAAATATTTGTCACCGGTCCTGCTGTTGATAATATAGGAGTTCAGTGTGGCGGGTGGTCAATAACATGGCAGGGAATACAGGATGAACAAGGGAAGAAAATAACCGAAGGAACAACAATTCTTGAAGGATTAAAAAATTATGCTGAAAAATATAATCTTGAGATAATTACCGACGAAAAAAAGGCAAAAGATGCGGATATTGTAATACTTGGAATAGGCGAAATTCCGTATGCCGAATATGAGGGAGATACAAAGGATTTATCAATAATCGGGGATAAAGCTCTTCCTGAAAATAAGGAGGCAATAGAATTTGCAGAATCTCTTGATAAGCCTACAGTAACGCTTATTGTTGCGGGAAGAAATGTAATAATAAAGGATTATATTGACAAGTGGGACAGCGTGGTTATGTGTTACCTTCCCGGAACAGAAGGTGGGGGAATTGCTCCTGTTATTCTGGGAGAGAGTAATTTTAACGGTAAGCTGCCCATGCCGTGGTATGGAAGCCTTGAAAATATAGGAGAGAACAATGCTGATATAGAATTTCCTCTTGGATATGGACTTACATATTAACAATTTTTAGAATTAAAGAGTAGTTACATATGATTTTTTAAATCATATGCAACTACTCTTTTATTTTATAATTTGCATAACTGTGATTTGCACATTTGTTCTGAGTAAAAACTATATAAAAAATTAATTAAATATCTTTGTATTATTTTTCTTAAGTGTGTTTAAGTATATCTTGTTACTAAATTTAAAAATCAGTAAAAATATAGCTATAACATTAAATAAACTATTTTTATGAATATTTACCTTATAAAAGGATATAATAACACGCAGAGAGTGTTTACATGAAAGAATAAAGGTTTAATACCATAAAAACAACGGAATGGAGATTACTATGGCAAAAAAAATATCACGAAATACTTTTACTATGGATAGTCCTCCGTCTATTCACAGTTATGCTTCTGTTGTTGGGCAAAAGGAAGGCGAAGGACCTCTTGGCTCATGTTTTGATATGGTAGAACAGGATGCTCATTTTGGACAGCAAACATGGGAACAAGCTGAAAGTGAAATGCTTAAACGTACAGTCAATAAAGCAATAACGAAAGGCGGGCTTGTACCAGATAATATTGATTATATGTTTGCAGGTGATTTACTTAATCAGTGTATAAGTTCAACTTATGGATTAAGGGATTTTAATGTGCCGATATTAGGGATTTACGGTGCGTGTTCAACAATGTCAGAAGGGCTTGTTCTTTCATCACTTCTTACTGACAGTGAATTAGGAGGTTATATTATTGCAGTTACATCCTCACATTTCTGTACCGCCGAACGCCAGTTTAGGTTTCCAATTTCATACGGAGGAGTCAGAACACCGACCGCACAATGGACATGTACAGCCTCAGGTGCCGTTGTTCTGTCCCCCAAGGCTGAAGCCCCATATGTTAAAGCTGTCACAATTGGAAAAATCATAGATCTTGGAATCACTGATGCAAATAATATGGGTGCAGCTATGGCACCTGCAGCAGCATATGTTATTAAAACATTTCTTGAGGATACGAAAATGCTGCCTTCTGATTTTGATCATATCATAACCGGTGACCTTGGAAAAGTAGGAAGCAAGCTTCTTATTGACCTACTAAAAAAAGAGGGTATTGATATTTCTCAACAGCATATGGATTGTGGTTGTATGATGTTTGATATTGAAAAACAGGATGTTCATGCAGGGGGATCTGGTTGCGGATGTTCAGCATCTGTTTTATGCGGATATTTTCTTGATAAGGTACGCTCTGGTGAATTAAAGAACATACTTTTCTGTGCAACAGGAGCATTAATGTCTACTACGGCAACACAACAGGGCGAAAGTATTCCGTCAATTTCACATGCCGTCATGATTTCTAATAACAGTCAGCCATTAGGATAACATTGAATATAAAGAGTTTAAACAACGTTAAATAATTATCAATGGAAGAGAGTTTAAATGCTATGTTTATGGATTTTTTATGGGCATTTATTGTAGGAGGACTTCTTTGTGCTATTGGACAGGTTCTCATTGATTATACAAAGCTTACACCTGCAAGAATACTTGTTTCATATGTTGTAGCCGGAGTTGTGTTAGGTGCTTTTGGATTATATGATCCTATAGTTAAGCTTGCAGGTGCAGGTGCAACAGTGCCATTAACAGGCTTTGGGAACAACCTCGTTCTTGGTGTCAAGCAGGCAATTGCAGAAAAAGGCTTTTTAGGCATTTTTACAGGAGGCTTTACAGCTTCTGCAGCAGGAGTTGCAACAGCTATTTTAAGTGGTTTAACAGTTGCCCTTATATTTAAACCTAAAGAAAAGTAGATTTAAAATTAAAAATACCGTAAACCTATCTGTTTACGGAGAAAATACAATTTTATTTTAACACAATAAGTATATATTAAAAGTGCGGTATTGTCAAATCTAAACAATACCGCACTAATTATTTTGTTCTAAACATATGTATTTAAATTATAAATGTTTGTATCTTATTCCTTAACTCCTCCAAGAGCAACACCAGCTATAATATACTTAGAAAGGAATATGTATACTATTACTAATGGTACGATTGTCAATGCAATACCTGCATATACAATACCATAGTCAGTAGCAAGTCTGTCTGAACTCAGGTTTCTAACCATCATAGGCAATGTCTTTTTGCTTTCAGAAACAATTAACATACTAGGAGTGAAGAAGTTGTTCCATTGAAAAATAAATGCAAATATACATTGAACTGCTATACCAGGCTTAACCATTGGTATGCCAATAGTCATAAATGTTCTGAACTCATTTGAGCCATCTATTCGTGCAGCCTCAACAATTTCAAGAGGAAATGCTGATTTCATATATTGTCGCATAAAGAAAACTGTAGCAGGTGCAGCAATAGCGGGTACAATCAGCGGAACAAACGTGTCATACAAATTAATCTTTGTCATCATACTTAAGAAACCAACACCAGATACCTGTGCAGGAATCATAAGAACAGCAAGAATAAATGAATATGCAAAGCCCTTAAATTTAAAATCATAAACAATCAAGCCGTATGCAGTAAGAGTTGAAAAAAATACACTCAATACTGTTGCACTTGTGGCAATAATAAAGCTATTTCTGAAACCAATAAAAGGTTGGAATACTCGTTTTGCCATTAAGTTTTTATAATTTTGAAAAAAATGAACTGAAGGTATAATACTTACGCCTCTTTGAATTGAAATTGAATCACGAGTTGCATTTATAATTAAAATATATATAGGTAACAAGCAAATAATCGCTAATAAAATGCAAACTATAAATACTATAGTTGATTTTACATTTTTTCTCAAGGTGTTGTTAGCCGTTTTCATATACCAAGACCCCCCTTAAGACTATTCTTTGCTTGACTCTTCCTAAATTTATTCAAAGCAGCTTCATCTTTATCCCTATTCAAATAGAAAATAATTAAGCCAAGAATACCTGTTACAATAAACAGAAGAATTGAAGCAGCTGCCGAAATACCATAATTTTTTAACTGACCTGAATATCTTTCAAAAATGAATACTGCAATGGTCTTTGTATCAGGGTCACGAGTTGTTCCAAGGTTAAATAACCATGGAATATCAAACATCTGAAGTCCACCAATCATTGATGTAACAACTACAAATACAAAGATTGGCTGAAGCAATGGAACTGTTATACGGAAAAATGTCTGAGTGCTATTAGCTCCGTCAATTTCCGCAGCTTCAAACAATGATGGATTTATACCAAGTATACCGGACATCAGCAAAATCATTGTATTCCCGAACCACATCCAACATTGAATAAAGCAAATTAATCCTCGTTTAATTGTAGCATTATCAATAAATTTAACTGGATTATCTACTATACCAAGTGAAAGCAATACACTATTTACTGGTCCAACATCCGTCTGATTAAACAATGAAAGGAATAATGCTGAAACTGAAGCTGCAGTAATAATATTTGGCATATACATTACAACTTTAAAAAATCCCTTGCCTTTGATTTTAAGACTAGCATCTGTAAACCATACAGCAAGAAGCAGTGACAATATAATCTGGGGTATAAAGTTTCCTATCCAAATAATAAGTGTATTCTGAAAACTCTGAATAAATGCAGCATGCAACGATGCAGCAGTTCGTCCGCCTGAACCAATAAGTATATCAGAAAAGTTCTGCATACCTACATATTCCATATCTGTCTTACTTTTGCCTACAGCCCTCTCCGTACTGATAAGAAATGTATACAACAGAGGATATAACTGAAATACTGCATAAACCAAGAAAAATGGCAAAATAAATATATATCCATACTTTGCATAACTCAACTTGCGGCGTTTAAGTGTTGCTCCGGAAGCCATTGTTTCACACTCCTAATTAAGAATATACTTTACACATAACGGGACGGAAATAATCCCGTCCCGTTGCGTAAAAGAATTTTTGATTATGCTTTACCGCTTATGCAGGATTATTCATCCCAGTCAAGAGTTGTAATGTTCTGAGCAACCTGATCCTTGAAGAGCTCTATTGTAGCATCATAGTCAGTTTCACCGTTTACATATGATGTATAAGCTGTATTAAGAGCCTTCTTGATTTCGCCGTCATACTCAGACATGAATGAAAGGTCAATCTTATCAGCGTTCTTGAGCCAAATTGGGTTAGGATCCTGACCACCAAGATTTTCAACCTTACCTGAACCTTCATCAATAATAGCCTGCATTACAGACTTGTTATTAACAAATGAATTTGAACCAATAGCAAATGCCTTCATAGAATCTTCATTTACGCAGAAATATCTGATAATATCAGCTACGAGATCAGCATTATCACATGTTGAAGATGGTGCAATCCATGTACCGCCCCAGTAGAATGCCTGAGGACCTTCTGTTACTGCCCACTTGCCCCATGTAGCACCGCCCTTGCCACCGGCTGCAGGTCCAATGATTACATCGCCAATGCCCCATGTAGATACAAAGTAACCCATAGTAGCATCTGATGTACCGAGTGGGAGCCAGCTATCTGTCCACTGAACAATATTTGGATCAACATAACCTTCATCAACCATTGTTTTAGCAAGATTCAAGAAATCTGTTACTTCTTCAGTAATAACAAGCTTGTTGTCAACTACCCAAGGAGTATTACGGCTTGAAGCAAATACCTGCCATACACCACCGAGTGAAGCTGTCATCTTTGTTTTGCCGCCTGAAGCTTCCTTAACTGTCTTAGCACTTGCAAGGAAAGTATCCCAATCCTTAACCTTAGCCTGCATTTCATCAGGTGTCTTAACGTTAAGGTACTTTTCAGCAAGATCAGATCTGTAAGCATAACCACCTGGGCAAGCCTGGAATGTTGCTGCCTTAAGAACTCCGCTTGAATCTCTGCCGAGATCCTTAGTATATGAATACTGACCGTCAAGTTCTGATTCCTTAATACCAATTGCTTCAAGTGATGTTGTCTTGTCACTGTTAAGATATGTCAAAGCCCAGTCAGCTTCCAAGCAGAACAGATCAAGATCCTTGCCTGAGTCCATGTACTGATCAAAGTACTGTGAAGCGTCACCGCCACCAACACCAAATTCAACAGGATTATATGTAACCCCGTCTGGAAGTGGGTGATCTTTGAGGTAATAATCTCTTACAAAGCCTGTGAACTCTGTGTTCCATGTCATAACAGTAAGAGTTGTTCCGTCATTCTTAGTTGCAGCAGCTTCTGTTGCAGCAACAGTAGTTGTTTCTGAAGCTTCTGTTGCATCGCCTTCAGCAGCAGTAGTTGTAGCTTCAGTAGTATCTCCTTCTTTGGCCTGGCCGCATCCTGCAAGCATAGTTCCAGCTAATGCGAGTGCAGAAAGCAAAGCAATTTTCTTCTTAAAATTCTTCATTTGGTTTTTCCTCCTTAAAATTATATTATATTTTAAAAAATATAATAGCAAATTAATTATCAGTTTAAATCCTTAACTGATAAACCCTCCAGTAAACAGCCTTTTACACAGTACGGTTCTTCATCCGGTGAAATCTCTTTTTTAATAAGAGAAATAAGTCTGTGTGCTGCTTCAGAACCAAGTCTGACGGCATCCTGTTTATATGTAGTAAGTCTAGGATTAATTACCTGTGACAACATAATTCCATCATAACCCACAACAGAAATATCATCAGGTACAGATAATCCTAACTTTTCAAAGGTATTCAAAGCACCTATAGCCGAAAAATCGTCAGGTAAAAAAATACAAGTCGGCGGATCTCTGTAGTTCATTATTTTTTCAGTTAAACTTTCCGTCAGTTTAGGATTATGAAAATCGCCCTCAATTAAATATTCATCTCTAATGTCAAGTTTATGCCTTTTTAATGATTCCTTAAAGCTTTGCAGCCTTAAATATGAAACACGTGACGGATTTCCATAAATATAAGCAATTTTCCTATGGCCTTTATTATAAACGTAATCGACCAACGTTGCAATTCCTTCAACATTATCTGAAACAAGAGAAGGAGTATTATCTGCCATATAGTCAATCATAACTGTAGGAACATTGCTATTAAGTAATTCTGTAATTCCGACATCCTCATAATCAGCAGCACAAACAATCACAACCCCATCTACATTTCTGTAAATGCAGTGCTCATAATAAGTCATTCTGTTATCTCCGATATTCTGACTTATAAATGTTATATCATAGCCATTAAATTCCGCTTCTTTTTTTAAACTATCAAGAACAACACCAAAATAATTATGTGTCAAACCGCTTTGAGCGCGTTCAGTAAACAAAACACCAAGATTATATGTACGATTAGTTTTAAGTGCTCTAGCCTGCGAATTAGGAAGATACCCCATTTTTTTTGCAGCTTCACTTATTCTAATCTTAGTTGCTTCGCTGACATCCTTATGATTATTAAGAGCCTTGCTTACGGTAGCAATTGAAACATTACAAGCTGATGCAATGTCCTTGATAGAAACCATAATCATTCTCCTAAGCTATAAACTTCAACAGCAAATCAACTATATTTTTACTTTCAAACGTTTTCGCCGCTTTCGTTATATAAATATACATTCCAAAAATAAATATGTCAATGGTTTTTGTGAATTTCATGTGAAAAATAGTTATTTTGCACAAATTAAAAAATTAGTACTTATCAATTTTGCCAATAAAAAGTCTATAAAATATAATTTCTTTACCTTTTAGTGTATATAATATACTAAATCAGCTATTAAGTGGATAAACATAATTATAATTATTGCACAAATAAAATTACAAAAAATACACACCTATTTTACGTCAACAAAACCCATTTTGTGATAAGCTTTGCTAAGTGTTTTCTGGGTAATTTTTATAGCCTTTTCTGCTCCCTTTGTATAGCATTCTTTAAGATATGACTTATCGGCCATCAGACGTGTAAAATTTTCTCTAACATTTTTTAAACTGTCGGAAACAGTTTCACCTACCGCCAGCTTAAAGTCACCATATCCTTTACCTTCAAATTCACGCTCAATTTCATCATATTTTTTACCTGTTAATACAGAATATACAGACATAAGGTTATTTATTCCATCTTTACCCTCAGCATATCTTATCTGCATTTCACTGTCTGTTACGGCTCTTTTAAACTTTCTTATAATAACATCCGGCTCATCAAGAATAAAAATGCAGGCATTAGGGTTTTCGTCAGATTTTGACATCTTCTTTGTAGGCTCCTGCAATGACATGACTTTAGCGCCGACTTCCGGAATATAAGCATCTGGAATTTTAAACAGTTCGCCATACTTATTATTAAACCGCTGAGCAATATTCCTTGCAAGTTCAAGGTGCTGCTTCTGATCAATTCCAATTGGAACAAGGTCTGTGTTATAAGCAAGAATATCCGCCGCCATAAGAACCGGATAGGTAAACAGACCTGCATTTATATCGTCAGGATGTTTAGCGGATTTATCCTTGAACTGTGTCATTCTAGACAATTCTCCAAACTGCGTTGAGCATGCAAGAAGCCAGTTAAGCTCTGCATGGTTTCTGTTGTGGCTTTGAATGAACGCTATTGATTTTTCAGGGTTAATACCGCATGCAAGCAAAAGTGCATATGCCTGCAGCGTTTGCTGCCTTAATTTTGCAGGATCCTGTTTTACAGTAACAGCATGCAAATCGACTATTGAGTAAATACAGTTGTACTCGTCCTGCAGCCTACCCCAATTTCTTACAGCGCCTATATAATTTCCCAGTGTAAATATGCCGGTTGGCTGAATTCCACTGAATATTATTTTTTTATTTTCTATTTCAGACATAGCAATCCTCCATGCAGGCATAAGCCTGCAATACTAAATAATATTTGTTAATTTGTTATCAATCAAACATTTCTTTTGAAAGCTTTCCTATAATTTCACAGCCCTTTATAAGCTGCTCGTCTGTAGGAGTTGAAAAGTTCATTCTAAAGCATGAGGTTTTTTCATTTTCATCAATAATAAATGCATTCCCGGGAACAACAGCAACCTTGCGTTCAACTGCTTTTTTACAGAAGTCCATCATATCACAGCTATCAGGAAGAGTTGCCCAGATAAAAAGTCCTCCCTGAGGTCTTGTTGTAATAAGCTTTTTTGAGAAATTTTTATCAATCTCTGAAAGCATCAGCTTGCATTTGTGCCTATATATTTCTCTCAATTTTAACAAATGTGCTTCAAAATCATAGTCATTTAAAAATGAATTGCAAAGCATTTGTGCAAGAATATTTGTATGGACATCCGAAACCTGCTTGCATACAACAATTTTCTGAATAATGTCCTTTGGTGCAGAAACAAAGCCTACTCTGAGGCCGGGGGCAATAACCTTTGAAAAGCTTCCTACATATATAACTCTTCCGTCGTTATCAAGCGTTTTTATAGACGGAATATTTTCACCCTCGAAACGAATTTCTCCGTAAGGATTATCTTCAAGTATAACAACGTCATATTTTTTCGCAAGAGCATAAACACCCTTACGTTTTTCAAATGACATGCATTTTCCCGTAGGATTCTGAAAATTTGGGATTACATAAATAATCTTTGTATTTTTGTTAGTTTTTAATGCTGCTTCAAGCTTATTTAAATCTATTCCGTCATCTTCAAGCTCAATTCCAACAAGATGTACGCCATATGACCGGAATGAATTAAGGCTTCCGATAAAAGACGGCGATTCGCAGATAAGTGTATCACCCTCGTTAAGAAAAACCTTACATGAAAGCTCATTTCCCTGTTGGCCTCCCGAGGTTGTTATAACATCATCTATATCAGGATTGAAGCAGCCCTGTGAAGCAAGCCTTTTCTTTATTGTTTCACGTAGAGGAGTGTATCCCTCGGTAATATTATACTGTAGGGCGGCTATAGGATTTTCTGAAAGAATTTTATGTGTAATTTCCTCTGCCTGCTTTGCCGGAAAAGCTTCCGGAGCGGGATTTCCTGCTGCAAAAGGAATTATTTCCGGTAAAGCGGTATACTTCATTATTTCTCTTATTGCCGAGGGCTTAAGGTTTGAAACCTTATTTGAAAAACTATAATTCATACTTAACTGCCTTTCTAATGGTATGTATTTATAATTGGTATACTTTATTCAAGTATTATATCACATATTAACTGTACAAGCAACATAAATATTATAAAAAGTCATATCGGGAGGAAGAAATCTTGAAAAAACAAAGCTTTTTATACGGCTCAGCAATTCTGATTCTTTCAGCTGTAATAACAAAAATAATTGGTGCATTATTCAGAATTCCTCTTGCCAATTTTCTCGGCGGAACAGGAATGGGATATTTTTCGTGTGCTTACGGACTGTTTATGCCGATTTATGCAATTTCCGTAACAGGACTTCCCGCCGCTGTCGCAAAGCTGACTGCTGAAAATTCCGCTTTAAAAAAATACTCCGACATAAGAAAAATAAAACATGTTTCACTTGTAATTTTTTCGTTGACAGGATTGGGTTCATCTATTATAATAGTTTTAGCCGCATATCCTTTTTGTAAGTATATTGCCGGGGACATAAATGCTTATCCTGCCGTTGTGGCAATAGCTCCGTCGGTTTTCTTTGGATGTATTATGTCCGTTTATAGAGGATATTATGAGGGACTGCGCAATATGTTCCCTACTGCCGTTTCTCAGGTTATTGAAGGGCTAATAAAGCTTGCTGTCGGACTTGGTCTTGCGTTCTATGCATTAAAAACAGCATATGAAAAGCCGGAGCTTTTTCTTGATATAATTAGAAGAAAAGATATTACTGCCGAACAAGCAGCTCTTCCGTATGCAGCTGCAGCCGCAGTTCTCGGAATAACGATTTCAACAGTAGCTGGAACTTTATTTTTAATTTTAAGGGATAAGATTTCAGGGGATGGGATTTCCTATGCTCAGCTTAAACAAAATCCAGCTGTAAACAGCTTTGGAAGAACGGCAAAAAATTTGCTTAGAATAGTTATTCCTATTTCAATTGGAGCGCTTGTAACAAACTTGACCTCACTTATTGATTTAGCTACTATTATACGCTCACTAAAAATTGCCGTAATAAATTCTCCCGAAAAATTTGCAAGATATATTACTCCCGAGCTTACCTACGAAATGCTTCCTAACTTTATTTTTGGAAGCTTTACCGGACTTGCTGTATCTGTATTTCATCTGATACCTTCGTTTACCAATATGTTTGGCAAAAGCGTTTTGCCTGCTATTTCTGAGGCATTTGCTGAAAACAACAAAAGCCATATTTCAGATGCGATATATAATGTTATATTTACGACTGGATTTATTGCTGTTCCGTCAGGAATTGGCATATCTGTATTGTCAGAGCAGATATTGTATTTGCTTTTTCCGTCAAAAACTGCTGAAATTTCTGTCTGCTATTCATCTCTTGCTATTCTTGGTGTAGGTGTGATTTTTTTATCACTGTCAATGTCATTGTTTGCAGTATTTCAGGCTGCAGGGAAGGCTGAAATTCCAGTAATAATCATGCTTGCTGGAGTAATAGTCAAGCTTGCCGGAAATACATTTCTTGTACCGATTGCAGGTCTTAATGTATCAGGAGCGGCTATTTCAACACTTTTATGTTATATAATCATTTTTATTCTTTCAATAACAGTGGTTGCAAATACTGCTGAAATTAACATAAAGCAAATTGCATTGCTTCTTTTTAAAATAAGCTTCAGTGCTCTGCTTTGCGGACTAGGTGCGTATCTGTCAAATAATATTTTATCAAGGTACTTTAGCAGCAGTCTTGTGTTGCTAGTTTCTATAGCTGTGGGTGGCTGTATTTACATATTAAGCACACATTTGTTAGGCATATTAACTAAATCTACGTTAAAAATGCTGATTTCTTAAAAATTTTTCAAAACCACTTGAATTATTGCTTAATATAGGTTAATATATTAACTGTACCGAATTTTGGTTAAATAGAATAACTGAGGAGTATTATGGATTTTATTTTTAAAGATAGCTATAATATTAGTGACCTTATAAAAATAATGGAAATACTGCGTTCCGAAAGCGGCTGTCCGTGGGATAGAGAACAGAATCATAAATCTATCCGTAAAGATTTTATTGAAGAGGTTTATGAGGCTGTTGAAGCTATTGATATTGATGATACTGAATTGCTGAAGGAAGAGCTTGGCGATGTTCTTTTACAGGTTGTTTTTCATTCTCAGATTGAATCGGAAAACAACAGCTTCACATTTGATGATGTTGTAAACGATGTTTGTCAGAAGCTTATTGTAAGGCATCCTCATGTTTTCGGAAATATAAAGGTTTCAGACAGCGATGAGGTTTTGAAAAACTGGAATAATATTAAACAAACTACTAAGGGACAGGAAACATATACGGAAACTCTTGAAAGTATCTGCAAGGCTCTGCCGGCATTGATGAGGGCACAGAAAACAGGCCAGCGTGCAAAACGTGCCGGAATGGATTTTTCAGATACAAACGGTGCTGTTGCACGTTTGGAGGACGAGGTTTCTGAATTAAAGCAAGCATTAAATAATAATGCTTCCGACCTTATTGAGGACGAAATAGGCGATGTTCTTTTTTCTGCTGTTAATGTCAGCAGACTGACAGGAATTGATGCTGAGGAAGCCCTTTCAAAGGCAACAGACAAATTTATACGGCGGTTTGCTGCCGTTGAAAAAATGATACGGTGTGACGGGCAGGATATGAAAGCCCTGACCATAGATGAGCTTGATGCTTATTGGCAGAAAGCTAAATTACTATGAAAAATGGCTGTGCCATTTAAAATTTTGGAGGTAAATGTAATGACAAAGGCAGATTTAATTAGTTCAATGGCTGAAAAATGTGGATTCACAAAGAAGGACGCTGAAAAGGCACTTACAGCTTTTTTAACTTCTGTAACAGATGCTCTTGCAAGCGGAGATAAGGTTCAAATTGTTGGCTTTGGTACATTTGAAGTACGCGACAGAAAGGAAAAAGAATCCATCAATCCAAAAACAAAGGAAAAAATAATCGTTCCTGCTAAGAAAGCTCCTGCGTTCAAACCTGGTAAAGCTTTTAAAGATGCAGTTGAAGCCAAGTAATTATACTTGACTTTGTATATGAGCAGGCATGAGCTATATGCATAAAGCATATAGTGTTCAGTCTGCTTTTTTATTATTGAAAGGAATACAAAATGAGACTTGATAAATATCTGAAAATTACGCGTTTAATTAAGCGCAGAACTGTTGCTAATGAAGCATGTGATGCTGATAAAATAATTGTTAATGGCAAAATAGCACGTGCCTCTTACGATGTTAAGATTGGGGATATAATTCAAATCAATCTTGGTCAGAAGCCCCTTAAGGTTAAGGTTCTGAATGTTACTGAATATGCTACAAAAGAAATCCTGCGGATAATTATATTGTTATTGAGGATTAGTTAAACTTTGTCCAAGATTTATATTGTTATTGACAATAAATTTTTTGCCGATAATAAATGCTTTTGCAAGACCTCTTTACAGCATACTATACTGAGGTCTTTATACATACCTATATCATGAGATGTGGAAGCAATAGGGATTTTGCGCATTACTGAAAGTGTTATTTATTTGATTACTGGTTACCTTTTAATATGGTACATTATCATCAGCAGAACAACAGGTGAATTTAATAGTTTAATAAGCCGATTTAAAAAGTATGTAGTTGTATTATGTATATAAAAAAGAGTGGTTATTATTTTGTGAAATAAAGTTTTCGACTACTATATGCTGTTCCAATGATATGCGGCGAAGTAAGAAGGTATATGCGTGACAATAATCCTATCAGGGTAAGCCGTTCTTTAAGAGATACAGCTTATAAGGCAATGCAGGCAAAAGAATATCTTACCAATAAAAGCCAGCGAGAACCTACAATTAAAGAAATTGCTGATTTAATTGATTGCAAGCAATCTGATGTAGTTATTGCTTTGGAAAGTATTACCGAGCCAATTTCTCTCTATGAACCAGTATATTCTGATGCGGGAGATACGCTCTATGTTCTTGATCAGGTAGGCGATAAAAATCAGGATTCAAACTGGCTTGATGAAATATCACTGAAGGAAGCAATAAATATGCTTCAGCCTAGAGAAAAAAATATACTTTATCTGCGCTTTTTTATGGGGAAAACCCAGGTTGAAGTTGCTAACGAAATAGGTATTTCACAAGCACAGGTTTCAAGGCTGGAGAAAAATACCCTTGACAAAATTAAAGGGCAGATTTAGCTTGATTAAAATAATATAAACACATATTATGTAATGCTACTGGCAATATTTATACAACAGGAGTTTTGCTATGAAACAGACTGATTTTGATATAGCAGTAATAGGTTTAGGCCATGCAGGCTCAACCTTTGCAAGACTTATAGACAAAAAATATAGGGTTATAGTCATTAATGAAAAAAAGAAGCCCTCCACAAGCTTAAAAAAGCCTGTGGAGGGCTTCTTTCATCGGATGCTCAAAAGGTTTTTGCTTTATCAGTATCTACCCTAATAACCCCATATTTTTCAATACATCTGGTTATTGGGCAGGTACTATTTATAATAATTACTTTGAAATTTTACGCCTTTTAACTATCACTGCAAAAAGTATATTAGGAATTAAGAGAAGTACAGCAATAACATTTTTTCTATTGTCAGTATCAGAACCAATCAAAGTTTCGTCTACCTCTGTTCCTGCACCAGCTGAAACGTCCTCAGGAGCAAGGCTTACTTTGTCAATTACTATGGCATAATCAGAGAAATGGTTAAAATTCAAATCTACATTCCCATCTTTTCCGATCAAGCTTGAACCCATAAACTCAAGGGTCCCTGTTTCTTCATTATAGTAGAATAGATTGGCATAGAGCCCCTTGTTTTTATTTCCAAGATTTATTGTCATAGTCATAGTAAATCCAAGTTCTCCGTCATGTTCAAAGCTAATCTGCATTACGTTGGTTTCATCTGTTACATTGTTAATTATATCAACGGGTATGTGATTTGAATTTTTTACCACAGCAAGGTCAATACTAGTGAAATTTGTACCAGTAATACTTGTGCCGTTAATTGTAATTGTAATGCCGTTGTTCATGTTAAGAACCATATCAACATTCTTACCTGCAATTGATTCAAGCCAGCTTGCCTGTACAGTTGTTGAGCCGTTCATGTCAATTTTAACCTTGCCACCTTCTTTGGCATTATCAAGCTTATCAATTATTTTCTTTCCTGTTCCGCCGTTTTCTTCAAGGAAAGGCTCTTTTTTAGGTGAATTTGTTGAACTGCTGGAACTGCTGGAACTGCTGGAACTGCTTGATGTATTTTTATTTGAAGAATTAATTGTCCATACTGCATAGAAAATTACATTTTGTGTCCCCATAGTATAGGAAGATATTGCAGTACCAGTCGGTGATGTGGACCAGCCACCGAAGGTATAGCCTGTTTTTGTAAGGTTACCTGTATTGCCGGCAAGAGGTACTGGCATTCCGTTTGCATATGAAATATAATCAACTGGAACTGAGCCACCGTCACTTCCATTGCCGTCATATGTAACGGTATGAGTTGGTATCGGGTTCCATACAGCATAAAAAGTCACGCTATTTGTTCCCATTATGTAAACTGATATTGCAGGACCTACTGCTGATGTAGACCAGCCTCCGAATGTATAACCTGTTTTTGTAAGGCCGCCCGGATTACCCGGAAGTATTATGACTGCTCCGGTTGTATATGTATTGTTATCAATAGGAACATTTCCGTTGCAGCTTCCGTTTCCGTTGTAAGTTACCGTATAATGGGTAGGAGTGATAGAGGAATCGGTAATTAAGATGGAACAAGTCGGATCCGTTCCGCCGTTCATATCAAAGGTAATAGTCTGCGTTGTTCCTGCTGCGAAATTATCAAGATATGCAGCAGGGAAAGTATATGTACTGCCTGAAACGGTGTAGTCCGTTCCTGCTGAAAGCGTTGTGGCACCGTTTTTAATGGCACTAAGCGTATAGCTTCCAGGAGAGAGTGTAACTGAAACAGCATTGTGATTTGCTCCCGAAGCGTAAAGGTCAAAGGTCGCTGTTGCCGGAGAAACAGAAGCGTTGGCTGCAGAAGCTTCACGCGTAACGGTGACAACATAATTAAGTGAAACATAATTACCGTCACTCACTTGAACATATACTTTTTTAGGAACACCTACTTCAAGAGAAATGGATTCACCAGCTTCTAATTCATCAGTTTGTGCCACGTCTAAATAAATAAAAATGTATTCCCCATTTTTCTTGACAAAAGAGCTAGTTTCAAGGCTGTCAATATTATTCGGCACAGTAATTGAAGATTGTATAAGATCTTCTTCATTATCGTAATTTAGACCTGTTCCACCACCTGAAATAGTTACGGCTACTCCGCCAACGCTTGCAAGTGTTGGTGCTCAGCAAGCGTATAATGTAATATTAGACGTAACTGTATTAGTAGCAAAATTCCATTTGGTTTCCTTTTTGTAATCAGTTTCTGATGTATACCAGCCCCAAAAAGTGAAATCAGATTTATCTGCCGGTGGTGTAGGTTCGGTAGGTTCAGCAATTGTTGAGCCGCTTGCTATATTCGTAAGCGGACTGACAGCAGATCCTCCTTTGCTGTCAAAGGTTACAGTATAGGTGGTAACTGGAGTTCCGAAAGTTGGATAACCGTTAGTTACAGCTTTCCATGAACTGTATGTGCCCTTATTTGTATTAAGAAGAGTTACGAAATTTGTCGCTTTCATTTCCGTAGTGGTTTTTGAAGCACAGTCAGTCAATGTTCCAGTATCACCCGTGCCGCCTCCCGAAAACTTATCCGAATTCCAGTAGGAATAGCTTACAGTACCTAAGAAACTTCCAACTATACCGCCAAAATTAGCGGTGCCTGTTACAGAACCGGCTGAATAGCAATTTGTAACAGTTCCTGATATAAATCCGCCTATTCCGCCTACTCCATTCGTACCAGAAACGTTGCCGAGATTATAGCAGTTTGCCGTTGTTGAGTCGGCATCGTCCCCTAATATTCCTCCTGTATCGGAAAAGTTATCACTATCTTGGACTCCCGAACCACTTATCGAGCCTGTGTTATAACAATCGTAAATTATTGCGGTAGATGCTGATAATGTACCAGTTATTCCGCCGACTTTATGTACACCAGATATATTGGCAAAATTCGCACAGCCGCTTATCGTACCTGCGCTGTTGCCTGTTATTCCGCCCACCATATATTCGCTGCCCTTAACCACACCCGATACAGAACAACCTGATATTGTTCCGGCGCTATAGCCTGCAATTCCGCCAACACTTTCATAACCGCTTATATAACAGCTATTAAGTATTAGATTTTTTACTGTTGAAGTTGATGTCAAGGTATCAAAAAGCCCTACATAATTTCTAGACGAATTATTGACGTAAAGTCCTGTAATAGAATGTCCATCGCCGTCAAAGGTTCCTTGAAAGAAGTTGCCGTTTGGGTCAGAAATGGTAATGCCTATAACTGGAAATATATTAGCAGGTGAAGTTGCTCCCCAGTTTGAAAAATTTGATGTGTCATTAAGTATAATGTTCGCACCAAGCGTTACTGTGTTCCCAGAAAACGTATCTGTTCCAGCATTAACAAGGGAAGCAAGTCCAGCAAGCTCTTCTGCGGTATCAATGGTAAAAGACGTAGCAGCCGGGTTAGCCGTATACCAAGCAGTATCAGCTGTCCCATTCCATACATCTGCGCTCACCTCAAAGGTAATAGTTGGCATGAGCATAAATATTATACACGCCGAAATAATTGTACATAGAATTTGTTTTAACTTTTTCATAATATATTCATCCTTTTTGTGTAAGTTTCCTAATTGCTATACATAAAAATTATACCACGGAATATTTTACAATTCTATGCGCATTTTTACTAATTATATCAATTTTTTGTAGTGAAATTATTGGATAGGCTCTAATTTCCTTTTAAATTTTAATTGATTTTTTAAGGTAAAGTATGGTATAATAAAATCAATTATTGTATATTTTGATAGAATTATAGAAATATAGATAAATATTTAGCATAATGGTCTAAGAAAACTCAACAAAAAAGTTGCAAAAGCATCGTGAATCTGATAGAATAAAAAGGAATAAAGCAGGTGCACGAATATGGAAAGAAGAAGTTTACGGCAAAGTTCAAAACGAAGGTAGTTTTGGAGCTGACAAAGGGGGGAACGGGAGCTGAATGAAATTGCAGCAGCGTACGAAATTGTACCGAATCAGATTAGGAACTGGAAATCGGATTTTCTTGAAAATGCGGATTTGGTTTTTGACCGCAAGCGTGATAAAAAAATGAAGACAGATCTTGATGAAAAGCAGCGTTAGGTGGATCAGCTTGCCAAAAAGGCAGGGCAATTAACGCTTGAGGTAGATTTAAAAAAACGTTAGAAATCAAATAACAATTGTCCGCCGTACCGAGCTGTTCAGGAAAGTGGCACAAAACAAGGAGGATAAGCTTGCACGCTCAACAATCGCACAGCTTCTGTCAGTAAACAGAACAAGTCTATATTACAAAGCATCCGAGCCGTCGGAGCTTGAACTTGCAGCAAATAATCTGATATACATATTGCATACCAATCATCCTGCATGGGGTTCTCGCCAGCTATCAAAGCAATTGAAAGCTGCCAGAATTCCTGTTGGGAGGCTAAAAACCAGACGATATATGTCTAAAATGGGAATAGAAGCGATTTATCTGAAGCCAAATCTCTCCAAAGCGGTGAAGAATCATTTGGTTTTCCCATATTTATTGCGCAATTTTACAGCAACAAGACCGAATCAGATATGGAGCATCGACATTATCTATATACACATGAAGCACGGTTTTATGTACTTAACAGCAATTATTGACTGGTACAGCTGAATGATTGCAGGGTTGGAACTTGATGATACTCTTTCAACACAAATGGTTAAAACCGCATTAAACAAAGCATTTCAAACATCCAAACCTAGAATAATCAACTCTGATCAGGACAGTCAGTTTACAAGCAAGGAATATATTGAACTTTTACAGGCAAATCGAATCTCAATCAGCATGGACGGAAAAGGCCGATGGGCGGATAATATACCCATAGAGCGTTGGTTCAGGACATTTAAGTATGAAGAAATCTACTTGAAGGACTATGAAAGTCCCAAAGAGGCTCGAAGTGAAATTGGGAAATTTATTTACGATTATAACTTCAAGCGCATTCATTCAGCAATCAATACTGTTCCAGCAAAAAGCTATTATCCAGAGCTTTTATATCAGATGATTACGACTGAATTCCCAGCCACTCTTTACTGGACAGCTTGAAAATTCAGGAATAAATTGCCGACGGCAAGCAACTTAAAAATATGCTTAAAGATCTGCGCCTTCTGGTTGAACAGTTCATTCTGCCCAGTAAAGAGCAAGCCGCTTATAGAGCGGTGGCTGCCTTGCTCGTTAATCAAAAAATTCACCTCTAGCTTACAATTTAAAAATATGGTAATATTTGGCTCGTTTGTTTTAAATAATTTTTTTGTTTTGACAACCGAGCCACTGTAGATAATAGGTCTGTAAATGTGCTAATTATCAATGATACAGTGCACTAGATAAAATTATGATATAATAATTAAAAAATTCTAATGTGAGGGATAGCGTGAAAAATAAATTTTTCACGCAGCTATTTGTTCCTTTTCTGCAAAAAGTCAGCAGAAATTTTGCTTTGCAAAATCGGAACAAATAGTAAAAAGGAATGGTTGTTTTTATGAAGATAATTGATATATTAAAAGATGATAAACCCCATATTTCATGCGAAATATTTCCGCCTAAGCAGTGGGCACAGCTTGACGATGCTAAAAATATCGTTGAACGAATAACAAATTTAAATCCTGATTATGTCAGCGTAACATACGGCGCTTCAGGCGGAACGTCAGAGTATACTGTTGAACTTGCAAATCAAGTTCAAAATGTTAATGGAGTACCGGCTCTTGCACATCTTACCTGTGCTTCTTCTACACGTGAAACTGTTGAAAAAGTTGTAAAACAGCTTAAAGAACATGGTATAGAAAACATTCTTGCACTAAGAGGGGACATTCCCGAAAATCCTGATTTTGTTCTTCCTAACCAATATCATCATGCAAGTGAGCTTATTACACAAATAAAGCAGCTTGGTGACTTTTGCATAGCCGGAGCTTGTTATCCGGAGGGTCATCCCGAATCTGATACGATTGACAAGGATCTTGAAGGTCTTAAATGCAAGGTTGAAAGCGGCTGCAATTTTATGATTACGCAGATGTTTTTTGATAATAATATTTTATATAATTTTTTATATAAGGCTCTTAAAAAGGGTATTGATATACCTGTTGTGGCGGGGATTATGCCTGTTACAAATGCCAGTCAGATTAAAAGAATCATGACTCTTTCAGGAACATTAATACCTCCTAGATTTAAGATGATAATTGATAAATTCGGAGAAAATCCTGCTGCCATGAAGCAGGCAGGGGTTGCTTACGCAACGGAACAAATAATTGACCTCCTTGCCAACGGCGTTAATAACATTCATATTTATACTATGAATAAGCCTGATATTGCAGGGGCAATTTTTGGTAATCTTTCAGAAATACGCAGGAGTTAATTTCTTAATGAACATATCAAAATCAGAAATATTCAGATATCTTGGATATAAAAATCAAGAATATGATAAAGAAACGGAATTACTTGTGAACGATGTCACGGAAAAGCTTTTGGCTGTAATTGAGCCTAAATCCTTATACGGAGAATATTCTCTCTGTATTTTGGACGATAAAATAATTATTGGTGGTCAAACTGGTATGACAATTAATAGCAGCAGTTTGAAAACTAATCTTACGGGCTGTACTGGGGTTATTTTATTTTCCGCCACTTTGGGCCCTGAGGCAGATGCTCTTATACGCAGGTATCAGGTCATTTCAATTGCTCGTGCTGCTGTAGCTCAGGCTGTGTCAACTGAGCTTATCGAGGCATATTGCAATGAAACGGTTAATACATTAAAGGACGAGAAAATAAAGGATGGCTATTACCTTCGTCCTCGGTTCAGTGCCGGGTATGGTGATTTTAAGCTTTCCCATCAGCGCGATTTTTTCAGAATGCTTGATATTACAAAAAAGATTGGAATATATCTTAATGATGAATGCCTGATGAGTCCAACAAAAAGTGTTACCGCCGTTATCGGCTTTAGTAATAAAACAGATAATATTATAAAAGAAAACTGCAGTTCCTGCAATAAAAAAGATTGTGAGTTTAGAAATGAATTTTAAAGAAAAGCTTGGAAAAGAAATATTATTTTTTGATGGTGCAATGGGAACAATGCTTCAGGCAAGAGGACTTGAAGCAGGTGAGCTTCCTGAAACTTGGAATGTTCTTCACCCTGATGTGATAAAGAACATCCATAGGGAGTATCTCGACGCAGGCTGTAACATTGTGAAAACCAATACCTTCGGAGTTAACCGCTTTAAGTTTGACGGTAGCGAATATTCGGTTGAACAGCTTGTTAAGGCGGGCGTTTCGATAGCAAAGCAGGCAATAAAAGAGAGCGGAAAAGACGCTCTTGCGGCTCTTGATATCGGCTCCTTAGGAAAGCTGTTAAAGCCTATAGGTGAGCTTTCGTTT
>ENA-UOYA01001205-UOYA01001205.1-activated-sludge-metagenome-genome-assembly--contig:-NODE-1205-length-28788-cov-246.817492_pt1 | contig 28788 bp, 20 predicted proteins | sample MGYA00238163_ERZ764804 | MGnify/ENA primary metagenome ERZ764804 (study PRJEB28919, sample SAMN05720223) | activated sludge metagenome | isolation source: Anaerobic digester | place: Hong... | reverse complement strand
CAGAGCGCTATGCCGCTTATACTCGTGAATACCTTGGCTGGGGTGTCTTTGCACTAATGCCGCGCTGATGGAGGGATTACTGATAGGTATTAGAAAAGATCTAATTCAAAAGAAGTTTCTATGGAAAGAATGGATTTAGGCCCGATAGAAGCATAAAAACTATAGAAAAGCTTGGATCAAATGAAATACGATATGTTAAGGAGTTGACGTTGAATCAGGTTATACAGTCATTGTACGACAGAAAATCGGTACGAGTTTTCGAAGAAAAGCAATTATCGGAATCAGATAAGAAGCTGATCATAGATGCGGCAATCCAGGCTCCAACCGCTGGGAATCAAGTTTTATATACGATACTTGATATAGACGACAATAAGATCAAACATGAATTATCTATTATCTGTGATAATCAGCCATTCATTGAAAAGGCACCATTTGTGTTGGTTTTTCTTGCGGACTGTAGAAAATGGTACGATGCATATAGACTCGCGGGAATAGATGCAAGAGAACCAGGCGTTGGAGATATCCTCCTTGCATGCGAAGATGCGGTAATAGCAGCTCAAAATGCAGTAATTGCCGCCGAATCGCTTGGTATTGGATCTTGCTATATTGGTGATATCCTGGAAAACAAAGAAAAAGCGGTAAGACTATTGAATCTCGATAGATATACTCTCCCAATAACCATGCTAATATTTGGATATCCGACAGAGCAACAGAGCAACAGACCAAAACCAAAAAGGTTCAATAGCAGATATATTGTTCAAAAGAATAGATATTCACCGATGAATGAAAATCAAATAAAAGATATGTTTCAAGAAGTACATGATGAGGATGGTTTCGATTATAATGAGTATATGAAGGCATTTTGTGCAAGGAAGTATATGTCCGAATTCGCCTTAGAAATGAATAGATCGGTATTTGAGTATTTTAAGAATTTCATGAAGCTATAGTCTTATGCAATAATTGGAAGCAGAAAATTTTAACAATCGCCTCAACTCGATAACCTGGATTACCTCAAAAAGAAAAGGCTTGGGCTAATGATCATTCTCCCAATTTACGCAGTTCTGCATTGATTTGACTCACAATTTTGGAATCCAGCTTTATTGAAGCTCGATCGTAGGTAAAAAGCCCATTGATCTCATCCTCTACATCGCTCACCTGTGTATAAATAGATGCCGATAATCCAAGCTGCACCGAAGGAAGTACTTCACTGCGATACAGTGCATCAAAAGCTGTTGTAAGGGACTGTGTATTGGCGTACATACGGTAACCGAATAACTTGTCTGAAGCCATGTGGCCTTCGATGGGACAGCTATATCCACCAAACTCTGTGAGAGCATGAATGCGATCATATCTATCGGGCTTTAGGCGATATCTCTTGTAATAAACATGACGGCTTTGGAAATCTCCACAATGCTGATCATGCCAACCGCTTGCCGAATCGATAAGTCGTGAGGAATCGATCTTTCGCAATTTCTCTGTTATGAGACATGCGTCAAACTGACCCCAGCCTTCGTTGAAGGGGACCCATGCTGCAATGCTCACGGTGTTATAGAGTAACATCACCGTGTTTTTCATATCGGCTTCAAATATTGCGCGCCCTTCCGTGCTGCTGCGCCCGAAGCAGCGGTAATGGTTGTCGTGCAGATGAACATTGATGAATGGCAGCCATTGTGTAACTATGGGATTATACGGTCCTCCACCGCTCACGAAGTCCTGCCAGACAATGATGCCTAGCCTGTCGCAATGATAATACCATCGCAAAGGTTCGATCTTGATATGCTTACGCAGCATATTGAAGCCCATCCGCTTTATCTCTGTCAGTTCCCAAATTATCGCTTCATCGCTCGGTGCGGTGTAAAGCCCGTCGCTCCAATAACCCTGATCCAATAGACCTGTCTGAAAAATCGGTTTTCCATTCAATGCTAGTCTGGCATGACCATTTTCGTCATGCATGACAGAGAACTCTCGCATGCCAAAATAGCTTTCCACACTATCTTTTCCTGCATCGATGCGTACCGTATACAGAAAAGGATCATCCGGGCTCCAACTTCGAAAACCCTCCAATTTAACTGTCACTTTTTGGCTACAAAAATGCTCCTCGGTTTCCAATTTCCCATTCGCGTAGATGCTTATGATGCTCTCTGGAATTGCCACTCCAACCCAATCGAGTTCGAAATCAACTGTCGATTCATGGTAAGATGGAGTGATGCGCAGACTGCGAATATATTCGAAAGGCACATATTCCGCCCATACTGTCTGCCATATACCGCTCTGCGCTGTATACCAGATGCCCCCACGTTTCAGCTTCTGTTTGCCATAGGCTTGTTTACCAGTGTCCGAATCATCGGTGACGCAAATAACAAGCGTATTATCGCCTTGCCGAACAAGCTCAGTTATATCGAAAAAGAATGGCAAATAACCTCCGTTGTGTTCCCCTACCCTTATGCCATTCAAAAAAACCACGCAGCATTGGTCGACAGCTCCGAAATGCAGTAGTATACGACGTCCATTCGAGTTCTCGAATTCTATTATTCTTCGATACCACAGCATCTGCCTGGGCAATAGCTGCCGCCCCACACCAGATAAGAGACTTTCGGGAGAAAATGGTACCACAATCTCCCCATCATAATTTGAAGGCTCCTTTTCCGTAGCTTCTTGGATCGCATATTCCCATATTCCATTGAGACATAGCCATTCCTGGCGCTTCATCTGCGGTCGGGGATATTCGCAATGTGGGTGATTCTTATCCAGTGTTTGTCCCCAGCGTGTATAGAGCTGGCGCATTTCGTCTTTGTGTTTATCATTCATAGCAATAATCGATTCTCTATATGCTCGCAACGAATAATTCGATCATATAATATTTTTCCCTAAAGAAAGGGCTATATGGCTTTTACTGCAGCGTTCTCTTCTACTCGTCGATGATAATCGCGGGAAGCAAAGCCGAGAGGAATGAACGCTGGTACCAATAGAATCGCTGCCCAGAGATAAATCGCCTCGGTTGGAATATTCTCCATGATTCCGAATTCATTGAGAAATGTGCCCGAACCGGTCTTGATTATGATGTTTCCAATAACTGTGCCAATAATCATTGGGATAAGTGTAAAGAATGTAATTCGGACACCCTCGAACTGGCCTCGGTTTTGTTCGGGATAAAGCTGTTTTACCCACATTGTCATGCATTGCGCAATGAGCACATAACCTCCGCCAGCAAGGAATACGCCTAAAAACAAAACAATATTTTTTGTGGAGAATACGTTTTCGATATCTACCATACCTGGACGAACAAATAGGTAAATTACCCAAAGGCCAATCATATCGATAATTATAGCAATTCCTGCAACGAGAGGCGTTTTATTCCGATTGATAAGGCCTATGGCAGGTATGACCAGCGCCATTGCGGCTATAAGCCCTACACCTTCAATAAGGCCCATACTATCGGGAGTGAATCCTATGCGATAGATCAGCCAGTTGCCCATGTGAACAAAGTAGATATTGAACGGGATAAAAAATAAAGCCGTAGTAATGCTTACGAGCACGAGCTCACGGTGAGAGAAAAAGCCTTTAAAGCTAAATACGCTTAAAAATTGATCCCAAAATTTGCCCTCTTTATGGGGCTTAAGCGATGGTGCATCCTTCATTGTGAATAACGATAATATGCCCATTGCAATGACAAATATGCCCATCGCCCAGAATAACCGTTGGTAGTTGTCCTCTGGCCCGATTAACATTCCACCAAGTACCGTACCTACAATAGTACCGATTACTGGCTGCGTAGCAAGAGCCGCTCCGAGCTGTCCTCTATTACTATCAGTAGTGATGTCATTTATCCATGCGTTGAAGCCCGAATCGTTGCCCATTGAACCGAAGAAACTCATCACATCGTCTGCTAACACCACCAATACAGCAGCGAATGTGCCTAATTCTACGCCTTTTGCCACTGTGCCACTGTTGATAAACTCAGTCATTCCAAAGGCAATGGTGAATATACCCCAAAAAATATAGCCAATAGCGATGTATCTGCGGCGGGTACCTCTGCGATCGGATAGAGTCCCAAAAAAGAATGTCGAGAAAGTGGTAACGAGTGCGCTTGTGATAACCATCAATGTTACGATTGTAGAGTCCTTAGCAATTTTTGCGTATACAAAAGTGTTGAACCATTGATTCTCGATATTCCAGCAAAGCTGTCCTGCTAGTCCTAGCCCCCATATAAGCATCCATAGCCTGCTTCTGCTAATTGATCTACTCATCGAAAGCCCCTTGCTCCTGACTGATTTCTATAATAATAGGTATAAACTAAACAAATTATATATCGAACAATCAATCATACTTTAAGTAATTGCGCTACTATAGGAATCGTAGCAGACGATAACACAGTGGAAATAAAGACTATTTTCGATGCAAGCAAGACATCTGCATCATGGCGTTCTGCGAAGATAACGGTTTGAGCAGCGGCAGGCATCGCCACCAAAAGATTGGCTACCTTTGTCGGAAAATCGTCCTGCTTTAATATTTTCATAAAAATTATAAAAATAGCCGGCAAAACCAGAAGCCTCATAAAAGATCCTATCCATACTTCCATTCCAGAGAATAAGCCTTTTACACCAAGACTGGCCAATGTCGCTCCCACAACGATCATAGATAAAGGCGTCGTACAGTTCGCAATGAGAGCTATAGCATAACTGATTGTCCGAGGCATCGAAAAAGGCAAGATCCAAAGAATAAAGCCTATAGCTACCGCGATTATTCCTGGATTGAGAAGCATGTCTCTTATCTTAGTCTTCTTAGTTTTTTGATCGCTGTTTTCGCCTCGAGACAGGAGAGCAACACCATAGCTCCAGGTGAAAATATTGAAAATCATCACATAGATTGAAACATACATAAGACTGGAAGGACCAAAAATGCTCTCGTCAAGAGGGAAGCCCATAAATCCACAATTAGAAAACACTGTTGCATAGATTAGGATTTTTTGTTTGGTTCTTTCCATTTTTGAAAAGAGAATTTCCGATAGAGCGATAGAAATTCCGTGAATCGCAATAGCATATATCGCTACTTCGATTAGATCTTTTGCCGCGGAAAAAGGAATGCTTCTATCGAAACTTGAGATTATGGTGCAAGGAAGAGCTATTGTGAGTACTAGATTTGAAACTGCTCTAATTCCATTTTCATCGAGCAGCTTTGTTTTTCTCGTGACATAACCAACCGCTATCAAGAGAAAAATGGAAAAAATACGCGATAAGGCCATAATTGAGTGCTTTTTTATTCTATAGTGTTTTCAAGCCGACCGATACCTTCTATTTCGATGCATACGCTATCTCCCTTTTGCATGGGTCCTACTCCAGAAGGAGTGCCGGTCATGATCACATCTCCTGGATTTAGAGTCATAATCTGGGAGATATATTCTATTAAAGAAGGAACATCAAAAATCAGATTTGAGGTCGATGAGACTTGCTTAGGTTCATTATTGAGATAGGCCTTTAGTTTCAAAGAAGAAGGATCTAGGTCAGTTTCTATCCATGGGCCCAATGGCATAAAGGTATCGAAGGATTTGGCCACTGTCCATTGACCATCTTTGGGCTGCAGATCTCGTGCTGTCACATCGTTACCGCATGTATAACCAAGCACGTAATCAAGCGCATATTTGGCATCAATGTTTTTTGCTGTTTTGCCTATTACGACCACAAGCTCGGCTTCATAATCTACCTGTTTCGACAATCTTGGATAGTGTATGGGCTTCCCAGGGCCCAAAAGCGTTGTCGATGGTTTAATGAACAACACTGGAGAAGATGGAATTTTTAGCCCGAATTCTTCGGCATGATCCCTGTAATTGAGACCAACGCATACGGCTTTTGTCGGAACACAAGGAGCTTCCAGATATACGCTAGAAAATGGAACTTTTGCTTCTTCTCGGTCAAAATCAATTCGCTTTTTCTTGTCATGAATCCGAATCTGAGGAAGATCCTTCGAAAGGACGACCAGATCATCTTCTATGCGGCCGTAATATATGGCATCTTTATAAATGCATCTTATTATTCTCATTTTTGCTCCATAAAATCTCAAATTGGCATTACAACGAGTGCAAAGTGGGATTCACTATATCATAAGCAGTTATCGAATACAATTATTAATATTCTTTGGCTATCTTTGCTGCAAGGCGAGCATTGTTCAGCACCAGCGCGATGTTCGAGTCGAGGGAATCCCCTCCTGTCAAATCCGCAACTCTAGAAAGCAGATACGGAGTGACTTCAGCACCTTTCAGCCCTTTGTGCTCAGATTCTTCGATTGCTTTTTGGATTGCTCCCTCTATCGTCGTTTCGCTCATGGCATATTGAGAAGGAATAGGATTTGCGATGACAACTCCGCCTTTCAAGCCAGATTCCCATTTGGCACGAAGGATCATTGCTATCTCTCGAGGAGTATCGACTCTAAGCGAAAGTTCTACGCCAGAATGTTGCGTATAGAAAGCAGGAAGCTCCGATGTTCCGTAGCCGATCACCGGGACTCCTTTGGTTTCTAGATATTCCATGGTCTTGGGAATGTCCAGAATTGCCTTTGCGCCTGCGCAAACCACTGCTACATCGGTGCGCGCTAATTCTTCTAGGTCAGCAGATACATCCCAGGATTTTTCCGCTCCACGATGGACTCCACCTATACCGCCTGTGGCAAACACATGGATTGCTGCCATCTCGGCGATTATCATTGTTCCCGCTACTGTGGTTGCGCCATTTCCTCCAAATGCCATAAGTGCCGGAAAGTCCCTTCGGGACGCTTTGATGGGCTTGAGAGAACCATTCGCGAGTGAAACGAGCTCTTCGCGTGTCAAACCGACTTTCAGCCTTCCTTTTATTATCGCGATAGTGGCGGGGATCGCCCCTTCTTCTCGAACCGCATTTTCTACTTTTAGGGCAGTCTCCAGATTTTGCGGCCAGGGCATACCGTGTGTAATTATCGTCGATTCTAGAGCAACTACGGGTATCCCCGTAGTAATTGCATCAGCAACTTCTTCTGAAATATCAAGATACTTGTTCATTTATGATTCTCCGTTTGGATTGCATTAATAAGCTCACCTATCAGCTTGGATGTTTCAGGATAGCAGATTCTTGTCGTTTCGAACAGGTTGCGCTGATTTAGATGAGGATTAACCGGTCGATTCGAGGAGCTAGCATAGAGTGCGGAACTAAGTGCTAGTTTTGCTTTGTCTCTGGGAGAAATAGACCAGGAGCTATCTCCATACTTTTCTTTTAATCGTCTCTCAAGCAATGAAATCCAAACAAGAGCAGCACATGCTGCATCGCCGGCGCCTGAACGATTTATAACATGAGGGCAAAGCTTGAAAGAGTTCAACGGAATATGCTCGATAATCTCTCTGTCTATAAAACTAATGCCCTCAGTTCCTTTAGATATATACAGCTCTTTTGGCAGAAGAGACTTTTTCCTAAGAGATAAAGCTATCTCTTCTATAGAAGCATTTTCTTCAAGGCCAGCTATTCTGGCAGATTCACTAACATTGGGCTTTGCTATGTCGAATTTTCCAAAGCATGAGACAAATTTTTCCGACTTTTTTGTAGAAACAGGGTCGGCAATAAGCAAAGGCCTAGAAATTGCGTCTGGTTCTTGAGACTTTTGCTTTATAGAAGATATATGAGGCTTCTTTTCATCTTCTAAGACACCATAATTCTCGGCGATCCATTCGATACAATCCTTTGGAATATTCCCATCCACCACAATTGCTTCAGCGTAATCGAACAACGATTTTTGAGCTTTAAGCTGATTGACCTGCATCTTTTCGATAGCACGCATATCCGCAACGGCACCCATAAGGTTTCCATCCCTGTCTAGAATACAAAGATAGACAGATAAAGGCGCTTCCTTGATTCTGAGGCTATGAGCAAGACTAATCCCCAACTTCTCGGTACGAGAGACTAGCCCATCCCAGCTTGAAGAATCTCCAACCACAGTTATCAGCTCTACATCCAACCCAAGGCGCACGAGGTTCTCAGCTATATTCCGTCCGACACCTCCTAGGCTTCTATGAATTTGCCCGGGGTTTGAGTCTTCGGGCCGATAGTCAAAGCTGCAAAAAGCCTGAATATCCAAATTCAGACCTCCTACAACGACACAATATGGCTTTCTATGTCTATCTATTTTCAAGGTCTCTCGCCCTCCACCAAGATTTGCAAATATGCTATATTATCATCAGAAATCTTATTTAGCGAGGCATAAGGTGGATCAAATATTCGATAGGCTTGAGATGCTGGTTCGCGCATGGATGTCCTCCACGTTTGGTGAGGGTTTGGGGCGAACAAGGTTTCGAGACTCAGAGACATTCGAAGATCCGGATCTTGCCGACGCATGGGATGAGCTCGAATCATACCTGGATCCTTTTAAGGCAGACAAAAAGCACAAAGCCCGAACGAATTGGAGGTCTTATACTTACCGGTCTTACGATACGGGTGAGACTCTTGAAGAAGAAACCAAAAGAAAGGCTGTGGAAGAGGCTTACAGATTTCTAGGATTAGAACCCTATGCTCCTTTTGCGCAGGTAAAGGTTCGATATAAGAAGCTCTTAAAAGAGCATCATCCAGATCGGCATACTAAGTCCGCCACGGATAACGCGGAAGCAAATGAGATAAGTGCTAAGATTAACGCGGCCTACCAACTTATCGAAGCATGGGAAGAATCTCAAGCTAAAAGTTTCAGATAAGGATACAGAAGAATAAAATGGAAAACAAAGCCCCTTTGTATATCCTCGATGTCTATGCAATTATCTATCGTTCTTATTTTGCATTTATCCGAAAGCCTTTACGAAATTCCAAAGGGGAAAATGTATCGGCGTTGTTCGGGTTTTTCCGTTTTCTTTTTTCTCTATTCGAACAAAAAAAACCGGAGCTCTTTGCAGCCGCTCTAGATTCTATTGGACCTACATTTCGCCATACGCAGTTTGCCACTTATAAGGCAACTCGTCAGAAAACGCCAGAGGACCTAACAGCACAGATTCCAAAAATCGAAGCGATTCTTCAGGCATTGGAAGTTCCAGCGATTCGATCCGAAGGATATGAAGCCGACGATATAATAGCAACTTTAGCAAATCAATGTCGGAAAGAAGGTCGACCATGCTTTATTGTTTCTGGCGACAAGGATTTGTTGCAACTTGTAGGAGATAAGATATTCGCGCTTCGACCTTCGGAAAACTTCTCATTTCGGGAGCTAGATGCCCAAGGAGTTTTTAACGAATGGGGAGTAAGACCCGATCAAATCCGAGATTTCCTTGCACTTACAGGAGATGCCTCGGATAATGTGCCGGGGGTAAAGGGCATTGGAGAAAAAACAGCTCAGAAGCTAATTTCTAAATTCGGCTCACTAGAAGCTATATATAATAATTTGACTGCGATAGAGCCAGAATCTCTGCGCAAAAAGCTCGAAGAAGGAAGAGAGAGTGCATTTTTATCCAAAGAGCTTATATCTCTGTGCTATGATGTTCCTGCTTGCCCTAATGATGTCTCTCTATTGAAACCTTCTTTGAATATCGAAGCAGCGGCTCCTCTTTTTTTGAGAGAAGATATCAAGAGCCTTATTCCTGATGAATTGCGTAGGCAATTGCTTGAGAAATCCACAACTAGAAAAGAAGTTGCTTCAGCTGCGAGTTTCCAGGAAATTTCAGGGCGAGCGCAACAGGTACAGGCTAGATCTTCTACGCAAGTTATGCCTTCTACGCAAGCTGTGCATTCTTCGCAAGCTTCGCTTTCTTCAGAGGCTGCAGCTAAAGGAATAACTCAAGGGGCAGCTTCTATGGTACCTATAGAGAATACTTCAGGATTATCGCCTAGCCAACTAATGCAAGCGAATTATGAGGCAGTCCTGTCGATCGAAAAACTCGATAGGATCATCGATGAGGCTATTGAACGAGCTGTCTGTGCTTTTGATACCGAGACCGATTCTCTAGATGTGCTTAAGGCGGGACTTGTCGGTTTTTCTCTTGCTTTCGATGCTGATTCAGCCTGGTATGTGCCCCTAAAGAGTCCTGATTCAGAATGCATTCCAAAGGACCTGGCCCTTTCGTCTTTATCGAGGCTTATGAAGGAGCCACAAATGCTCCTTATTGGGCACAACCTAAAGTTCGATATAAACGTTCTCTACACTGCGGGCCTTGAAGTAAATCCAACTTGCTTTGACACGATGATAGCCGCATGGGTTCTGGATGTAGAGGCTCCTTCTTTTTCGCTATCTTCGGTTGCTAAACGTTTTCTAGGGATTTATGGACTAGAATATGAAGATGTAGTACCGAAAGGCCTTACCTTTGCCGATGTGCCTTTGGCTAGCGCAACTCGCTATGCATCGGAAGATGCGTACTTTTCCTTTCTACTCTATCAATTTCTCTCTAAGGAAATTGAGACGCATAATCTGCATAATATATTCTATGATATAGAGATGCCCTTATTGCCAATCCTTGCTGAAATGGAACGAACCGGGATTCGCGTCGAGGCAGGGCGCCTTCGTGCCTATGGTAAAGAACTACAGAAAGAGCTTACAGAGATCGAAACCAAAGTCTTCCAGCTGGTTGGCCATGAGTTCAATTTGGCTTCTCCTAAACAACTAGCCGAAGTGCTATTCTCCGAGAGGAAACTACCTGTACAAAAGCGAACAAAAACAGGCTTTTCTACCGATACTTCTGTTCTAGAAGAGCTTGCACCTTTGGATCCCGTTCCTCAGCTCATTCTTAGGCAAAGGCTCTTGACCAAACTAAAGACGACATATATCGAACCTCTCGCAGAGTTGGCAACGGCGCAAGGACGAATTCATACTACCTTTGTGCAGACTGGCGCCGCAACCGGAAGGCTTTCCAGCAGAGATCCAAACCTCCAAAATATCCCTATACGCGAAGAAGAAGGCAGAAAAATAAGAGAGGCTTTTATTGCCGAACCAGGGCATTTGCTTGTTTCTGCCGATTATTCGCAAATCGAGCTAGCAGTTCTGGCTCACCTCTCCAAAGATCCTAATCTTATCAAAGCCTTCAAAGAAGGAGTCGATATCCATAAGCGGACTGCTTCCTTTATCTTTGGAATACCTGAGGATCAGGTCGATGCAGATCGAAGAAGAATTGCTAAGACTATCAATTTTGGGGTCATATATGGCATGAGCGCATTTAGACTTGCGCGAGATCTAGGTATTTCGAACAGCCTAGCAAAGGAATTTATCGATTCATATTTTTCGACTTATTCAGGAGTTGCAGATTTTATTCAAAAAACGATCAAAGAAGCCCAAGAAAAAGGCGTCACTTTTACCTTATTTGGGCGCAGGCGGCAGATTCTTGGAATCAATTCTAAAAATAAAACCGAGCAGCAAGCAGCACAGCGAGTTGCCGTCAATACACCAATACAGGGGACTGCTGCAGACATAGTAAAAATAGCTATGATCAAAGTACATCGAAGGCTTAGGAAGGAAATGCCAGAAGTGCATATGCTGCTGCAAGTACACGACGAACTTGTATTTGAAGCGCCACAAGCTCTGGTGGAAGGAGCCATGAAGCTTATCAAAGAGGAAATGGAACATGCTGTACTGCTCGATATTCCACTTAGGGTAAGCATGGAATCGGCTCCATCTTGGGGCGAGATGCATTTGTAATTCAAAAGGAAAGGTCGATGTTCATACTTGGCCTCACTGGAGGTTATTGCGTCGGAAAAAACGAAGTCGCAAGCATACTCGAAAAAAGTGGCTGGAAAGTCACGGATGTCGATAAGCTTGGCCATGTGGCGCTTCCCCTTGTATGCAATGAGCTTATCGATGCCTTTGGCGACTCTATTCTAAGAGAAGATGGTTCCATAGACCGAAAAAAACTTGGTTCGCTGGTATTCAATAATAGAGAGCGATTGACGAGTCTCGAAAATATTGTCCATCCCGCAATGCTTTCTTTACTAGATAAGGAAATAGAGAAAGCGCAACAGAATTCAATACAAAAATTATGCATAAATGCGGCATTGCTCTATCGTTTTCCACAGCTTGATTCATGCGATGCGGTCATCGAAGTTAGAGCGCCACTTTATCTAAGAATAGATCGAGCGATACAAAGAGATCATCTGTCTTTCGATGAAGCACTCCATAGAATCTCGAGCCAGAAAGAGCTTTGGAGAAAGAGATCTGATGTCAGTGTCCCTATATATATGCTTTGGAATCTAAAATCTCTAGAGGAACTCGAGGCCGATGCTCTTGAATTGCTAAAAAAAATAGAAAATGAAATAAAGGGAAAGCGGAGCTTTACCTAATAATTTACCTTGCCGATATTAATTAAATAGAGGTCTAGAAATGTCGGATCGTTCAAAAAAATTGCTATGGATTGCTGTAGCGGTAAGTGGCTTCGCATTGATTGTCCTTCTTGCTGTATTTATTATCTTTCCACCCAATCAATTGTCTGAATCCAAACCTTTTGACCTGACAGGCAGGTCGCCTGCCAAAGAGGTATCTCCAAATGACTTTTCTGCCTTTCCAAGTATCGTCATCCAATCTTCAGAAGGAGAAGGTCAGGCTTCCAGCACTTCCAAAGATGAAAAGACAGAACCCCAAAAACCGCAGAGCAATGTGATTATCGTTCCTGCTCCTTCCTCAAATCAAAAAACCGCTGAAACTCCTTCGCAACCAATTGAGTCGCAATCGCAAAAGACTGCTGTTGCACCAAAAACGTCACAAACATCTCAAACATCGCAAACACCAGCACAGAGCTCTGCAAAGACAAGCCCAGCAACAACACCTAGCGCCTCATCAACACAGAAAACAACCCAGCCAACACCTTCTGCTGCACCAAAAACTGACTCATCGAGCACGGAATATTGGATTCAAGTTGGCAGTTTTTCGCAACAAGATACTGCGGAAAAACTTCGCAGTGAATATATAACTCGTGGCATGACAGCCATCATTGCGCAAAAGGATGTCGGCGGTAAAACCTATTATCAAGTCAAGGTTGGGCCTTATGCATCATCGGATGAGGCAAAAAAATGGCTTCTTACGGTAAAATCCGTCAAAGGCGCAAGCCAGGATGCCTTTGTTACAAGCCGGTAAGAATTCGACAATATACAGAGCGCTCCGTACAAAGCACTCCATGATAAATTTGTTTGACAGCAGGCGATTTGGAGGCTAAACTTTTTTAGGCACTTAATGCCAACGGAATTTTCCGTTTTTACCAATCAAGCAAAGGAGTCGCCAATGAGAAAGATCATTCTCGGTCTGCTTGCTCTTCTTATGGCAGTTTACCTCGTGCTGCCAGCCACGGCTCAGGCAAAAAAACCTCTAAAGGTCGCCTTTGTATATATCGGCCCGCCAGGTGATCTCGGTTGGACCTATGAGCATGAACGAGGACGGCTAGCTCTACAGAAATATTTCGGCGATAAAATCGAAACCAAATATGTAGAAAATGTTCCAGAGGGCCCGGATGCAGAGCGTATCATTCGTCAATTCGCTATTCAGGGATTCGATGTTATCTTCACTACAAGTTTTGGTTATATGGACCCAACGTATGCTGTAGCTCAGGAATTCCCAAATATAGTTTTCGAACACTGCTCAGGATATAAGACGGCTCCAAATATGGCTACATACTTTGGACGAATCGAAGAAGCCCGCTACCTAACTGGCATTATTGCTGGCCGCATGACCAAAACCAATAAGATCGGTTATGTAGCAGCCTTCGGAATTCCTGAAGTCGTGAGGGGCCTAAATGGATTCGCTCTAGGAGTACGGTCTGTCAATCCAAATGCAAAGATCCAGGTTGTCTGGACGAATACCTGGTATGACCCCGTAAAAGAAAGAGAAGCTGCAATAGCACTTCTCGACGCGGGCTGCGATATCATTGCACAACACCAGGATACTACAGAGCCTCAAAAAGCAGCACAGGAGCGAGGCAAGCTCTCTATCGGCTATGACTCAGATATGGCAAAATTCGTAGGAGATACTGTTCTTGCAAGCGCAATTTGGAACTGGGAAACCTACTATATCAAGACTATCCAAGAGGTATTGAACGGAACTTGGAAGACACACGCCTACTGGGGTGGATTGAAAGATGATATTGTAAAGCTTTCGGACCTAAGCCCGCGCGTGCCCGCAAATGTTAGGAAAGAAGTGGAGGATGCAAAGAAAAAGATATTGGGCGGATGGAGTATCTTTACTGGCCCCATAAAGGATCAGAATGGGAAGATTGTCTACAAGGCAGGCGAAGTCATCCCCGACGACAAACAGCTTTCAATGGATTGGTTTGTTGAAGGGGTAGTAGGTAAGGTTCAGTGATTATTTTCTGCCGGCATGTTTGCTCAAAGCAATGCATGCCGGCTTTTTTTATCTATAAGATCTATGAATGATTCGAATATTCCGAAAGTCGAAATGAGACGCATTTCCAAGTCATTCCCTGGAGTTGTTGCAAATGATTGTATTGATTTGAAGCTCCATAAAGGAGAGGTTTTAGCGCTTCTGGGAGAGAATGGCGCAGGAAAGAGCACTTTGATGAATATATTGTGTGGCCTGTATAGGCCGGATCAAGGTGAAATATACATAGACGGACAGCAAGTCGAAATCCATTCTCCGCGAGATGCTCAAAAATATGGAATAGGGATGGTGCACCAGAGTTTCAAGCTCGTAGATTCGATGAATGTTCTTGAAAATATCATTCTAGGCCTCCGCAATGAGCCCTTCGTACCAGATATGAAGCTTGTTCGCAAGCAGCTCATGGAATTAGCATCTCAATACCACCTCAGTGTCGACCCAGATGCTTGTATATGGCAACTATCCGTCGGAGAGCAGCAGCGTGTGGAGATCCTAAAACTTCTTTATAGGAATGCTGAAGTCTTGATATTGGATGAACCCACTGCCGTCCTTACTCCACAAGAGGCTCATGAGCTGAATCGTGTCATCAAGACCATGAAGCAAGAAGGCAAGTCAGCAATATTCATAACTCATAAAATGGAAGAAGTGATTGAGTTTTCAGACCGCGTCATGGTGCTGCAAAAAGGAAGAGTCGTTGCAGAAACACCTACTTCAGAGACGAGTCCTAAAGAACTAGCGCGAATGATGGTAGGACGCGAAGTCCTCTTTCAAATTGAAAGAAAACCCTATAGCCCTGGAAAAGCAATATTGGAGCTCTCTCACATTGAAGCACTTGGAGATAGAGGCTTACCTGCTCTCAAGGACCTATCATTTAGCCTAAAGGCAGGAGAGATACTCGGTATTGCCGGAGTCGATGGTAATGGACAGAGAGAGCTAGCAGAGGTCGTAACTGGGCTGCGAAAGTCTACAAAAGGAACGCTAAAGATTGCAGATAAAGATATGACCAACAAATCTCCACTCGAGATTATTCGAGAGGGAGTAGCACACATACCTCAGGATAGAGCATCCGTTGGAGCGGTCGGAGATCTCAGTGTCGCATCGAATCTTGCCATGAAGCAATACCGCTCCAAGCCACTTGCTCAGGGAATCATCCTTTTGCCCAAAAGAATCATCGATTTTGCCCGCAAGTTGATAGATAAATTTCGTATTGCCACCCCCTCGCCCAATACTCAAGTCAAATTCCTCTCCGGCGGAAATGTGCAGAAGACGATTCTGGCTAGGGAGATCGGCGCAGCACGCTCGTTGATAATTGCAGTCTATCCATCTCGAGGGCTCGATGTAGGAGCTACAGAGTCAGTAAGGCGTCAACTAATCAATATGCGAGATGAAGGGCTTGGTGTCCTACTTTTCTCGGAGGATCTAGATGAGCTTATGCAGGTCTCGGACCGCATAGCCGTTATTTTCGAAGGGAGGATCATGGATATTTTCGACGCTGAAAATATAGATATCGAACATATTGGAATGCTGATGGCAGGCATGAAGACGGAGGTCTATTGATGAGGTTCGTATTCGAAAAACGAAAGGCGACATCGATTTCAGCCCTTATCCTCGTCCCTCTGATATCATTTGCAGTCTCTCTGTGCCTGACTGCCCTATTGCTCACAATTTTCGGAGCCGATCCTCTCAAAACCTATTCTGCAATGGCAATTGGTGCTTTTGGGTCTTTGTATGGTTTTGCGGAGACACTTGTAAAAGCCATACCTCTAATGATGACAGGCCTCGGAGTGGCAATTGCTTTTCAGTTAAAGTTTTGGAATATAGGTGCCGAAGGTCAGCTTACGCTGGGCGGCGTAGCCGCGGCGGGAGTGGCTCTTTTTCTAGAGCAATACCTGCCAGGTCCCTTTCTTCTTGTGGGCGCATTATTAGGAGGCTTACTTGCAGGTGCACTTTGGGCAGGCATTCCTGCGATTCTCAAGACCTCTCTAAATGTCGACGAGACTCTTGTCACCCTTATGATGAATTATATCGCCATTTTGTTCTCAGAATACCTCTATTACGGCCCCTGGCGAGATCCTAAGGGATATGGATTCCCCGGATCGCGTATGTTTTCATCTAATGCTTGGCTTCCACGAATAGTGGGACGCGCGCATATCGGCATTTTAATAGCTTTGTTCGTTGCCCTTGTCCTGTGGTTTATTCTTAGGCGGACTCGCTGGGGCTTCGAGCTGCAGATCATTGGTGCAAGCCAACAAGCAGCAAGGTATCAAGGAGTCGCCGTTGAACGAAATATCGTCCTTGCAATTACGCTTTCCGGGGCTCTCTGCGGACTAGCAGGAGCATTCGAGGTAACAGGGATATCACATCGTTTACAGCAAGGCCTTTCTATTGGTTATGGATATACAGCGATAATAGTTGCATGGATGAGTCAACTCAATCCTCTTGTGATTCCTTTTGTAGCGGTAGCGCTGGCCGCGCTATCTGTAGGAGGCGATCAGGTGCAGATGATAATGGGGCTACCTGCGGCTATGGGTACCGTGATGCAAGGTCTCATACTATTCCCTATGCTAGCAGGCTCCCTGTTCACTGAATACAGGCTTCTGGCAGTAAAAGACAATAAGAGCAACTTGCCTGGATGAAACTTAGGAGTATTGTATGGATTTTGTCACTTCAATTCTGACGATTACCATCCGTGCAGGAACGAGCCTTACCATTGCTACTATTGGAGAAATCTTCACCGAACGCACCGGTATTCTAAATCTCGGTGTCGAGGGAATCATGCTTATGGGCGCCTTGTCTGCTTTTACTGCTGTCTTTTATAGCCACAGCATCATGCTGGGAATCTTGGTAGCAATGGTGATCGGAGGTCTGCTCGCCTTAATACATGCTTTTCTTACCACGACAATGAGGGCAAATCAAGTTGTCTCGGGGCTTTCGATAACGCTCTTTGGAACAGGGTTTTCATCATTTCTGGGACAAAGGCTTGGACCAGAATCCAACAATTTCAGGTTAGTAGGCCTTAGAGCAGAGCGAATTCTGCCCTTTGCTCCAAAATGGGCAAAAGACATTCCGATTCTTTCGGCATTTTTGAATCAAGACATAATTACCTATCTCGTATACCTCCTTATTCCCCTAGCATGGTTTTTTCTTTATAAGACAAGACCAGGCCTATGGCTTCGTTCCGTCGGAGAAGATCCCTATACGGCCGATGCAATGGGAATCGATGTTACAAAAACTAGATATTTCTATACTATTATTGGTGGAATGCTAATAGCTTTGGGAGGAGCCCATCTTTCTCTTTCTTACACTCCTGGATGGTCGGAAAATATTACTGGCGGAAGAGGTTGGATTGTGATTGCGCTCGTTATCTTTTCGATGTGGAATCCTGCACGCGCAGTGTGGGGATCCCTATTGTTCGGAGGAATCAACGCAGTCCAGTTTCGTCTTCAGGCATCAGGAACGAGCATACCTGCGAACTTTCTCAACATGTTGCCATATATTGGCACTATAATAGTGCTTGTAGCTATTACATGGTGGGAAGCCCTGTCCAAAAAAGTGGGCGCGCCTGCAGCGCTTGGATCCTCATATATGAGGGAGGAAAAATGAAAAAGGACATCATAGACGCCGCGATTGGAAAAGTACAATGCGACGTCAATTATTCCAATTGTATCCTAGTAGATGTCCTTTCTGGCCGTTTGCTCAAGGATTCTGTTGTTTCGATTAAGAACGGTTATGTAGCTGGAATCAACGATGGGCTTTCGGCAAAGGAAACAATAGACCTCAGAGGAATGTATCTTGCACCTGGTCTTGTCGATGGCCATGTACACATAGAGTCCTCACTTCTCACTCCGGCCGAATATGCAAAAGTCGTAATACCTCACGGAACCACCACTGTAATTGCAGATCCTCATGAGATTGCCAACGTGATGGGCTATGATGGTATGCGCTATATGCTCAATGTTTCGGAAAACATTCCCCTAGATGTTTATTTTATGGTTCCATCGTGCGTACCGGCAACTGATTTCGATACTGCTGGAGCGGCGCTCTATGCCTCTGATATGCATCAGTTTTTACAGGAGCCTCGCGTACTCGGGCTTGGCGAAGTGATGAACTATCCAGGAGTTTTGGCGCAGGATCCGCAGCTTATGGATAAGATCGCACTATTCAAGTCAAATGGAAGGCCTATTGACGGACATTCTCCTGGGCTATCGGGCGCCCGCCTCTCGGCATACATTGCCGCAGGAATAGGCTCTGACCATGAGTGTACCAGCGCAGAAGAAGCATTGGAGAAGGTGGGCAAGGGAATGTACATAATGCTGAGGGAAGGCTCTACGGCAAAGGATTTGCGCAACTTGTTATCGGCAGTTAGACGAGAAAACGCAGGGCGCTTCATGCTATGTTCAGATGACCGTCATTGCAACGATCTACGCGATGAGGGCCACATAGACTTCTCGCTAAGGCTTATGTTGGAGGCAGGCGTCGATCCTATAGATGCAATTCGCATAGCTTCGAGCAATGCAGCTAGATGGTTTGGAATTCCTTCTCAAGGTGCTATTGCTCCAGGTTATAAGGCCGATTTTATCGTGTTCCCCTCATTTGAATCCTTCGAGATCAAAGCGGTCGTCAAAAACGGCAAAATTGTTGCAAAAGATGGTTCTCTGATCGAAGACTTTTCTGGAGCTCCAATTGCGATCCGAGATTCGGTCAATATCAAATGGTTGACTGCCGAAGACTTCATAATTCCTGATAAAGGGTCTCCGGTGAGAGTAATCAAAGTCCAACAAAATTCGCTTATAACCATCCATGGCATAGAGGAGCTTCCTTTCGAGAATGGAGCACTCGTTTCAGATCTCGAACGCGACATACTCAAGATATTTGTCATAGAGAGACATACAGGCTCGGGGAATATTGGAAAAGGCTTCATTCAGGGACTTGGTCTTAAACGCGGAGCTATAGGCAGCACTATTAGCCATGATTCGCATCATATGATAATCGCCGGCGTCGATGATTTATCGATCTTCAAGGCAGCCAGGCATCTCAACAAAATCAAGGGCGGCTTAGTCTATGCAGTGGGAGATCAAATCTTGCTGGACCTGCCTTTGCCTGTTGCAGGTCTCATGAGCGATAAACCGGCCGACTTTGTTATAAAAAAGCTGAGCGATTTCGATAGACTCTTCCAGAAGGAAGGTCTGACAGCGACTTCTCCTCTTATGACGCTCTCGTTTATGGCCCTTCCAGTTATTCCAAGCCTCAAGATTACAGACAAAGGTCTTGTCGATGTCGAAAAGTTCAAAAAAGTATCGCTCTACGCTGACAAAATAGTCAAAGAAAAACACTGATTCGGTATCTTGGCAGCCTTTATGCTTAAGGCAAGTCCTTTTAAAAAGGTTGCCTTTTTCCATAAACAGAGGAAAGCAAGAGGAGGGATACAAGCGCTCGGGTCCAGCGTCATGAATGCCCTTCCGAAAAATCTATGATATAATTTTCGATTAGGGAGAGCAAAATGGCTTATTTGCGCATAAAGGTCAACAACACATGGCATGATATTCATTCATCTGAAGGAACGCCCGCAATCGATGTAATTCGAGGCGAACTTGGCCTTATGGCAACAAAGGAAGGTTGTCGCGAGGGCGATTGTGGCGCATGTGCTGTATTGATTGGAGAATATGCAGCTAGTCAACTGCGATATCGAGCGCTTCCTTCGTGCCTACTTGCGATTGGCGAGCTCAAAGGCAAACATCTTATTACGCTCGAAGGCTTAATAGAGGGAGCTCAAGACGGTCTTACACCAGTCATGCGCGCCTTTTTAGATGAGAATGCAAGTCAATGCGGGTTTTGTACGCCTGGATTCATCATCGCCTTGACTTCTTGGCTGGCGGAACCGAAACCACTCGACCTTGCAGGCGCTTTGCAGGCCATAGATGGCAACTTGTGCCGATGTACTGGGTATGCTGCAATTCGAAGAGCAGCCCTTAGGCTTATCGAGCAATTCAAAGGCCTGCCCATCGATCCAGAGGCTAGGCTGAATGCGCTAGTGGGTGCTCATGTGCTTCCTTTATCGGTCAGCGAATTTGCAGCTGAAATATCCAGGCAATTTTCACAGAATTCGATAGAAGAAAAGAACCCTCAAATAGCGCCAAAAGAGAGAATAACATCTAATGGCATTGTCATCTTAGGCGGAGGAACAGACTATTATGTAAAGAACCCCGAGCCAGGCGAAGACTTTTCGCCATTCTTGATTCGAATGAGGCCGGAATTCAAAGAGATTGCTTACTTAGAGGAAAAAGGACAAAAGTGGCTCGAAATCGGTGCTGCCGTTACGGTGAGAGACTTTTTTGCCTCAGAGCTTGTAAGACAAGAAGTTCCGGGAATCGAGCAATTCGAAACGATGTTTGCAAGCACCTTGATACGCAATCTCGCTACAATTGGCGGGAATATCGTCAATGCCTCGCCAGTAGCGGATATCACGGCAATGCTATTGGCTCTCGACGCAGAACTCGTCATTTCATCGCAGGAAGAAGAGGGATTTGGCACATCTATAACGGCGCGTACTTGTAAGCTGGAAGAATTCTTTTTGGGATACAAGACAATCGATCTAAAACCAACAGAAGTCATCAGAGCTATCAGGATTCCATGCTGTGTCGACCCCAAGACACGGAGATTCTCCTTTGAAAAGGCAAGCAAGCGCAAAAATCTCGATATCGCCGCCGTAAATACGGCCATATCTTTTAGAATCGAGGAGCAAAGGTTCAAGGATGTACACATAAGCCTTGGAGGAGTCGCGCCTATACCAATAGTCAGCAAAGCAGCAATGGAGCTGCTCGAAGGTTCATTCTGCCCTATCTCAGATGGGAAAACGATGGCCGAGCTTGCAAAGAAAACGGCAAGCTTGGCTGAGGCTTCGGTAAAGCCCATAAGCGATGTGCGCGGATCTGAAGAATATCGGCGCAGAATGGTCTATAGGCTCATGCTTGCACATTTTGTGCGCCTCTTTGAAGATAGCGGTGTTGCGGAGGAGCTATTTCCATGAATAATAAAGATATACTTGAGCAGGACGAATTCCGGGCTCGGGAGGCTAATTCGGACATGAGTCTTAAATGGGCAGGTCGAGCGGAATTGGAAAGCGGCTCGTCGGGCTTAATACCCGAATCGCTACCAAATGTTCTGGGGCAAACTCAATATATTGATGATATTCCGCGACCAGCAGGTTGCCTCCAGGCCGTCGTCGTTCTATCGCAGAGCGCACATGGAAAAATCCACTCTATCCACATAGAGAAGGCTATCGAGCTCGACGCTTCTGTACGGGTCATCCTGGCAAAAGACATCCCTGGAACCAATCAGATTGGGTTTAACAAGCCCGACGAGCAGCTCCTTCCAGAGGAGGAGTGGCATTATTGGGGCCAGCCTTTGGCAATTGTTGTGGCGACTTCTCGCAGTCTTGCAAGAAAAGCCGCAAGCCTTGTGCGCATCGAAGGAGAAAACCTTCCTGCAATCATAGATGCAAGGGAAGCGGCAACCAAGGGAGATTTTATCTTTCCACCGCGGACAATAGCTTGTGGAGATGTGCTCGAGGCATTTTCAAAATGTGCCTTTGTCGTCGAAGGCAGAGTAGATTCGGGTGGGCAAGAACATGTCTATCTCGAAACCCAGGGAGCAATCGCTCAAGTTATAGATGGTCGTAGAGTACATGTCATTTCGAGTACACAGGGGCCAACGGGCGTACAAAGAGCGGTTGCTCAAGCGCTGGGCTTACCCATGAACATGGTGGAAGTCGAGGCAAGACGCCTAGGTGGAGCATTTGGCGGCAAGGAAGATCAAGGAGCCAATTGGGCATGCATGGCTGCCGTCGCTTCCTGGGTTACGGGAAAGCCAGTCGAAATATACCTCAACCGCAAGGATGATATGCGGGCCACAGGCAAGCGTCATCCTTATTCCACAGATTTTCGCCTTGGCGCAGATGCGAACGGCAAACTCATGGCTTTCGAGGCAGACTACTACCAGAATTCTGGCTCGACCTGCGATCTATCGGCGGCAATTCTTGCACGCACTGTGCTGCATGCTACGGGTGCCTATCAGATCCCGAATGTTAGAGTAACTGGCTATATGTGCCATACGAACCTGCCCTCTTTCACCGCCTTTAGGGGCTTTGGAGGGCCTCAAGCGTTCTTTGTTATCGAATCGGCAATCGACGCGCTTGCACAAAAGATGGGAATCGATCCAGTAGAAATAAAGCGGAACAATCTCTTCCAAGAAGGCGACGTGACCTATTATGGCATGACTATGGAGCGAGTGCGCGCATCGGACTCGGTTGAGCAGCTTCTCCGCAAGGTCGATTATCCTGCGCTAAAAGCTAGAATTGCAGAGTTCAATGCCTCGCATCGACTAAAAAAGAAGGGCCTTGGCCTTATTCCCGTAGCTTTTGGCATAAGTTTTACTAAGCTACAGATGAATCAGGCCGGAGCCCTTGTGCATATCTACAGCGATGGCTCGGTAGTGGTCTCGACGGGCGCCATCGAAATGGGCCAGCAGGTGGCGCGAAAAATCGCGATAATTGTTGCAAAGACTCTCGGTGTTCCAATAGATCGAGTTACGGTTCAACGCACTACAACTTTGACAGTAGCCAATACTGTGCCGACCGCCGCGAGTACAGGATCGGATATGAATGGTATGGCGGCAAAAATTGCATGCCAGGAAATCCGAGGAAGACTCTTAAAGAAAGCCGCAGAGCTCCTTATGGTCGATCTCGAAAAGATCGATATCAAAGATGGAGCAGTGCTAGTAGATGGAGCACCTGATCATCTCAGCTGGGAGCAGCTTGTCGAGGCCATGAGCGCTTCACGGCAAGATCTATCCGCACATGGATTCTATGCGACGCCGATGCTCGAATATGATATGGAAACAGAACGTGGAAAGCCTTTTGCCTATCATGTCTATGGCGCAGCGCTGGTAGAAGCCAGCATAGATGTCCTACGAGGCACATATACAATCGACAGGGCAACAATTGTCCACGATATTGGTGAGAGTATCGATGAAAGCGTCGATATAGGGCAGATCGAAGGAGCCCTTGCACAAGGCCTAGGCTGGGCTCTGCTCGAAGATCTGCGCTTCGAGCCCGATGGTAAGCCTATTTCGGACACCCTATCCACCTATAAAGTGCCCGATATAAACTTTATGCCTCCCAATATAGATATCGAATTCCTGCCAAGCATCGATAATCCATTTGCACCTTATAACTCAAAGGCAGTTGGCGAGCCTCCATTGCAGTATGGTATTGCGGGCTATTTTGCTGTTCTCGAGGCCATTAGAGCTGCAACAGGAAAGACGCTCGAATATTACGATCTGCCCCTTATCCCAGAGAAAATAATGAAACTGCTCATTTCAGAGCAGAACAAAATAGATAAAGTAACTGGAAATCACATTGGGACAAAAGCCTGATGCGGAATATTCTTGGCAGGGAGAATCAGAATGATATTAGCAAATGTCGCTGCAGCATTGCCTGGTGAGCGCGATTTTAGGCTTGTCAATATTTTCATAAAAGGCAATAAAATAGCTTCTATCAAGGAAGCAGACCTTAAGAAGAAAACAGATAATCCGTTGGAAAATATAAATTCCGGGGCGAATGAAGCAACTGACCTTCATGCTTATGATGATGAAGAAATCATAGATGCACATGGGCTTCTCGCATTTCCAGGTGCAATAGATCCCCATGTTCACTTCGATGAGCCTGGCTTTACGCATCGCGAAGATTTTCTGCATGGCTCCGCAGAGGCAGCACGAGGAGGCGTGACTACCATCATAGACATGCCCTGTACTTCCATTCCACCTGTTATCTCTAACGAGGCACTCGAAGAGAAGCTATCAATAGTACAAAAAAAAGCGTTGATCGATTTTGGCTTTTATGGTGGCATAAATGGGAATATGACTCCCGAACATATTCCTGAACTTATAGCATCGCTTGCTCCTCGAGTGCTTGGCTTCAAATCCTATTTCATCTCAGGCATGGACACATTCCCAGCGGTAGACGAGGCCCAATTTGCCGCCGCTGCAAAGGCTTGCGGAAAAGAGGGGCGCCCCCTTCTTTTACATGCCGAGGACGCTTATGTAATTTCGGAAGCAACCAAGGAAAGAGAATTGCTACGTGGCGCACAAAAACCGCAATGGATAGACTACTACGCCTCGCGTCCAATGGAAGCTGAAATCGTAGCGGTGATGAAGGCTCTAAAACTTGCAGGACAATATGCCAAATATGTACACATTGTACATATTGGTACCGCCAAGGCCGCCATGGCAGCTTTTGAGCGCGGCGCCACATGTGAGACCTGCCCTCATTACCTTGCGTTCGATGAGACAGACTTTGCTCGCTTTGGAGCTGCACTCAAGACGGCTCCACCAGTGAAAAGCCCAGAACAAAAAGCAATTCTTTGGCACCTTCTCGCAGACGGTAAGATAAATTTTATCACATCTGATCATGCGGGAGCACCAGATTATGAAAAATTCACAGACAATCCATTGATGGCGTATGGTGGCATTCCTGGTACTGGTACACTCTTTCCCTATATGCTATCTGAGGGATTGTTTGCCAAGAGACTCTCTCTCGAACGTTTTCTCGAGGTAACTAGTGGAGGCGCGGCAAGAAGGTATGGACTTTGGCAAGGAAAGGGCTCGCTTGCCCCTGGCAAAGATGCTGATATTGTCCTTGTCGATCCAGAGCATACGAGGCGGCTCAATCCCTCGGCTATGATGAGCAAAAGTGCGATAACGCCATTTGCGGGAATGGTGCTTTCGGGACGCATCGAAGGCACATGGGTGAGGGGTTCTATCGTATATGCATCGGTTAGGCTTGCTGCAGCGCTCGGAGCACCCAAAGATCCTATATTTTCCAATGAAGAAGGCATAATTCTTGCCAAACCTGGTTATGGCACATTTCTTACTTGGGGGTATCGATGAGCAAGATAATGAAGGCCACAGCGTTGCCCGCCCTGTTTGCGCGCATTGCAGGCGAATACAAAGCAAAACGTAGCATTTTCGAAATTCCGGAATCTACTTGGCTAGATATATTCGAACAGGAAGCGGAGAGCGCAGGCATGCCTGTAATGGCTTCTACAATAAGCATTCCACTAGGGCCTGCAGCCGGGCCTCACACGCAGATTGCTCCTAACCTCATCGCAGCATACCTTTCGGGAGCGAGGGTGTTCGAATTAAAAACGGTACAGGAGAACGATCATCTCGACATCGACAAGCCTTGCATCGATGCGCTCGACGAGGGATACAATGTCGAATGGTCCACCGAGCTCTCGCTCGAAGAGGCACGTATTGAATATATAAATGCCTGGATGGTCATCAATCTCTTTGCAAGATTATGGTCGCATAAACCAAGCGATTTTTTATTCAATATTTCGGTGGGTTACACGCTAGAAGGCCTCAAGAGCGAAAAAATGGACGCTTTTATCGAAGGTATGCGCAGACCTGAAACAGGCTCTTATTGGGAACCTGCGCTTGAAGAGCTAAAGTCTTTCGTCGAATCTCCACTTTTTATCCAGGCTTTTGGATCTCAAGCGCTCGAAAAAGCCCGTTCCATAGCAGATCACATGCCGGTTCGACCTGTACATTCCGTAACACTCTCGACCATGCATGGCTGCCCTCCTGAAGAAATTGAGCGCATAGGCCGCTATCTCATTGAAGAGAAAGGCTTTGATACCTATATAAAGCTAAACCCAACACTTCTCGGCTACGAAAATGCACGAACGATTCTCGATAGGCTTGGATGGAAGGATATTGTCCTAAAACGCGAGAGTTTCGAGCACGATCTGCAATTCGACATGGCTATATCGCTCATAAACACCTTAGGCGAGGTTGCGGCCAACAGGGGAAGGCGGTTTGGCATCAAGCTTTCTAATACTCTGGCCAACATAAATAACGGTGATTATTTACCTGGTATGGAACGATACCTCTCAGGCCGGGCTCTTTTCCCAATAACAATCCACCTTACAGCAAGACTAGCTCATGCTTTGCCTGATTTCGGAGCGCGGTTTTCTTATTGCGGCGGTGTCTCAGCCTTCAATGCGGCCGATCTAATCAGAGCGGGAATAGGCCCACTTACAATTGCAACCGATTTACTAAAGCCAGGCGGTTATCAGCGCTTAGGACACATGGTCAAAGATGTACTCTCAAGTCTACCATTTGCGCCCGAGAGTCCAGATTCCGCAGCTTTAGATGCACTTGCCGAAGGAGTATTTTTAAAACCCTATTACCGCAAGGAATGGAAAGAAGGCATGGCTTCCATTGAAGGTCCTTTGCCGCTTTTCGATTGTTTTGCAGCACCCTGTATTGAAGCATGTCCTGTTGTACAAAAGGTACCTGCTTATGTTGCTGCGACAGGAACTGGTGATGCAAATAGAGGGCTTTCCATTGTTATTTCGGATAATCCGCTGCCCACAATAACTGGAATTCTGTGCGATCATATTTGCCAGGAGCATTGCTCACGCGTTGATTATGAGGGCGCGGTACGAATCCGAGATATGAAATTATCGACCGTGCGAGCAGCAAACTCAGAATCAGAAAATGAAATGCGACCAGCATGGCCTAGAGAAGCGATTGGAAAAACAGCGATAGTTGGAGCAGGGCCCGCTGGGCTTGCTTGTGCTTGGTATTTGGCCCAACATGGGCAGAAAGCCGTTATTTTTGAAAAGTTACCTATTGCTGGCGGTGTACCTTCTACGGTCATTCCTTCTTTCAGAATTTCTCAAGAGGATATTGCATCGGATATCGATAGATTTGAAAAACTAGGTGTAGAGTTTCGATTCGGTACTGAGATTTCTACTATAGAAGCTTGCAAAGCCCTAGAAAGAGATGAATTCGATTCCATTGTCATTGCTCATGGAGCATACCATGCTCGCAATTTAATGCTTGGTGGCGATGGCGTAAAAGTCTTGCATGCACTCGATTTTCTTCGCTCTTGCATGGAAAAAGGTCTTGATCCTTTTAGTGGAGCGAAAAATATACTTGTTGTGGGAGGAGGCAACACTGCATGCGACGCTGTTAGGTTGGCATCTAGAATCCCTGGTGTAGAACATGTCTACTGGTCTTATAGACGCAGCAAAAACGAGATGCCTGCAGATAAGGAAGAGCTAGCAAATGCAATCGCGGAAGCGACCGCCCTAATGATTAGTCCTGATAATCGAGCTTCATATTTTTCTCAAGATCCCTCATCTTCCCCAGATTCATCTTCAGAAGAGAAAAATCAAGAATCTATTTTTCTTGAATTGACGCTTCCTGAAGCGCTAGGACCAGGCACAATAACGTTGCGTCGCATGAAACTAGGCGAGAAAGATGAGTCTGGACGGCCTAGTCCAGTACCAACTGATGAAACATTTTCGCTTCCTTGCGACCTCATGATTGCAGCAGTGGGCGAAGCGCCTGATCCTACGCTCTTCAAGAATTTCGGAATCGAAGTGGCAAAAAATGGTCTTCCAATCGTAGACGAAGAGACAATGGAATCTTCGATTCCCGGAATCTATATTTGTGGCGATGCTCGTAGAGGACCTTCTTCGATCATAGCCTCGGAAGCGGATGGAAGAGCGGCAGCCTTAGCCATTCTTAAAAAAAGAGAAATAGAAGTAATCAATAAAGACTATCGAGCTCCTTTATGGGACAGCACATCTCGTCTAAATCGTGGCAAGATGATGGAATCTCTATCTATCGATGACCCCTCATTTGCAGCAATAGAAGCTGAGCGTTGTCTGGCATGTGATTCGGCTTGTCTGCGATGTGTCGAAGTCTGTCCCAACCGAGCGAATATAATCATAGAAACAGGAAGACTGTTCGATCAACCTGCGCAAATTCTGCATATCGATCGCCTCTGCAATGAGTGCGGTAACTGTGGGCGATTTTGTCTATGGAAAGGTGAGCCCTATAGGGATAAGCCGACCCTCTTTGACACCATAGGCGATCTCCATGTCTCGAATAATGCAGGTTTTGCTTTTTCTGGAAATAGGGAAAGACCATCGCTGGTTTTCCGAGCAAAAGCAGGAGAATCTGTCGCTGAACTACCATTTTTCGCCTGGAATGGAGTTATTTCTCTATCGGTGCATCGCGATATCCTGGCCTTAGCTCGCGTCGTTTGGTCTGAGCATAGATATCTCGTGGAGGTGCATGAATGATTTTGTTTCGCAATGTAAGAATTATGGAACTGGAACCGCCTTCGGTTTCCGAACCGATAGATGTAGCGGTATATGAGCCAGACGAAGGCGCACATGGCGGTACTATTGCCGAGATAGGAACCTCTTTGCAGACAAAATACCCAAAAGCCAAACTAGCGGGAGATGGAGGATTCCTTTCTCCAGGGCTTGTATGCGGACATACTCATCTATACTCAGTGCTTTCGCGCGGCATGCTCGTAGATATTGCGCCATCCAAGGATTTCGCGCAGCTTCTCGAACATCTGTGGTGGCGCCTCGATAGAGCAATCGACCCTGAGATTCTGCAAGCTAGCGC
>ENA-UOYA01001204-UOYA01001204.1-activated-sludge-metagenome-genome-assembly--contig:-NODE-1204-length-28855-cov-7.852917_pt1 | contig 28855 bp, 27 predicted proteins | sample MGYA00238163_ERZ764804 | MGnify/ENA primary metagenome ERZ764804 (study PRJEB28919, sample SAMN05720223) | activated sludge metagenome | isolation source: Anaerobic digester | place: Hong Kong... | reverse complement strand
GTCGCCATGTCGGACAAGTGGCCTGTCCGGATTGCTCCCGGATCACGCGCAAACCGGAACTTGGGTGTATCTGACGCTCACGATCCCACCTGACGGCGCCGGCTGCGAGGTCAATTCCGAGCCATCACAGCTAATCCACAGTCACCGCAGGATCGGTCAAGCACATTGCTGCCCTGGCAAGCCAACCACAGGGAATGGCGTTCAGGCCAATGATGCTAGTGCCCACTTCAGCAGTATTCGATCTCGACTTCCTTGTTCAGGCCGCGCAGGAATTCGGCAATTTGTTCCACGAGGTTGCGGCGGATGGAAATGGAGCGCGGGAGCAGCGGGTTCTGGTAGTGCGGGTTGATGGCCTGGCCCAGCAGGAAAAGAATCGAGTCGGCCCGGAGCAGTTCGTTAGCCAGCAACACGGCGCCGTTGCGCTCGCCGGGAAGGCGCCAGAGGTCGCCGCCCGCGTTCTTCATACAATCGAGTGCCGAGGCCATGGTGAGGATGCCTTCGGTGACCAGGTCCACCTCCGGCAGCACTCCGATGGGTGGAAGGCTGCTCAGTTCCGTGGATCGCTCGGTCTTGACGGCGCAGCCCAGGTAGGAAGCCACAATGCCGCCTGTGGTGCCTCCGCAAACCACCTTGGCGCCCTGGAACGCCAACAGTTGGCGGGCGCGCGCGTCATCCTCGTCGCGGTTGAGCGGGGGACCGGTGAACACCATCAGCGAACGGTGCGGACGAAAATAGACGCCGGCGAAAGTAGCGTCGTCTTCGGGCTGGCCTTCGCAGGAAGCCCGGAAACGGTTGATGGTTTCGTGCACCACATAGCGCGCCGAGCCGGGCCTGCGACGGATCAGATCCGACAGGTGCGCGGCCAGTTCCTCTCGCCCCGCATTCACCAGACCGCCGCTTGCCAGCCCCAGGAAATCCCCGTCCTGGAGGGTACCCTCGCGCATCAGGATTCTCTTACCCAACACCAATTCCGGCCGGGCGTCGATCCGGAACGGCGCGCCGTTCCGGAAGAAGAAGGTTTCCGGGTTATCGTAATTCAGCACACGGAACGCGTGATTCTCGTGGTGTACCTCCAGCACGGTGAAAGTCGAGTAGGCCGCGCCGTGCGTTTTCGACACGGGCAGCGTTCCGATGACCGTGGCCACGACATCCTCGATCGGGATGTCCATGCGGAACAAGGTGACGATAATCTCCGCGGTGAGCGTGGCCAGAATGCAGGCTTTCACGCCTCCATCGAAGCCGCTCGACAGAACCACGATGCTGCGGTCGGCCTGGCGCGCCGCGCGCACCACGTCGCCGCACAATTCCTCCCCTCGACGGTTCAAGCTCTCCGAGTAGATATCGACGAACATGCTAAACGAGTCCCGCTTCGATCATCTGCTTCAACTTGAGCAAACTCCCCTTGGTTTCGGCGGTAGCTTCGCCAAGCAGGCCGGCGATCTCCTGCGCCACGCGCATCTGCCGGTCCACCACGCGGTTGACCTCGACGGCGGTTTCCAGTTTCAGACGCTGCATCTCCTGCCGCTGCCTCCACTCGTCGGTGAGGTTCACGAAGATCGAGGCCGTGATGGATTCACCCTTGATGGAGAACATCACCTGCCTCACGTAGAGTCCGGCGGCCGGGTATTCCTTCTCGAAGGCGCGCACGTCCTCGCCGGCCTGCTGGAAGTCCGAAGCGTCGCCCAGCACCTCGGCCGCGGCCCGGCCCAGGGCCTGCTCCGGCGAGGTTTTAAACATCCGGCAGAAAGCGGGATTCACCACCCGGATCTTCATGTCGGCGTCCACGGCGAGCAAGCCGTTGGGATCGTAATCCCACAACAGTTCCCAGAGGCTCTTGGTCGGCATCAGATCGGCCCTCCTCATTCTATAGTGCCTGCATCCCCGGGCGGCTGTCAGCGCCGGATTGGGGTGTTGACCGGCGCTCCAGCCCTACGATAGGATAAGCGGTTTAGGGCTTCTTACTGCACCTGCGTTGAGCGTCTGCAACGGAACCCCCGGATTCGGACCAGGCTGACATCAGATGGACCAAACTCTTCACGCACTCGGCGTGCTCTTCATTAAAGCACTGCCCACCTTCATTCTGGTGCTCCTGCTGCACTTCTACTTGAAGCGGACGTTTTTCGCGCCGCTTCAACGAGCGCTGAAGGCGCGCGATGAAGCCACCAAGGGCGCCCGCAAACTGGCCGAGACCGCACTGGCCAAAGCCGAGCAGCGCGCCGCTGAATACGACGCCGCGCTGCGGGCCGCCCGCGCCGAACTAGCCCGCGAGCAGGACCAAAAACGCAACCAGTGGCGCGCGGAAAGCGCCGCCGCGATCGAAGAGGCAAGAAAGAACGCCCACGAGACCGTGAAGCAGGCCTGCGAAGAGATCGCCGCCGAGGCCGCCGCCGCCCGCCAGTCGCTGGCCGCCGAAAGCCAGGCGCTCGCGGACGGCATCGCCCGGTCGATTCTCGAAAGGAGAGCGAATTGAAGCGCCTCGCTTTTCTCCTCTGCGCCGGGACTGCTTTGATGATGATCCCGGCCGTTCGCGCACAGCAGGGCGAGGGACAGGCGGCGCCGGCCGAACACGCCGAACACGCCGAGCACGGCCCCAGCCGCATCTGGCTCTGGGCGAATTTCTTCATCCTCGCGGGCGGCCTCGGTTACCTGGCCGTGAAGCAGGGCGGTCCGTACTTCAAGCAACGCGGCCTGGAGATCCGCAAGGGCATCGAGGACGCCACCAGGATCAAGGCGGACGCCGATGCGCGCGCAGCCTCAATTGAGAAGCGCCTGGCAAACCTGGAAGCCGACATCGCGGAACTGCGCGAACGTGGCGCCAAAGAGATCGCGGCCGAGGGCGAGCGCATCACGCGCGAGACCCAGCAATCAACGGCCAAGATCAAGTCGGACGCCGAGCAGGAAATCGCCGCCGCAGTCAAGAGCGCGCGCCAGGAAGTGAAAACCTACGCCGCGGACTTGGCGATTCAGCTGGCCGAGAAGAAGGTTCGCGCGGAATTGACGCCCGAGGTGGACGCCGGCTTGATGCGCGCCTTCGTCGACAACCTGCGCCGGCAGGCCCATGAGGGGAGGAACTAAACGCATGGCACAAGTTGTCGCCTCCCGGTACGCAAAGGCGCTGGCGGACCTGGTTGTTCGCTCCGGCTCCGGATTGGATCCAGCCATCGTCTCCGCGCAGCTCAGGACTTTCAGTGAAACTCTGAAAAGTTCTGCGGATCTGCGCGGTATCCTGCTTTCGCCCGCGGTAGCTACCGTGCGCAAGCGAGAGGTGGTGTCGCGAATTCTTTCCGAAGAACGTGTTTCGGAACTGGTTCAGAATTTTCTGTTTGTCATCATCGGGCGCCGCCGCATCTCCATGCTCGACGCCATCGTGGAAGCGTTCCAAGACACCATCGACGAGCGTATGGGTGTGGTGAAGGCCGCGGTTTCGAGCGCCCGGCCGCTGGACGATAAGCAGAAGTCGGCGGTGGCGGAGGAGTTGGAGCGCCTCACTGGCCAGAAGGTGCGATGCGAATTCGCAACCGATCCAGCGCTGGTGGGTGGTGTGACGGCCAAGATCGGCTCCCGGGTTTATGACGGTTCGGTGCGAGGCGAATTGAGCGCCCTGCGCCGGCGGCTGGTGCAGTAGCGCGGGTTACTAGGACAAGGAATATATGGCTCAGATTCGAGCGGACGAGATTACGCGGGTACTCCGCGACGAAATCGAGAATTACGAAAAGGCGATTAACGTTTCCGAGATCGGCAATGTGATCTCGGTGGGGGACGGAATCGCTCGCATTCATGGTCTGGATAAAGTCATGGCCGGCGAGATGATCGAGTTTCCGCACGACGTGGCCGGCCTCGCGCTGAACCTGGAAGAAGACCAGGTGGGTGCCGTGCTGCTCGGAGATTTCTCGGAAATCAAGGAAGGCGACGAAGTCCGGCGCACCAACCGCATCATGTCGGTGCCGGTGGGCGAGGCGCTGATCGGGCGCGTCGTCGATGCGCTCGGCCGTCCCATTGACGACAAGGGGCCTATCGAGACCAATAACTTCAGCCCCATCGAGCGCCTGGCGCCCGGCGTGGTGGAACGCCGCCCCGTGAAGGAACCGCTGCAGACCGGCATCAAGGCCGTCGACGGCATGATCCCGATCGGCCGCGGGCAACGCGAGTTGATCATCGGCGACCGCCAGACCGGTAAGACCGCCATCGCCCTGGACACCATCCTGAACCAGAAGGGCGGCGACGTGATTTGCATTTATGTCGCCATCGGCCAGAAGCGTTCCACGGTGGCCCAGGTGGTGAAGACGCTTGAGGAGCACGGGGCCATGGATTACACCATCGTCGTGGCCGCCACCGCGTCCGACCCGGCCGCCATGCAGTACCTGGCTCCATACAGCGGCTGCGCCATGGGCGAGTACTTCCGCGACACCAAGCGCCACGCGCTGTGCATCTACGACGACCTTTCCAAGCACGCCGCTGCGTACCGCGAAATCTCCCTGCTGCTGCGCCGCCCGCCAGGACGCGAAGCTTTCCCCGGCGACGTGTTCTATCTCCACAGCCGGCTGCTCGAACGCGCCGCCAAGCTGAGCGACGCCAATGGCGGCGGCTCGCTCACCGCGCTGCCCTTCATCGAGACGCAGGCTGGCGACGTTTCGGCCTATATTCCGACCAACGTGATTTCAATCACGGACGGCCAGATTTACCTGGAGTCCGATCTGTTCAACTCGAATGTGCGCCCGGCCATCAACGTCGGCCTCTCGGTCAGCCGCGTCGGCGGTAGCGCGCAGGTGAAGGCCATGCGGCAGGTGGCAGGCTCGCTCCGCCTGGATCTGGCGCAATACCGAGAGTTGGCTGCGTTCGCCCAGTTCGGCTCCGATCTCGACAAGGCCTCGCAGGCGCAGCTGAACCGCGGCCGCCACCTGGTCGAAATCCTGAAACAGGGCCAGTACCAGCCGCTGGCGGTCGAGAAGCAGGTGCTCATCATTTTTGCCGGAACCAACGGCTACCTGGACGATCTTCCGGTGGAATCCTGCGGTAAGTTCGAACAGGAACTGTATCGCTTCGTGGAGAACTCCCAGGGCGCCATTTTGAAGGACATCCGCGAGAAGAAGATTTTGGACGACGACCTGCGCTCCCGCATGCACGCCGCGCTCAAGGAGTTCAAAGAGCGCTTCGTCGCAGAGTCCAACAACTGAGGGGCGGGTAAGCTACTATGCCGAGCCTCATAGACATCCGACGGCGCATCCGCACGGTGCGCAACACGCAGCAGATCACCAAAGCCATGAAGATGGTGGCGGCGGCCCGGCTGCGCCGCGCACAGGAGCGCGTGATCGCCGCGCGTCCTTACGCGGGGATGTTTTCGAAGCTGCTCTCCAACGTGGCCGCCGCGGCCGCCAGGGACGAGCGGCTGGCTTCGCATCCGCTGCTGGCCCAGCGCGACGAACAACGCATTCAACTTATCTTCGTCACTTCCGACCGCGGCTTGGCCGGCGCGTTCAATTCGAACCTCATCAAGGCCGCCGTGAAATTCATCGACGAGCACGAAGGCGCCCGGGTGGAACTCGAGCTGCTTGGCCGCAAGGGCCGGGACTTCTTCCGCCGCCGCGACGTCACGGTTACCGGCGAAGCCGTGGGCCTGGCCGCGAAGGTGCGTTACGACGATGCGGCTGCTATCGCCAAGAAAGTGATGGGCCGTTTCTCGGCGGGCGAAATCGACTCGGTGTACGTCCTTTACAACGAGTTCAAGAGCGTAGTCTCCCAGAAACTCACCATCGAACGCGTACTCCCCCTGAGCTTGCCTCAGGGCCAGGAACCGCCCGACTACATTTATGAACAGGATCCCATGGCGCTGCTTGAGACCCTGCTGCCGCGCTATGTCGAGATCGCGGTTTACTCCGCGCTGGTGGAATCGACGGCGGCCGAACACGCCGCCCGCATGACGGCCATGGACGCCGCGACATCCAACGCCGCCGAAGTCATCGACCGGCTCACGCTGCATATGAACCGCGTGCGCCAGTCCAGCATTACCAACGAGATTATCGAGGTCGTGAGCGGCGCCGCCGCTCTGGAATAAGGCACAATGGCAACGACGAAATCCCCCATGATCGGCAAAGTGGTCCAGGTGGCCGGACCGGCCGTGGACATTCAGTTTCCCGAAGGGCACATCCCCATCATTTACACGGCGATCCGGATCACCAGCGAAGGCTTCGACACGCCTCAGCCGGTGAACATCATCACCGAGGTGGCGCAGCACATCGGCGAAGGCCGCGTGCGTACCATCGCGCTGCAGCCCACCGACATGCTGGTGCGCGGCATGAAGGCCGAGAGCCTCGGCCGCCCGGTCACCGTGCCGGTCGGCAAGGAAACGCTCGGGCGCGTGATGAACGTGATCGGCGAGCCGGTGGACCACATGGGGCCCATTGCCACGGCCAAGTCGTACCCCATTCACCGCCCTGCGCCCACGTTTGAGGAACAGTCCACCCAGCAACAGATGTTCGAGACGGGCATCAAGGTCATCGACCTGATTGAGCCCTACCTGCGCGGCGGCAAGATCGGGCTGTTCGGCGGCGCGGGCGTCGGCAAGACCGTCATTATCATGGAGCTGATTAACAACATCGCCATGAAGCATGGCGGCATCTCCGTGTTTGCCGGTGTTGGTGAGCGCACCCGCGAGGGCAACGACCTGTGGCTGGACATGCAGGAGTCCGGCGTCATCAATCCTAAGGACTGGAGCAAGTCCAAAGCGGCCCTGATTTACGGGCAGATGACCGAGCCCCCCGGAGCCCGTCTCCGCGTGGCGCTCACCGGCCTGACCGCGGCCGAGTACTTCCGCGACGAAGAAGGCCAGGACGTGCTGCTGTTCATCGACAACATTTTCCGTTTCACGCAGGCCGGTTCGGAAGTATCGGCCCTGTTAGGACGCATGCCGTCGGCCGTGGGCTATCAGCCCAACCTGGCGACGGAAATGGGCGAGTTGCAGGAGCGCATCACTTCGACCAAGAAGGGGTCCATTACCTCGGTGCAGGCCATCTACGTGCCCGCCGACGACTATACGGATCCCGCTCCGGCCACCACGTTCGCCCACCTGGATGCCACCACGAACCTTTCGCGCGCCATCGTCGAGCTGGGCATCTACCCGGCCGTCGATCCGCTGGCTTCCACTTCGCGCATCCTGGATCCGCTGGTGGTCGGCGTGGAGCACTACCAAACGGCCCAGCGAGTCAAGCAGATCCTGCAGCGCTACAAGGACTTGCAGGACATCATCGCCATTCTCGGCATCGACGAGCTGTCGGATGAGGATCGCCTCACCGTGGCCCGCGCCCGCAAGATTCAGAAGTATCTGTCGCAGCCCTTCCATGTGGCCGAGCAGTTCACCGGCTTCAAGGGCGCTTATGTGAAGCTCGCCGACACCATCAAGGGCTTCAAGGAGATCTGCGACGGAAAGCACGACGACATCCCCGAGCAGGCCTTCTACATGAAGGGGACTATCGACGACGTGCTCGAGCATGCCGAGCAGTTGAAGAAGGCCAACTCGTAAGCTGGAAGCGCCATGGCGGATACCTTCGTACTCGAAATCGCCACGCCCGAGCGGCTGCTGATACGCGCCGATGTGCGCGAGGCGCAGGTGCCGGCATCGAACGGCTATCTGGGTATCATGCCGGGGCATTCGCCGCTGCTGGCCGAACTCGGAGCTGGCGAGCTTTCCTTCGTGATGCCCAACGGCACGCGCAAGTACCTGGCTGTGGACGGCGGTTGGGCGGAAGTGCTGCCCGACCGCGTGCGCGTCCTGGCTACCCACGCCGAAAAAGCCGACGAGATCGACGCCAAGCGCGCCCAAGAGGCGCTGAACCGCGCCACTGAGCGCTTGGCGCACCCCGATGCCAACCTGGATGTCGCCCGCGCGCTGAACGCCATGAAGCGGGCCCAGGCCCGCCTGTCCGCCGCCGCTCACAAGTAAGGGCGAGAGTTTATCCTTTCCCGGCGCACTAGATTGTGTGTCGCATCGCAAGCTGTGTCTCCATGGCTGCCTGTGCCTGCTGGCGCTTTTAGTGGCTGCCGCCGATGCCGGCTCCCGCGTCGAGTATGTGGGAGGGACGGTCGCCGCGCTGGCCGAGAAACCCGCGGGCGCTCTCGATACCACCCACGACCAGTACCTGTTCTTCCGCACCCGCCAGTTGACCGTGCAGGTTCCTTATGAACGCGTCAACCTGCTCGAATACGGCCAGAAAGTGGACCGCCGCCTGGCCATGGCAATCGTTATCTCTCCCATGTTCATGCTCAGCAAGAAACGGGCGCACTTCCTCACCGTGGGTTACAGCGATGAACAGGGGCGGCAGCAGGCCATGATTTTCCGCGTGGACAAGAACGACATACGCGCCCTGCTGGTCAGCCTGGAGGCGCGCACCGGGCGTAAGGTCACGTTCCAGGATGAGGAAGCGCGCAAGGCGGGGAAAGGTTGATGCGCGGCTTGGCTCTTTGGCTCGCGGCCGCGGCTGCCGCCGCGGCACAGCAGGCTCCCGCCCCGGGGGGTGAGGACCGCGCGCTGCGCCATCTGCTGACCGTCCGCCGGGTGTATGTCGACCGCTTCAACGGAGGCGAAACGGCCGCGCAACTGCGCGACATGATCATCGCGGCCCTGGAGTCTACCAAGCTGTTCGTAATAACCGAAAACGCCGAACGCGCCGACACCTTCCTGCGAGGCTCGGCCGAGGACCTGGTCTTCACCGATACCTTTCAGTCGAATGACAGCATCGACGCCCGTGTGCAGGTGGGGCGCGGATCGAGTTACAGCTCGGGCTCGTCCCGGCAGGCGGGCCGCAACCTGGGGGCGTCGGTGGGCGAGCACGAATCCACGCGCATCGCCGAGCGCAAGCACGAAGCCACGGCTTCTGTGCGCCTGGTCACCAAGGACGGCGACGTCATCTGGTCCACCATCGAAGAAAGCACGGGCGGCAAGTTCCGCGGCGCCAGCGCGGACGTGGCCGACAAAATCGCCCGTAAGCTCGCGATGGCTTACGAACGCGCGCGGAAGGCCGACCCAAGCCGCCCCCTCGTCAAGTAGTCGAGCGATTCACTTGCCCGTGATGCGGACGTGCTTGTGCTGGCTGGTTTCGCCGCTCAGAATTTCGACGTCGCGCGCCGGCACTCCGAAATGCTCAGCCAGGAACTTGCACAAGGCAGCGTTGGCCTTGCCTTTTTCGGGCGCGGCGGCGATCTTCACCTTCAGCGTTCCGTCGGCCATGTAGCCGGCCACTTCGTTTTTCGAGCTCTTTGGAATCACTTTGACGCGCAGGTCCATGATCAACGCACCGGGAACTCAACGATCTCGCCGGACGGGATTTCGACGGGTTTCGTCATTCCGAAAAACGAGGCACCGGGGCGGTAGTCTTTGTCGAGAAAGAAGGCTTTGGAAACCTGTTCCACAAGGCACTGTCCGGAATCCGGCAACGGCGCACTCTTAGAGGGCGCCACCACGATGCACTCAAATCCAATTGATGCCACCCGGTCCGGCGTTGTAGCAGGCGGCAGTTCCACGGTCGTGCGCACCCATCCGTCGCGTTCGATGGCGAAACCGGGCCGGCCCAGGTGCGAACTGCGCCAGCGGTTCTCGCCCTTCAGGCGCAACAGGGCGGCAACGGCGGAACCGCGATTCGCAACCTTGGCCTCGATGTAGACGTAGTTGCGCGGGTCGCCGATCTTCTCGCCGTCCACGGCGCCGAACGGGCGCAGTTTGTCTTCGCGGGCGAGTTCCCAGCTGGCCACCCGGTACAGGAACGGGTTCCGGTCCATGACCAGCTCGCGGGAGCTGGACGAGAGGTCAACCACTTGTGGCGCCAGTTGAAAGCGCACGGGCGAAGTGGCCTCGCCCGAAACCATGTTGTTACGCGTGACGGGGATCAGCAACGGATGCCGGCCGTCGCGCCGGCCCTCGAATTCGACCTCCTTGTGGCCGCGCCCCTGGATCGTCGCCCGCAGAAGGCTGCCGTCGGGCTTCAGATACACGCGGTAGATGTACTCGATGTCGGTGGTGCGTCCCCAGCGCGCCATCAGGCCGCGGGTGGAGGTCCCGCCGTCCTCGTTGGCGAAGACCATGGTGTATTGGAGCAGCGGCGTGCCGTCTTCGATGAGGCGCTCGCAGTAGGCCACCACCGGCGCGTCGCTCATGTTCTCGATTGTGTCGGCGCGCGCGTGCACGATGGGGGCGTAGGCGAGCGGCAGATAAGACTCGTCGCCCGGCGCCACTTCGCGTAGATTCGCAACATCAACCTGCACGCCGGGCGAATGCTTCGACCTGATGCTCCGGCGGGCCGGTCCGGCGGTGGAGAAGAACACGGAGACGCGCTGCTTCGCGTAGCCGGGGTACGCCATCACGTGCTGGACAGGCGCGCCGTCGAAGGACAGTTCCACGCGCTCCACGCGGCTCGACGTGATCTCAAGATCCGCCACGAACTCCGCGGCGCTTGCGGCCGGCGCGAAGCAGATCAGCGTGGCGAGCATCCAAATGGTGAGCTTCGCCGCAAGGGCCAGCAAGCGGTCGGTACGCGGGGGCTTGCTGACGACGGCATCCACCAGGCCGGTTTCGGGCAAATGATCGAGGTCGGTGGGCCAGCCGCTGAGCACCACGATGCACACGGAAGGGGAACGCTCCCGCAACGCGCGGATGAGCGCCAGGCCGTCGGCGGTCGTGGGCAGGCGCAGGTCGGTGACCACCAACTGCGGGTCGTCGCGCCCGGACGCCTCCAGTGCTCCCGCCGGGTCCAGGGCCGCGCAAACCTCGTGGCCGGCCTGTTGGAACAGCAAACGGCGCATCTCGAGCTGATCTGGATCGTCGTCCACCAGTAAAACGCGGGCCATGAGAGGATATCAGTCGAACTTGATGTGCGCGATGACAAGCTGGGGCATGCCCTGGTTCCAGCTTGCAGGCAGATCGTCGAACGGCAGGCGGAAATTGCGGATCTCGCCGGGCTGCAGGCCGACGTTGGGGCGCACGATGGCAACGCGCTGGCGCAGCACTACCTGCCCATAGCTGTCGTAAAAGACGCAATTCAACTCCACGGTCCGTACGGGGCGGTTCCCGTTGTTTGCAATCAAGCCGGTAATCTCTACCACGGTCTGCTTCATGTAGCTTTCCGTGGCTTTCATCTCGACGCCGCTGAGCTTGAGGTAACGCACGTAGTCCCGGGCTTCCGTGGTCAGCGCGGGTCCGGCGGAGGGCGGCTGCTTGGCCAGGCGCTCCAAGTACCAGAACGCTCCGACGCCCACGGCCAGCAGAATCACGATGGAGGTCAGCAATGCCTTGGAGGGGCCTGGGTGCTCGACTGCGGTCTTAGCTGCCACTGATGGTCATCTCCCCAATGAGAATCGTCGGCGCGGCCGTGGACCCGCGGAACTCCAGGTCGTTCCCTATCGCTTCGATGGAGGTGAACATCCCGCCCAGATTGCCGGCGATAGTCACCTCGGAGACCGGGTAGGCGAACTCCCCATTCTCTATCCAGATTCCGGCCGCGCCGCGGGAATAATCTCCCGTAACAATATTGACACCAAAACCGATGAGTTCGGTCACAAAAAGTCCACGGCGGACATTCTTGACAATTTCGGCCGGCGGGAGCGGTCCGGCCCCGGCGAAGAGGTTGGTGTGGCTGATGCCGGCGTTCCCGGCCAACCCCCGGCTGGCATTGCCGGTCGTCTTCAGACCCAGCTTGCGGGCGGTGTAAGTGTTGAGCAGGTAACTTTTCAGCACACCGCGTTCGATGACCGGCGTGCGGCGTGTGAGAACCCCCTCATCATCGAACGGGGCCGAACCGAACAAGCCCGGAAGCGTCCCGTCATCGATCACCGTGAGGCACTCAGAGGCGATTCTGCAATCCAGCTTTCCGGCCAGGAACGAGGCCTGCTGGTAGATGGCCTCGCCATGCACGGCCTCGAAGATGTGTTCGATGAGCGTGCGCGCGGTGCGCGGCTCGAAAACCACGGCGGCCTTCTGGGTCGGCACCTTGCGGGCGCCCAGGCGTCGCAACACGCGCCCGGCGGCAATGCGGCCGATGTCGACGGGTTTCTCCAGGGCGGCCAGACTGCGCGCCGCGCTGTACCAGTAGTCGCGCTCCATGGTATTGTCCTGGCTCGCCACGGGAACGGTGGATAGCGAGCACTGGCTGCCGCGGAACGAACCCAGGAAACCACGCGAGTTGGCGAAAACGCGCTGGCCGGTGTAGGAGTCGAACGAGGCGCCCTCACTGTTGGTGATGCGCGGATCGAAGTCGAGCGCGGCACGCTCGGTTTCCCGCGCCAGTTCGATCTTGCGGGCGGCTTCGATGGACGCGATGTCATCGTTGTAAAGCTTCAAGTCCGCGTCAATCCGGCCCAGTTCCTCGGGTTCGGGCAGACCTGCGTGCGGATCCTCGCTCGTGATTGAAGCCAGGTCGAGCGCCGCCTGGACCATGCGCCGGACGTCCTCGCCGGAAAGATCCGACGTGTAGGACGAGCCGGTGCGGCGGCCCTTCAGGACGCGGACGCCAGCGCCGCGGGAGCCGGATTCCTTCAGGCTCTCGACCTGGCCCATGCGCACATTAGTAGTGAATTCGTCGCCCGCCGAGACAGTACACTCCGCGTCGGTGGCGCCCAGTTCCCGGGCAAGGCGCACTGCACCGGCCGCCAGTTCTTCCAGATTATTCACACTCGAATTCATTTCGTTCCGCCCACGGTCATGCAATCGATTCTGATAGTCGGCAAGCCCACGCCGACCGGGACGCTCTGGCCTTCCTTGCCGCAGGTTCCCATCCCTTCATCGAGCGCCAAGTCGTTCGCCACCATGCTCACGTGACGCATAGCCTCGGGTCCGTTGCCGATCAGGGTCGCGTCTCTCACCGGGCGCGTGATATGGCCGTCTTCGATCAGGTAGCTCTCGGACGCGGAAAACACGAAGCTGCCGTTGGTAATGTCCACCTGGCCACCGCCGAAGGTGGCGCAGTAGACGCCGCGCGCCACCGAACGGATAACCTCTTCCGGATCGCTTTCGCCGGCCAGCAGGAATGTGTTGGTCATGCGCGGCATGGGGATGTGCTGGTAGCCCTCGCGGCGGCCGTTGCCGGTAGGCTTTGCGCCCATGATGCGGCTGGAGAGCTTGTCCTGCAGGTATCCGCGCAGGATGCCCTTTTCAATGAGCACGGTGCGCGTGGTAGGGGCGCCTTCATCGTCCACGTTGAGCGAGCCGCGGCGGCTGGGGATGGTACCGTCGTCGACCACCGTGCAGAGCGGACTGGCTACCTGTTCGCCGATCCTCCCACTGAAAGCCGAGACGCCCTTGCGGTTGAAGTCGGCTTCGAGCCCGTGCCCCACGGCCTCGTGCAGCAGAATACCCGGCCAGCCGGGACCCAGCACGACAGTGGTTTCACCGGCCGGTGCCTCCACCGCGTCGAGTTGCACGATAGCCTGCCGGGCAGCTTCGCGCGCGTAACGCTCCGGCGTCTTGTCGGTCAGGAAAGTGTCCAGCGGAAGGCGGCCGCCGCCTCCGGCGTAACCTCGCTGAGGGGCGCCGGAACCGGCGCGGGCGAGCGCGGTCACGCTGAGGCGGGCCAGCGGTTGCCGGTCGACGCTGAGCGCGCCGTCGCTCGATGCCACCATCACGTGGCGCAGGCTGTCGGCATACGTGGCCTGGACCTGGAAGATACGCGGGTCAAAGGCGCGGGCGGCCTTGTCGGCGCGCTCGACCAGGGCGGCGCGTTCCTTGAAAGACGTCTCGGTCGGCGCCAGGGCTACCTCGTAAAGCTTGTGCGCGGCGACTGGCTGTAATCCTACTTTTTCGACCTTGGCCGGCGCGTCGGCGATGCAAGCGGCCACACGGGCTGCCTCGCGGATCTTCTCCGGCACGAGGTCGTCCGTGTAGGCGTAGCCGGTGCGTTCGCCGGAAACCACGCGGACGCCTACGCCGAGCGAGACGCCCTCGGTAGCGCCTTTGATGATGGACTCATCGAGCGAGATGTGGCTCGTCGCCACGTATTCGAAGTACAGGTCCGCATAGTCGGCTCCGCGCGCGAGCGCCTCCGACAAGTATTGGTCGAGATCGCGCCCCGTGATGCCGTAACGGCGGGCGAAAAAGGAATTCTCGAACCCCATATTTCGAGCGTAACACGCGGTCCCACGACGGCGATTCCTCCCTTGGAGGGTATAATGTACCCTTGTTCCGGGCCTGCCGGCGGCAGGGCGGAACCTTGGGCGCGAGATGAACGCGAACATAACCACCGAAGAGATGAAGTCGGCGCTGAACCGGGCGCTGGCGGTGGCCGGCATCGCCGGTAATCCGCAGCTCAGGGATTTCCTGGAATTCACCGCGGAGAAGGTGATTCGCGGCGAGGCCGGAGCGCTGACCGAGCACATCATCGCGACCAGTGCGTTGGGACAGACCCCCGACTTCGACCCCCGTCTGGATCCGCTGGTTCGATCCTGCGCCCGCCGCGTGCGCAGGAAGCTCGCCGAGCACTACCGCGCCGGGGGCGGCCGCGACCCGGTGTGGATCGAGATTCCCCGGGGCCAGTACCTGCCCCAGTTCACCCGGCCCAAGCGGAGTCTGCGGCGCGCACTTCCGGCCACCTTCATGGCGGGTCTTGCCGTGGGCGTCCTGCTTCTGGCCTGGGGACTCTATCGGATCTGGCCCTTGTACAGGGCGAGGCTCGATCCGGACGCCGGATCGGGCGAGGCGGCCAACCCGATCCTCGTCCCGTTTCTGCACGGTTCGCATCGGACGATTCTGGCTATTTGCGGCCTGCCGCTGGTGGAAGACTCCAACGGCAATCTGTTGCGTTTGAAAGACGGATCGCCCGATGACCTGAACGCCGCCGGACCGGAAAGCCTCAAACGCCTTCTGGTGAACCCTGAACTGGCTCGTTCGGAAGCACTCTACCCGAACGGGGGCATTACCGGCTCCGGCGAGGCGCTTTCCGCGGCCCTGTTCGGACGCCATTTGGCCCGCCGTGCCGACGGGTTCGACGTGCGGCCCTGGTCTAGCCTGGGCAGGCAGGAACTCGAAAGGAATAACGTGCTGCTGCTGGGGGCTCCCGACATGGATGCCGTAACCCTGGCGCGCGGGAGCACCTCGGATTTCCGCTTTGTCTGCCCGCGAAGTCGTTCAGGCCGGTCGTTTCCGGCCGTTGAGAATTTGAATCCGGGATCGGGTGAGAAGTCGCTGTACGAGGTGAAAACGGGGCGGACGGAGGACGAACCGCAAGAAGTCTACGCCTTGATAAGCTTCCTGCCAGGCCGTGCCCAGGGCCTGTACTGGCTTGTAGTGGCCGGCTCTACCAGCGCTGGAACGCTCGGCGCGAGCGAGTACCTTGCCAGCGGAAGAATCCTGCGCGACTTGCCCCAGGGTTGGTCAGCGACCGGGGGCCCCCCGCCAGCTTTTGAGATGCTTGTGCGGGTGACTACCAGGAACGACTATCCCCTAAGTGCCGAATACGTTTTGCACCACGCCCGCCAGTAGCGAATCCCCACCGGCTGGTTGCGCTTGCGCGCCGAAGCGATTTTGGACGCAAAGCTAATACAGTTGCGCCTGCTGCCCGAAGAGAAAGTAGTGGAGGAACTGGCTGGCAGACTTTCACCAGAGATTTACCAGGCAATCCTGGATTGTCTGCAAGACGGGGTATGCCTGGTTGACCGGGAACGCCGGATCGTATTCTGGAACCAGGGAGCCGAACAGATCACGGGTTTCCAGCGGCAGGAGGTGTTGGGCCGGGCCTGCACGAAACAGATCTTTTCGCACTCCACCAGCGACGGAAGGGCGCTGTGCGGGCCGGCGTGCCCGTTAGCGCGGACGATCCACGACGGCAAAACGCGCAATTCGGAGCTTTTCCTGCGCCACCGCGAGGGGCATTGCATTCCCGTGAGCACGCGGACGACGGCGATTCGTACCGCGTCCGGTGAACTGATCGGGGTGGCAGAGGTATTCGAGCGCGGCTCGAATACCGCCTGCCGTCAGAGCCGATCCTACGAACTGAATGCCCACGGTTGCCTGGACGCGTTGACGGGGGCCGCCTATCGCGCCTATGCGACCACATACCTGGCCGAACAGATCTCGGAATTCGAGGCCTACGAACTGCCGCTGTCGGTGCTCCGGGTGGACGTGGACGGGTTGCGCGACGTGAACCACAGCCGGGGCCGCGAGGCCGGCAACGCGGTCTTGCGCCTGGTGGCGAGGACGCTGGCCGAGAGCCTGGCACACGGCGACCTTCTGTCCCGGATGGACGAGGACGAGTTCCTCGTCATCCTTACCAGTTGCAGCGGAGAAGCCCTGCTCGATCTCGCCGAGCGCGCCAGGCTGGTGGTGTCGTTTTCGGCGATTTCCTGGTGGGGCGAGGAGCTTTCGGTCACCGTCTCGATCGGGGGTGCGACGGCGCGGCGCGGTGACACCGTCGATACTTTACTCGCGCGGGCCGGAGGTGCGTTGGCATCGAGCAAATCGAGCGGTGGCAACCGCGTGACTCTTCAGGGGGAGGCTTGAGGCCTGGGCTTCTCGGGAAGCTTCGGACTTGGAGTATAGACTGAGCAATGTTCGCGATTATTGGACTGGTTGTTGTCTTCGGGGCCGTGATTGGCGGCTATCTGTTGGAGCGCGGCCACCTCGCCGTCCTCATGCAGCCGGCCGAGTTGCTGATTATCGGCGGCGCAGCCCTGGGAACGCTGCTGGTAGCCAATCCGAGCCATCTGATCGTGAAAGTCTTCAAAGGATTGCTTGGCGCTTTCAGCGGCTCGCGTTTCACCAAGCAGCTTTACCTTGAAACCCTGAAGATGTTCTATGACCTGTTCAACCACGCCCGCAAGAATGGTCTGATGTCGCTCGAAAACGACGTCGAGGAACCCGAAAAGAGCCAGATCTTCTCGAAGTATCCGAAGTTCCTGAAAGACCACCACGCGCGGGACTTCGTCTGCGACTCACTGCGGATGGCGATCACCGGCGCGGTAACTCCTCTCGATCTCGACCAAATGATGGAAACCGACCTTGACGTGCACCACGGTCAGGAGGGGCAAACCGTCTCCGCATTGACCACAGTGGCGGACGCGCTGCCCGGACTTGGCATTGTGGCCGCCGTGCTCGGGGTGGTCATCACCATGGGAGCCTTGGGCGGCCCCCCGGAACAGATCGGGGAGAAGGTGGCAGCGGCCCTGGTCGGTACGTTTCTGGGCATTCTGATGTGCTACGGGCTGGTGGGTCCGTTGTCCAGCAGCATGGCCAAGCGCAATGAGGAGGAAGGCGCGTATCTGGCGGTGTTGCGCATCGTCCTCACGAGCTTCATTAAAGGCACAACTCCTCTGCTGGCGCTTGAAATCGGGCGCCGGGCGATCCCCGGCCATGTGCGGCCGTCGTTCAAAGAACTCGAGAAGACGTGCAAGGGCGGGAGCGCGCCAGCCGCCAGCTAGCGGGTGAGGGCAAACCATGTCTGAGTCGAATCCGGCTAACGCGGCTCCGCCCCAGCCGGTCATCATCAAGAAAGTGAAGGGCGGGCATGGCGGCCACCACGGCGGCGCCTGGAAGGTGGCCTACGCCGACTTCGTGACGGCCCTGATGGCCCTGTTCATCGTGCTGTGGCTGATGAATTCGAGCAAGCAGGTACAGGAGGCCGTGGGCGGTTATTTCCGCGACCCGAGCGGCAAGGGAAAGCAGTCAGGAAGCGGCCAGGGCGGAAGCGGAGATGGCCTGCTGATCGGGAAGGACGACATGCCCCGCCTCAAGGAAGAATTGCAGAAAGCCATCAACAAGGCGCCCCAGCTTGCCGGAATGAAGGATCAGGTGGAGATGACGGTGACCGGCGAGGGCTTGCGGATCGAATTGATGGAGACGGAAACGGGAACCTTTTTCGAGACCGGCAGTGCCAGGCCCAGCGCCGCCGGGAGCGACATGCTCGCCCGGTTGGCCGCCGAACTCGGCAAGCTGCCGAACCGCGTCCTGATCGAAGGGCACACCGATACTCGGCCCTTCGCCCCCGACAACAACTACACCAATTGGGAACTGTCGGTGGATCGCGCCAACGCGGCCCGCCGGCTCATGCAAGCAAGCGGCCTGAAACCAGACCAGGTGACGCAGGTGCGCGGCTATGCCGATCAGCATCTGCGCAAGCCCGACGATCCGGAGAATGCCTGCAACCGGCGCATCTCTCTCACTGTGCAGTACAACAAAACGCCTGACGCCGCAGCGCCGCAATCAGCTAGTCCCCGCAGTGAGAACTCCTCCACTCGGTGACGACGCCCGCTGGCTACCGCAACGCTTCGAACACTTTGGCGAAGAGAGTGGCAGCGTCGAAGGGTTTCTCCAGGTAGGGCACGCCGAGGGTCGTGATCTTCTGATAAACTGCCGCGTCTCCGCAGTAACCGGACATCACCAACACCTTCACGCCGGGCCTGGCGGCCCGCGCCTGCTCAATGAGATCGACGCTCGACATGCCGGGCATCACGGCGTCGACAACTAGAAGATCGACCTTCCGTGCCGGGTCGGAGAGCGCCAGCATGGCTTCCTGCCCATCGCCCGCTTCGATCACCTGGTAGCCGCGTTCTCGAAGCATCAAGGCCGCCAAATGGCGCACCGGTTCGCTATCTTCGGCGATCAGTAACGTCTCGCCGCCCACCGCAGTCTGGGCCGGCGCGGCCTTCTCGGGCTGGATCGAGCCTTCCCAACGGGGCAGATAGACCCGGAAGCTGGTTCCCAGGCCAGGCTCGCTGCTGACCGAGATATGGCCGCCGCTTTGTTCCACGATACCGTGCACCACCGGGAGGCCCATCCCCGCCGCGCCGCTTGCATCCTTAGTCGTGAAGAAGGGCTCGAACAAATGGCGCAGAGTCTCCCGGTCCATGCCGTAGCCCGTGTCGCTGACGGTCAGGACGACGTACTCTCCGGGGGCTACCCCCGGGTGTCCGGCCGTCCCTCTCGGCTCGATATCGGCGGTCACCGTCTCGATCAGCAATTTTCCGCCGTACGGCATGGCGTCCCGGGCGTTAGCAGCAAGGTTGATGATCACCTGCTGAAGTTGGTCGGGGTCGGCTTTCACCAAGCCTAAATCGGAGCCGAGCAGCGTCACCAACTGTACATCTTCACCGAGCATGCCCTTCAGGATCGGCCGGAGGTCTTCCACCACCTGGTTTATGTCCAGCAGCTTGGGCTGCATAACCTGCTTGCGGCCGAATGCGAGCAGGCGGTGCGTGAGCGTGCTTGCGGTACTGGCGGCTCGCAGCACTTCCTGCAGGGCGGCCCGCATTTCCGGATCCGGGCCCGCCCGGTGGAGCAGCAACTCGCTGTAACCGCTGATGACCGTGAGCAGGTTGTTGAACTCGTGCCCCAGGCCGCCTGCCATGCGGGACGCGCTTTCTAGCTTTTGGGACCTGAGGAACTCGCTCTCCAGGCGCTTGCGCTCAGTGATGTCCTGTATCAGCGCGACGAAGTACGACGGAGATCCATCCTCGCGGCGCACGGCGCAGGCCGAAACGCTCACATCAATGTAGGAGCGATCCCGGCAGATGTAACGCTTCTCGACGGCGTAGGTGTTTTCTGCGCCCTCTATGACACGCTGGTAATCGGGCAACTCGACGACCAGATCTTCACTCGGGGTGAGATCTTCCCAGGTCATCTGGGCGAGTTCCTCGCGGCTGTAACCCACCATGTCGCAGAGTCTGTCGTTCACCTCCAGGAATTTCTTGTCCGGAGCGACAATGGCGATGCCCACCTGCGGCGATTCAAAATAGGACCGGAGCCGCGCTTCGCTCGCGCGCAGAGCTTCTTCGGCGCGCTTGCGCTCGGTGATGTCCTGGGCGACGGCGATGAAGTGGGCGATCTCCCCGCTCTCGTCGCGCACCGGCGTAATGGTTTTATGTTCGTTGTAGAGCGTGCCGTCCTTGCGCCGGTTCACAAACTCGCCACGCCACACCTCGCCTTTGAGGATCGTTTCCCACAGGGACGTGTAGAAAGCTTGATCGTGAACACCGCTCTTGAGAAGGCGGGGAGTCTGCCCCATCACGTCCCCGGCGCCGTAACCGGTGACTCGCGTGAAGGAAGGGTTTACCCAGAGTATTTCCCCTTCCCGGTTGGTGATGACAATCTCATCGTAGGCCGCCTGGAACGCCGCTGTGAGCAGGCGAATATCCGGCGATTGCCCAGGCTGTGCTGCCAGGTGTTGGGATCCCATCTGAATCAGACTCTAAGTATAGACTGTCCAGCGCGCCTTAGGGCAAGCGCGAATGCCCTGTCGGGAAACGTCGAAAAGGGCTGAAGCCCGGCTATCGTGAGACCACCCAAGTCTTCAGCCCTTAAGCGAGAGCCTGCTTAGAAGAGCAACTTGGCGACAATGACAAAGACCCGGATGTCGTTGCCCATGCTCGCCTGAAGCTGGCCAAAGCGTGAGTTCGTCACGTCATTCGACTGCCACTTGGCGAACCACGGGAAGTTCCCGGCATTGTGAGCGTCCAGACGAAGCTGCCACCGGATCTTCTCCTTAATCGGGAACTCCTTGTAGATCGAGGCGTCCAGGATGTTCAGAGGCCGGGTACGCACATCGGGGAACATCGTCGGGAAGTTGCGGAGCGTGTATGGCGCCGGGCCGGCCGTCTTCGGGAACAGGGTCACATCGATCCACTTGTCATAGGAGACATCCCACTGCGTCCGGCCGAGGGCCTGAGCGTTTGCGTCGCGTTGCGCATCGCTCAGCTTGGCGCTCGGCGCAGCCAGCGGCGCGGCGTTCGGGAAAGTCATTGGATAGCCGGAGTGCGACTGCCATTGACCGCTGAATGTCCACCCGCCGAACACGCCATTCAGGATCGGGTGCATGCCCGAGAACAGCGGCCGGCCCTTGCCGAACGGCAAATCGTACGTGCCGATGATCTGCAATTGCTGCGGCACGTCATAGGCAATCAAGCGATGTTCCAATTTGGTGTTGAGCAGATTGTTGGGATCCACATCCGTTTGGTAATTCAGAACAGACACGCATTCGAATGTCTTGGAAATGGAGTAGCCGACCTGCAGCGAGAGCCCGTTCGAGTAGCGGTGGGTGAACTGCAGTTGCATTGCATCGTACTTCTGGCTGCCGATCGGTACCTGTTGCGCGGTGACGCCGGTGTACTGCGGGTACTTGTACAGCAACTGCGCCCGGCTCAGTTTCGCGCCGTTCAACGAGGAATTCGGGATCAGTCCCGCCATTGGATTTGCTACCTGTGTGCTGAAATAAGCCACACGCTGATCGAGGGGTACGGCGTTCCACTGGTCTAGGGTGAGGAAATTCAAAGATAGGTCCACTGGCAGTCGTTTAGTCTGATTCCCGACGTACGAGGCATCGACCAGCCACTTGCCCGGCAGTTCGTACTGGGACCCGACCGAATACTGCTGCGAATAGGGCAGCGGACGGTCGCGGTACGGGAAAGCGATGCCCTGGCCGAGATTGGTCGACAGCCCCTGGGAATTGCCGACCGGCTGGAGTAAGCCGCTCGGATAAATCGATGTCAGGAATGGATCACTCAGAGTCGCTGCAGGGGTCAGGCCGCCGTCGAGCGACGCGACGAGCGGAGTCGGACGGCTGTAGCCGTAAGCCGCACCGTTGTAATTTTGTCCGAGATGGCTGATGGCGTAACCGCCCCGAAGCACCATCTTCGGCAAAGCCTTGTAAGCGACGCCCAGGCGCGGCTGGATGTTCCCCTTTTTGGGATCGAACGCGTAACGGTTCAACCCGCCAGTATTCACGTAGATCAGCCCGCCGGTAAGGCCTGCGGCGCAGGCCGGGCAGTTGGCCACATCCGCCGACGCCTTGGCGCCCGCGGAGATCGGGCTTGCCTGACCCAAAGCGAAACCGGCGATCATGCGGTCGAAGCGCTCGAGCCGCGGCGTTTCATCATCCCACCGCAAGCCGAGGTTCAAGGTCAGCTTGCTGGAAGCCTTGAAGTCGTCCTGAACGAACATGGCGTAATAGTGGGACCGGTAGGCCGAGTCCATGTTGCGATCCACCTGGCCGCCGCCTGCAAACAACACGGCCGTCGCGGTTCCGTCCCAAGTGTAAGCCGGCACAATTACCTCGTCGCCGAAGCCTACGCTGACAGCTCGCAGCGCGGCCACCAGCGCAACGGTGCCGTTGGCGACGCACAGTCCATACCTGGCGCCGTGCATCGCGGCAAAGCGGTCTGCAAATTCTCCCGCCAAACGGCTGGGCAACGGATACCCTCCCCAGTGGCGGCTTTCCAGCACTCTTTGCGCACGCTCCGCATCCGAGGGTAGATACTGCGGCCAGGGAGAGAATGGCCGGCACCGCACCGGATTGCCTCCCAAGATTGCCAGTTCACTCATCTTCGTGGAATCTCCTTGCGCCCAGCCCGGCTGACTCTACGGGATGTCAACAGTCGTACGTGTCTTGCGACCATGCGAGTGGACGATCTTTCTGCCACTAATCCGACCGCGCACGAATATGCTCAGAATGTCGTAGAATTATTGGGCGGTCGCCGTGCCACAGCACTATACTTCCAGATAGTCAGGCTCGTAGCTCAGGGAGTCGCGTTTAGGCGAGGCGTGTGCGTAAGTGTCAACCGGTAAAGACAGGGGGGCTGAATGGCCAGTGCGCCGGGCATCGAGTTTTTACTCGTCGAGGAGCAGCAACTCTTCGCGCAGGAGTTCCAGAAGGACGTTGAATTCATTCAACTCCTGATCCTGCTTGTCGGCAAATCCTGCGCCACGGGAAGCGTCGACATTACCTGGGTGGATGTGCAGGACGGCGTGCGGCAGGTAATCGGTACCACGCAGGCCGCCAGATCGAGCTGTTCGCGTTATCTGCAATGGACCCGGAAGGACCCCAGCCAACGCTTCTGCAACATCTTCAGCGGCTGCGGTAGACGGGCCGCCGTCCAAGCCCGACTTCGAACACATCGCGAAAGACATCAATCACCTGAGCTATGTGGATCTGGGCGAGTTGGAAAAAGCCTGCCGGTTGCTGGCCGATCAGCGCATTCAAGAGGCGCGCCTGACGCTCCGCTCCTTGCCCATGTTGGCGAACCGGCGTCTGGGCGGCAGCGCCCAAGCCGGCCAGCGGACTCTGTTCTCATCGGCACTCGAATCGCCATGTTTGACGGCGTTGAAGGCCGGCTGCGAGGCTGAGAACATCGCTCGGCTGCGTATCGATGCTCACTTGGAACTGGCCCGCGCAGCCACCGTCTATGACGTCCAGGCGGCATTTCTGGAGACTGCGGAAGCCATTGGAGAAGACATCCGGCGCCTGTTGAGCAGCAAACACGAAAAAATCATCGCGCGCGTCCGGCAGATGCTGGACCGGCAACTCAAGGACGGGCGGCACACCGACAGGATGTCGCTGGCAGGCGCTGCCCGGGCCTTAGGCGTCTCCACCGGTCACCTCAGCCGCTTGTTCCGCCGCGTGGAGCATGCGCGCCGCTTGCTGCTGGATCCGCTTAATAACGTGAGCACCGTCGCAGTGCGATGCGGCTTCGCTACGCCGGCATACTTCGCGCGTGTATTCCGCAAGATAGTGGGCTGCGCCCCGAGCGCGTACGCTAAGAATCCTCAAATGGCAAGAGCGGGTGTGAGACGGCGTCCGGCTCGCGCCGAACAAAGGTCGAAATGCTGAAACATCGTGATCAAACTTCCGCTATGCGTCTGATCTTAGCTTCGTTTGTCCTCACTGCGGCCGCCCTGGCGGCGCCCGGCTACAAGGCATCGGTGCGCAAGTGCGCCGGCACGATCCTCGAAAAGGGCCTGGACGTTTACGGGCCCAGGCACACGCCGCTGTGGGCAGGAGTCATCGACACGCGCGATTTCACGGTCCCGGAGGCGGACGTGAGCGCACCCCGCGGAATTCGGCAGAGCGACCGCGCAGTGGGCGGCGCCAACCTTTATCACGACGTCGTGACCCTGCGCGTCTTCCATCTCTTGAGCGCCCTGACGGGCGACGCCCGTTACAGCCGGGCCGCGCGAGACTACGTGCACGCCTATCTCGATCTGGCGTCCAGCCCCGCTACCGGCGCCTTGGCTTGGGGCGAGCATCTGTACTATCACTTTTTCCGCGACGAGGTTACCGCCGAACGCAAGAACCACGAACTGCTCGAATGGACCCCGCCTTGGGATCTGCTGTGGGAGGCCGATCCGGAAGCCACGCGCAAGGAAATCGCGGCCCTCCGCTACCACTTCTATGCGGACGACCCCACGGCGCTGTTCAACCGCCATGCGAGCTGGAGCAGGGCCGAGTATCAGAAGCCGGGCGGCCAGCCCTGGATCAAGCACAGCGGCCTGTACGCGCACGCCTTCATGTTCCTCTACGCCAAGACCGGCGACCAGCAATGGCTGAAATGGAGCCGGGGCACCGGCACGCTGTATTGGAACCACCGCAATCCGGCGAACAACCTTACGCTGGGCTGCATCGGCGATCCGCGCCCCTCCACGCAGGACGCATCGTCGCAAATGCCGGAGCTGGCCTATTGGCTTTATAAGGCATACCAGGTGAATCCCCAAGAGACGGTGTTCAGGGACCGTGCAATGGCGTACATGAAGGCATACAACCGTAACTTCTATGAGCCGGCGAGCCGCAACTTTCTGGTAAGCGTGGGCATGGACGGCTCGCCCAGATCGAAGCAAACCGCCACGGTGTGGAACATCGCTTACGGCGAGCCCGGTATTCTTCCCAACGGGCGGATTGAGGCGTATTTTGCGCGCGTTGAAAAAGACCCCGAATGCTTGGCCAGAGCGCGCCGCGTGGCCGAACTGGCCCTGGCAACCCCCATGCCCGAGGGTGTCTCGCTCGAAGGAGTGGCTTTCGCGCTGAATCTCAACCTGGACCTCTATGACATCACACGCGAGAAGCGTTATCTGGAGCAGGCGCGGCGCTATGCCGATTTCGCGCTGGAGAAGTTCTGGGTTTCCAATGCGCAATACGGACTTTTCGTGCGCGAAGCCGGCGACCACTACTACGAAGCCAAGTCCGCGGTAGGCGATCTGCTCGCCGGTTTGCTGCGCCTGGATCTGCGCATGCGCCCGAAGCGGAAAGATCCGGAGCTTTACGATTGGAGCTTCTGAATTACGCGCCGGGCTGCTCGCCCCGGCCTTCCCAGCGGGACTTGAACGAAAAGAATCCGCTCACGTTCTCCCACAGCAGTTGAGGGAAACTCTTGTCGAGGTACGAGCGGATGGACACGTAGCATTCATCGCACTTATTGGTGCGCGTGAATTCCTCCACCATGCGCTCGCGGTCCTCCAGTTCGTAGGACGTGAACTGCATTGAACAAGGCTGCAGCTTGCCGTGCGCGTTCACCACCAGGAAGCGCAGGCCGGCCTTGCAGCCGGGCATGCCGCCGTTGTCGAAGTAGCGGCGAGTGGCTTCGAGGGTGCTCGGCGAGTTGACCAGCCAGTTCGTACTGTCGCGGAGCCTTTCTACTTTATCCAATTCTTCGTGCAAGGTCTTGAGCTGCTCGGGTGTGTTGAGGAAGTAGTCCCGGCAGCCGGTGCGGCGCGGCGAGTAAGAACTGTAACACATGTTGACGCCCCACTCGCGAGCTTTGCCGGCCATGGGAACAATCTCCTTGAGGTTCTCGCTCGTGATGCAGCTATTGAGTACGATGTCGTCGAAGCCGTGTTTGGCCAGGCGCGGGATCAGGTCGGACAAATGGTCGTACAACCCTGGATAGCCCCGGAAATCGTCGTGGCGCCGGTCGGGAAAATCCAGGCTTACGGAAAACTGGTCGATGCCCGCTTCGCGCAGGGCGAAGTACTTCTCCTCGGTCATGTTGGACCAGTTTGAAACCAGGATCGTGTAAGGCAAGCCGCCGTCCGGCTTGATGTTGCGGACGATGTCGACCACATCGTCGCGCATGAGAGGCTCGCCGCCGGAAACCTGCACTACGCAGGGGTTCAGAACTTCGGTGTATTGCCGGTAGTCGGCGGGCCGCATGCTATAGGCGTCTTCCTTTGGGCCCCCGTGGTCGCAATGCCTGCAATAGCAGGTACAGCCGTCGGTCACTTCAAAAGAGACGACGATCGGCCGTTCGGCGATCCAGTTCAGCGAGCCGCGCCCGATAATTCTGAGGGAATCTGAGAGGGGAACCTTCCGCATCCAATGCCTTCTCTTGCGCCGCAAGTCCTTCCGCGCAAGCGCCTTACGAACCTTTGATGCTAACAGGTCCGGCAGGCGCGAAGCAACCGCACATGCGCCGTCCAGTGCGCTGCTGTGGTCAACTATTAGGTTGGTCGAACGGCTGCAACTCACGAAGGGCTGGGCCCCTTACTGGATCTTTCTCGTTCTTGGGGTGGCGAACGCAGTCCTGTACGCCAATCTGCAGCCGCTTTGGGAGGGATTCGACGAAGCGTTCCACTACGCGTTCGTCGAACACGTTGCGACGCGCGGGGCGCTGCCGGTTTTCGGCTCCACGCACGTCGCCCTTGACGTGGAAGAATCGCTCCGTCTGGCGCCGGCTGCCCCACCCGTCCGTGTGAACCTCCCTTACGTGATGACGTACTCGGAGTACTTCGCTTTGTCCGATGAGGGACGGTCGGCGCGCCGCGCGGCGTTGTGGCGCATTCCGAGTGCGTGGCGCGGGCAAGTGCTCCCCGGCGCGAACATGAACTATGAAGCGCAGCAGGCGCCGCTTGCCTACCTGGTTCTGGCGCCCCTGGACGCTTTGTGGGCCGGGACGCCGCTTGCGGCGAGAGTGCTCAGGTTGCGCCTTGTCTGCGCAATCACGGCGGTCCTGCTGTGCTTCGCCGCGGCACTCCGGTTGGCGAAGTGGCTCGAGATGGACCGGGCCGCCACGTCGTTCATGCTCCTGCTGCTCTTGTCTGCGCAGATGTTCTATGGCGCGACCGCCCACGTGGCGAACGACTGGCTCTCGGTAAGCCTTTCGGCGTGGTTCTTTGCCGCCCTTGCCCGCTATCTGGATGTGCCCGCCACGAGCGCCGCGTTCTGGCTCGGATTCATCGCCGGCGCAGGGGTATTGACCAAGGCATCCTTCCTTAGCTGGGCGGCCGTGGGGGCGCTCGCGGTGCTCGCTTCGTTCTTCAACCGGCGCGCCCGTCCGGCCCACGTCTTCGCTTATGGATCGACGCTGTTTGCGCTGGCGGCACCGTGGTTTGCCCGCAACTATCATCTCTATGGCGGCCTGAGCGTGATGCAGCAGACCATGCGCGGTGTAACCATAGGCGACACCGTAAGTGCAGCACTCAGGATGCCTTGGGGAGAAACCATCACGGCGCAGTTGCGGGGCGCGTTGTGGACGGGCAACTCGAGTTTCAACTCGTTCTCACGCCTTACGCTCAACGTGGTGCTGACGCTGTTGGCGATGGCGTTTGCCGCGTGGCTGGTGACGCTGCGGCGTTCGCGCTGCCGGCCACTCGAACAATGGATAGCCACCGCCCTCGGCGTATTCTGCCTGGCGCTGGCCTACGCCTGCGCCGTTTTCCACGTTTCCCGGCCGGACCTGCCGAGCCTGATGCCGTGGCACACGGCGGCGGCCTTCCTGCCTCTGGCGTGCCTGCTGGCGTGCGGCCTGCGCCGCTCACGCACCTGGGGCAAGTGGCTGGCTGCCACGCTCGCCGCCGGCTTCGTGTATCTCAACATTGCGACTTACGTGTTGAAGCTGATCCCGCAATATGCCGGGTGCGGCGAGGGGCACATTCGCTGGCGGGAATTCCAAACCTGCTACTTCGCCGCGGGGGATCGGACCATGCGCCTTCTGGCCGATACGGCGCTCGGGCCCGCCTGGCTGATCGGGGGACTCACCGCTCTGGTGAGCGCACTGGCGTTGTATCTCGGCGCGGTCACGATCGGACGCTGGGTCGGCCGGGCGGAGCAATCATGAGACTGCGCGCGGCTGCTGCGATGGAGTGGCTGGTTTGCGCCGCGATCGCCCTGCTGCCTTTGGCTTGCTGGCCGAACCTCGATCACCCGTTCGAGGGTCCGAAGTTGTGTTTGCTGGCAGTGGTGGCCGCCGCGCTGGCCGCGCGCTATCTGCTGGCGCGTCCGAAGCTCGACCGGCCGCCGGACGTCTCCGGCTGGCTGTGGCTCGCGTGGCTGGCCTCCGTGGCCGTGTCCGCGCTGGCCGCGCCTTACGTTTCCCTGGAGGCGTTGCTTATCCTGACGGCCCCGGTTCCACTGGCGTTCGCGCTCGAACGCGGAATGATCTCGCGCGAGCGGGTGTGCCGGGCGATCCTCGCCGGTTCATCGGCCATGTGCGCGATCGCCGTGCTGCAGTGTGCGGGAGCCGATCCGCTGCGGTGGTTGGGATGGTCGCCGGAGACATTCAGCAGCCCGCGCATGCGGGTGTACGGCACGCTTGGCAATCCGGACTTCGTGGCGGCATGGTGCGCGGGAGCGTTACCGCTGGCTGTGACGTGCGCGGGTATACGGCGGTCCGAGTTCTGGCGCCCGGCATTCGCAGGCTGGGGCGTGGTCGCGCTGCATTTGGGCGCGATGCTGGCAACTGGATCGAGAGTGTTCCTGCTGGCGATACCCGTCGCAATCACCGCCATGGCGGTGCCGCGCGGAGCCAAGCCCAGCCGGTGGTGGTTGGCTGCTGCAGGCGTGGTTCTTGTTGCGGCGGTGTGGTGCTCGCCCGGGCGGCCGCTCGGCGTGGTCCTCGATGGCCGCCTCTACCTGGCGCGCGTCGCCTGGAGCGGCTGGCGAAACATCCCGGTGGTGGGTCACGGGCCGGGCAGCTTCGAATTGCAATTCGCGAAGCAACAAACGGCATGGCTGCGAGCGCATCCAGGGGAAGGCGCCGCGTTCGCCGGCGCCGTGGATCACGCACATAACGATTACCTCGAGATGCTCATCGAGTTAGGTCCCTTGGGGCTAGGGGCGTTTCTCGCCCTGGCTGGAGCGCTTGCCTGGCGCGCGCGCCACGCTCCCGACGACGCCGTTGTGCTGGGCGC
>ENA-UOYA01001201-UOYA01001201.1-activated-sludge-metagenome-genome-assembly--contig:-NODE-1201-length-28905-cov-9.136776_pt1 | contig 28905 bp, 28 predicted proteins | sample MGYA00238163_ERZ764804 | MGnify/ENA primary metagenome ERZ764804 (study PRJEB28919, sample SAMN05720223) | activated sludge metagenome | isolation source: Anaerobic digester | place: Hong Kong... | reverse complement strand
GAACAGCATCCGTTCCGTCATCGTAACGGACAAGTAGCCTTCCAAATTCATCAAAGCCAGTGCAAACACCGGAAACAGTTTCGCCGGCCCTTGAAACAGCTATGCGCTGATCAATAAGGCAGGACCGTCTGCGGTATTCGTCCATCAAACTGCCGTCAGTAATATGCTCAAGCTTTTCCTCGAGCTTGTTTAAAATTTCTGCGGCAAGACGACTTCTCGAAACAGCATGACCGCATTGCTCCATAATTGATGTAGCAATATTTTCTATGTTCTTAGGGAAAAATGTGTTGATAACATTGACGCCCAATCCTATAACAGCGTATTCAAGGCCGCCCTGTTCAACATCAATTGCAGCCTCAGTAAGTATTCCGCATAATTTTTTCCCGCCGCAATAAACATCGTTAACCCATTTAATCTTGCAATCAATGTCAGCAAGCTCCTCAATAGCCTCACAAACAGCAACAGCCGCGCATGAGGTTATCATAAGGGCATAGTCAACGGAAAGCTTTGGCCTGAGAACAACGCTCATATAAACGCCCATACCCGAGGGAGAATAAAACGATTTACCCATTCGTCCCTTTCCCTGGGTCTGAACCTCCGACAGAACAGTCGTGCCGTGAACCGCACCAAGCTGAGCAAGACTTTTTGCAAAGTTATTGGTTGAATCAATGGTTTTGAACACGTCAATTTTTCTGCCTAGTTTTTCCGTTTTAAGATATGAATTAATTGCAGCTTCATTTAATATATCGTTGTCATCTGCAAGACAGTAGCCCTTATTTGTAACAGCGCATATTGAGTATCCGTCTTCCCTCAATGCCTTAACTGCTTTCCAAACAGCACTTCTCGTCATTCCGACAGAACGGGCAATTTTACTTCCTGAAACACTTTTACCTTTGTTCTCTTCTAAAACTTCAAGAACCCTGTCCTTTAATCTCATATCGGCACCTCCTTATAATTTTATAATTTTTCCATAATTCATAATTATACATTATAATTATACAATTAATTATTTAACTAGTCATTCACAAATAATGAATTTTTTTCATATAATGCGACATAGACCGAAGCTTCAACACAAACTTTAAAGCTTGTTATGTACATTGCGGAACAACTTGAAAAAATTAGATAAGGATGGTCATTATACATGCTAAAGGTATTGCTACTTGTGACAGCTGTGTCAGCAGACAGCTTTGCGGCATCGATAGGTTTTGGAAGTGCAAAAATAAAAATACCTTTCAAATCGGCTCTTGTCATCAGTATAATTGGCACTGTATCGCTGTCATTATCCGTACTTTTTGCTGATGTCATCGGGCTTTTTCTTTCAGCCTCAGCCTGCAGATGGGTATCCTTCAGCCTTTTAATGCTGCTGGGAATTTACAATCTTATACATGACAATATAAAAAATGCAATTAGAAATAAAAAAAAGGATAAAAGCTTTGCCATAAATCTTTATCTTGATGAAACGGCAGCGGATAAGGATAACTCAAAATCTCTTTCAGCAGGTGAAGCAGCAGCTCTTGCCGTTGCGCTTTCTGCCGATTCGATAGTAACGGGAGTCAGTGCAGGGCTAACAAAGGTTAACATAGTTGCACTTACCTTAACCTCGCTTGTTTTCGGAATAATGTCAATTATACTAGGCTGTCTGATAGGTCAGCGGCTTGCTCTGAAAAAAACTATGGATTTCGGATTTATGTGCGGAGGGATACTTATAGTGCTTGCTTTTCTTCAGCTTTGCTGCTAAGTTTAGGAGGAATTTTGTCAAGCAAGGTCTGAACTTTTTTTGACATCAGCTTGTATACAAGAACAGCGCATACTGCTCCAAGTATAAAGCCCGCAATAATATCAGTCGGATAATGCACAGCAAAAAACACTCTTGAAAAGCATATCAGCAAGGCGAGTACAATTGCCGCCGCTCCTGCCGCCTTGTTCCGGATAAAAACAGAAATAGCGCTTGCCCCTGCTGTAATCGAATGTCCCGACGGAAAAGAATAGTATCCATGAGGAATAGCAATAAGAAGCTGAATTGTCGGGTCATCGACAAAGGGCCTGTTCCTGCAAAAAATATTTTTAAGTACATAATTTCCTAAAACAGCGCTGATTCCAAGACTTAAAAGCAGCATTACCCCTGTAAGCCGCCATTTCCTTGAGAAAAGCATTGCAGCTCCGGCGGCAATCCATATCCATGCCGCTGAACCCAAAAAGTATATTACACGAAAAAAGCTATCCCAAAAGCCTCCGTGCAAATTATTATAAACGTAATAAACAACATCTCTGTCAAATTCAGTAACCCAACCCATTAAAATCCTCCTTGTGTTTATGTCATTTCCGCAAAAAGACTGCCCTTGTATTTACAGGCAGTCTTTTTGCAAAAACAAATTTTGGAAAGCAATATGTTATTTCGCGGTTTTAAGCGCATTATTAACCTCTTCAACAAGCATAATCAGCGTGTCAGCAAGAGCGGCTCTGTTTGAAGCCCATTCAACACCGTGAAGAGCGGCTCTTGTTCCAACCTTATCTCCTCCGTCGGTTGTAATGGAGGCAATATCGGAAGAACAGCCCGTAGCAAGCTCAACAACAGGATACTTCCTTGCAAGCTCGTCAATCTCTTTGTTTGCCTGAATAAGCTCATCGGTCCAGCCATAATCGTCTTTACACTTCTGGTCTGAAATTGCAACGGCAGATTCATCAAGAGAAGCAACTATATCACACTGTGCAAACAATGCAACACCCTCCGGATTCTGTGCCCCCTTGCAAAGAACGTAACCGCCAAGGCTTGCGGACTGATACGGATCGGAGCCTTCCGGCGACGGAACGGGAACAACCATGACATCCTTGGGATCAATTTTAACGTTCCATATTGACGGATCCATTCTTAATGCCCAGATGCCGCATATGTAGAACAGCTCCTTGCCCTCTCCCATAAACTGAGGCTGCTGATTCCAGCTGAACTGCTCCCTGTTTATAACAAGACCCTTCTGGAACAGCTCGTACTGGTAGTTCATAGCTTTTTCAACGGTAGGATCATTTATATTGCAGACAAGCTCTCCGTCCTTTGTTGAAACACACGGAACGCCTGCCGAAAGGAACAAAGCCTTTTCAGCCCAGAAACCGTCAAGTCCGTAGCATTCAGCATCCTCATCGCAGTAATCAACAAGCATGCCTTCAAAAGTATCCCAGTTCCATTTCCCCTCTTTCCAAAGCTCGTAAGGGTCATCAAGACCATTTTCCTCAATAGTTTTTCTGCTGTAAATAACGACCTGTTCGGCAGTAACATTGGTTACCATTTCATAATGCTTGCCGTTAAAATTATAAATCTCCATAGCCGACTTTGTATTCTGCCACAGCGGCGAATCGAAGTCAACGTAGTCGTCGATTGGCTGAAACATTCCGCTTACAACGCCTTTTGGCAGATTTGCAGTATCATCCCCCGGGAAAAAGTCGATGCCCTCTCCGCCGAGAACATATGTAGAAAGATCGTTATATCTGTTATCCCATGTAGTAGGATACCATTTGATTTTTCCGCCGTATTTTGTTTCAAAGAGTTCAAGAGAAACCGACTTGCTTGAGCCTGTTGTATCGGGATTTTTATCATAATGAGCGAGCCATTTGATTTCCTTGTTTTCGAGCTCAACGTCAGGGAGCTGATCGGCAACGCTGTTTACCTTAGCCTTATCCTCCTCATCCAGCTGAGCCGTATTTATTTCAACCCCTGCCGTTGTAGTAGTTGCAACAGTAGTAGAGGTAGTAGTAGTTTGTTCTGCTCCCTCCTTATTGCCGCAGGAGGAAAGTCCCGCCACCATAGCAAGAGCCATAATTCCAGAAACAATCTTTTTGGTGCAGTTCATAGTAACAACCATTCCTTTCTGCCATTTGTTCCGGCATTGAAACTTAACGGAGTAACGGAGTTCAGTTAAGCAAAATTTCCAATAATTTTTTTGCAAAAAAGAAACAAACATCTGCGTAAAAAAATAAATTTTTCACGTTAATCTCATTTCTTTTCAGAAGCAGATAAGTTTTTAACTAAAAAACCTTATCTGCAATTAAAAAATTAATTTAATTTACCTTTATAATATGTAATAAAATTCATTTATTTTAACCAATTACTATTATATCAACGTTTTAACAATTCTGTCAACCACCAAAACGTAAATTATAGCCGCTTTATTTTGTTAATGTTTCACAATTTAGTTATATTAATCGTTTAAGCAAACCGTAAAATTTCAACATATTTTTATGTAATATATACAAAATCGTGAAAAAATACGGCAGTCAAAAGCCTAATGCAGCTACTGCCTAAGACAGCACAGTATTTCAGATGCAAAATTACCCAGCAAATCAAACAGCTTTTTATGTGGTTAACGTTTTCTGAAGAAAATACATCTTGGGTATTATGGCTTTAAATAAGCAAAAAAGCGCTTGATTTTTGTATAAAATAATAATATAATGTTATCAGTTAAAGTAAGGAGAAAGGCATTATGAATATAATAAATTTTCTGATACCTAAAAGCAAGGTCGCTTATCTTGAGGATACAAGCACTATTCGTCAGGGCCTTGAAAAAATGCACAGCCAAGGCTATACTGCAATACCGGTGATTACAAAGGATGGCATATACATTGGAACAGTAACTGAGGGAGATTTTCTTTGGAGCATTGTTGACAACGAAGATTTTAGCGCTGACTCGCAGGAGGAGAAAACCATTATTGATATTTTAAGGTGCGACTGGAATGCACCTGTACATATTACGGATACGATTGACAAGCTGCTTGAGCTTGTCACCGTGCAGAATTTTGTTCCTGTAGTTGACGACAGAGAGGTTTTTATAGGAATCATTACACGTAAGGATATCATTAAATATTTTCGTAAAACCTACCTTGAAGGGCAATTATGCACTAAATGATGTATAAATATTTATATTAAATTGTTATTGACACCCCTTGGTTTATTTGATATAATTAACTTGCTTTATTAAGTTAAAGCTTAAAATCATGTATGCTTTAAAGTATTAAAAAGGGGTATGGTCAAGTGACTTATGTAATTTTAGTTGTCTATCTTGCGCTTATGATAGGGATAGGCGTTTACTGCCGGAGAAAAACTGCTTCAGTTTCCGATTTTGTTCTCGGAGGAAGAAATATCGGGGGCTGGGTTACCGCATTTGCTTATGGAACATCTTATTTTTCAGCCGTTGTGTTTATCGGCTATGCAGGTCAGTTCGGCTGGAACTACGGAGTTTCGGCAGCATGGATAGGGCTTGGCAACGCTTTTATCGGTTCGGCTCTTGTATGGATGATTTTAGGGCGCCGCACCAGAATAATGACAAAGTCACTTAATGCTGCTACTATGCCTGAATTTTTTGAAAAAAGGTACAATTCAAAGGCGCTTAAAACCGTTTCAGCGCTTATAGTATTTATTTTTCTTATTCCTTACACGGCCTCGGTTTATAACGGTCTTTCCCGTCTTTTTGAAATGGCATTTCATATTGACTATCAAATTTGTATAATAGCAATGGCTATTCTTACGGCGGTTTATGTAATTCTCGGCGGCTATATGGCTACTGCAATAAACGACTTTATTCAGGGGATTATAATGCTTATCGGAATTACAGCGGTTGTTATCTGCGTTGTAAAGGGACAGGGCGGACTTACAAGTGCGCTTTCACAGCTTGGCGAAATCGATGTTAACGGAAAAACCGGTCAGCTTAACAGCCTTTTCGGACCTGACCCGATTAACCTTATCGGAGTTGTAATACTTACATCGCTTGGCACATGGGGACTTCCTCAGATGGTGCAGAAGTTTTATGCAATAAAGGATGACTCCGCAATTAAAAAGGGGACTATAATTTCTACAATTTTTGCTGTAGTTGTTGCCGGAGGCTCGTACTTTATGGGCGGCTTCGGCAGGCTTTATGCTTCTGCTGATGCCGATACAGCTGCACAGACAGGGAAGGCTTTTATTCAGACTGCTCCGAACGGCAAGCTTGTTTTTGATTCAATTGTACCTGCCATGCTGAAAACAGCGCTTCCCGAGCTGCTTATAGGAGTTGTAGTAGTGCTTGTTCTTTCAGCATCAATGTCAACACTTTCGGCACTGGTATTGACATCAAGCTCAACGCTTACAATTGACCTTATAAAGCCTAACATGAAAAACGGAATGGACGATAAGAAGCAGGTTTTTACAATGCGAATTTTTATAGCTGTTTTCATTCTAATTTCTGTAATTATTGCGCTTAATCCGAATGCTTACATATCAACTCTCATGTCAATTTCATGGGGAGCTCTTGCAGGCGCTTTCCTTGCTCCGTTCATGTATGGTCTTTTTTCAAAGAGAATTACAAAGGCTGCTGTGTGGACCAGTTTTATCACCGGCGTAGGAATAACCGTTGCTCATATGTGCATATTCAGCCTTGGCTTCTTTCCAGAAGCAACCAAGGCAGCAGCTTCTCTTAAAATTAACATGGCATCTCCAATAAATGCCGGTGCTCTGGCAATGATAGTCGGGCTGATTGCTGTTCCTGTTGTAAGCGCACTGACAAAGGTTAAGGATACCCAAAGCGTTGACAGCATTTTTGAATGCTACAGCAGGGCCGAATAAAAATAGGCTTGTAATATTTATTAAAATAATATATAATTATAAGGCTGCAGGATTTGCAGCCTTATAATTTTTTGGGAAGTGATTTTTTGGCAAGAATTTATCCTCTGTTTTCATCAAGCAAGGGGAACTCAACCTACATAGGTTCAAAAACCTGCGGAATACTTATTGACGCGGGCGTGTCTTATACACGGCTTGTCAAAGCTCTTTCTGCAAATGATATTGACATATCGGCCGTGAAGGGCGTATTTATTACTCATGAACACTCCGACCATATAAGCGGGGTAAAAATGCTTACCAAAAAAGCGGGTATACCAGTGTTTGCACAGCCATACACATTGGAAGGCCTGTTTAGATCTAAAGCGGTATATTCGTGGGGAGAGGATATGACAGGTAGTATCTGTATTGCCGGAATGGAAGTAAAATGCTTTGACACTCCGCATGATGCAAACGAATCCTGCGGATACAGAATAACCTTTGAAAACGGAAAAAGCTGTGCTGTGTGTACTGATTTGGGATATGTTACCCCCGATATTGAACAAGCTCTTTTGGGGACAGACGCTGTTCTGCTGGAATCAAATTACGACGAAGCCATGCTTAAAAACGGACCGTACCCAAGCTATCTCAAGGCAAGAATTAAATCAAAATTCGGTCATCTTTCAAACAGCGACAGCGGTAAATTTGCCGAAAGGCTTGTACAGAACGGAACAACACGTATAATTCTAGGACATCTTTCGCAGGAGAACAACACGCCGCAGACTGCAGATAATACTGTGTCAGGCTTTTTGTCGGAATACAAACGGAATTATGACTATATTCTTACTGTTGCGCCTGTTGAAACAGCAGGCTGTTTTACGGCGTTCTGAAAGGAAGCTTATGATATCTGTAAATGTTATTGCCGTAGGCAGGCTCAAAGAGGCCTATCTGAGAGAAGCAGGCAATGAATATGCCAAACGCCTGCAGGCATTCTGCAGGCTGAATATTATCGAATTAAACGAAAGCAGGCTGCCTGATAACCCATCTCAAAAAGAAATCGAAGCTGCTCTTTCTAATGAAGCTAAGGCCATGCAGAATTTACTTACAGGAAATAATGCTTATAATATTGCTATGTGTATAGAAGGAAAACAGCTTTCCTCCGAAAAGCTTTCACAGAAAATAGAGCAAATTTCCGTATCGGGGAAAAGCACAGTTAACTTTATAATCGGCAGCTCCTTCGGTATTGCAGAACAGGTAAAGCAGCTTGCCGATTTTAAGCTGTCAATGTCCGAAATGACCTTTCCGCACCAGCTCGCAAGAATCATGCTGCTTGAACAGATTTATAGAGCCTTTCAGATATCAAGCGGCGGTAAATACCACAAATAAAGCAGTTCAAAGTTTAAAAAGACTTTGAACTGCTTTTGTTTTAATCAAGCAAAATTATTCAGCAGACAGAGGATTGTTATGCTCTTACATCAAGGATACTTCCGACTTCGTCAGGAAAGGCCTGAACATTCTGAGCAGAAGCAGTTTCAATAAGCTGTGAAGCCATTTCCGCACTTGAGTCCATTGCTTTTTTCAGCAAGGAAGTGCTTATACCTCTCATCAGCTCAGCCTGATTAAGTCCCATTGACATTTGTGCAATAGAGTTTTGAATATCCATACTAATAATCATTCCTTTCTGCAGCATGTTTGGTTTTCACAAAGCAAATTTCCTGCATTTTCGCGGAAAAGGCAAACAATTACCCGTGTGAAAAACTTAATCTAACCGTCCTACACTACTACAGTTTCTTTAAGCTCGTTTAAAAACTCAGTAATTTCTTCAAGATTCTTATAACAGCCCTCGACCATTTTTTCAGTTTTCTTTACCTGTTCGTCAATTTCCTCAGTAAACTCGCTGATTTTTTTCATAGTCACCTGAATCTTATCAGCGGAAGACTTGCTTGTTTCCGCAAGGTTTCTGACCTCCTGCGCAATAACACCAAAGCCCTTTCCGCTTTCCTTTGACCTTGACGCTTCAATTGAAGCGTTAAATCCAAGGATTCTTGTGTTCATGGCAATATCCTGGATAACCTTTACGGTATCATTAGTGGTATTAACCTGAGCAACAGAATTTTCTGCAATATTTTTAAGCTCGCTGAAGGATTTGTCAAGCTCGTTTATATGTTCAGCAGTAGAACGAGTTAAAGTATCCATAGATATAATTTTCTGCTTTAAAGATTCTTCTATTCCGACAAGGCTCGTATTTGTTTCTTTAGCATGTAAATTTGAATATGCAATCGAAGAAAGCACCTTTGCGATAACATACAGAAAATCTGCAGCAGCTTCAATCTGCTGTTTAGGGATTACTTTAACCTTTTTAACGGCATTTATGTATTCTTCCGGATCTATACCTAGTTCTACGGCAATTTTTCTGAACTTATTCAAATCCGGCGGCTCTGGCAGAACCTGTCCGCCTATAAAGGAGCCTATCATTTTTCCGTCAACGATTATAGGTGCAGCAAAATCATAAAGGCCGCTGTGGCACTGATATGCAACAGCTTTACCCATTTTGGAGCTTTGAAGCCCCCCGTCCCTGTCACATTTTTCGCATTTATGGATACCTGCTGCTGATTTTCTGGTAAAATTCATACAAAAATCGGTAAAATTGCTGCCTTTTGTTACAGGGTTCCCGTCTGCGTCGGTGGTAAGTGCCGCCATTCCGGTAGCCTTTGAAAATGAGTCCTGTATTTCCTGCAAGGTTTTAATATCAATTAAGTCAGTTAGTTTTAAATTTTTCACAATCTTACCTCCTAAGTGTATAATATTTTTTTAGCAATTACATCTACGTATATAATACAATTTTTTTTGCGATATGTCAATTCCTTTTATCACACAAGATAATATTTTATGCAATATACACTATTTTTTAATTTATGCATAAGCACTTTTACAAATAAGCCTTATATAAAAATGCTGTTAAATTTCAATTTGGATTTTTAAGAATAAGGCTGTATTCCAAGTGGCATCGCTACACAAATAACACCAACTTAAAGGTAAAAGCACCATACCACACAGTTTAAAATATAACCGTAAGCATATAGAAAAACCGGAGCCGCAAAAAATACAGCTCCGGTTATTTTTTATTGTTCTTTCTTTTGAAGCTCTGACTTTGCTGTGGACAGCATAAGCTTTATGCGATTTTCCTGGTTAACCTTTGTTGCGCCGGGATCATAGTCAATAGCAACAATATTAGCCTGAGGATAAACCTGCCTGATTTTTCTTATCATTCCTCTTCCAAGAATGTGGTTTGGAAGGCATCCAAAGGGCTGAGCACAGACGATATTATTTACCCCGCTGTTTATAAGCTCAATCATTTCAGCAGGAAGAAGCCAGCCCTCGCCCATCTTGTTTGCAGGCGACACATACGGACGGCAGTTTGCCTTTGTTTCCTCAAAGCGTGCAGGTGGATGGAATCTTGATTCCGACAGCGCTTTTATAGTCTTGTTCTGGAGATTTCGGATAAAGGCCTTCATAGCTGCCGAGGCGATATATTTCTTATACCTGACATGGTACAGCTCCGTATCAACTATATGATGGTCGCACATAAACAAAATCATATCAGTAAGTCCCGGTATAACAACCTCTACATCCTCGCTTCTCAGGAATTCTTCAAGACAGTTGTTTCCAAGCGGTGCGAATTTAATATAAATTTCCCCTACAATTCCCACCTTGATTTTCTTTGTATTGTTTACGGGAATCTGCTCGAAATCATGAACAATTTCCTTTGCCGTCTTATAAAATGAGGTTACGGAATATTTTCTGCTGACAAGCTTTTGGATCCATTCTGAAATCAGCTTGTCGGTATCCCCCTTGTTAACCTCATAGGGACGGACTTGGTTCCCAGTCCACATAAGGACATCGCCATAGCAAACTGCAATCAAAAGCGTTAAAACAAGCTTTGCAGTAAGCTTAAAGCCGGGATTTTTCTCAAGGTTTGACAGGTTCAGCGACACAACGGGAACCTGCTTCATTCCGTTTTTTTCGAGAGCCTTTCTCAAAAGGTAGATATAGTTTGAAGCTCTGCAGCCTCCTCCGGTCTGAGTAATCATAAGAGCCGTCTTGTTAAGGTCGTATTCGCCGGATTTCAAGGCATCCATCATCTGACCGATAACAAGCAGAGCGGGATAGCATGTATCGTTATGTACATTCCTTAACCCCTCGTCAATAATTCTTCTGCCGGTGGTAGTAAGCAGCTTTACTTTATATCCAAAATCATTAAAAATATGTTCAAGCAGAGTAAAGTGGATAGGAAGCATCTGCGGAATAAGAATCGTATATTCTTTTCGCATTTCTTCCGTAAAAAGCAGTCGGTTCTCATCATTATAAACAAGTTCTGCCATTAAAAACGTCCTTTCGATAAAGTTATACACACCAAATTATTATAGCACAAAAGCATTCAGATATCAACAAATTATTATAAAATATTATATACAAATTTAAAAGCGGACACCGAGCAAATGTCCGCTTTTTAATAAAAATATTTTAAGAGAGAATAGCCGTTACCATTTATAATGTAATTCAGCCTATATACATAATACAGCATAGATTGTTTATTGGCAATGAAATAATTTCAGATATTTTGTTATGAAAATTGCACTTGCTTTGTAAACCCTGCTGCCTGCACAGCATTATTATAATTGCATAGGATATATTATGCTTTCATCAAGAAAGCACCTGACCGTCTTTTGTTTTCATTTTTTCTGTTAAAATAAGAATAATGTCAATAATCCACCATATGCCGAAGCCGCCTGCTGTTATAAGCTTTAGAATGCCAAGCCCTATGTAGCCAAGATAAAAGCGGTCAATACCAAGCTCACCGAGAAAAATAGATAAAATTATTGCAACTGTTTTACTTTTCATAAATAGCTACCCCCAAAACAATTATATTATAAAAACATATTAATTTTTGCAACCTAAAACCGGTACTGACGGAATATATGTTTCGTCAAAGCACAAGGGCTCGGGAATAGGAGTTGAATCTGTAAAAAACATAGCGGGGAAATATAACGGCCAGTGCAGATTTGAAGCAAACAACGGCATTTTTATGGCATCGGTCATGCTCAATATTTTAAATTGCTAGGGTAAAGACTTTTGGAACAATTTACACCTATAAAAATAAAAGAGATACAGTTGGCACGTCATATACAGTTATTAGAAACAATGCCGAGGGGGGTTCGGCTGAAAACAGGATTGAAAGAAGATAAATTTCCCGTATTTGCACAAAAAAGGCTTATCAGGTATAATTATTAGTGACGTCAACAATATTTTTTCTTAGAATAATAATTCCGATAAGGTTGGGGATAAGCATAATTCCGTTAAACACGTCAGAAATGCTCCATACCAGCTCAAGTCCGGTTACTGCACCGACATAGGCAAGCAGGATAAAAATAACTTTGTAAGCTGTCGTAAGGCGGCTTTTTTCTTTGCCGTGAGAAAGATAGCGAGTGCATTGTTCGCCGTAAAAGGACCAGCCAAGCAGAGTGGCAAAAGCAAATACAGCCGTTGAAGCGGTAAGGAAAATTCCCGCAAAGCTGCCGAAGCCCTTTTCAAACGCCGTCATAACAACGCTTACGCCTGCATTTTTATCAGCAGGAGTACCTGTGCATAGAATAACGAGCGCCGTCACTGTACAGCATATTATAGTGTCAATGAAAACCTCAACTATTGCCCACATTCCCATTGTTACCGGCTCCTTGCAGTCAGCGGCGGTATGCACAAGAACAGAGCTTCCAAGCCCTGCCTCGTTGGAGAATATTCCCCTTTTGAGTCCGGTTGTAACCGAAAGCTTAATAAGCTGGCCTGCTGTTCCCCCTACGGCAGCCTTAACACCAAAGGCAGATTTGAGAATGCTTTCAAATACGCAAGGTATATTTTTATAGAATAATGCTATAAGTATAATTGCTCCCAATATGTAAAATAACGACACAACCGGTATGATTTTTTCGGCGGCACGTGCAGTTTTTCTGCTTCCTCCAAGAATAATATATCCAGCCAGCAGAGCTATAACGGCTCCCGTTACTTCATGCGGAATTTTAAAGCAGGAAAAAACAGCCTCCGAAACAGTATTCGACTGTGCCATATTCCCCATTCCAAACGATGCAAAAACACAGCATACCGCAAATACCACAGCAAGCGGCCGGCATTTTAACCCGTGCTCAAGATACAGCATAGGCCCGTTAAGGCTTTTATCTTTAACCTTGTTTTTGTATATAACCCCCAGAACGTTTTCGGCATAGGCTGTTGCCATGCCAAAGAAAGCTGATACCCACATCCAGAAAACAGCTCCGGAACCGCCTATTGCGATAGCGGAAGCAACTCCGGCGATGTTGCCTGTTCCCATTGAAGCGGCAAGAGCGGTTGAAAGAGCCTGAAACTGTGAAACGGTATGCTTTTCACCGGAGTGCTTTTTGTTACTGTTAAAAAGAGTTGCTTTGAAAATAGTGCGAAGCCTTCTAATCTGAATAAATCTGGTGCTTATCGAAAAATATATGCCCGTAAGAAGAATAAGAAAAACTGCTGCTATTCCCCATATAAAATCGTTTAGGTTTTCAACAATTGTATTTATAGTATTAAGCAACGCTATCAAACCTCTCTTTCAGCAAAATAAATAACTATTACGGCTTTTTGCATAATTTAATAAAAATTAACTCATATACAAATAATTGTTTTATTTTATTGCTTTTTTTGATATAATAAATAGTATATTATTAAATGAACTGGAAAATGGTGAGGTCGGCATAAATGAAAAAATATTATACGGATAAAAAAAGCCTTACATTCCTAAGAGTTGTTACGCTGATTATAATTATATGTATAATATACGGGCTAAAATACCTTATGTATTATTTGCGGCAAAAGTATCCTAAGTATTTTGTCACGATCAATGTTACGGTTCCGGAAATAGTTGTGTGGTCATTAATAGCAATATTTGTAATAGCCTATGTTTTGTTTATTCTGATTATTCTGCCTTTGTGGTATACAACGGTTTCATATGCTCTTACCGACGAAGAAATCATAGCAAAATACGGGTTGTTTGCAAAAGTAAGGCAGTACATGAAGCTTTCTGCTGTTCAATATATAACGAGGCTGTCATTCCCGTTTTCAAAGTATACAAGCTTTAATTTTATATTTGTAAATGCTCTTGGGGGCAGGCTTGTGCTGATGTTTCTTTCGGACAAGGATGCAAAGGAAATTGCTTTACAAATAGACAGGTATTTGAAAAGCAGGGCTGGATTATAGTAAAAAATAAATTTTCACGCTGCTGTTTGTTTTTTTGCAAAAAGGCAGGGAGTTTCTTTTTTAAAGACAAGGCAACAGGAGGAAAGGAGTTGCTATTATGAAAAGGCAGCATCCAATTGCAATCTTCAGGCTTATAACAAAAAACTTCTGGCTGTTGATTTTTCCGCTGATAAGAGGGCTTGCTGCGCTAAGGTTTGATTTTTATACATGGGTGCAGGGGGCATATTTTGATATAATTATTATCGTTGTTATCCTTGTGTCGGCAGTGGAGAGATGGTATTTTACAAAATTTGAAATTGGCGAAAAGGAGTTTTTATACGAAAGCGGATGGTTCTTTAAAATAAAGTATGCGGTTCCATATGCCGTTCTTTCTGCGGTAACAACTGAAAGAATATTTTTGATGCGTCCTTTTGGAGCGGTAAAAATATTTCTTGATTCTGACGGAATAGCTTTCGGAGCCTCAGCAAAAGCGGCGGACGTAAAAATAACAACAAGCCTTAAAGAAAGTGAAAAGCTCTTCCGAAATATACAAAAGGAAACAACAAAGGCGACTGTGAAATATAAGGTTTCAAGACCGGGGTGGATGTTTTTCTCGCTGGTTTTTTCATCGGCCCTATCCGGAGCAGTTTTCCTTATAACCTTTTTCATGCAGGGGGGAAAAATTGTCGGAGAGCGTCTGGAGCAGACTTTTTACATGGCAGTAAATGACATGACTAAGCTTGCCGGAACTATTATAAAGGGAGTTTCGCCCGCAATGGTTGTAATATCAATTATTATCGCAGGAGGGTGGTTTATTTCTTTTGTAAGGAATCTTCTTAGGCATGACAATTTTACTATTGCAAGAAAAGATAAAAATATAATAATTACAAATGGTTTTCTTACAAAAAGGAAGTATTATATAAATACCGACAAGGTAAACTATGCTGACTTGAGGCAGTCGCTTTTTATGAAGCTTTGCAGGGTTATGTCTGTTCATGTGAACTGCTCAGGCTATGGCAAGGCAAAAAATGAGATACCGGTATTTGTACCGATATCAAGATGTGAAAATATTTGTGGGACAATGAAAATGGTGCTGCCCAGCTTTATCCTTTCCGACAACGAAATATGTGCAAATACAAATGCGCTGTTCAGATTTCTATGGCCTCCCGGAGCGCTTATATTTCTTTTTCTTGTTATGTCGCTTATAGCGGTAGTGCTTTTTCCGGGATGGAGCCTTTTTATACTGTTCCTTGCAATAATGTCAGAAATACCATCGACAACTCTACTGATTGTAAAACTAGTTGCTTTTTATACTAACGGCATATCCTTTAAAAATGATGTTGTATGCCTTAGGTATTGCACAAAATTTCAGTACCATACGGTAATTGTCCCCAAAACAAGAATTGCAAAGGTAACAATAAGGCAAAGCTTTTTTCAGCGGCTTAACTGCACGTGTGATGTTATAATAAACACAAATTCGGAATATACAAAATCTCATAGGGTAAGAGGGATGACACTATGCGATGCTGTAAAGCTTATCAAATCTGCGGGGATTTCAGAATTAACACAATAAAATAAAAGGAGGCTCTATATTGTGCTTGAAAAAAACGTTGCGGTGAATACGTTGAATATTGAGAAAATATTCAAATTAAAGGTTTTTCGTATGTCTGTTACAGTATTGGTGGTTGTTTTAATTATCGAAGCAACAGCATACTGGTTAATAGCCGAGAATAAATTTTCTTATGATTACTGCCTTAATATTTTTCCTCAGCATAGCCCAGCCAAAATAACAGCAATCACTCCGGAAAATCATATTGACCAAGATGATGTTACAATGTATATTGATAATATTTCAACAGATAAACATATTGTTACAATAAAAATAAGCGGTGAAAATATGACGGCAAACAATATAGATGTTACCTTTGGGAAGGAATTTCTTCTTACGGTAATCAATACTCAAAATGCACCAGTACGGAAGTATTATTATAGGACTACAAAAGCATCCTGTATTGCAAAAGCAAATTCTGAGTATTCATTTACGCTTTTTTATGATATATCAGATTTAAATACTATTAATAATATATATACGTTGTCAATTTGTAAAATAAACAGCAATGAGGTAATAGAGATAGCGTTTCCCCCAAAATATGCAATAGGGTGAAAAATTTACACAAATCAAAAAAATTAAAAAAGGTATTGACATTTTAAAATAAATGTTGTATAATAAGTATCGTCCCATTCGGACGATGACTTTGGCGGTATAGCTCAGTGGCTAGAGCAACCGGTTCATACCCGGTAGGTCGTAAGTTCAAATCTCACTGCCGCTACCATTTGTTTTGCAATAAGCGGCATGTATCCTGTTCCTCTTATTGCAAATTTGGCCCGTTGGTCAAGAGGTTAAGACGACGCCCTTTCACGGCGTAATCATGGGTTCGATTCCCGTACGGGTCACCAGAAAAATCCTTGCAAACAGTAGGTTTGCAAGGATTTTTGTTTTGTAATAACCCACTTTATAACCCACTTTGATAATTTATCCGTATTTATGCTGCCTTATTCCCTGTTCAGACGGATTTTGCTGATTTTCGAATATTTTGTTTACTTTTGTAAAAATAAGGTGTATAATATTATTTGTAAATAATTCACCTTCATATTGCTTAACATAACGACTACTTTAATAGGAGTGCAAAATGGAACTATTATATTTATGAATAAACAGGACGAATAACGGCTGTATTCAACATCAGGAATTCAACTTTTCACCTTCATATGAATTTCATGTTGATGATAAAGAAGAACCGAAAAACCTAACCCTAATCAAACATGAAGACGTCATCAATATCTTTGCTGAAGACGGCGACAGCCCTATTAAAAACATTACAGCTATTATAGGCGCAAACGGCGCAGGCAAAACGACTTTGTTGTCATATATAGCTGATAATGGCTGTTATTATGAATTCCAGACAGGTAAAGGTTATGAAAAATATGATAGAAATAACTATGAACTAGAACGGTCAATCTATGTTTATAATGCTAGTAACAGCATAATTATATACCATAATCTCGAAAACATTCTTGAATGTGACAACAGCTTTACAGTCTTTTGGAATAAAAGCATTCAAGATTATCAAAACCCAACTCTTTTTCAAATAAGAAATCAACTTGTTGTTTACCTTACTAACAGTACATTCATTCCGGAAGGATTTTTAGGTTATGAAAAAGGTTACAAAACAAAGGTTAATTTACATCCGAATTCGATAAATATTGTAGCAAGTACGTTTTATAAATCCTTGTTTGGGATAAAAGATTTTGTTAATGTAAAAGAAGAAGATGATGATGGCTTTGCTTCACTTATAACAAAAAATAACAATGCACAACTTTTCACAGGATTGCTGGATATTTTTTATTATCAGTTCTTATATGAAAATTACATTAAAAATGGAAACTATAATTTTATAGGTAAATTTCAAAAGGAAATAAATGTATCATTCATCAATGTAATAAGGCTTATTGAGTACATATTTGTTGAAGATTTTGGTCAGCTTGAAATAAAGGATAGACTTGCATTATCAGGAAAAGATCCTGAATTAAGATATCCTCAAAGTAAAGAATACTTTAATGCACGCAATGATTTTATCGAAAATTATAGTAAGAAGGCGCTTACTAAAGCTGTTAATTCAAATGTTATAAATGTATTGTATTTCAATCTTTTGTTTGAAGCATACTTTTACAATGATGATTTCATTTTGCCTGATATAGATTTTACTCTAAGTATTTATGAGCAACTGAAAGATAAATTTATTGACGAAAAATATAAAAAATATATGACATATTTAAATGAAATAAAAGAACTTGACAAAATACTTTCAACATGTGACTTGTATAAAAACCATATGGAAAACCGAAATGATATAGCATTTCGCTATGATAAAGTGCTTGATTTTGATTTAAATCCAACCACATTCAAAAATTTTGTTAATTTTATAGAAAAGAAATTTGATATACTAGATTCCTATGTTTTAAGGTACATTAAAATTGAACCTCTTGGAATGAGTTCCGGCGAAAGAGCAATGCAGAATATGTTTTCATGGTTAACGCTTATCCCGAAGCTAGATAAGATTATGTCAATAGAGCGTGAAACAACCCAAAATATGCTGCTGCTTATAGATGAAATTGACCTTTACTCTCATCCGGAATGGCAGCGCAGAACAAGTTAAGCAATTGATTTTCGGGTCTTATGAAGTGGATAATTTAGGGCAGAGGCCTTTATCAAAGCTTACCAAGGATTTATTGAAACAGTTGGAATAGTTTAACGCTACTTTATTTTTCTGTATAACATCATGAAAGGCAGTGCTTACATAAATGGATATAAATAACGATTTTATAGTAACCGATAATCAGAAAATAATTTTCAGCACAGATATAAAAAGTATTCTTAATGAAAACTTTGGTATGTCTGTCTCCGGCGGAGAAAATGTTTTTCTGAAAAAAGATGTTGAAAATACTATCTGCTATTTTAAAAAGAATTATCCAGGTAAAAGTGGCGACACTATTGAAATAGAGCTTACTAAATTACTTAACAATACCGGATTTATTGATGGTGAAGCAAATCAGGCTATATTTTGGCTAGCTGTAATGCTTATGAATAAGGGGGCAATACGAAGCATTTCCTATCCGAATGTTATGAAGCTTATGCCGTTTATTGCTTCAAATGTGAAAGCACGTGAACTGAAAAATGAGAGAATGAAAAAAGATACAGAACAACTGAAAATTTTTATGGAAATTTATCAAAATGCTCAGTTAAAAATGAGCAACGACTGTACAATTACGGCAGATGAAGTCCTTGAAAAAATAATCACTGCTTTGCCGGATATAAATATTATAAGGCGAGAAGCAGAAAAAAGACCTCAAATACTGGATATTTTGAAAAATATCCACAATCTGTCATCTGTGTGCGCTGATATTGAATTAAAAAACAAGGTTGATACATATATGGAATTATTGAATATTCAAAGCTAATCAGAACTTGTCAGTACTTGACAATACTGTTGTGTCAATTTATAATATCAATAAAGTTAAGAGCATTCAGGCATCCGGGCAATTGTAGCCTTGACACCCTGAACGGTTCTTGACTTTTTTGTTCTCTATGCAATTTTAAAGAAAACCCGATGATTAATTCATTCAATCATCGGGTTTTTAACTTTATTAAGAAATTTTTGACTGCGAGAATCTTATTTCTTCAGCCTCTTATAAATCATAGCACCTATGCTTTGTATTATCTGGCTCATCATAGTTGAATCGTATCCGTCAAACCTCACCCTCATGCATATTCCGTTATCCTAGTGCGCCTTAACCGTTGAAATTGTGCATGGATTCCGTTCAAATTGAGCAGAGGAACCGCTGTAATTGAGCATTCATTCCGCCCGAAATGAATATTGACAAGCATAAAAATGCATGTTATCATAAAACTGCTTTTAGCCATAATGGAGGATATTGCAACGGTGAGGACCGACAAGAGCGCCGATTATGGGGTTTAGCAAGGAGAGTGATGCCAGGTGTATCACTCTTTTTCTTTTTGCTTATGGTAATCATACCACTCTCCTTGGAAAACCGTAAAGCGATAAACCTATGAACGACGAAGTCGGTCTTGCGTGTGGTTGAGCACAATGAACCGAAGGCTCTTAATTTTCGGCTAATCCTTTTCTTTTACGCATAGAATCCTTGCAGTCAATCAAAATTGAATATGAATCATGCACTATACGGTCGCAGATTGCATCGGCAAGAATTGGATCATTCAGTTTGTCACGCCAGCCAGGCACATCAAATTGTGAGCAGAAAATTGTTGAAGCTTTCTTGTATCTTGATTCAATAATTTCCAGCACATCTCTTGCTTCAGTTTCATTTAATGCATAAAGCAGCCACTCGTCAATGATAAGAAGCGAATATTTTTTGTATTGTGCCATGACTTTTCGGATTGTTCCGCTGCCTCTTGCAATAGATAAGTCTGTCAGCAATTCAGGAAGACGTATATATTTAACAGAAAGGAAATTGCGCACTGCATTCATACCGAATGCACAAGCAAGATAAGTTTTACCGCTTCCTGTAGCGCCAAGTAGTATAACGTTATGATGCTCCTGTATGTAGTTGCAGGTTGAAAGCTTTGTAATCACGTTTTTGTTAAGATTTCTGTCACTGTGATATTCGATATCCTCAATACAGGCATTAGGTTCAGATAGATTTGCCTGTTTGATAAGTCGCTTCAAATAATTGTTTTTTCTTGAGTTCCACTCTTTGTCTACAATCAGGCTGACTCTGTCTTCAAAGGACATGGACTGAAAACTTGAATCAGCGAGATGTTCTTTGTATGCAGCTGCCATAACACTCAGATGCATTTCTCGAAGTTTGGTTACAGTGTTTTCTGTCAGCATTACTTTTTCCTCCTGTCATAATAATCAGCACCGCGAGTAAAGCCGTACTGTGAGGAAGAAGCAGCTGTTTTAGTTTCTTCTTGTATTTTATCTTGACCTGAGCTGAGAATTGCCTGTATATTTTTCAGCGACGGTCTTGGAGTATAACTTAAAGCTCTTTTGCAAGCATTTTCAAGACGTTCTGCGGAATATTTGTCAGCAAGTTTCAAAAGCCCCATACAAGCCTTGTAGCCTTGTTGTTCGACTTTGTATCCGCTGAGAATTGCTCGTATAACTGTTTCTGTATCACTTCCGATTTTTTCTGCCCATTTTATGAATCGTTCTGCATTCCACTGCACATATTTTTGGTGATTTGGAGGCATATGGCTTTCCATGGTGCTGTATTGATTAGCTCGCCCATTAAGCCTTGGATGTGAACATATACGGTTTCCGTCAAAGAAAATTTCTATTGCAGTTCGGGTAAGTCGTATATCAACCTTTTGTTTGATATATTCATACGGGACAGAATAGTTCATTCTGTCAACTGAGATATGGTAATTCGGACCTACTGTTGCAATTTTCCACAGTGCAAGCTCAAATGGTCTTTGCGGCAGTGGTAATAGAAAAGTCTTTTCTTCTTCAAAAATCGATGCTCGGCTGCCGTCTTTCTTTTGAAATGGCTTGTTATTAAAAGCTTTGAGTCTATCTGATATTGCAGAATTTAATTCCTGCAGAGATAAAAACTGTTCATTTCGGATTGCAGCTAAAATGAAAGTAGATACTACTCCTACAGTGCCTTCTACCATAGCTTTATCCTTTGGTGCTCTGACTCTTGCAGGGATTACAGCAGTGCCGTAATGTTCAGCAAGCTCAAGATAATTCTTATTAATGGTAATTTCACTGTAGCCATGTTTGTCAACGCCTGTTTTAAGATTATCACACTGAATAATTCGCGTAACACCGCAGAAATATTTATATGCATTAACGTGTGCTGCCGTCCAGCACTCTTGATTCATAGAGAAGAAAGCTTCCACATAACTGTAACCGCTAAAAGGCAGAACTGCAACAAAAATGTATGCTGGAATTGCTTCACCCGTATCGGTGTCAATTATGATGCTAGCGTTTTAGGACTGGCAATGGTTGATAATATGAGAGCAGAACTATGCGTTCAAACGGTGGAAAACGCCGTAAAAGCGTATCCCGGCATAAAAGGAGCAATACTCCATTCCGACAGAGGAAGTCAGTATACAAGCGAAAAATACAGGCTAGCAATTGCTGAATCCGGACTTGTTCAGAGTATGAACAGCACCGGTGGCAGATGTCACGATAACGCCCGCTGCGAAAGCTTTTGGGCAAGGATGAAGGAAGAACTGTTTTACAGCAGAAACAGAAAATCAGAAAACTACACTATTGAAGAACTGAAAACAATGATATGGCGCTATTTTATGAGCTACTGGAATAACCGCAGAATTTGCTCGGCAAACGACGGATTACCCCCTGCGGTAAAACGCAGACGGTATTATGAAACACAAAAATCAGCGGCGTAAAAAAATTGGTGCGTATTGGAATAAATCTCCATTCCGCTACGCTCCATGAAGATTTATTCCAATACGCTTTTTACCCTCAAAATTTTTGAGTGAAATGTGTCAAGTGATATTGACAATATCATTTTTCGTTTTTCCATTCACGTCCGAACGGAGGATTATATATTATCTGGATTCCCATTAAAAACATGAAATTAAAATACTGCTCCTTTCCTTATAATCGCTTCATGAAGTATATCAAGCAATTAATAGGCTGTCAAGGCTAAAATAAACGCTGAAGCGGTCTTGGCAGCCTATTAATTGCTTGATCATTGGTAAATAAGCGATCATACCAGAAGTATACTGTAGAACCTAAAGTACTTATCTTTATAATGCTCCAGATAATTGAGAGAATATAGTCAAAGGTTTGTTCCTCAAACTGGTCGTCAGAAAGCGTGTTGCCGTCCTTGATAAAATCAGCGTTATTGCCTGAAAGTATATCGTTATCATCGTGGAACAGAATATTTACCATCAAACGAATAACTTCACGAGGGATGTAATGCTGTCCGGCGTCCTCGTTGTGAGCTTCAGAAAATCTACGGATAATTTCTTCAAAAATATATCCCATTTCCAAGTTGGAAATAGCGTTTGGGTGTAAATTTGCCTTTGCAGAGGTGAATTCCTTGATAACTATGTAAAGTATTCCCTTATTTGACATAGTAGTTATATGACCGTCAAATTTAAATTTTTCAATAATATCCCGAACATTTTCAGAAAAGCCGTTTAAATAGTCACGGAAATTTGCTTCAATATTATCAGGATCATCAAGCATTTTTTCAAAAGTGTACTTGCTTGTGTTATAGAAAGAAAGTCCGCCGGCCGCCTTGCGAAGTAAAACATCACGCATTGGCAAATCTTTTACACTCTCATACTTTTCAAGAACAGCGTCTTTTGTATCAGCCAAAATGCAGTCAAAACGACGTATAACCGTTAATGGCAAAATAACCTCACCATACTCGTGGGACTTGTAAACACCTGTTAATTTGTCAGCTATCGCCCATATGAGGGCGGCTTTTTCGCTGATATTTGCACTAAGACTCATTTTATTTTCCTCCACAGCTTTTTTATATTATTCAGCATTAAATCGTCTGATAATCAATGTCAATGTGTCAATGATACGCAAAAGGCTTACCTATGCCGTTTACAGCAATTTTTACTTCAGGACAATGCAGGGACAATGTGCGGTCAATGTAAATAAACACTTTAATATAGTATAGTTTAGTGAGATTTCCGCAGTTCTTCAATTTCTTTTTTCAGCATTTCAATCGGGTCTTCTTCAACACCTGTGAACATATACTGGAAACTCAGCCCTGTTTTCTCGCGTAAAAAAGCCAAATCAGTATAGTTTAAACCATAATTTAAAGTTATATCTTTATTAGGAACGTTCGTATATAAAAACTTTAATTTAGCTGTGGTCAATTCACTGTACTGCAATAATACCTCTTGAGTATACCCCTTTTTATTTAACCAGTACAGAACTATTCTTGAAAGCTGTATTTGTAATGCACGATACTCATCACTGTCAGCACATCTGTCCATTATGTCAAGTATATCAAATAATACTTTTAAATTTTGCAAATTTTCCTTTTTATATTCTTCAGCTGGAGTATAAACAAATACTTGTTCGTTGTAAACAAATCGCATATCACAATTCACATATTTAACAATTTCCGAAAGCTGTTCAGAAGACACCTTAACTCCATGTCTTAGACTTGTCCATCTTTGAACAAGCGATAATAATGTGTTAAAAAAAGTTTTTTTAACACTTGGAGTAATAACAATTTCTAAATCATTTGCTAAATAGTCAATTGGAACTTCTAAAAAATCTGCAACTTTCTTTACTTTCGATATGCTGGGGACGTTTTCATTCCATTTTCTCATGCTGCTTTTTGGAAACCCACATTCCCTTTCAATGTCAGTTAGAGTAATGTTCTTAGTTTTTGCAATATCAGAGATCTTTTTTAAAATTATTTGAGCACTTTCCATAAAATCATTCCTTAAAATTAGTAATTTGCACAATTGCTATCGGAGTATTATACGATATAATTTAATACATAATAATATATTACTATACTGTTGTTTTAATTATTATTATATCATATATAAACAAATTATTCAACAAGGAGATAGTATAAAAAATGAATAATTTTTCAATTTGGCAACTGCCAAATCCTCTTCCAAAGCCCAAAGAGCCGCCGCCATTTCCCATTGAGGCATTACCGCCGCCTATTCGAAATTATGTTACCTATATTGCCGAAACAATGCAGGTATATAACGACATGCCTGCTTCTCTAGCTTTAGCGGTTTTGTCAATGTGTTTGCAGAAAAAGGCAAAGGTGCAGTTTAATTCAGAATGGCAAGAGGAACTTAATTTGTATATTTGTGTAATAGCTGACCCAGCTGAAAGAAAATCCGCTGTATTTTCAGCCATGATGCGTCCAGTAAACAAATATGTTCAGGAGTACAATAACTGCCATAGATATGAAATACTAAGTTTTCAAAATTATTTGAGAAAGCTTGAATATCAAAAAGAAAGTTTAATTCAAAAAAATGCCGATGAGGCAGAAATTAATCAGATTCAAAATCAAATATTAGATTTAAAGCCTGTACATACATTGAAATTAGTTACTACGGATACAACAGCTGAAGCTCTTGCCTGTACACTCCAAGAGAACGATGAAAGAATTGCAGTAATGAGCGACGAGGGCGGCATTTTTGATATTATTGGTGGCATGTACAATAAAACTGTTAATTTGAATATATACTTAAACGGTTATGACGGACAATCTGTAGTCGTCGACCGACGCTGTGGAAACATAGCCTTACAACGCCCATTAATCACATTTGGTATATGCGCTCAGCCCAAAGTACTTAACGACATTATGTCAAATTCTACTTTCTGCGGAAAAGGATTAACTCAACGATTTGTTTTCTGTGTTCCCAAAAGTATGGTTGGTCAACGTACTCTTTCAGTAGCTGAATTTCCGAATTCAACTGTAAAAGACGAATATGATAAACTAATTTATAGTCTTTTAAGTTTTCCAACTGGTGAAGCAATCCTTTCACTTGACAACGCTGCAGTTTCACTCTTTTCAGATTTTTTTGACGAAGTTGAAAATCAGCTTGGGACTAATGGCAACTTCGAAAACTATAAAGATTTTTTTGGAAAGCTTACTGGACGAACCTTGCGAATGGCCGGACTTCTTCATCTCGTAACAAATACTGTGGAAACACCAATAAACGCTTATACTATAGTGTTCCTGCAATAATGCAAAAATATAAGGGAATACAAGTTGAATACGCTTTGTGCTTACGGCAAGTTCAGATTATTGTTTATCATAAACAAGCAAATCCCAAGAAGTATTCTGTGAGAAATGTTCAGGACATGGGAAACATTCTTACCCATATGTATCAGCAAGGAATATATTGCAGAAGTGATTTTAACGATAGGATTAATAAAGAACGTGAGAATTACGAACGTGCAAAGGCTGAACTGGAACGGATGGAAAAACAGATTGCCTCCGTTCAGAAAACCGCTGATGACTGTACCGTGTTTTCTGCTATTAATAAAAAAATTCCCGACGTTACCGAAGAGGACCGTCAGGAATATCGTCGGACAGCGTACTGTCGGCAATATGATTCTGAAAACATTTTAAGACAGCTTTCTGAACTCAAGCAAAAACAGAATTCTCTCATAGCGGAATATGAATCTGCAAAGCAACAGCTTTCACAGTCAGAAAAAATAGCAAGCCAGTATGACCGATATATGGCTGACGATTATTCAAAAATTGTCGAACAGGTTCGGGCAGAACGGCAGGCTTCACTTGAAGCTGAACAACCTAAAGAGGTAAACCAGGGTAGAAATGTTGGGGTGGGTTATTGTGGGAGATGATTTATTTCAATTTGCGATAATTTTTCGAGGACAGATTTGCCGCCTGACGGCCTACTTAAAATTCCTCATATTTAACAGATATGGTATGATAATTGTTTATTATAAATACTTGCACAAAATTTTCAAAATACCAATTTATATCAGTTAGTTCGTTTAATTTCAATATTTTACGATTAATGCATAAAAAGAAAGTCAAAGCCACATTTGAATATAAAATTATATTACCTCCAATATTAGTACCGTTCCAATATATTGTAACTGCATTTACTTCATTATTATCTCCTTTTCAACTAAAATATCAATTAACTCTTCCTCTGATATAGCTTTATCTATCCAATTATAATCCCCATTATCTCCTTGCGGCAAATATGCGGCTATACCATTATTGTATAATACCCACCCTGCTTTTTTTAAATCTTTTATAATACTTTTAATTTCAAATTTATCATTTGAATTTAAATCTAATAATATTGTTATTGTAGCTGATTTTGACATGATTCCCTCCTAATTTTATAATTCTGTGTATGGTATTCCTTTTCATTTATCGTTGATAACTTTTTCTTCCTGTTCCCTATAATACCTTTCAAGACACTCCATAATATATTTTTTAATAACCGCTGCAGGATTAGTGCCATGCTCAGTGCAGTAATTCTTAAAAGCTTCTGCGTCATCGGTACGCAGACGGCAGGCTACTGTCCTCATGTTTTCCTTGTCCCACGCTCTTGCAAATTGTTTTTGTTTTTCGGAAACTGGCATAATAGCACCTCGCATAAAAGATTTGTTATGATTTATATATATTATAACATATCCTTATTACTGTTTACAGTAACAATATGCACAAGTTATTTTCCTAATAATTGTATAGTATAACAATTGCTATCTACTGTTGACAGTAGTATAATACATATATAATAATTTTTTGACTATGGAGGAAACTACTATGAATTATATCAGCAGTGAATCATATGAAAGAGTGCAGAACGCAATTGACAGTATTAGGTATGTAGCAAACATTCATAACCACAATTATACTCAATGGTATGATTTGATACAGTCGCTTATGGATGAAAGCTTTGAAGCACTGGACGAAAATCAGCTTGAAATGACTTACAGGGCATGGATAGAACGTATTTCAAGGTTAAGAAGTTCTGCTCTTAAAAAGGGGTTTTCACTGGCATTGTATAAATGTCTTTCTGAATTAAATGAGTTACAAAACGATATGCTGTTTTATCTTGATGAAGAAGATGAGGACTATGAGGAACAGGAAGTTGTTATAACTAAACGTTCCATTGAAAAATGTGCTGAAAATGCTAAGAAAATTTATTATGAGCTATTAAGAGAGTATTCCGAAATACGTTTTATTAAAGGTGATATAATTATCAGCATGGATCCAATGAAATACGACATCTACAATAATTCCAACAGCCGTGACGAAAATATTCGTAAAAACGCTGTTGAATTATATCTATACTTTAGCTGTCCGAGTATTGGCTGGGGTTCAGTTACCGACATATACTTTCATACAGAAGATATTGCTGACCTGGCGAAAGGTTCAGCTGATATTCTTTACGGCAGGAAAAATAACTTCAAGTGTACCGACAAGTATAGAATTAGTTTAAAAAACTGCATTTATTCATTTTCAGCCGAAAAAGTATCATCGGGAATTAAGGTGGATTTAAGCATAAATGACTGCTTAGATGATGAATATGTCAATTATTCTGATGTAATGAGTGAATATAAATTTCAGAGGGTCATGCTTGCTTTTTCAGAATGGGAGAGGCTGTTTCCGGTTATAGAGTAGGTTAATAATTTTAATAGAAATAGGATGTGAAAATTTTAATGAAGAGAACAAATACCGCAGTTTGGATTGAAAAGTATAACCGATGGCAAATTAAAGTTCAAAAAGATAACATCAGAAAAACTTTTTACAGCGGAACACCCGGAAGAACCGGTCAAAGAGAAGCAAACGCTAAAGCAGATGCATGGCTTGACCAAAATATAGTAAATACAAAAGTTAACGTCAGGCAAGCTTCAGAAAAATATATCGAACAGCTTAAGATTACAACTTCAAAATCCCATTATACTCAGTATGAATATTACTTTAAATCATGGATTAACGCTAAAATCGGCAATGTACGCATTGAAAATCTTAATGAACAACATCTGCAGAATATAATTAATGCTGCATATGCTAAAGGCTTATCAAAGAAAACATTAAGCAATATTAAAAGCTGTATGCAATCCTGGCTTAAATTTTGTCGAATGAATAAATATACGGTTTTGCGCCCTGAAAATATTTCTATTCCCAAAAGTGCATATGTTAAAGAAAAGCGTATTCTTCAGCCTGCTGATATTAAAAAGCTGTTTACATTAGACCAAACATTTTTAAATAGGGAAGCTGTTTTTGATATGTATATACATGCATACAGATTTCAGGTTGCAACCGGACTTCGTCCCGGAGAGATAATAGGGCTTAAAAAACTTGATATTAACGATAATATTGTTAATCTTCAGCGTTCTATAAATGTAAATAATGAAACAACAAGAGGGAAAAATGACAATGCAAGAAGGGCTTTTAAACTAACGCCTTTAGCTCAAAAAATCATATCCGACCAGTATGCAATGCTTGAAAACTTAGAAATTCAGAGCGAATATGTATTTCCAACACAATATGGCGAATTTATTCCCGAAAAAACATTTTATGAAAGATGGTGCAGATATCGTGATTTTAATAATTTTTCAGCGCCCGTATCACTATACGAACTACGGCATACATTCGTATCTGTAACAAAATCGCTGCCTGCTGGTTTTTTAAAGCAATTAATTGGACACAGCAAGGATATGGACACGTATGGTGTTTACAGCCATGAAATAGAAACCGATAGAAGCACTGCTGCGGATATGATTCAGGAGCTTTTTGAAGAAATTCTTAATAAGCAATAAAATTGTTTAGGGCTTTAGATTAATGAGTATATTTTATTTATAAGATTTTCATAAATGTCCTAATATTAAAATTAATATAATTAAATACAATTTATTCTAAACACTCAGTTTATTATTTTATTATTCATAATTATTTACAAAGCTTATAATTATTATGTAAATAATGTTGTATAATACTACAAATTACGCCTTATTTTAATAACATAAAAATAATATATTGACATTTTAAAACATAAAGTGTATTATATTCCATGGAAG
>ENA-UOYA01001200-UOYA01001200.1-activated-sludge-metagenome-genome-assembly--contig:-NODE-1200-length-28925-cov-8.487357_pt1 | contig 28925 bp, 29 predicted proteins | sample MGYA00238163_ERZ764804 | MGnify/ENA primary metagenome ERZ764804 (study PRJEB28919, sample SAMN05720223) | activated sludge metagenome | isolation source: Anaerobic digester | place: Hong Kong... | reverse complement strand
GACTAACTTAGATACTTTGCTCGACCCTCCTCCATACCGTTTTGAATTGTATCGCTCCACCGGATTTAATGTGGCTTCGCCTCAGTTGGTGTATAGCGTTTCTAAAAATACTTACTATGACTTAAATGATACCACTTTCACTGATTTGAATTTGAACACTGAATTGAATCCTTACACGTATCAGGTTTATTTCTATTCGCAAGCCGATACCATTGGCAGCTCAGATCCTTCATCATCAGTGTATTTGAGTATTGGTGCCAGCGATCAAAAATTGAATTTGAGTTGGGATTTTAACACGCCTTGGGCGAATGACACGTTTCATGTATTTAAACGCGATAATGGCACAGGGTTGTTTAATTATTTGGCTACGACTAGCGTGAAAACACTTACGGATACAGCATTAACGAACGACACTACGTATTGCTATTACATAAAATCATTTGGGCATTATACCAACCCGTTGATTCAACGACCGCTCATCAATTTGTCGGAAATAAAATGTGCCGCTCCGAAAGATACAATTGCACCTTGTCCGCCTGTTTTGGAAGTTTCAAACCAATGTTCGAATTTGACTTCAGATACCTTTGTGTATGCGAACTTTTTGAAGTGGCATAACTTTACGGATAGTTGTGGTGCTGATGTGGTGAAGTATAAAATCTATTTCCAACGCGACACGGTTAGCGGGTTCCAATACGTTGACGCAACAAATAATATTAACGATACCACCTATACACATGCACTCACCGAAAGCTTGGCCGGATGCTATGTAGTAACGGCTTTAGATCGTTTAGGGAATGAAAGTCCGAAAACAAATAAGGTATGTGTAGATAACTGTCCGGTGTATGAATTGCCGAATACCTTCACCCCAAATGGTGATGGGGCGAATGATTTCTTTACCCCAAGAAAACCTTACCGCTTTGTATCGCGAGTTGAATTCAAAGTGTTTAATCGCTGGGGCGAGAAGGTGTTTGAAACCACCGATCCGGAATTGAAATGGAACGGACAAGATCAAAAAACAGGAAAAGATTTGCCGGACGGGGTATATTATTATGCCGGTTATTTTTACGAACAACATTATGGAGCAGAAGTGAAGAAACCGTTGCCATCGAAAAAAGGAGGCGGGTTTATTGAGTTGCTCCGCTAATGCTAAACACAGAATATGTTTACCGGAATTATTGAAACGATTGGAAAAGTGGTGGCCATTGAAGACAATGGTGTTTGTGTGGATTTTGTGATTCAGTCGGCAATTTCTTCTCAACTGAAAATAGATCAAAGTGTTTCGCACAATGGAGCCTGTTTAACGGTGGTGGAGTTGAGTGACGATACACATCGCGTAACGGCTGTACCGGAAACATTAGCAAAAACAAATTTAGGGCAGTTGAAAGTTGGCGATATAGTGAATTTGGAACGTTGTACCATTGTTGGCGGAAGATTAGATGGGCACATTGTTTCAGGTCATGTAGATGCTACCGGAACTTGTGTGCATGTGTTGGAAAATCAAAACAGTTGGGTGTTTACGTTTCGTTATTTGCCCTCTGCCAATGCATTGGTGGTAGAGAAAGGGTCAATTTGTATTAACGGTATAAGTCTCACTGTTTTTGATGTACATGATGATGTGTTTTCAGTAGCTATCATTCCGTATACTTATGAGCATACCAATATTCATGCCGTGAAAGCAGGCTCAACAGTGAATTTGGAGTTTGATATCATTGGAAAATATGTGGCGAGGATAACTTCCTTCAAACAATAGTATTCGTATTCATTTTTCACTTTTTTTCCTTTTCTTTAGCCAACAAAAAGAAAGCGCTTTGAAACTATCGATTATCATGCCTGTCTTTAATGAAGCAAAAACCATTCGTGAGATTATTGCGAAGGTGCAGGCAGTACCCCTCGAAAAAGAATTGGTGATTGTAGACGATTGTTCTACAGATGGCACCACCGACATTCTTCGCAATGAATATGACGGAAAATTTGATAATGTTCAGGTGTTATATCATTCGGTAAACAAAGGAAAATCGGCCGGTATTCGCACCGGAATCCCACATGCTACAGGCGATATTATTTCTATTCAGGATGGAGATTTGGAAACCGACCCGAACGATTTTATTGCATTAACCGCACCAATTAGAAGCGGTGAAGCGCAAGTGGTGTATGGTTCGCGGTATTTGAATCCCAAAGAGGCGCATTTGTATTTATCGTATCAATTGGGGGGAAGAGTTTTATCTACGGCAGTGAATGTGTTGTATGGTCAGCGCATTACCGATGAACCTACTTGTTACAAAGTGTTTCGGGCAGATATTTTAAAGTCGATAAAATTAACCTACGATCGATTTGAATTTTGTCCGGAAGTAACCGCCAAAGTGTCGAAGTTAGGATATAAGATTAAAGAATTGCCGATGAACTATTACCCACGTTCTTTTGACGAAGGGAAAAAAGTAAATTGGAAAGATGGCGTGAAAGCCTTGTGGGTGTTGTTTAAATTCAGGTTTGTCAATTAAGTATGAAACAAGAACAAAATAATCCGGGTTTGTTGCGGAGAAATCTGCTCGTAACCTTTATCCTAGTTGTGGTGTTGCTATTGCTTTATGTTTCGGTACCCGGTTATCATTGGGCGATTACAGAAATGGCGGTGCGTAACAAAGAACTTATCGATCGTATTGAAACCAGACGGTTGAACACAAATATGCCCGAGTTGACGATGGACGATAAACGTTTGTTCAAAATCAGCAACTATTGGTATTTGAAGTATTTGCGAGAAAACACACCGGAAAATGCGGTTATTCTGTTGCCGCCACATTCGGCTATCGATACTTCTGAAGAAATGAAATTTTTGAACAGTGCCGAGTGGGTGGAGTATTTTATTTTCCCTCGTTTGTGTGTGGGTGAAGATGATAAAGAAAAGAGCAAAGCATTGTATGCAAAAGTAACCCATGTGGCCATTGTGAACGGTTGGGGTTATGATAAGCTACACTATACGCCCGAAAAGCACACGAGTGAAATTGTGTTGCCCATTGATTCTCTAAAAAAGTAAATCGTCAATTTTACAGCCATGATGTTATTTGTAGGAATTTTGATGTTGTATGTGACTGGCGCAAGTATTCTTGTTCGCTTTGGCACTCGGTTTAGCTGGAAAGAAATGATTTCTTTTTCGTTTCTATTGGGTATAGCCGCGCAAACGTTTTTCATGTTCATAGCCGATTTAATTGGTTTTGGATTCACACAATTGGTACTCTTTTTTGCCAGTTTCGCTTTGGTAATTTTTAGTTACGATTTGTTGTACAGTTACTATCAAGAGCACAAACAAGACATTAAACTACCTGCAATCTCATTGGGTTCGCTCAACTACCCGGCTGCTTTATTGTTCTTGCTGATTCTGGTGTTGTTTTACATCATTGCGCAAAAAAATCTCTATTGGCCGGCCGCAGAGCACGATTCTATTGCCTCTTTCGATAAATTGGGTATGGTGATGGCATTGGAAGGGAAAATCAAAATAAGTTTGTTTCAATACAATTTACAAGGTTCGGGGGGGATTTATCCGCCTTTATTTCATGGAGGAATAGCCTACATGTACCTTTTCGGAGCGGAATCGCCTAAGATTATCACTACCTTGTTCTATGCCTCGCTATTGCTTTCTTTTTATGCTTTGTGCAAGAAGTATGTGAGCGCAATCAATGCCTTGTTCTTTACCTTGTTGCTGGAAATGGTTCCGGAAATGTATTCGCACGCTGCCTTGTTGTTGGGTAATATTCCAACTACGGCCAATGTTGCCGCAGCGGGTATTACTTTGTTCTATTGGATCGATAAACGCGAAAATGCCTATTTGTGGCTTTCTGCAGCATTTGTTGCCTTGTCGTTGTGGACAAGAAATGACACCGTTGGCTTTGCTGTTGCTGCAGTTGCATTGGTAGCTTGGGTTTTAGCCAAGGAAAAGGATTGGAAACGAATTGCCATTTATGCCGCAGTATCGTTCTCCACATTAATTCTTTGGACACTTTACCTTCAACTTAAGATTGATATTCCGCAATCTTCACGCTTTGTGGATCACTTCGGATTTGATGCGCATAAAATGGAGGTGATGATATTGTATGTGCTTTCGATGATTTCGTGGTTGCAGTTTGGCACCATGTCGCCCGGGCATTTGCTGTATGGTTTAGCTTTCATTTTGCCTATCATTATCATTTTGCTGAATATCAAAAATATTCGCAAAGATCATGCAGAAAAACTGTTGTTTATTTTGATTTCGTTCGTAGTGTATTTCTTGATTTTCTATATGCTAGACGAAAAGAAACAAGCCGCACCCATTTCGGAATTGATGGAATCTTCATTCAAGCGCGGTATGTTTTGTTTTATACCATTGTTGCTGTTCTACGCTTCAACATCGAGCGTAGCGAATTCATTTTCTACTTGGGTAGAAAACTTCCGACTTGGAAAATAAAACGCATTAAAACGTTAACCAGCTATTCAACTTTTCGAACACCCAATTGATGTGTTTGCTCATGGCTGCATAAGCCAAACCAAGTGGTGCATAAACGAATAAGCCTCGCTTGTATCCTGAAAGCATCCATCCGCCATTGCTGAATAATGTACCATCGGTGTTATCCATTTGATAATAAAGCAAAGTGTATCCACCAAGGGCTACTGCAATGATGAATAGGAACGCCCAATTATCTTTTTTGATAATGGCCGGGATGTTTACCAGCACAGCCAAAACAAAAATCCAAAACGTCCAAGCATAGGTTTGTGGGTTGGTCATAATGCCCCAAGCGGTAGAAAGTACTTGCCCTAGTTTTTCCGAATTCCAGAATAAATGATCAATGAAAAAGCCACCTTGCGACTTTGGAATTACAGATTTTGAATACAAGCTCCAAATCACAAAGGTGCTCATCGAGGCGCCAATGAATAAAAGAGGTTTTACGTTTTTTTCTTTTATTAAAACAAATACAGATACGAGCAATAATGCACCGGCTACCATCACTACATCTGATCGCGTCCACATCCCCAAAGCCATTAACAGTGCTGCGGTGGCTAGAAAGCCGGGTACTCTTTTTTCGTACCAAACCAAAAAGCATAACACTGCTCCAGCAGTATAAACCGTACATGGATAGTTGGTGAGTGAAAAGGCTCCATGTGCAAACATCTCAGGTGTAATCACCATAAATAAGGTGAAGAAAATAGCACTAGTAGAACTCACAAATCTTCTGAGCAATGCATAAAATAAAAACACCCAAGGCACAAAGAAAAGTGTGTTAATCAACTTTGGTGTGTCCATGCCATTCATATAACAAATCGCGTTATCGAGCGCCAATAAAGGCGGATAGAGTAAGCGAGGTCCACAACCTTCTACAATAGCTTTGTTCGTTAAGATAGAGTTCGCTAAATGACCTTCATGCGCAATCGCCTTCGATAGTAAATCGTAGCCCTCAATAGTATCGAATTCTGCCGGTGGCCAGTACAAACATTTAGTAGTAATTCCCCATACTAAATAGGTTGTCATACCTGCAAATACAAGCCACACCAAGTTGAACCATTTGAAATCAGGTTTAATCACCGGCTTTTCAAATGGTCTGATGCCTTTGAAATGCAAGAAGGCTAATACACCAACACAAATGGCAATACAAAGCAACAGTAGGAGCTGCAAGTATCCTAAAGTAATTGTATGAAAAAGAATATCGCTTATGAACATAAATAAGCTACTTAATCCTAATCCAATTGGAAAAGCAAATGCCAGTTTTTCGAGCAAAGTGAAATGCTTTGAAATTGTAGTGACAAGAATAAATCCTGTAATAAATATTAAAACAAATAGCATAGTAAAAGATCTTTAGTTATGGCAATGAATACATTAAAAATTAGGGCACAATTATTTTAGTTTCAAAATCATGAACGGCTCCGGTTTCTCAATGGGAGTCGATACTTTGTCGATTCCCCAGCCGTTAATCGATACCAAGTAATTGGCTTTCGCATAATTTGGATTCGTAGCTTTTTCATCTTCATATACAACAACTCGAGGATACAAGAAATAAGTAATCCAAGGTAAGTCGGGCGCACTTTTGAATCCTACATCCGTGAATGTTTTCTTGGGTGGCAAGAGAATAATAGCAGATTCAGGCGTTTCATTCTTCATTTTGTATACGTAAGTAATTTCGCCTTGTCCCCACTTGGCTTCATACTTTTGTTGTGTATTCAAGTCGGGGTGCTGCTCTATAGTTTTCAGGTTATTCGCTAACATGGTATTGAACAGCCAATCGTAGCCGTTTTGGCTCTCTTCGTTATGTTGGAATAAAATCATTAAGAAGATACTTGCAATAAAGGCACCTCCAACGTTTGCCACCACTTTCATGAACTTTCCGGACGATTCTGTTTCCAGCTTTTTAGTGGCTTTGGCTTGTGGGGCTCGGGTTTTTGGCTCGGGCTTAACGTGTTTATTTTCTTTCATGGGCAATGGATGTTATCTATACGTGTTCAAGAATAGGAAATATTATTGGGAGAGCGAAGCGTCTTTATATTGTATGAAAAAGATAGGCCGTTTATCCTATAAATCCTATTTCAAAATGGGAGAAGTGAAAAACTTACCCCTTAAATAGCCTTTCGAAAAGGAGTAAATATTATTTTTGAGTATAATTTTCACTGAAAATCAATTATTTATGGGTCACTGTCCAATTTTTTCAGAGAAATATTTGATAGAGTGTGGATAAACTATATCTTTGCGTTCCCTTTTTTCAGAAATAGATAAAAAAATTATAACCGAATGGGTCACAAAACGAGTCCGATAGCAAACAGATTAGGCATCACCAAAGGATGGGATAGTAATTGGTATGGTGGAAAAGATTCTGCTCAGAAATTAGTTGAAGATGCTAAAATCAGAACGTATATCAATGCGCGTATCAATAAAGGAGGTATAAGCCGTATTGTTATTGAGCGTACGTTAAAACGAATCACTGTTACAATTCACACTTCTCGTCCGGGAATTATTATCGGTCGTGGTGGAAATGAAGTAGATCGTTTGAAAGAAGAGTTGAAAAAATTGACATCTAAAGATGTTCAAATTAATATTGTAGAAATCCGCAGACCGGAGTTGGATGCTGCAATCGTTGGCGAAACTATCGCAAAACAATTGGAAGCGCGTATCAACTACAGAAGAGCCCTTAAAATGGCTATCGCTTCTGCAATGCGTATGGGTGCAGAAGGAATCAAAATCAAAGTTTCCGGCCGTATCGGTGGAGCAGAGATGGCACGTTCTGAGGAATACAAACAAGGAAGAACTCCTCTACACACTTGGAGAGCAGATATCGACTACGCATTGAGCGAGGCGTTAACTGTATACGGAAAATTGGGCATTAAAGTATGGGTTTGCAAAGGAGAAATCTACGGCAAAAAAGAATTGGTTAGTTCATCATCATTAGAGCAAGGTGCAACCGGTCCGGCTGGTCAACAACAAGGACAAGGAGGCAGAGACGGAGGTCGTCAACCGCGCAGAGATGGTGGAAGAGCAAGAGCACCTAAGAAATAAATTTACGGAAAAGATAAAATAGTCAGGAGATGTTATTACCTAAACGTACAAAGTTCAGAAAGCCCCAGAAAGGCAGAAATAAAAACACAGCTACTCGTGGAGCGGAAATCGCTTTTGGTGTTTTCGGTTTGAAAACATTAGAGTACTGCAAAATCACAAACAAACAAATCGAATCTGCGAGGGTTGCGGTTACGCGTTTCATGAAACGTGAAGGAAAAGTTTGGATTCGTATATTCCCTGACAAAGCGATTACACGCAAGCCGTTAGAGGTAAGGATGGGTAAAGGTAAAGGTAATCCGGAAGGATGGTGTGCACCTGTTAAGCCGGGAATGTTGTTGTTCGAATGCGATGGCGTTTCTCGCGAAGTTGCAGAAGAAGCAATGCGTTTGGCCGCTCAGAAATTGCCGGTGAAAACCAAATTTGTGGTGCGTAGAGATGCTGTTGAGTATAACGAGGTAGCATAATATCCAAGTAGATAACTGATATAAATAAAAAGAAAATGGCCGCTAAAAACACAAAGAAAACAGATCTTTCTAGCTTAGATGATGCAGCATTGGCATCTCGTATCGCAGCAGAAAAAGCAGATTTGCAACGTTCTACTTTTTCTCACGCTATTGCAGCGATTGAGAATCCGATGAGCCTAAGAACTCAGCGTAGAGGTATAGCTCAGTTGCTAACTGAACAAACCGCAAGAAAAAACAAAGCCTAATTAATAAAGACGAACGAAATAGCTGAATTATGGAAAGAAATTTAAGAAAAGAGCGTGTTGGAGTTGTATTGAGTGACAAGATGGATAAGTCTATCACTGTTACTGAAGTAACTAAAATCAAACACCCAATCTACGGAAAGTTCATGAAACGTACGAAGAAGTATGTTGCACATGACGAGACAAACACTGCAAAACACGGTGATACTGTGAAAATTGCAGAAACTCGCCCAATGAGCAAAACTAAGAAGTGGAGATTGGTAGAGGTGGTAGAAAGAGCAAAATAATTTTGAAGATAAAGATTAAATAAAGTAATCATGTTACAACAGGAATCAAGAGCGAATGTGGCTGACAACAGCGGTGCGCGTGAAGTATTGGTAATTCGCGTTTTAGGCGGTACAGCTCGTAAATATGCTTCTATTGGCGATAAAGTGGTAGTGGCTATCAAAAAAGCGTTACCAACCGGTGGAGCAAAAAAAGGTACAGTATCGAAAGCAGTTGTGGTTAGAACCACGAAAGCAATCAGAAGAAAAGACGGTTCTTATATCCGTTTCGATGATAATGCTGTAGTGTTGTTGAACGCGAACGATGAGCCAAGAGGTACTCGTATTTTTGGACCTGTAGCGCGTGAGTTGCGTGATAAATCTTTCATGAAGATTGTTTCATTGGCTCCTGAAGTATTATAAGAATTTTAAAAAATCATACACATGAAATTGAGTGTAAAAAAAGGCGATAATGTAATCGTTATTACCGGTGAAAACAAAGGTAAAACTGGTGTTGTAAAGTCTGTAAATAAAGAAACACAGCGTGTAATTGTAGAAGGTGTAAACATCCAAAGCAAACACACAAAACCAAATGCGCAATATCCTCAAGGAGAAATTGTGAAACAAGAAGGGCCTATCCATGTATCTAACGTGGCATTGGTATCTGATGGAAAAGCTACTAAAGTAGGTCGTAAAACCGAAGGTGGAAAATCTGTTCGTTTCGCTAAAACAACTGGAAAGAACTTAGACTAATTTGTCTATTAAAGCATATTGAAATCCCGATTCGAAAGAGTCGGGATTTTTTTGTTGGTGAAAGAGATGTTTTAATTGGTCGTCATTCCCGTGAAAACGGGAATCTGTGTTTCTGGAAATCGGAAAGTTAGTATCGCTTTGTATGTAGAATATACTTTGAATTTATTCCTTAGTTTCACCGTAAATATTGACGATGAAATATCTTTTCTCTTTGCTTGTCTGTTTTCAAGTTGCTACGGGTTTTGCAATGCCGGGCGATACCACGCAAATGCCTTTTAACGCCACGTTTGTGCCGAAAGATGCTTTTGTGTTTTATGTGATTGGCGATTGGGGAAGAAAAGGCAAAGGCAATCAAAGGCCGGTGGCTGAAGCCATGAATAAATGCGCAGAAATGGTAGCGCCTGAGTTTATTATGTCAACAGGCGATAACTTCTACAGTTTTGGCGTAAAAAGCACTAAAGATAAGTTGTGGAAGAAATCGTATGAAGACGTTTACAATGGTGCCAATATCAGTAAAACACCTTGGTATCCGGTGTTGGGTAATCACGATCATTACGGCAACCAGCAAGCAGAAATTGATTATTCTAAAACAAATGCACGCTGGCACATGCCGGCCGATCATTATGCAGAAACATTCAATGCAAGGAATGGAGCTGCTATAATCTTCGTGTTTACGAATACAGAGCCGTTGGTACATCTTTCTGCTGAGGCTAACCAACCGCAATGGACGTGGATGGATTCTGTATTGAAACAGTCTTCCTCTACCTGGAAATTTGCAGTTGGACATCATCCGGTGTATTCTTCAAATCCGATGCACGGTGATAGTCCGCCTTTGCAAGAGCAATTAAAACCCATGTTGGAAAAGTATGGCGTTCAAGCGTATTTCTGCGGGCATGATCACGACTTACAACATCAACAACCAAAGGGTAGCCCGGTAGATTATTTTGTTTCCGGTGCCGGCTCAGAACTTAGACCCTCTGCGGCATACGAACATACCTTGTTTGCGAAAAGCAAGGCCGGATTTGCCTTAGTGGCTATCACAAAAGAAAAAATGTTGGTGTTGTTTATCGACAAAGATGGGAATGTGATTTACAGGTATGAAAGAGGCGTGAGGTTGTAAGTAAATAGTTTTTTTATAAGTAGAATACCGATAAAAGAAAGGTGTTAAATATGTTATTAGATAGCTACTATAATATTTGGATAGAGGCAATTGTATTGGCCAGAAAAAAGCCGGAAAATAAAAGTAATTGGAAGCTAATGACGATGTTCTTTATGTCGATGGCCATGGCGCTGAATCTTTTATTGGCGATGGTTTTGCTCCAGCATTTTTTGTTTCACAAGATGATTTATAATATTCATGTCGATGTCTTTCCTGGCGAGAAACTAGATGATGCTATTAGCTTTTTTATGCTTTTTTTATTGCCTTGTGTTCTCGTAAATTATTTTCTAATTATGCACAACAATAGGTATGAATGGCTTTTTGAGAAGTATGGGAATCAACAGCATGGACGGCTTGTACCCTACTTTTTAGTATCACTTTTTTTGCCTCTTGTACTATTGATTTTCTTGAAACTTGTTTCATAAAGTATTGTGCCATGAACACTAAAATGGAGGAATATGAAAAGACAAAAAGTAGATTGTTTTACCCCAAAAGAAAAGCGACTGTTTTTCTTTCTGCCATTTCCGGTTTTTTTTCTTAAAACTTATGCTACTCAAAAAATTGCGCAATATGGAAGAGTGGCAAACGATCAGTTTTATCGCATCATTTCGATGGGTTGACTATTTTATCTTTTTATCTTTTTATCTTTTTTGTTGCCTTGTATTTCTTTAGTTAGAAATGCCATACTTCGCTAAATTTCGCATCGTTCGTATCTTGCAAACGAATTCCATGAATGCCTTAGGCATTTATCTATATACAAAATCGCTGTAAGGTAGGAGGGCAAAAGATGTAAATGGTTTTGGTTGGTGTTCCTCCACCAACCAAAGAGGTAGGGGAATGTGATTTATCGGCAAGAACGAGAATTGCGGTTGTAAGTGCCTTTTTAGATAAAAACTAGTTTTCATTTTTTGACCAATGTCAAAAAATATACATACTGTATAGATTAGCTTTGCACTCATAAATTCAAATAATGAGTGATCATAAGATTCAGAACAAAAAAGAAGAACTGGCCAATACGGTAACACACGCTATTGGTTTTTTAATGGCGCTGGTTTTAGTGCCAATGTTAGTTTATAGAGCCTATTCAAAAGATAACTTTACCATTGTTTATGCTTCGATTGTTTTTTCGTTTGGCTTTTTGATGGCATACCTATCGTCTACTTTGTATCATATGGTACAACAACCCAATGCAAAAAAAGCATTGCGCGTATGGGATCATATCAGTATCTTTTTTTTAATAGGTGGAACCTACACGCCAATAATCTGTATGTATACCGATAGCCAAACAACAGCATTATTTTTGAGTGTGATGTGGTTCCTCATTATTGTCGGCAGTTTGTTGAAATTGTTCTTTACAGGGCGATACGATAAAGTATCTACGGCAATCTATATTCTTCTGGGTTGGATGGCAATAGTTGTCATTAAGCCCTTAATGGCGAATATGCCGTTGTCTATTTTTGGATGGATTCTGGGAGGCGGACTAGCCTATACTTTTGGAATTATATTTTACAAATGGCGCAGTTTAACTTATCAGCATAGCATTTGGCATGTATTTGTTTTAGCGGGTACATTGTTACAATATGTTGCTATTTATAAGTCGCTAGAGCCATAAGTTATCATCATAAATGTTTCTACCTTTGTAAAAAGGAGAAATGCAGTTGATCGACTACATTCAATCGCAAGTAAAAGTTCCGCCTTCCATTCATTTAGCGGATGCAATAAGTACTGAAATGTACCCTAAAAATCATTTGCTTCATCGCGAAAATACGGTGTGTAGGAAATTGTATTTTGTAGAAGAGGGGTTGCTCAGAATTTTTTACCACTCCGAAGGGAAGGACATTACTTACGCTTTTGTAACGGAGAACACCTTTACCACTTTAGTAGATAGTTTTTTTGAACAGAAGCCTAGTCGATATAACATTGAAGTTTTAGAGCCAAGTGTAATTAGCGCAATCAGCTATGTAGATCTAATGAACCTTTTTAGTGAGTCGCACGAGATTGAACGCTTTGGGAGAATAATCACCACTGAATTTTTGAAAGCTCATTCCGATCGATTGGCATCCATCCAATTTCAGTCTGCTAATGAGCGATACCAAACACTTCAGATTCGTCACCCTACCGTTTTGAACCGTGTTGCGCTAGGCCACATTGCTTCCTACTTAGGTATCACACAGGAAACACTGAGCAGGTTGAGAGCGAGAAAGGATAGTTAGGTGTTTGCGTACAAATAAGGGTTTCGTCAACTTCTAATTCATAAAAGCTAGCAGCTAGTGGCTGAAGTATTCTTTAGCATATACAATTCAAAATTCAGAACACTGTTGATTGAAGTACTACTTCGCGTGCGGGGTTGCAGTGGAAATCCTTTTCCCGCTACAGAGCGGGAAAAGATTGGAGCGGAAAACCCGGTGCCGATTCTTAGCGGCACACGCCCAAATGGAACTTTAGAACGGAAAACAAGATATAAAACCCTTTGGGATGCCTAGCGGATGTTGCTGAATACGCAATATTTGCCTTAAGAACAGAAATTTCAGAATAAAGCACTCGTTTTGGTTTGCTTTTCAGCGCAAATCTGCTACTTTCGCCCCCGAATTAAAACAATCAATAAATATATTTTATGGCTGAAGTAAGACCAGACGAAATCTCTGCAATTCTGAGAGAACAGTTATCCAATTTTAAATCTGCTGCTGAACTTGAAGAAGTTGGAACGGTATTGCAGGTGGGTGATGGTATTGCTCGTGTTTACGGGCTTACAAATGCCGGCTCGGGAGAGTTGGTGGAGTTTGAAAACGGTGTAAAAGCAATCGTTTTGAACTTGGAGGAAGACAACGTGGGTGTGGTTTTGATGGGTGCTTCGGGTACTATCAAAGAAGGAGATACAGTAAAAAGAACGGGCGTTATCGCTTCTATTAAAGTAGGAGAGGGAATGTTGGGTCGTGTTATTAATACATTGGGCGAGCCTATCGATGGAAAAGGCCCTATTGCAGGTGATTTGTATGAAATGCCATTGGAGCGTAAAGCACCGGGCGTTTTGTTCCGTCAGCCGGTTAACGAGCCTTTGCAAACAGGTATCAAAGCGATTGACGCGATGATTCCAATCGGTAGAGGACAGCGTGAGTTGATTATTGGTGACCGTCAGGTTGGTAAATCGGCTATCGCTATCGATACCATTATCAATCAGAAAGAGTTCTACGATAAAGGCGAACCTGTTTATTGTATTTATGTGGCTTGCGGTCAGAAAGCATCTACCGTAGCACGTGTAGTAAAAACATTGGAAGAAAACGGTGCATTACCTTACACCGTAATCGTTTCGGCTTCTGCAGCTGATCCGGCTCCGTTACAATATTATGCTCCATTTGCTGGATGTGCAGTGGGTGAATTTTTCCGTGATACTGGTCGTCCGGCATTGATTGTTTACGATGATTTGTCGAAACAAGCGGTGGCTTACCGTGAGGTATCGTTGTTGTTGAAAAGACCACCGGGACGTGAGGCTTACCCAGGTGACGTATTCTACTTGCACTCTCGTTTATTAGAGAGAGCTGCGAAAGTGAATGCCAACCAAGAAGTAGCTTCGCAAATGAACGATATTCCTGAGTCGTTGAAAGGTAAAATTAAAGGTGGTGGATCGCTTACAGCGCTTCCTATCATTGAAACACAAGCGGGTGACGTTTCTGCCTATATCCCTACGAACGTAATTTCTATTACAGACGGTCAGATTTTCTTGGAGTCGAACTTGTTCAACTCGGGTGTTCGTCCTGCGATTAACGTGGGTATCTCTGTAAGCCGTGTGGGTGGTAATGCGCAAATCAAATCCATGAAAAAAGTAGCAGGTACTTTGAAATTGGATCAGGCGCAATATCGTGAGTTGGAGGCCTTCTCTAAATTCGGTTCTGATTTGGATGCGGCTACGAAAGCGGTGTTGGACAAAGGAGCACGTAACGTGGAAATTTTGAAACAAGCGCAGTTCTCTCCATTCTCGGTAGATAAGCAAATCGCTATTTTATTCGTAGGAACGAAAAACTTAGCGAGCAAAGTGCCGGTGAACAAAATGAAAGAATTCGAAAAAGATTTCTTGGCTCAATTAGAGTCTCGTTTCCCTGAAACATTGAAAGCCTTGAGACAACCGTTAACTAGCGAAGTGGAGAAACAACTCCAAACGTTGGCAGAAGAGGTTGCGCTTAATTTTTATTAATATTATAGAGTTGTCGGTTCCCGAAGTTTTTCGGGAATCGGTAACGAACAGCTAATCGCTATAAAACATGGCAAACTTAAAAGAAGTTCGTATTAGAATAGGCTCGGTGAACACCACGATGCAGATTACCAAAGCAATGAAGTTGGTATCGGCATCGAAGTTGAGACGTGCGCAGGAGCGAATTACCATGATGCGTCCGTATTCCGAGAAGTTGAATTATATCTTAGGTAATATTACTGCAGGTTTGGAGGGTGATGTATCGATGCCGTTGAGCAAAGAGCGTGAGCCGAAAAATGTGTTGGTGGTATTGTTTACATCTGATAAAGGATTGTGTGGAGGTTTTAACTCTAACTTGTTCAAAACCACTAACCGCTTAGTGTCTGAAACTTATGCAGCGCAACGCAAGGCAGGTAATGTGACGTTGATGTGTATTGGTAAGAAAGGATATGATGCGATGAAGAAATTCACGGATTTGAATTTCAATACCGAGCACATGGGCTTGTTCTCGACAATTTCTTTCGATAAATCGCAAGAAGTATCTAAGGAAATTGCTGCTGATTTTATTGCCGGAAAATATGATGTGGTAGAATTAGTATATGCTAAGTTCTTGAATGCTGCATCGCAAGATTTCATGGTAGAGCGCTTTTTACCTTTCGCTAAGAATGAGAAAAGTAGCACTACTACAGCAAAAACAAAAGCAGATTATATTTTCCAACCGGAGAAAGCCGTTTTGTTGGAAGAGTTAGGTCCGAAAATTTTGAATACACAGTTTTTTAAAGCCATGTTAGATACCAATGCTTCAGAGCATGGTGCACGTATGGTGGCTATGGAAGCAGCAACTAACAACGCGAATGAGTTGTTACGTTCGTTGAAAATTCTATACAACAGAGAGCGTCAGGCGGCTATCACCAAAGAGATTTTGGAGATTGTGGGCGGTGCAGCAGCGTTGGAGGAAAAATAATTTGATAATGAGTGGATTTGATGATTTGATAATGCCACTGACTTCCAGTCTATTTTTAGTTAATACAATTTAGCACACACAACGTGGAGAATCTTCACCAAAATATCGAAGCGCTTATTTTCAGTTCAGAGACGGCTGTTTCGAAGGAAGATATTGTGGTGTGTATCCAAAAATTATATCCTGAATCAATAATTGAAGAGGAGTTGATAGAGCAACATCTTCAAGATATTTTACAGAAATACAAAGCCGATTATTTTTCGTTTGAGTTACGTGTAATTGGTGGCGGTTATCAGTTTTTTACGAAACCGGCTTATCACAAAACGGTGTCTATCCTCATCGGACAAAAAGAGAAAAAACGTTTATCAACGGCAGCTTTGGAAACATTGTCTATTATCGCCTATAAAGGCCCAATTACCAAGAGTGAGTGTGAGGCGGTACGTGGTGTAAACTGCGACTATTCGGTACAGAAATTGCTCGAGAAAGAGTTGATTGAAGTAGCGGGTCGTTTAGAGCATGCTGTCGGAAAACCGGTATTGTATAAAGTAACGCCTTTGTTCTTAGATTACTTTGGCATTAACTCTACCGAAGAGTTGCCTAAACTTAAAGATGTTATTGCGCCTGAAGGCGAAAACACCATTGGTGAAGTAGCTGATGTGGTTAGCGATGTAGCTACTCCTTCTGCCGAAGCAGAAGAAGCAGAACAAGCTTAATTTTCAATGATTTTTTTTCTTAAGTTCGATTACTCTACAGTAACCGATTTTGCTAGATTTCTTGGTTGATCTACATTACAGCCTCTAAGCAAGGCAATGTGATAAGATAACAACTGAAGTGGAATAGTAGCGATAAGTGGTTCTAAGCAATCTCTCGATTCAGGAATTTCAATAGTATAATCCGACATTTCCTTAACTTTCGTATCGCCTTCAGTAACCAGAGCAATTACTTTTCCTTTACGCGCTTTAATTTCCTGGATAGTGCTAATTACTTTTTCGTAATTAGAGCTATGTGTGGCAATGATAACTACCGGCATATTTTCGTCAATTAAGGCGATTGGGCCGTGTTTCATTTCTGCGGCAGGATAACCCTCGGCATGGATATAAGAAATCTCTTTCAGCTTTAAAGCGCCTTCTAAGGCTACCGGGAATCCGTAGCCTCTTCCTAAATACAAAAAGTTAGGCGACTCGTAGAATTGGTATGCGATTTCTTTGATTTGGGCTTCGCATTTTAATGTCTTCTCTACTTTTGCCGGCATGGTTTCTAACTCGGCAAACACCTGACGTAAATCGGATTTTGTAATCGTTCCACGAATATCGGCAAAGCCTAAGGCTAATAAGGTTAATACAGAAACTTGAGCGGTGAATGCTTTTGTAGAAGCTACACCAATTTCAGGGCCGGCATGTGTATAGGCTCCTGCATGCGATGCGCGAGGAATAGAAGAGCCTACCACATTACATAATCCGAATATAGTTGCGCCTTTTTCTTTTGCCAATTGAATTGCAGCTAATGTATCAGCCGTTTCACCTGATTGTGAAATAGCAATCACTAAGTCGTTTTCGTTAATGAGCGGATTTCGGTAACGGAACTCTGATGCATATTCAACTTCTACGGGAATTCTAGCGATATCTTCAAATAAGTATTCGCCTACTAAACCTGCGTGCCATGAGGTTCCACAGCCAATTATGATAATGCGATTTAGGTTTTTGATTTTATGTTCATACTCTTTCAATGAACGCATGGCCAAAGTAGCCGTGTCGGTATTGAATCTTCCGCGCAACGAATCGTGAATTGATTTTGGTTGCTCGAAAATTTCTTTAATCATGAAATGCTCGTAACCGCCTTTTTCAATGGCTTCCAAGTTCATTTCTAATTTATGAATGGCAGGGGTCATTTCGATATTGCCAATGGTTTTGATAGTGAGTTTACCATCGTTGATATAGGCAATTTCGCCATCGTTAAGATAGGTAACATTTTTGGTGTACTCGATGATTGGCGAAGCATCAGAGGCAATAAAATACTCGCCATCTTCACCAATACCCACAACCATCGGGCTACCTTTTCGAGCGCCAATGAGTTTATCGTTATCATTTCTAGAGATAATAACTATAGCATACGCACCAACAATTTCGTGGAGTGCAATACGTACAGCTTCATCTAAATCTACGTTCTGCGATTTTTTGATTTCTTCAATCAAATGAATCAACACTTCAGTATCCGTATCGCTTTTAAATGTATGCCCTTGTTTAATGAGCATTTCTTTGAGCGTACCATAGTTCTCAATAATACCATTGTGAATAATGGCCAATTCTCCATCTTGGGACAAATGCGGATGCGAATTGATATCATTGGGTTCGCCATGCGTTGCCCAACGTGTATGCCCCATGCCTAGATGGCTGGTTGTGTTTTTCCCTTCAGTAAGATGTTCTAAATCTGAAACCTTTCCTTTGGTTTTATATATATTTAATGATGTATTTAATAAGGCTACACCGGCACTGTCGTACCCTCTATATTCTAGTCTCTTTAGTCCTTTTATCAGAATAGGATAGGCCTCTCTAGGACCAACATAAGCAACAATTCCACACATATATTACGATAGTTTTGTGAATGTAAGTTTTAATCTAATTCTAAATTTATTATCTGATTTGAAATTAGTAAGAATTAATCGATCACTTTTTGCAGCAGAAGAAAGCGAAATATGGAATCCATTGTTCGGATAACTACGCTTAATCACACTTTGCATATGTTGTGTAATGTTGAAAGTATAATGCGTATAATTTACGCCACTTTCTGTTTGAGTTACATCTGTTGCCAATCCGTTGTTATCGAGTGCGCTGAAACTTTCATCAGCACCGGATGCATTGATTTTAGATACATAAATGAAAGAAGGTACAGGATAAGCAGTATCTAACCCATTGATGTCATTCCATTTGGTAACAATTAATTCTGCTTTATTGATAGCAATATCAGTAGGTAAATTTAATAGAGTAGGGAAGGTTACTTTTACTTTTGTTCCTGCACCGGATTGGATATAGAGTAAAGAGTCTGACACTAAAGTAGAGGCCAACGCTTGTTGAATGATACCCGAATAGATATGATCGAAGTGGTTCACACGCGCTGAACTTGAACTGATGTTTAAGTTGAATTGCAACGAGTCGGTGGTATTGTTGTGATAGTAAATGGCAATTTTTGAATCGCTCAAACTAACATTCGAAACTCCATTGCCTAAAGCACCTTGCGCACTCACGTAAATCCCTTTAATGAGATTCAAGAAGTTAGTGTTGTTTGAAAGGGTAGCAGAATCCATATTTAAAACTCTTTGACCGAAGGAGTTGTTAAGTTTTATTCGCATTTGCGGTGACTCAGTACCACTAATGGTTTTCACGCTATCGGTATAGTTCGGTACAAAGTTATAGGCTACACCAATAGGTGTTCCATTTACACTAAAGGTTGAATTCGTTAAATAGCCGGTATTTAAAGGATCCATGGTTTCTGTAACTTCATACACAGCAATGGTAATAGGTTTAGTGTTTTTGCCATATGAATCGTAATAGTTCAACGAGAGTACACAAGAGTCAACCACCGGATTATCAGAAAAAACAGAACCATCTTTCGATAAGCGACACTGCGTATAAAAGCCACACACTACTTTTCCAAAAATAGGATCATCCATACTTCCTATAATGCCATTGTTAACCCCTGCAGATGAATAAGCGGGATCTGCAATAGTTTTGCTGTCTACTGTGAATGTATCGGTAGTACTCAAATTCAATAAATCGTTCGGACCGTTGACCAACGAAGAATCTTTTACGATTGGATCTTTGCAGCCGTTCAAGACAAAGGCAAATAAAAATACCGCGCTTATTGCAAACACGGTATTTATTCTGAAATTAATTCTCATCTAAGGATATTTTATCGGTCGAGTGCGTAGATACTAAAATCACGCCAAAACCTTTCACTTTTTTTAGTTAGCCATAATGTTTTGGTAGAACGTATTCACAAGCGGTAAAGCTTCGTCTTCTACTGTGGTGAGATTGAATACCGGCTTACCTTTCGCTTTTTTCACGAAGCTAGATACCTTTTCGTCCAATTTTTCTTCCAAAATCAAGGCATCCGCAAATTCAGAACCACCGATATTTAAGCTGGTGTTATCGCCATCTTTAAAGAAATCGATATGTTTTTGCGTGATGTTTTCGCTGATTTGGATTTGATCGGCAAAGTTTTTATTCAATTTGTTACTGAACGAATTCTGAGTTACTGTGTAAACCACTTTACTTTTCGCGAATAAAGGATCGTCTTTGTACGTTGTTTTCAAGTACAATGGAATTAAGCTGGTCATCCAACCAATGCAGTGAATGATATCCGGAGCCCAACCAAATTTCTTAACGGTTTCAATGGTTCCTTTGCAGAAGAAAATCATACGGTCTGAATTATCTTCGTAGAAGTTATTGTTTTCGTCTTCGAATACCGATTTACGTTTGAAGAAATCTTCGTTATCCAAAAAGTACACTTGTAATCTTGCTCCAGGTAAAGAAGCTACTTTAATTACCAATGGATAATCTTCGTCATTGATAATTACATTGATTCCGGAAAGGCGAACTACTTCGTGCAAACGGTGTCTTCTCTCATTGATGTTTCCGAACTTCGGCATCAGTACTCTTATTTCCATTCCGTTTTCCTGCATGTACTTCGGCAAAGAGTTCGCTATTTTAGAGGCTTCAGTTAAATTGATATAAGGATCCATCTCTTGTGTCACAATCAAAATTCGCTTTTTTTCCATCTTGCTTTTATTTTGTTGAATAAATGATATTTTGGCTCTGCGATAAAACCGATAGGGATATTGGTTTTTTAAGCAGGGGACAAAGATAATAATAAAAATTTTAAAGTTCACAAATCCAATTCGCCCAATTCTTTTTAAACCTACGGAAATGCTCATTCTAAAAACCCAAAAAGATGTTGATAATCAAGTTGATATACTTAAAGGGAAGGGTAAATCCATTGGCTTTGTTCCCACCATGGGGGCACTTCACGAGGGGCATTTATCATTAATTAAGAAATCGAACCGCGCAAACGACATTACCGTGTGTAGTATTTTCGTGAATCCGACTCAGTTTAACGACAAATCGGACTTCGAAAAGTACCCTGCTACTATAGAAAAGGATATTGAAATGCTGGTTTCAGTGAAATGCGATATCCTTTTTCTGCCTTCGGTGAACGAAATGTACCCGAAAGGTTTCGGCAATACCGATAAAGCCGATTTTGGCTATTTAGCCACTACGTTGGAAGGTGAATTTCGTCCCGGTCATTTCGATGGCATGGCGCAAATTGTAGAAAAGCTGTTGCGAACGGTGTGCCCCGATCGATTGTATATGGGGCAAAAAGATTTTCAGCAGGCTATGATTGTTCGGCAACTCATCAAAATTCGAAAGTTAAAAACGGAATTGGTAGTTTGCCCCATTGTCCGTGAAAAAGATGGCTTGGCGATGAGTTCCAGAAATGTTCGACTCGATAAGGCTTCAAGAACCTTAGCGTTAGAATTGTCGAAGACCTTGAATTATTTGAAACGCATCATTCGTCAGGATACAAGAGAGGATGCCAAAACGATATTGAAAAAGGCGGAGGTGCGTATCTCGAAATTCCCCGATGTTAAACTGGAGTATATTGCTTGGCGAAATGCTTCAACGTTAAAACCTGTGACCAAATACAATCCGGAAGCAGAGCAAGTGTTGCTGATTGCTGCTTTTGTAGGCGGTGTGCGCTTAATCGACAATATGCTCGTGAATCCCAAATCATAAATCATAAAATCTTAAATGCAATGAATATTCTTTTGTTAGGTAGCGGTGGACGAGAAAATGCTTTTGCATGGAAATTGAAACAAAGTCCGCTTTGCGAAAAACTCTTTATTGCGCCCGGGAATCCCGGTACGACTGCATTTGGAGAGAATGTGAATATCAGCGCCATCGATTTTGATGCATTAAAAGCATTTGTGTTAACCAATCAAGTAAGCATGGTGGTGGTTGGGCCGGAGGATCCATTGGTGAAAGGCATCTACGATTTTTTTGCGAATGATGAACAATTGCAAACGATTCCGGTGATTGGTCCTTCGAAAATAGCTGCACAATTGGAAGGGAGTAAGGCTTTTGCTAAACGCTTTATGGAGCGACATCAAATTCCTACAGCAGGATATCGTGAGTTTAATTTAGAGAATTTGGAAGAAGGCCAGCGCTATATTGATCAGAATAGCGGACCGTATGTTTTGAAAGCCGATGGATTAGCAGCCGGTAAAGGCGTTTTGATTATTGAAGATCAGCAAGAGGCTAAGGATGCATTGCGCGAAATGATTGCGGAGAGTAAATTCGGTAAAGCCAGTGATACGGTAGTGATTGAGCAGTTTTTGAAAGGGATTGAATTTTCGGTGTTTGTGATGACCGATGGCACTAATTATAAACTGTTGCCGAATGCAAAAGACTACAAACGTGTAGGCGAAGGGGACAAAGGTTTGAATACAGGCGGCATGGGCGCTGTTTCTCCGGTGCCGTTTGTTACCGATGAATTAATGGAACGTGTGGAGCGAACAATTATTCAACCCACGGTGAATGGATTAGCAGCAGAAAAAATAATCTACAAAGGCTTTATTTATGTGGGTTTGATTTTGGCAGAAAACGATCCGTATGTGATTGAATACAACTGCAGAATGGGCGACCCGGAAACAGAAGTGGTGATGCCAAGATTGACATCGGATTTGGTGGAGTTGTGCGTAGCTATCGGTAACGGAACATTGAATACTAAAGAAGTGGAAATCGATAGCCGGGCTGCAACAACCGTTATTCTTGCTTCAGGTGGCTATCCTGAAGAATTTGAAAAAGGGAAAACGATTTCGGGATTAGCTGAAGCTGCTGCTATGCAAGATGTGCTTGTATTTCATGCCGGCACTAGACGCGAAGGCGATAACATTGTAACCAGTGGTGGGCGAGTATTGGCGATTACCGCTTACGGTGCAAATGGGAAAGAGGCGGTAACAACTTCCTTAAAAGCTTGCGCGAAAATTCAGTTTGAGAAAAAGTACAATAGAGGAGATATTGGATTTGAATTTTACTGAACTTGAATGATACCCCCGTCAGGGTTTAGATCCCTGATGGGGATATGAAAGAAAATAAAACAATTTTTAAGTATTAGAAAAGCTTTATGAAATGCGAACATCATATTCAATAATCGTCACCTTTATTTTTTCTATTCTATTTCATTTCAGTGTTTTTTCTCAAAGCACAACAAAAAATAGTGAAGGAAAGTATGAATACTATGGAGAGATAGACTTTGGAAATAATGTAATAGGTAAAGTGTTTTCTGATCAATCAAAGCAAGTTTTTGTTGAGAAGTATGATTCTAGCCATAACTTAATTTCAAAACATACACTCGATGTAAAACTTGACTATGGAGATAAGATTTTAAATTCGATTCAAAACGGCAAAGTAATTCTTCTTTTTATAAAAGACGATAGGCACTATTCTGCAGTGCCACAAAATGGACACGTTGCATATGCAGTTGTAGACAATATTTTAGTCTCAATTGACAAAGATTGCAATGTAATGGCAAGACTAACTGATGCGCAAACCAGTAAGTTAACGAGTGGTACTATATATCCGGTTTATAATGGATCTGGTTTTTGTGTATTTAGATATGATGGGATAGTAAAATTTAATAACTCTTTTGTAGTTGATACTGTAATGTGGTTTGATCCAGCAGACAAGTCGTATTATCCTGTTGGTAATGGATGTATTTTTCATGATAAGATGTTAACTTATATGGTTTTTGCAGGTCGTAGAGGGTTATATTCATTACACAGCAATAAAATCATTACCCTTAATCTAAATACGTTTCAATTTGAAAATTCCATCTTAACGAAGAGTTATGTCTATCATGAAATCTCAAGTTTCTTCATTGAGCAGGGATTTGTTTACCTCTTTTTCGTTGAATATGAAGGCATTGGCAGTTGGAAAAACTACCATATGAAAAGCTTGAATCTCTATAAGCTAGATAAGAATGGTAAGTTGATTAAAGAATCTCATGAGCCTGCAACTCCTGAATTCGAAAAAATGTTTTTTGAGAATAAGAAAATAACTGGATATTATAAGGATATCAGTATTTACGATGATAACGTTGTAATAAGTGGCGAAACACCTCGAAAAGTCAACAAAAGGTTCATCATTAAACTTTCTACCGACTTGAAACTGATTTCTGCTTATAGTTTTGATAAATAACAGCTTTAATTCAGTTTGAAAACCAATACAACTGGAGCGATATTGGTATGAGTTTCATTGAGGTGAATTTTAAAACCCCGTCAGGGTTCTAAACCCTGATGGGGTTTTGAGAGAATTAATTCTACCCCAGATACGGCCTCAACGCTCTATTCCTCGAACTCGATCGCAATTTGATAATCGCTTTGTCTTTGATCTGACGAATTCTTTCTCGAGTGATACCCAATGTGTCGCCAATATCTTCCAGTGTCATTGCATTTTCAACACCGATACCGAAGAATAATTTAATTACATCGCGTTCTCGTTCAGTAAGCGTAGAGAGCGTTCTGTTGGTTTCTTGTTGCAACGATTCGCGGTAATCAACACCTTCATCAGCCAATTCTGCGTTCGGATTATCCAATACATCAATCAACGAATTGCTTTCCCCTTCTTGGAAAGGGGCATCCATGGATACATGTCGGCCGGCCAAATCAAGCGCAGCCAAAACCTCATCGATACTCAGTCCTAAATATATGGAAACTTCTTCCGGTGTAGCTTCGCGTTGATATTTTTGCTCTAGTTCTGAAAACGTTTTATTGATTTTCGATACCAATCCCACTTTATTCAACGGTAAGCGTACAATACGAGAGTGTTCCGCCAATGCTTGAATAATCGACTGACGAATCCACCACACCGCATAAGAGATAAACTTGAAGCCTCGCGTTTCATCGAATTTCTGAGCTGCTTTAACCAAGCCCAAATTACCTTCGTTAATTAAATCGTTCAATGAGAGTGCAGAGTTTTGATATTGCTTCGCAACTGACACCACAAACCGGAGGTTGGCGCGCGTTAGTTTATCCAATGCGCGTTGATCGCCCTCCCGGATTCTGCGGGCCAATTGTACCTCCTCTTCAGCGGTAATCAATTCTTCTTTACCTATTTCAAGCAAATATTTTTCTATCGACTGACTTTCTCGGTTCGTGATTGATTTGGATATCTTCAGCTGTCTCATAGTTTCACAAATACATTAGTTAACAAACGGGATGGCAGAGAAAAACGTGCAATTCTTTTGCCAACTTGATTATTAGAACGCTTTGCGCACCAAAAAGTTGCTTCGTGATTGTCACGAAAATGTCAAAAAATAGTTAAAGGGCTGTATTTGCAACTATTCTGCGCCTTGTTCCAAAGCTCCTTTTGCGATGAGATATTGACCGGAGATGTATAATACCATAATCCAAAATCCGGATAAGAAAAGGTTGCCATCAAACAGAAATTTATTTAAAGCGATAATGGAATCGGAAAACATGAACAGTAAGGCGCCTGCAAAAGCCAACGCAAAACTCTTTTCATTTACTCTGCCATATCTATTCACTGCAAAAACCACCATGGTGGCAATAGCTAATGAATAAACAGCAACTGGGCCTTTCATCTCGCCAGGCACATTCCCGAAGAACGAATACAAAAGTAGAATGAAATAGGCAAGTAACGGCACCAATACCCAGAATTTTTTCGGCAATAATGCCTCATTGTTTTTAAAGTTAACATTGGCAAAACACACAGCATATAAAATGTGTGCCACTAAAAAACTGCCTAGTCCCAACAAGAAGAAAATTTCTTGATTAAACGGAATCATCAAGAACACATCGCCTAACCATGAGAAGAAAAAGGCAATCAAGAATTTTTTGTGAAAAGAACTTATTGGTTTACTGATGTTACTGTAATAAAAAAGCATCAAAACAGGCATCAACAAAGGTTTTGAAATAAATTTCAATAGTTGATTACCGGTAACTTCCGATGCGATTTCCAATAATGCTACGATTAAGTAAGCAATAGCTAAATTCATACTATGTTGGTTTTGATATTAAGTAGTTTCCAAAATACAATAATTAAACTTACATATCAAAAATGGTTTTTTTATCATTGAAGAGGAAATGAATACAACAGACTCCATCAATTTTTTAAGTAAAACTTCGGTTCGCAAAGTCGCGAATGCTGGGTTGATTTTGTCGTCTTATTATTTGTCGAAGCTGCTGAAAAAGCCTATTCAATGGGGTTTGCCCATTACTATTTCTATTGAGCCCACTACACAATGTAATTTGGAATGCCCAGAATGCCCAAGTGGTGTGAAGTTTTTTACTCGTCCTACAGGTTACATTGGACTAGATTTATTTCGACAATTGCTCGATCAAACGCATTCGCATTTGCAGTACATGTATTTTTATTTTCAAGGTGAACCGTATTTGCATCCGCAATTTTTTGAATTGGTGAATGCTGCTGCACAGCGCAATATTTATACCGTCACGTCAACTAATGCGCATTTTTTAGGTAAGCGGAAGGCAGAAGAAACGGTTAAAAGTGGTTTAGACAGAATCATCATTTCGATCGATGGAACAACACAAGAAACATATTCCAAATATCGTATTGGCGGGAGTTTGGACAAGGTGTTGGAAGGGACGAAAAATTTAGTGGAAGCAAAAAAAGCACTGCAATCGAAAACGCCACACATCGTTTTTCAATTTATTGTGATGCGCCACAACGAGCATCAAATGGAAGAGGCAAAGCAATTGGCAAAAAGTATTGGTGTTGATGAATTGAAATTCAAAACAGTACAGGTGTACGACTTTGAACACAATGCCGATTTAGTACCACTGAACGAAGCTTTTTCGCGTTATGAAATGAACAGTGCAAATCCTTCCATCAAAAACAAATTATTGAATCATTGCTGGAAATTGTGGCATTCGTGTGTGATGACTTGGGATGGAAAAATTGTGCCTTGCTGTTTTGATAAAGATGCATCTCATCAATTAGGCGATATTAATAAAAAACACTTTTCTGCTATTTGGCAAGGTGAAGCCTATCGTAATTTTCGGGCGAAAATAATTCGTTCTCGTTCTTCCATTGATATTTGTACCAACTGTTCCGAAGGCACCACCGTTTGGGTAGAGTAGCACATATTGAAATGCAAAATCAAAAAAACACTTCATAGCACTATTGAATAATTTTTATTTTTGCATATTCGCCCCTTAGTTCAATGGATAGAATAGAAGTTTCCTAAACTTTTGATGCAGGTTCGATTCCTGCAGAGGCGACATAACGGCTCCGTAGTTTAACGGATCAGAATACTAGATTTCGGCTCTAGTGATGGGGGTTCGATTCCCTCCGGGGCTACAAAAAAAGGGAGTATTAATACTCCCTTTTTTCATTTATCTAACATAAGTATTATCGCTCTACAATCAATTTTTGCTTAACACTTCCTATGTTTGTTTGAATACTGATTTCATACACTGCAGCAGCAAGTGAAGCTGTTCGAATGATCAATCTATGGTTGTTGTATTCAGTTTCAACGTTTACTATTCGTCCAATTACATCAGTCAATTGGAATTGCTCCACTTGAATATTATCAGGCAGTTCAATATATACTATTTCATTTGCAGGATTTGGGTAAACATACAAATGAATATTTTGAATAGCCAAAATCGATGTTGACGATTCAATGGTAACACTGCTTTGCGATTCACAACCGTTGGCATCTTTAACGGTAAGTGTATATGTGCCCGGTGCTAAACCTGTTACAGCAGCTGTTTGCGCTCCGTTGCTCCAAGCATAGCTGTAGCCTGGGGTTCCACCTGAAGTTGACACAGATGCTGTGCCGTTATTTTGTCCGCCAGATGAATTTGTTTTCGATACTGTCAACACAATAGCACTATTCTCAGTAATGATAACAGAATCGGTTTTCACACAGCCATTCGCATCAATTACTGTTAATGTATATTTACCTGCAGCGAGGTTTGATGTTGTATTTGTTTTATCACCATTCGACCAAGTGTAAGCATAACTTGGTGTTCCTCCTGTAGCAGAAATAGTAGCGCTAGCACTGTTGCCATTCGCGCATAACACATTAGAGCTTTGTATAGCGGTGCTGATGGCAGTAGGTGAAGTTATGGTAAAGCTATCTGTTTTCTGACAAGCACTTCCATCCGTTATAGTCACAACATACTTGCCTGCACTTAAATTGGATAGTGATGCAGTAGTGTTGCCATTATTCCATGTATATTGATAATTCCCTGATCCTCCATTCGCAGTAATCGCAATAGCTCCATCATTTCCACTATAACATTTTACGTTTGATGTGTTTGAACTTGATGTTAGCGTATTGTTTGTGCCAACCGTTATTGTAGCAGAAGTGGTACAGTTATTGGCATCTTTCACTGTTACTGAATAGCTTCCAGCAATGAGGTTGGAAGCTATTGCACTTGTTTGTCCGTTGTTCCAAACATAACTATATGTTGGCGTACCGCCTGAAGTTGTAGCCGTAGCGTTTCCATTATTAGCAGCACAATTAGCGTTGATTGCATTTGTAGTTGCAGAAAGAGATGTAGGCTGAGTAATAACAATCGTGTCGGTTTTAGCACATCCACTTCCATCGGTAGTCGTTAAGAAATAAGTGCCCGCAGTTACATTTGCAATAGAATTGTTTGTTCCACCATTACTCCAAACATAGCTGTAGCTTGGCGTTCCACCGCTTACACTTACCGATGCGCTACCCGAATTATCGCCAAAGCATTTATTGTTTACGGTAAATTTCGAAACAGCAAAAAGAGCCGAGCCATTAACAGTGGTGCTGTTTGCTGCAGTACAATTTTTTGAATCGGTTATGGTAACCGTATATGTACCTGCCGAAAGATTAGTAATGGTATTTGTTGTTTGCCCATTGTTCCATAAATAGCTATATCCAGCTGTTCCTCCAGATGCTGTAACCGTTACAATTCCGTTGGCTACTCCGCAACCTGCATTGGTTGTATTAAAGCTGCCGGTGATTTGTGTAGGTTGTGAAACGGTGAACGCTTTTGTTGCTGTGCATCCTTTCGAATCAGTAACTGTAACCGTATAACTGCCGCTGCTTAAATTCGAAACAGAAGTTCCTGTTGCACCGCCTGTCCAAGCATATGTGTAGCCTGCTGTTCCTCCACTTCCTGTCACTGATGCAGCGCCATTCGTACCACCAAAGCAACTCACCGCTGTTGGGGTAACGGAAGCCGAAGGAAGCGATGTTGGTTGCGATACAGAAAACGCTTTTGTTGCTGTGCATCCTTTTGAATCAGTAACGGTAACCGTATAACTGCCGCTGCTTAAATTCGAAACAGAAGTTCCTGTTGCACCGC
>ENA-UOYA01001199-UOYA01001199.1-activated-sludge-metagenome-genome-assembly--contig:-NODE-1199-length-28933-cov-65.642046_pt1 | contig 28933 bp, 21 predicted proteins | sample MGYA00238163_ERZ764804 | MGnify/ENA primary metagenome ERZ764804 (study PRJEB28919, sample SAMN05720223) | activated sludge metagenome | isolation source: Anaerobic digester | place: Hong Kong... | reverse complement strand
ATATATTTTAAAAGTCTATCTTTAAATCATCAATGGAATCAATGTAATCTTGAAGAAAAATTGAAACATTTTTCATACAAGATAATTTAAATGGAGACTCAAGATTGCCTTCTTTTAATATTTCTAAAAATGATTTACTACCACCTATTTTGCAAATATTTAAATAGTCTTTCCAACAAGATTTTTTATCTCTTTCCATTTTAATCCAGAATTGAATTGCACAAATTTGAGCTAAAGTATAATCTATATAATAAAAAGGTACTTCAAAGATATGTGTTTGTCTGTACCATGAGATCCCCTTTTCCAGATCTGGATTTTCTGAATAATCTGTGTGAGGATTATATTTTTTAATTATTTCAATCCATTTTTTGTTTCTTTCAAGAGAAGGACAACCAGGATTTTCATAGACAAAATGTTGAAATTCATCCACTGATACCCCATAAGGTATACTATTGATAGCTGAAGAAATGTGCTGGTAAAAATATTTTTCTTTTTTATCACCAAAAAATAGTTTTATCCATGGATAGGTAAAAAATTGCATACTCATAGAATAAATTTCAGCTGCTTCATATGTTGGGAAATAGTATTCTGGAAAAAAATGATCTTGACAGTTGAATACTTGAAATGCATGCCCTGCTTCATGAGTTAAGACACCGACATCTCCGATAGTTCCATTGAAATTCGCGAAAATAAAAGGGCTGCGATAATCTGAAATAAACGTGCAGTAGCCTATTGGAGCTTTCCCTGCTCTGCTTTCAACATCTAAAAGATCGTTGCAAAGCATATATCTGTAAAAATCAGAAGTTTCAGCGGATAATTCATCATACATTTTTTTAGCTTTTTCAAGAAGATCTTTTGAACTACCTTCAGGAATTGGATTCCCAGATTTATAAAATATAGGTTCATCGTAATAATTTAGCTTTTCCAATCCGAGCCTTTTCTTTTGTTTTTCATATATTTTTTGTGAGAGTGGAACAATATATTTTTTTACTTCGTCTCTATATATTCGAACATCGTCAGAATTATAGTCTGTTCTGTTAAGTCGAAAGTAAGCAAGTTCTATAAAGTTATTAAATCCTAGTTTTTTAGCAATACTGGTTCTTGTTTTAACAAGTTTGTCATAAATAGAAGAAAACTGATCTGAATGCTTTTCAAAAAAATCCCAATATGCTTTATTTGATGACTTTCTTATGCTTCGATCTTGAGAATAAAAATAATAAACCATTTGGGATAAGGTATTTTCTTTTTTATCAAAAGGTATTTTAGCCTGAGATAAGATTTTTCTATATTCTGAAGTAAGTTTATTTTCAAGTTTTAGCTCATCCAGAACTTCTGAAGAAGTAGTTTTAATTCTGGCATTTGCAATATTAAATATCTGATTTCCATATTTTTTTTGTAATTGAGGTTTAAATTTAGTTTGTAATAAAGCTTTATAAAATTCGCCAATCATATTTTCATATATTGGATTAATTTCATCAAAATAATTTTGTTGTTGCTCAAAATATTTATCAAAAGTATTTTTTGTATAACGAACAAAAGCTATGTTAGACATAGTTTCGAAATGTTTTCTTAACTCATTTATTTTACTTAAAACCTGATCCTGTTCCTCAAAACTTGATGAATTTTTAAAATTTTGGATTAGATTCTTAAGTTTATCTGATAAAACCGACATATCTGGTTGGTTATAGATAAATTCGTCAAATTTCATACTTTTTCCTTCAAATAAATTAGATAGATAAGATTCCTTTTTCCCTTGCAAATTTTGAATATTCCATATACACTGTTAATCCTTATGAGTATGATTCTTAAATACTTCTCAAGATTTATCATAGATTTCTCTAATTTATTACAATGAAATCTTCTTTTTAATAAAATCAATTTTCTATTTTTTGATTTCTCGTTATCAATTTTAAATCTCTATACAGGATTTATATACTGTTTTAATATTTCCGGATTTTTTATTCTGGACTGTTGTATCTTTATTTATCTTCCGGATAAGATAGATATAGAATATTATTGTTAATAAAAAATTCAATTTTGCTTATTTTTCTCAAATCTTTAAAATTTTTTAGGGAATCGAATGTGGCTTTTGCCATAAGATTTTGTGTTGTTTTATCATAATTCATAAATAAAAGACTTGAATTCATTGATAAAACAATCTTAAATGTATTATTATCGATATAGACATTATCAACTTCCATCAGTTGAAATATATCCTTCTTAAAATTTTTAACATTTATGGGTCCGTCAAAATAAAAACGGGTAATCTGTAAAAGATTCATATTTTTAGGTATTATCTGTTTTTCAGATTTAATCTTCATTTCTGGTGTCAAATAGTAAAGTGTTGTCTTGTGTGTAGAAATACCTGTATAAACAAAATATATGAAAAATATGATTAGAATTGAAAGAAAAAGTATCAGGATAGACTTATTATATTTTTTGAAATTTGTATCTTTTTTAGTTTCATGTTTCATGCTTTTTGAGAAAATGGGAAAATCAAACTTCCTGATTTTTGAAGAGAACATTGAATTTGATTTTTTTTTTGAAGCAAAAATTTTTGAATTATTGAATCTTTTTAAATCCTTCACTTATCGTATACTCCTTAATAAATTGCTCAATACCTGAACTTACGGAAATAGCAAAACTATCAATAAACTTATCTGACTGCATTGCATTTAAGTCATTCTGGTTTGTTATATAACCCATCTCAATAAGCACAGAAGGCATCTCTGTGTATGCAAGAACATAAAATGGTGCACCTCTAACAAATGAGATAGGTATCTCTTTTATATTTGATTTAAAAGCAGAAAATAAAAAAGATGCAAGTTTTTGAGACTCAAAAATGAGCTGTTCATTTAACAGTCTATTTATTATAGTTCCTAAAAAAGTATCTCCAACTTCTTTATTTTCATATTTTACAAGGTCTTTTATCTTTTCATCAACAACATCATAATCTAGATAATAAATTTCAAGTCCACTTTTTTTTGAAGAATATGGATTTGCGTTTGAGTGAAGAGAAACGAAGATTCCATTCTGTGATTCTGTTATATATTTATTTGCAAATTTTACTCTATCTTCAAGTGATATGTTTGAGTCATTTTCACGTGTCATGTAAATATTAAGATAGGGAAATTTACCTTGAAGGATCTTTTTAAGTTTCAATGCAACTTTAAGATTTATATCCTTCTCGTATACTTTTCCTTTAATGGCGCCAGGATCAGTTCCTCCATGCCCTGCATCTATGATAATAAACGAAATGACCTTAAAATCAACTATTTTTGCCTCTGCAAATGAATAAAATGTATTTAGATCTTTTTGTACCTGATTTTCTTTTGTATTCTGGTTTGAGCTATTGCTTTTATCTACTTTAGCGCTATCATCATTAGTGCTATTCTCATTATCCTGCGTATTCTGTTCATTTTCTTTGTCTATACCATCTTTTGCATTATTTTTATCTATTTTGGTTTCATCTTTTATTGACTGAATCGCCTTTTGACTCACTAAACTTAAATAATCTTGAAACCAGCTATCATAAACCGAATTATTCTCCACTGGAACAAAAAACTTCTTATATAGCTTAAACACAAGTTCATCAGGTAAGACAAATTGATTATCGATTATTAAAATTTCAGAAGTCAACGATACTATTGTGTATTTATAAACACAAATGCCAGATGAATCCACAACCAACCTATCGTTGTTTACAAGATTTATAAAGATATACTGGTCTAAAATAGGATCATATTTGATATCTATTTTAAAGTCATCGAACAAAATTTTCTGGTTGAAGCATTCAAAATCTTTAGCTATGATAGTTTGTGAAAAAGATGACAAAAAAATAAATAGAAGAGAGATAAATAAGAGAAATAATAAAATAAAAATTAAAAAAAGTTCAAGTAAAAGTTTAAAAGAGCTTTTATCTTTTATACATATATATCTCACAGATATCTCCAGAGGTGTGTTTTTTACAAAATTGTCTGTAGTTATTTTCATTCAAAAGATTAAGCTTATATAAAAGTTTTATAGTACTGTTTGAACCTTCAATAAATCTATCAAGATGTATCGAAGGGATATCAAACTTTATAAAACCAAAACCAGCTTTTTCCAAAAATTTTCGCAGACTAAATGGATTAAAGTCAAAATAATGATCCAGAGGTCTTGAATTTATATAGTTTTTTCTATTCTTTTTCAGACGAAACATAGGTCCATTTGTTGAAGGAAAGCTTATGGCAAGGATTCCTCCGGTGTTTAAAAGACTTTTTGTCTTCTGGATAATCTTTGGAAGATTTTCTATGTGCTCCAGACAAAACCAGAAAGAGATCAAATCAAAACTCTGTTCTAGTTCTGTTCTTTCAAGCAAATCATCAATACTGCAAAATCCCATATAACCTTTTTTCTCACAGTATTCAAGTGCATACCTGTTTATTTCAATGATGAAACCATTTACTTTTTTACCATAGATACCTGCATAATCTTTCAAATCATCTAAGAAAAATCCCAATGCTCCTCCAAAATCGAGAGCATTTATTGTGGTTTTGTTAATCTTCTGAAGATTATGCGATATATTTGAAAGTCTTCTTTCGTTTAGTTTTCTTATGTTTTGCCTATCTTCTATGTATGTTTTCCCATAGAATGATCTGTATTGATCATAGTAGTAAGATTCATCGATATTAGTATTTGATTTGCCAGGCAAAAGGTCTACCTTTCTAACTGTTCTACACTTTTTGCAGTATACGAGATCAAAATTGTCATTAAATGAAATGATTTTACTCTTTTCCTTCTCGCAGATTGGACAGGTTGCTATGTTCTGGATTTTGAGCTTGTTATCCTCTATGTATGAGATTATATTTAAAAGCAGGCTGGTTGCTTGCCAGTTATCTGGTTTGGGCAGGTTTCTGATTGATTCCATCTTGCTTTTATTGAAAAATTCAATTTTTTTATAGATATCTGTGGGTTTTATTGAATCTATTGAACCTATATGAATTTCTTTGAAAAACTTTTCTGAAAGCTTATAATGATACGGTGTCGGTGAAATTAAGATAATATTCTTTTCCTGTGTAAGAGTTTCAAAAAAGAATAGTCCAAAGTGTGTTATAATAATTGAAGCAGATCTTACGAAATCAAAAAAATCGCTGGTCCCTGCTTTATAAACCTTGAAATTTTCATAATTTATATATATCGATCTTTTTCTTTTTACATCATCTCTATATTGTCTCACCTTCTCATACTTGCCTTCAGGTAAAAAGAAAACTATCTCATAATTCATAATTTCATTAAAATTTGTATCCCTATTTTCAACAAGATCCGATAAAAGTTTTGCAGTTTTATCTGATAGGTTATATGGATCAAGAAGTCCAAAGGAAACAAGAATAATCTTTTTTGCGTTTCCATTTTTATAATTATCTTCGATTTTTTCTTTATTTGCTATAATTGTCGCAGGCTGTCGGGTATTTTCATCAATATCGGTGAATGCTTGCTGGTTTGGAAGAAAAAGGTACTCAAATTTTATACAATTTCCAATTTTTATCAATGAAGGTATAGCATTAAGTATAAAACGATACCCCAAAAACAGGGGATATTTATAGAGATCATCAAATGCAATAACAGGTTTATTACCAAAATAACCATCTTCTTTAAAGGATGAATTTCGAGTATCTTTTATGATGATATCATAATTTTTAAGATCTATTCGAAGTATCTCTTTATTCGTAGATATTGTTATAACTTTTGCATCGTGACCTTTTTCTATTAGAATTCTTTCAAGCATTTTTTGACGCTTGAAATGCCCTGATCCAAAATGTTTTCCTATGCCTGCTATCTGAAGAATTTTCATACTTATTTATCGGTAAAATTGCCTGGGTTTGAATTCAAACTATTCTTTATAATTCTTCTGTATAATATCTTGATTTATTCTAAAAATTGATTTATTTTTTTTGTATATCGTTAAAATATCGTCAAGGTCAATCTTCAAAACTGAATCATCTAAATTACCTTCGCAGCTATTATTATTTAAACTATTTTTATCTAGATTACGTTCAACATTTGTAAAGCCACTTTCATTACCAGATTTTTTTTTATACTCTTCAATAATCCCTAAAATGAGGCTATAGTCTTCAGTTGTATCGACGGTAAGTCGAACATCGCTTATCAACTCAAAGCCTGGAAACGGTACTTTTCCTATATTGAAAATATCTGGGTTCTCATAAATATATGGCGTCACATGCTCTCGATGATAGCTTTTATCCGATTTTTCAAATGCCTTCCAGAACGCATTATTTTTTATAAATTCTGTTTGTACTCCAATGGGCAGATTCTCTCTTGTTAGGTAATCATATAATTGTAATTTTGAAACTGATTGAAAGTTATTTTTAAGAAGATCTATATTATCGCTTATCACTTTTATTGAGACAAATGGATTATCAGCAGTAGCTCGTATCATGTAATCTGCCGGGAAAAGTTCAAATGCTCTTCCAAAGCGAGATAAGACATCTTCATGATCGCCAGTAACCAGTGAGAACCCTGGCTGAAGTAGATCTTTAAACACATCGTATTCATCCTCTGGAATAGCAAGTACAAGATTGTCTATTTTATCTTTCAAAAGGCTCAATCTTTTTTGAATAAAAACTATCATCGGGTAACCATCTATTTCCTTTAATGCCTTTGATGGTAAACGCGTGGACTTCAGTCTACACTGTAAAATAAGAGTAAAAGAGAGTATTTTATCGCAATTTTTTTCAAAATTGGTCAGAATTTCCCCTCCAAATAAAAAATTAATAAAAATTAAAATATTGATCAGAATAGATACGCCAATTATCCAGCTCTGGAATATTAAAAGGACAATAGATTCCAGTTAAAACATATTTTCCTGTTTTTTGTTTCTCAAATTTAACAAAGCAAGATCTGTTATCTGCAATATTAGATTCAGGCAGAAAATATGGATTTAACCACTAATCTTAAGAAATTTAAAAGAAATATGTATAGAATTCATTGCAATCTTTGCAGATTTCTGGATAATCTTCTTTCAACTGAGCAAGATACTGGTTTTTGTACGCTGTAAGTATCTTATCAAAATCATCTGAAATACAAAGATCAAGCATTTTTTTGTTATAATCACTGTAGCATAGAGACAATGAGCCATCTGAAAGGATAAAGATCTCACGTCTTACATGAAAACATGCAAACCTTCGTGGTGGAGTCAGGTCTGCAACCTCCATATTTTCAATGGATTTAGAGTAGCTATTGAATTTTCTGAATATAATATTTTTTTCATATTTCTTAAAATACTCATAAAAATCTTCAACTTCAAAATCATTAGCTGTCATCCTGACAAACGAGATATAGATATTTTCAGGGTATTTCTCAAGTAATTGTTTCACAGTTTGCAGAAGCAACTGAAACATCATTTTTTTACCAAGTGATCGATATCTCTCCTCGGTAATGGCATCGAGGCTTACAACAATGTTAATGTTTGAAGGAGAGATGAACTTATCCATAAAATCATTTGTTAAATATGAACCATTTGTTTCTATAATAACTCTATTGTTCCTGGATAGAAAATTTGTTATCTCAAAAAATTGTGGATGCGAGAAAGGTTCACCAAAACCACCCAATATAAAAATAGAATCTTTAAGATATGATTTATTTTTTTCTACAAAAGAGAATAAATTATCCTTATCGATAAATTTTGAAATTCTTTGCAAGCCATTTTTTCTAGCACAATGAATGCAGTTAAATGCACAATCACTGCTAAGTTCAATGATATATGTCCTGGGGAATGAGTAAAGTATTTGTGGATTTTTTAAAATATCTGCTTTTATCTTTTCCCAATCTGGTAAAACTTCTGTTTTCAGAATAAAAGATAGAGGATTATTGATATCAAAATCAGTTTTACATAAACTTGCTATTACTGGCAAATTTACTAACTCATTTATCGATAGAGAAGTTCGAAAAGGAAGATAATCACTAAATCCCTCAATAAGATCTATATCAAAATTTGTAATATTTCTCAGTATAATATCAAAAATGCAATTGTTAGAGTATTTATCACTATCCAGGGTTAGCTTTATTATTTCCTTAAAAATCCGATTTTTAACAACTTGCCCTACTACCCCCTCAGGAAAATGTTCAGCATAGTAATAGTCAACAAAGTTTTTTTGAGCATCATCAAGCATAAAAATATTTTCTTTGATTGAAAAAAGTGGATAAGAAGCTGAGAGTATGAGAGTATAAGATTCTGAAGAATTATCAATATTTTTCAGGTAGTTTTCAAATAGAGATATAAGGCTTTTATCGGATTTTAAAAGTTTAGAATTTTCGATTACAAAATTAGTTTTTATTTTATCTGACCAGTAGTTATCGCTATATGCAATTATTAGATTTAAATCGTTTTTTATGCAGAAATCTATAATCCTCTTTTTTATGAAAAGAAGATATTCATCAAGCTCTGCATTTGTATATTTTTTGATTATCTCATCTTCAAATAATAAAAGAAGATTGTTTTTCATTTTTTTACCTTACGACAAAAGATACTTCCTCTACATCATCTCCCCCAAAAGATAGAGTATCTCCTTTTTCGATAGGACCTACTCCCTCTGGTGTCCCTGTAAGTATTATATCTCCTACCTCTAAAGTAAAATGTTTTGAGATATAACTTATAAGGGTAGTGATAGGAAAGATCATCAATGAACCATCACCATTTTGAACTGTGTCATTGTTTTTTTTAAGATAGAAATGCATTTGATTTAACTTTGTAATATCATTTTTTACAAAACTGAATGGATATATAGGAGAAATAGGACTTGAACCATCGAAACCCTTGGATATTGCCCATGGACCTTGATTCTTCTTGGCTTCACTTTGTATATCTCTACATGTAAGATCTAAAGCTATGGCAAAACCACCTATATGTTCGGGAATATCAACAGGTTCAATGTTTTTTCCACCTTTACCTATGTAAATTGCTATTTCGACCTCATGATGAACCTGTGAAGAAAAAGAAGGGTATTGTATATCCTGACCAATTTCTATTATGGATGTAGGTGGTTTAATAAAAATCAAAGGTTTACCAACATTTATTGATTTTAATTCCTCAATATGCTTAACATAATTTTGCCCAACACAAAATACTGTGGAAACAGGCAGTAAACGTCCATCTATGGCTTTAATAGTTTTTCTAAGAAAATTTTCAGCCTTTAAAAAATCAAAACTTGAAGGATCTATTGAATATTTTTCCATAAATTTCTCCTATCGTGAATTTTTATATTTCATATCCTTTTATACAACTTTTGACATTAACAAAATTAAAAAAAAATGTAACTTAAACATCATTTTTAAGAGGTTATATCTATAATTTGTAATTTAAATGATCATGAAAATAAAAAAAGCGGAATGATTATATCTATCAGTCAATCATCTTCAAAAAAGCTCTTCTTCTTTTATGTTGTCTGGCATTAAAGTATTTCCAGTGACTTTGAACTTTTTCATTTACTTCAAGCTCAGGATTAGACTCTGCTGAAATGATCCCATCCTTTATACAGGTTCGAGTAAGCTCTGTCATTATAAGTGCATCTACCCCTTTGCCCTGATACTCCGGTAAAATTGCACCTAAAAGGAGATCTATGTATTTTGGTTTTTTTAATGCATATAGAAGATGAATAAAACCAAAAGGGAACAATTTGCCTTTTGCCTTTTGTAAAGCTCTATTTAAGGATGGCATCGCTATAACAAGTCCCACTATCTCCTCTTTTTCATTTGCAACTAATTTTAAAAAATCAAGATTTATAAAAGAAAAATATGCTTTAATATAGTAATCTACCTGTTTTGGTGTTAGTTCTGTAACTCCATAGAGATTTACATAAGCTTTTTCGATAACTTCAAATATCTGTTTTCCATAGCCTTTGTCGAGAATTTCTTTTACACTTTTTGCCTGAAAAAGGTGCAACTTGAATCTCTCTGCAACTATTCTTGAAAGTTTATCTGCTTTTTCAGGGATCTTTTCAGGAACTTTAATTTCAAACTCTACCCAATCTGCATCCTTTTTAAAACCAAGTTTTTCATAGTGTTCTATATAATATGGATAATTATAAATAGTTGCCATAGTATTGAGTTCCTCAAACCCTTCAATAAGCAGTCCTTCGTAATCAAGATCTGTAAAACCAAGTGGACCGTTTATGGCAATCATCCCTTTTTCTTTTGCCCATGATTCAACTTTATTTAATAATGTTTTTGAGACCTCAAAATCATCTATAAAGTCAAACCAATTTATCCTTGCATACTTATTTCCCCATTTTTTTATATAATTATGTTGAATTATTCCTGCTATTCGCCCAACCATCTTGCCGTTTTTCCAGGCAGTATAGTAGACTGCTTCACAGTGGTCAAAGGCTGGATTTTTATCTTTTCTTAATGTTTTAAACTCATCATCAAAAAGAGGTGGGACCCAGTATTTATTATTCTTATAGAGATTATATTCAAAATTAATAAACTGTTTTAACTCTTTTAAGGTCTTTACTTCTTTGATAATTATTTGAGAATTTTCCATTTTTATTCCTTTAATTTAATAGATAAAAAAATTTCATACTATTCATTTTTTTACTCTATATGATGTCACTATTTTCGTAATTTGAAGGTGGAAACTATATCGTTTTTCCAGAATCAAAGAATTATGCAAATTATTTTCGCAATTCAAATCCTTTTGATTCCATAAAAGTTGTAATCTGCTCCATAACACTATGCATATCATCTGAAGTTAAGGTTCGTTCTCTCGATAATAGGCTGATATTTATTGCAAGTGATTTTTTTCCATTGCCAAGATTTTCACCTTTATAAATATCAAAGATTTTGATAGTATGTATAAGTGGATTGATTTTTTTAATATTTTTTAAAATAGGATTTATGTATTCTCTTTCTGGAAGTACAAAGGCTAAATCAAAACTTACAATTGGAAATTTTGAAATTTTTTCAAATTTTTTCGTCTCACCCTTCTGTTTTAAAAGATTATCCAGGTAAGTCGTGAAAATTGAAACTCTCTTCTCAATTTCATATTTTTTTAAAACATCTGGATGCAATTGACCGAATATCCCAAGAATTTGATTGTTGTAAATTATCCTTCCACTTTTATATGGATGCAAATATGATGGTATTTCAACGGTAGATATTTCAAGTGATTCTATATCTATATTAAAAGAATTAATAAGGTGTAGTAAGGCATCTCTGGCTTCATATACGGCAAGATCGCTATCGTTTAAGGCTATAACTGCTGCAATCTCGATAGGTTCTTCAACAATACCTTCTTTTTCCTGCCAGAAAACATGTTCGCATTCAAATATTTTGAACTGCTCAAAGAATCGCAAGTTTGATTTTGTATTTAATAATAATCTAGGTAAAAGAGTCTTTGTGAGAATAGGAAAAGAGTTATCAAGAGGATTTTTAATGGTTACAAATGGTTCATCATAACCAAAAATTTGATTATCCTTTATTGTTGAAAATGGATAGTTTAAAACTTCCGTAAAATGTTCATTCTTAGCCAGGAAATCTTTGACGATTCGTTTGTATGTAGGAATATCAAATTGTTCAGCGATATTTAAAGTAACAGAAGGGGAATTTGGAATGATATTATCGTATCCATAAATTCTTCCAACCTCTTCAACAATATCTTCTTTAATCTTAATATCTTTGGTTGATCGAAAAGTTGGTACTGTAATATTAAGTATTCCTTTTTCACAAAAAACATCAAATTGCAGATGCTTCAAAATACTGACTATATCTTCATCTTTTATCTGCACCCCAAGACTTTTGTTTATAAAATCTGTTGATAATGAAATATGGTTTTTCTTTGGTGGATTTTTAAAACTAACCTTCTTCCCAACGATTTGTGCGTTCGGATCTAAAGATGTAAGGAGATAACAGAACTTTTGCATAGCAAGATCTATAAAAGCAGGATCTAATGATTTTTCATATCTATTTGATGCTTCTGTTCTGATACCAGCTGAAATAGCACTCTTTCGTATAGTTGCTGGATCGAAATTGGCAAGTTCAAGAAGGATAGCTTCTGTATCGTCATCGATTTCGCTATTTTGAAGTCCCATAACACCAGCTATACCAACGGGAGTATTCTTATAATCACATATTAAGAGATTCTCCTCACTGCATTCTCTTTTGATACCATCAAGAGTTACCACCTGCTCATTTTGATTTGCTCGTCTTACTTTAATCTCAAGTTTTTTCAGTTTATTTGCATCAAATGCATGTGAAGGTTCACCTATATCAAACATTATGTAATTTGTTAAATCAACCAGAAATGAAATAGGTCTTTGATTTACCTTGAAAAGTTTCTGCTTTAACCAGGTTGGGGATTCTTTCCTGGTTATGTTTTTAATATAAAGTAAACCATACATTGGAGTATCTTCGTAGCTTTCAATATCTACCTTTATTTGTTCTTCTTCAGGGATATTGAACTCTTTTATGATATAGGGTTTTAAAGGCTTTTTTAAAATTGCTGAGACTTCTCTAGCAATACCATAATGTCCCCATAGATCCGGTCTATGAGTTAATGATTTGTTATCTATCAAGAAAATAATATCATTTAGATTTAAAACTTCAGCTAAAGGTACCCCAACAGGAGTTGAAGGATCAAGTATCATAATACCTGTATGATCAGTTTCTAGTTTCAACTCATAAGGAGAACAAAGCATACCATGAGATACAACACCACGAAAATCGGTATCGGATATGACTTTATCATTAACAGGTATCTTTGCTCCACTTAAAGCCAGAGGAACTATGGCTCCTTCATATAAATTTGTGGCACCGGTAACTATAGTGTAATTTTTATCACTAGCTAAGCATTCAAGTACCAGGAGTTTATCTGCATTTGGGTGTTTAGTTATTTTAATGACTTTTGCTGTAATTATTTTATCGTATAGATCTTTTTCAAAGATTAATTCTTCAATTTCAGCAACTTTTCTTGTAAAAAGTTCAGCGAATTGAACTGGATTATCTATTTCAAAATCAACATATTCTTTTAACCAATTTAAGGAAATGTACATAAAAACCTCGTTTAAAATTGATTTGCAAATCTTAAATCACCAGATTCAAACCAGCGTATGTCATCTATAGCGAGTTTCATCATTGCCAGTCTATTTAAACCAAGTCCAAACGCAAACCCACTATAAACATCAGGGTTAACGCCACCCTCTTTTAGAACCTCGGGGTGAACCAGACCACAGGGAACGAGTTCAACCCATCCAACTTGTTTGCACACAGGGCAACCTTTGCCATGACATATCAAACACTGAATATCCAGTTCAAAACCAGGTTCTACAAATGGAAAATATCCAGGTCTCAGTCTTATAGTTACCTCTTTTTCAAAAATTTCGGATAATAATAACTTCATAAAATAGATAAGATTTGCAACAGATATGTTTTTATCAACCATGAATCCTTCTATTTGATAAAATGTATTTTCATGAGAAGCATCTGTTGCCTCATTTCTAAATACTCGTCCAGGAGCTATCAGTCTGAATGGTGGTTTAAGTTTTTGTATCATTCTTGCCTGAATACATGAAGTGTGAGTTCGAAGTAAAAGTCCATTTGTCATCCAGAATGTATCCTGCATATCTCTTGCAGGATGAGTTTCTGGAATGTTTAAGGCTGTAAAATTGAAATATTCATTTTCTACTTGAGGTCCATCTGCTATAGTGAAACCAAGAGATAAAAATATATCCTGTATTTTGTTATTAAATATTGAAATAGGAGAAAGATGACCGTCAAAGATTGGCCTTTTATTAAATAAATCGGATGGTAAGGTGACATCCATCCATTCATTTTTTAAAATCTCTTCTTTTTCAAGATTTTCAAGGTTATTTTCTTCTTTTTTTATAAATTCTTCTATGAAAGATTCCAGTTGCTGAATATTCTTGCCGGCATCTTTTTTTTCTTCACTTGAAAGATCCTTAAGCTGCTGATATAATCTGCCAACTTCTCCCTTCTTACTTAAAAAGGTAGATCTTAATTTTTGAAGTCCTTCTCTATTTTTTGCATCTTTTAACATGTTTTGGAATGAAGATTTGATTTGTACTATCTCGTTTTGTAGCTTATCTATAGGTTCCATGTTTAAAATACCTTGAAAAGTTTTGACTAAAATACATTTGAAAAAAAAAATTGCAATTATTATATAATATTTAATACTTAATCTTGTATTTTGATATTTTGTTCTTTTATCTAGTTTTTATTTAACTCTAATTTTTATTTAATATTTGATTAATCTATGTTTTTGCTAAATTGCATTTTATTTATAATATTAAAGACACTCCTAAAATAAAAAAACTATTAATAATATATTTTTATACGAAATTTAATAAAGACTCTTTGTAAAAAACTGAGAGTAAATTTTGATATACTAAAATTAAAATTATATTACTTATTTTACTGGAGTATGGAGCAAATTTTGTATTGCATAGATAAAATCCAGAGTTCATGGATTTTGGGCTCTTGACTTTCAACCGTTGTATTTTGACTTTCTACTGTTATAATCTCAAAAAATGTAGATTATGATATAGAATAAAAATTAGAAAAAATTGCGGAATTTAAATGAGAGTTAAAAAAAACATAAAGCTAAATAGTGTTATTTTATTTTCCTGTTATCTTTTTATCTTTCTTGTATTGTTGCTTTTATTTTTATTTCAACCTATTTGCGCACAGAATTTACCTTCTAAGTACTTTGAGATATGGAATAAGTATTCAATGCTGGATTTTTATAATGAGATAAATAAAGATTCTATTCAATCATACAATTATTTTTATATAGTCTATTATGATTCGAAAAACCGAATCTTACGTTTTGAATACAGTGTCAAAGGTAAGATTGAGTTTTCTGGTGAAATAGCTTACTATACAAGTGAACATGCGACTATTACTTTAAAAAAACTAGAAATTCCTCTGATGGGAACTTTACCAGTTCTTACGCCATATGCCTTATATGATATCTTTTTCTTAGATGATAAGATTTCAAATTATACCTTATATAAGGTTTCATCATCTTCCGACAAACCTATCAAAATAGGCGATGCCAGGTTTACATATCGTGATAACCTTCTTATAATAGAAAATATATTCAATGGCAAAGTTGTAAATAGAATCGAACAGCTTACCGATGAAAAAGGGAATCTTATAGAACAAAAATTTTATAACGAAAAAAACCTGGTTTATGAAGTTAAAACTTATTTAAACAATAGAATAAATCAAAGGATTGTTTACAAATATGATCCTTCTGGAAAACTAACCCAGACCATAATCTATGATGCTTTTGGTAACATAATTTCGACTGAAAATCATTGATAAAAAATCTTTTTTTCCAGACAAATCTCTTTCAAATCAGAAAATAGAGGTCAAGATGCTTGAAAAATTTCTTTCTTATAATTCTATAGTTAAGGAATCTTCCGATAAAATCACTTCAATATCCTATGACGTCGCATGTTATAAGGAAAAAAATCCATATGAAAAGATAGTTAATGGTACTATTGGTGTTTTTCTTGATGAAGATAAAAAGCCATCGATACCAGAATCTATAAGAAATATATACAAAAATCTTGATCTGGATACAATAGCTTTGTATGGATTTTTATTTCCTACTGAAAATTTTCAAAATGGCGTCTTTTATCTTAACAATATTGATAAACGCTACCAGGATAATATTTCAGTTTTTCCTACGACTGGCGGGTTAAATGCACTTGCAAGTTTTGTACATAATTTCGTAAATGATCAATCTTTGGTATTTATCTTTAATCCCTATTGGGGACCTTATGAAAATCTTTTTTTTGAGATAGGATTAAAATTCAATACAATAGAGATGAAATCTTCAAGTTCATTTAAAATAGATAAAAATTATATTTTCAATCAAATAAATGATAAGTTAAATGATAAAAAGATAAAAAATCTTATATTTTTAATAAATTTCCCTGCTCATAACCCTACAGGAACAACTTTTAGTGACGAAGAATTGCTTTCAATTCAAAATGATATTTCCAAGTTTAAATCTTATGGATACGAAATCCTTTTAGTTTTTGATCTTGTATATTTACATTTTTCATTTTTCGATATTAATAAGATTTTTGAGATATTCAAAGATTTTTCATTTTTCTTTAATTTTTCACTTTCAAAGACGTTATCTTTATATGGTTTTAGGACAGGAGCCTTATGCTACTATTCTAAAGATGTGAGAGATAAAGAACTGTTTCAAACAAAACTCTCATTTTCAGCAAGAGCATTAACTGGTTCGATAAATCATAGCGGTTATAAAATAGTTGAAACAATAGGGAAAGAGTTCGGTCTGGATGAAAAGAGAGAATTAATTGATCACTGGAATACCATTCAACAGGTAATGAAAAAAAGGTGGGAAAGAGTTAAAAACATTCTGGATAAATATGGTTTTCAATATTATAGACATGATGAGGGTTTCTTTGTCTCTTTTTTTCATAAGGACTCTAATGTTGAAAAACTTTTTACCGTTTTTAAAGAAAATGGTCTTTTTTTCATTCCTCAAAAAGATTCTATTAGAATGGCTATTTCTTCAATGAATATTGAGGATATAGAGATGCTCGAGAAAAAGATTGCAAAGCTTTTTTAAAATATTTACCTGTTTCTACATTTCTTGACAACCATTATTTGAAATAATTACAAAATGTTCTCCTTGCTAATAAATGGCTCTCCTGCAAAAAGATAGATTTTGCTATTTCTTCTCGCTCTTCGCTGTTTTATAAGGTTAATACTCATATCTTTCTACATTTACCAAGGTAGAAGAGCCAATATTTTTCTCAAATTTACCCATATTTAGTTACGAAGAGCCTTTCTTGTTTTCTTTTTTGCACTTTTGTGTCTTCTACGCCTTTTTAAGGCCTTCAAGCCTTTCCAAGGCAGTTTGCGCGCTCCTGCATCTATTTGTTAGATAGTTTTTTTAAATTTATACCTTATTTCAGGAGCGCCCTAAATGTGAAAGAAAAATGTAAAATTTATCGGAAGACCTGTAAATTTTATTACATAAATTACTATTTGGCTACATATGTTTGCTATGACTTGAACATTAAAACAAATATGTAATATTTTTCTCTTTGCGTGTTTGTGTGTTCAAGCTTTGCAAAATAACAAAAAGGGTACAAATAATCTTTTTGTGTAATATCAATACCTTATTTAAGGAGAGCAAAAATTATCTTACAAAATTTAAAAGACCACCAGCTTTTAATATATCGATAAATCTCCCGGATGTGTCAACCTTAACTTTCATTTCATAATTTTTTGTCTTATTTATAACTGTTATAGTGCCACTATCAAGTTCTTTTTTTATTGCTGGCATCTCAAGGATATCATCTCTATCTATTCTATCATAATCTGAAGGATTAATAAAAACTAGTGGAATTATACCAAAATTTATAAGATTTGCCTTATGAATTCTTGCAAAAGATTTAACGAGTACGGCTTTAATACCCAGATACATGGGTGCCAATGCTGCGTGTTCTCTAGATGAGCCCTGTCCATAGTTTTCTCCACCAACAATAAAACCACCCTTCTTTTCAAGTGCTCTATCGTGAAACTGCGGATCAACTTTTTCAAAAACATATTTGGAGATCTCCGGAACATTGGATCTAAGAGGAAGTATTTTCGCACCAGCAGGCATAATATGATCCGTTGTAATATTATCTTGAACTTTTAATAAAACAGTCCCTGTGATAGAATCAGAAAGAGGTGTATTCGCAGGACATGGTTTTATATTTGGACCTCTTTCAATCTCTACATTCGCTCTTTGTGAATCAGGAAGAGGATTGATAATAAGGTTTGTAGAAGAGTTGAAAGAAGATGGCATTGAAAAAGTGATTTTTTTATTTAATTTTCTAGGATCAGTAATTTTTCCAGTAATTGCAGTAGCCGCAGCTACTTCAGGAGAAACCAGATAAACTTCTGCATCATCAGTTCCTGATCTTCCTTTAAAATTTCTATTAAAAGTTCTTACAGATCTACCTTTTGAATTTGGAGCAAATCCCATGCCAATGCAAGGACCACAAGCTGACTCCATCAAACGAAACCCAGAGTTTACAATCTTTTCTATGGCACCAAGTTTTATTGCATCTAAAATAACATTTTTCGAACCAGGAGCCAGAGCTGCTTCAACATTTTGAGCCACAGTCTCACCATCAACTATGGATGCAACAGTTAAGATATCTTTTAAAGATGAATTTGTACAAGAACCTATAGCAACTTGATCAACCTGTAAACCTTCTATCTCACTAATCTTAACAACTTGATCTGGCATATGAGGTTTTGCAACCATTGGTTCAAGTTCAGATAAATTTATCTCTATTTGTTCATCATAGGTAGCATTATCATCAGCCTTTAGCTCTATGAAATCTTTTTCTCTACCCTGAGCCTTTAAAAACATCTTTGTAACTTCATCAGAGGGAAATATTGAACAGGTCGCTCCAAGTTCAGCTCCCATATTTGTAATAGTAGCTCTTTCAGGTACTGAAAGGGTCATAACTCCTGGACCTGTAAATTCAAATATTTTATTGACTCCACCTTTTACAGTTAATCGTCGTAAAAGTTCAAGGATAATATCTTTAGCTGAAACAAAAGGTTGTAACTTACCGGTAAGATTAACTTTAACAATAGAAGGCATATCAAGATAGAATGCTCCACCTGCCATAGCAACTGCAACATCCAGACCACCAGCACCTATTGCAATCATCCCTATACCACCAGCGGTAGGAGTGTGAGAATCTGAACCAAGAAGTGTTTTGCCAGGTTTTGCGAATCGTTCAAGATGAACCTGGTGACAAATACCATTGCCAGGCCTTGAGAAATATATGCCATATTTTTTTGCAACTGACATCAGGTATTTATGATCATCGGCATTCATAAAATCTGTCTGTAAGGTATTATGATCAACATAAGAAACAGATAGTTCAGTTCTAACTTTATCGATACCAATAGATTCAAATTGAAGGTAAGCCATAGTCCCGGTAGCATCCTGAGTCAAAGTTTGATCGATCTTGATTGCTATTTCTTCACCTTTGTTAAGCGATCCTTCAACAAGATGGGATTTCAATATTTTCTTAGCAAGTGAATCTCCCATATAACCTCCTATATGAATTTGTTCTTAGATAATTAACCAATCAAATAAATAAAATGATATCGTTGTCAGAATAAACATAATTTTATATTTGTCAAATTGAAAAGTATCCAGTCGCTTTTTAAATAATAAGTGATGAGTTTAAACAATAATAAATCAGAAAAGAAAAGAAAGTATAAATCTTTTAAAAAATTGGAATATTACTCAATTTTTCAAGTTGATGTAAAAATAAAAAGATATACTTTACAAAATGATTCATTTTAATATTAATAAACTGGCATTTTTACAGAACTTTTATTTAAATAAGGATATATAATTTATTTGCAAATTTATGATTTTTTATTTAAAATATTAATGATCATTTTATTAGAAAATATTACTATAAACTTTTTTGTTTGCTTATTTAATTTATAGAAATATATATAAAAGAGAATACTCAAATTATTTAACTTTTAATAACTTAATAGCTTACATTAATAAAATGGATAATAATATTTTTAAGTATTTTTTTGCGAGGTGTATTATGATGAAAGTAACTTTTACAGAGATAGAGGCAAAACTTATAAAAAAGTGGTTTGATCAGGAAACAGCTGGCCATTTTGGGGATGGTGATTTTACAATAGGAGAAGAGCAATCGATACTCGATAAAATAAAAATAAAATCAGATAATCATACTTCTCACATAGAGTGTAGTTTTAATTTGACAGAACTTGAGATCCTTAATATCTGGTCTAAAAGGGCATTTGGTCTTTTTGAAGAAAATAAGTTAAAAAAAAAGTTAAGTGAAGCTCTAGAAAAAGAAAAAAAGGAGTTTGATAAAAGTTTTAAGAAAAAAAGTAGTTAAATTTTTTACTTTTTTATATGAATTTAACCTTATTATAAAGAGTTGAACTAAAATCAAGATGAGAAAGAAACACATCAGGATTATTCACTTCAATGAACTTGATTCTACTAATATATATGCAAAAGAACATCATCAACTACTACCTTCTGGTACAGTCATAACTGCTGATACTCAACTATCCGGGAAAGGTCAATTTGGCAGAATATGGTGCTCTCCAAAAGGTAACATTTACTCCACTTTAATATATAAAGCAAAAGAGAATTTTGAGTATCCTCAGTTTTTGTCCCAGATAGTTGGATTAGCAATTTATCTTTTTATTTCTTCAATAATATTAAATGGCATATTTTTTAATAATGAAAAAATAAAGCAAAAGTTGAATCAAAAAACAGATCAAACACTGGATCAAGAAAAACAAAATGATAACGAAAATTCCGGTCAAATATACAAAATAGCCAATAGCATTTTAGATGAACTAAATGAATTTGAAATAAAACCTGGATCAAAAAAAATGAGTTTAGATGATATTATTAAAAAAGTTGAAAAAAATAATGGGATATCTTTACAAAACGATCACATAACAATAAAATGGGCTAATGATATACTTATTAAGAAAAAAAAGTGTTGCGGTATTTTGATCGAACATATCGATAAAACCTTAATAGTTGGTTATGGGATAAATCTCAACGTGAATCCTGCTAATTCTGGTACTGTAGATCAAAAAACAGCATCGATTAAAGATTTTACAAATATTTCTTTTGATAATACTATTTTTAATGATTTAGTTTCAGAGTTAATATTTTATTTTATAAGATTGTTTGAAACATATGGGCTTACTTTTTTCTGGTCTTTCTGGAAAAGATTAAATATTCTCAACGGAAAAGATTGTTTGTACCTTGAAATGGATCAATATAACAAAATTAAAAATCTAAAGAGATCAAAAATTATTCAAACTGAAAATGATACAGCTTTTTTTACTATCAAACTGTTAGATGATGATAAAATGATAAAAACAAAATTAAATAATATCGTAATTAACTAAACATTTAAGAACCTTACAAAGAAAAAAAAGAAGAACCTTTTCATATTGAAACAATTTTTTAAGAAGTTTACAAAATTATTTAGAGTAATTTGGTAAGTTTAGTATAGTTGGCTGACTTGTTACGATAGTTTGAACATTTGGAGATAACTTTTGTACATAAAGATAGTTTATAAGTTCAGGATACAAAGTTATTGTTTCTCCAACTATTTTCATAGCCTCACTTTCGGCTTGAGCATTTATTATAGTTGCCTTTTTTTGAGCTTCAGTAGATATTAAAAGCGCTTCAGCCTTTTGAACTTCAATCTGTTTCTTTTCCATTGCTTCAATAAAATTTTCACTAAATGAAATTTTACGTAGTAAAATATCCTCAGTGATTATATAATATTTTGATAATGATTCTTTCAATTTTTCTTTTATTTTTTCCTGTATTTCTGTTCTTCCCTCGCTGCTCTCAACAGATGAAGAATATATGTTGACTGCTGAGTACTGTGAAATTACATTTCTAACCTCTGTACGAAGAAAAGGAACAATTATCTTTTCCAGAAAATTAGGTCCAACTTCTGAGTGTAATTTCCATAAGTTATCTTTATCAATTCGATAAATTATCGAAATATCAATTTTAATCTTTTGGCCATCTACCGTATATGATTCTATCGACTTTTCTTGATTCACATTTTTCTGGATCTCGTCTCCCTCAGCGGTATATGACTGAACCTGAGTTTTGTATATATATACTTTTTCAAGAAAAGGGATAACATAGTTAAATCCAGGATTTAAGATTCTCTTTTGCATACCATTTATTTTGTTGAACACAACTCCTGCTTCTCCAGCATCTAATATTATAAAAGGTTTTAAAAATATAAAAATAGCAACTAATATAGCAAGAATAAGTAAAAATACTAAGATTATTTTAACTCTTTTTTTCATTTTATTCCTCATTATCCTTTATATTCTGTGTACTTTAAAAATTGCTGTTTATTGTTTTTCGCTTTTTTTTATGGCTAAGCTATACAAACCAGTCGATGGCTTAGTATCCGTATTTGTTTTTTTCTCTTTTTAATTTTTTTTCTTCTCGTTTTTTCTTTTATTTATTTCCTGTCTTAGATTTTTAACATTAAACTTTAGACTTTCGACTGTTGTACTTTCGTACCATAATATAGTCAGGTTTATTCCTGGACTTTAGACTTTTGACCATGAATTTTGGTTATTGTATAAAAGTATTCAATCATTTATTTTGATTATCGTTTTATGCAAATAAATTTATTATCCAAAGTTATCATTTTCTTTCTTATAAACTTAACTAGTTCATTAAAAATCCGAAAAATAAATGATAACAAGAGTCATTCAGATCTTTTCAAGGCAGTTTAAGTGCCTTGCATGTATTTTGTATAAATGTAATTTTCCGGAGGTTCTGACTTTGGACTTTAGACTTTAGATTGTTGTATAGTCAAGTTTATTTCTGGAATTTGAACTTTTGACTTGAGACTGTTATACTTTGAACTTTCGATAGTTGTATACCCTATTTCCGAAATGACATAAATTTATACATAAGGATAGATTATGAAATTCAGTACCAAATTTGCTTACAGATTCAGAATAGTTATTTTAATTATATTTATATTTATATTTATATTTTCATTTCAAAGCTTTTCTATAGAAAAATTGTGGGTTAAAGACTATTATGACCCTTATGATAATAACAAAACAGAGAAGGCAATAAATAGCAGAATAAAAAATGGTTGGTATCCTGGTGGTCTAGAATTTGATGGACTTGACTTTTCCATGATCTGGTTAAATAAATCTATTCTAAATAAAATTTCTTTTCCAATATATTTTAAAATAAAAGATTTTAAAATATTCACAGTTCAAGACACCGAGGATGGTATCAATAAACAGATACCAGCCAAACTTGCAGGTGGATATATACCAATATCTCTATCCTATTTTGGAGATGATATATTTATATTTGCAATTTTGCCTGAAGAAAATTATCAACTGGAGTCCTTTATAATTTCACATTGGTCAAAAAAGGAAGAACAAGTAGTTAGTAGTGATATTAATAATCTTGTGGCAAAAGGATTTTTTCCTATAGGATTTTCCTTTTATCTGGATTACTATGTTATCTTATCTATTAAAATCAAGGGCCAAAAACCAGAGAAAGATTTTTATTGGGGAATAGATTGGGTTGCTAATGAGGCGAATAATGTTAATAAATACTATCAATACTTATTTGATAAGGGTTTCTACCCATCTGATTATTGCGAAAATTCTCAGCAAATAGGAGTGCTTATCTTGCATCGATAAATTAAATCTTATAAAATTATTCTGGCATCAAAAAAATGAATCTAATTACTGTTGTACTTTCGAGTTGTGGTTGTTGTATATTTTTATCAAATTTACCTACACTTTTTTGGTAAATGGCGAAAAAACATGAGTTAGAAGTAGAATTAAATCTAAAATCTTAAAACGAACAAAAACAATTAATGCATATATATCCCGAGAATGGATATTGCATGGCTTCACTATTAACATCACTGAAAAATATTGTGTAATTTATTGTTTTCATCAGCAAGTCCTGAATATTGTATATTATATTGATATAGATCATTATTAATGTCAAATACTAAATTAGACTTTATAATTTTTTTAAGATTATCATTTGAAAGATATAGCTCAAAATAGTTACGCTTATTGTCTATCAGGACTGAAGAAAATGGAAAATCAACATGAAAAAGATAGTAAATAGTTTCAATTGGTTTATTATTTATTACGACACTTTGAATTTCACGTTCGACAAGCTTAATTTTATAATATTCATCTACCCCAGGTATTCGGACAAACATATTTCCATTATTTTTTATGTAACTGTAGATATTCTTGAAAAAGGCAAATTTATCAATTGTAGAATAATCAAAATTAAAGCTATAAATATTTTTCCTAAGATCTGTGCATCCTGGAATCTGACAAACTTCAAGCTTTCTTTTGTTTGAATTTCCAGGATTAATCATATAATTGTACATTTTATTTTCAGGATAATTATACTCAGTTAATTGATAAAATAAAAATTTTTTAGTTTTAGTATCAAAATGTTTTACACAATGAAAAAGCCAGTTTAGTGTTTCCTTACCATACAAATCCAAACATACTTCATGTCCATCATGCGATTTTGAATAAATTGCGAAAGTTTCGATATTGTTGAAAGTATATTCATAATAATATAAAATTTTATAATAAGATCTATAACTATCATAATGTTTATAATGCGAATGAATCTTTTCATTTTTCATTCTTGTGTAACGATATTGGACACCACTATTTTCAGAAGGTATTTTAAAATCTGCACCTTTGATATCAGAATTTTTAAAATCTTCAGCCTTGTTTATGCAAAAAAATTCTTCCCCGTGAAATGCAAAAGTGCTTTCCTCTGGACAACTTTCATCACTAAAAGATAGTAACGAAAAAAAGATCATAATGATAATCAATAAACAGGATGCCTTTTTTTTCATATTATTCTCCAATAAAGATATGATATCTATAATTGTGTGTAAATAAAAAAACAATACCTCCCGATGTATAAAAATAAAACCAGGATATACACCAGGAGGTAAAAAAATGAACCTAGAAAAATTATTGAGCAATTATTTAAAAAATCAAGAGTTAAATGAAGAAGATTTAACTAAATCAAATTTATTGGAAGTGATATTTTTAGGAATCAGGAAAATGGTATATGAGTTATTAATAAAAACTGATTTTGATGAATTTTTAGGTTATGAAAAATACAAAAGTAATAACAACATCCATATTTATTTTATTATTAAATCTTTATTTTCGATATGCTTACACATTTGAAGAATGAAGTATAAAAAGATAAATTTATTTTGAAAAAGTTAATTTAATCAAGATCTTCCATATTTATCTTCAAGTCTTACTATATCTTTTTCATCAAGATTCTCACCGAATTGGACTTCTAAAATAGTAATGCCATCATCTTCCGCAATTACTTGATGTTTTTCCTTTTTCTTTATTGAAAAATGATCTGAAATTTTTGCCCTAAATATCTTATCTTCTATCCTTATTTTACCTGAACCACTTAATATTATCCACTCTTCATCTCGAAAATTGTGGTATTGCAAAGATAAAGATTCTCCGGCATTTATACTTATAATCTTTATTTGAAATTCATTTTTCTTTTCAAAAAGTTGATCATAAAATCCCCATGGTCTTGAAACTATTTTATGAGATTCTGTAATTTCTGGCTGAGTTTTTTTAATATGATCAAAAAATGCAATAATAGGTTCAAGTTTTTTATCTTGATTTTTTTCATCTTGTTTATCTTGAAAAGAAGCTATTTGATTTGATGAAATCTGTTCTTTCATATTCTGTTCTCTTTGATTTTTATAAGGGTTTTTTTTATCTGGTATATTTTGTATATTTTGGGACGATGAATCTTTCTCTCTTTTTTTCATCAAAAGCAGAACATCTTTTGTGTCAAATAGTATAAGATCTTTTATATCTATAAAAGCATATTTTTTATCAGGTAGACCAAAGACAAGATTTCCACTTTTAACATCATCTTCATGCTTATTTACTTCGTTAGACTCCAATTCTAAAGACTTAAAAGAACATATTCCTTTTGTTAAAGAATTGGACAGCGTCTTTACTTTGTCATCATTTGATTTTAAAGGAGTCTGTTGAAAACTGTCAGTATTTTGAGAAAAATTATTATTGTAAATAAAGATATTTTCATTTTCAAAATTTTTTCTCTTTGCTATTTCATCTTGAGTAAAAATGTATTTTCCCCAATCCAGACAGATAGATCGATTTACTTTCTCTGCAACAGATTGAAGGTTACCAAGATCATCCCAGTCAAACTTTGCTTTTACTACCTTTAGATTGTCTGTTTTTTCGATAAGTGCAAAATCTATTGAAATATTGGGAAATTGATTATATATTGAACTTATATTTTTTGATGGTTTTATAATGTTTATATTATTATTGGCTTTCTGCTGTGAAGCCACATTAAGGCTCGAAAGTAGATCGTTTATAATGCTTATATTATTATTTGCTTCATTCTTCGTAGTTGTAAAATCTGACTTCTGTTTAAATACCTCTTCTTTTAGATTAATTGCCAGTTTAAATATTTGAGGATTGTTTTTAGATAAGCTTTTCCAGAAGATATTGTTATTAAAAAGAAACATTCCTGCGTTCCACAAAAATCCACCTCTTTGTAAATAGCTGTTTGCCAGCTGAAATGAAGGTTTTTCCTTAAAACTTAAAACATCATTATCTTTATACTCTATATATCCATAACCTGTTTCAGCTCTTGTGGGTTCTATACCTATCAAGCAGATCGATTCTCTCGTAAAATTACTGGCAAGTGCTATGGTACTTCTAAAGCCACACATATCTTCTATAAGATGATCAGCTGGAAAAACTCCTATTATCTTATTCGTATTTAGTTCATCACTAAAATACTTATCTCTATTCGATCTACCCTTGTTCGGATCTTCACCAGCTGAAATATCTTTTGCTAATTTATCTATATTAATTTCATCAGTGACTTTATTATTTACACCTGAATTTTGGTCACTTACTCCTGATTTTAAGTTTTCTATGATTAGCAGAGAATAAATTATTGCAACAGATGTATTCCTGGCTTCTGGCTCAAGAATTAATGTAATAGGACGATTTATCACAGATTTCATCTGGTTAAAATAGGATAAGCTGCTTTGATTTGCCACTATAAATATCTCATCATTTTTATCAAATCTATTTATAGTCATTTCAAAAAGAGATCTATCGTTGAAAAAAGGGATAAATTGTTTGGGATAGTTTTTTCTACTCAAAGGGAAAAGTCTTGTTCCACTGCCACCGGCAAGAATTATGCAGATCATTCAAATTCCTTTTACAATTTTTCATCATACCTTTTATTATTTTTGTTTTCATTCATTTATCAAACTTATAATTATTTCTATTTTCAATTGTTTATCATATATGCACTTATTTCTATTTTCAATTGTTCAGCATATATACACTTATTTCTATTTTCAATTGTTCAGCATATATACACTTATTTCTATTTTCAATTGTTCAGAATACCTTTAATTATTTTTATTTTCATTCATATGCTGGATTTGAATTTTCTGTTTTTTTAGTAATAGCAAAGCAAGATCAAATATTTTGTATGGAGAAAGACTATTCATACATTTTTTATTTTCAATTCCTTTCAGTTTGCACTTTCTTTGATAGCATTCAAGGCAATCGATTGTTGTATTCCTTACAATTATAGAATTTTGAGTATTTAATGGTCCCACTCTAAGTGGTGAGGTCGGACCAAATATTACTATATTAGCAGTATTACAGGCTGAAGCAAGATGTGAGGCAAGCGAATCCCCACCTATAAAAAGTGCTGATTTTGATATAAGGTATCCTAACTGATCTATAGAAATCATGCCTATTAGATCTATTATCTTTTTTTTATCCTGCAATTTATTAAAATTCTCTAATATTTCTTCCAATTTGTTTGAATTACAGGTTTTATTTGTTTCTTTTTGTTTGTCTATATCTTGCTGCTTGTCTGTTTCTTTTTGCTTGCCTATATCTTGTATGTTGTTTTTACTTTGCAGTTTATCAATGTTTTCTAATATCTCAAGTGCATAAAATCTGTCGTATAGAATAAAGTCGTTAAAAACATAATTTTTTATTACATCAATTTGTTCACGAAACTTTATGGATTCCCCTTTTGATCCAGTTAAAAAGACTTTATAGCCTTCATTTGCAAGCAATACAGCAATAATAAGGTAGTAAAGAATTGGGTAATTTTTAGTTTCCCATCGTGTAAAAGGTGATATAACTATATAGCGAATGTTATCTACTATATAACGAATATTATCTGAAGTTTTTTTTAGGTTTTCACCTGGACCCTTATTATTGTTAGATTTATTTAAATTTTCATTTATACAATCATTTTTATTTATTGCGCTAAAATCGTAGTTTGCCTTTGAGTTTAGGTCCAGTAGTTCTTCAGTGCTAACCTCTGGTTGATAAAAGGGGAATGAAAAAGGGATGGATTTAAACTGATCACACTTTCTTACCGTTGCATACAGGGCATAAACTGCGTGGGAATGTTTATTTTCATATATGGACTTGTAGGGAAGACTCCACTTACAGTTTTTTTGTTTACCCCTTGATAAAAAATAAAATAAAAGCGATTTTTCGATACCTTGAAGGTCAAAAACATAATCATAATAGGTCATTCGAACTTTTTTGATTTCAAAGTGAATCTTTTTTAAGACCTTGAAAAAATTTGCAAAAACGAGAAATTTGTTCTTTTTGAAATTCAGCAAGCTCTTGTAAGTTGATTCATCAAAGAAAAAAAAATTGTTAACAATTTTGAGATTTGACACAAGCTTAAGGTAAGCTGGATCAATGATCATATCTATTTGAGCGTCAGGAAAAAGTTCGTGCATACTTCGTATGATAGCTGTTGAGTCAATAATATCACCCATAGAGGAGATTTTAATCAGAAGAATCTTCACTTTTCAATTCCTTTTTTATAAAAACAAAAATCTTAGAACCTATAAAATTAATTATTGTTCCAAATAGAATTCCAATAGCCTGTGGAAATATTTTATACTTAAAATTATAAAACTTTAAAAGTAGTGAGAGTGTTAAAAGATTTATGACAAGTCCAAGCAGTGAGACAAGAATAAACTTGAAATACTGCTTGAAAGAATACCCTGAAAACTTTTCTTTAAAGCTGAAGATACCGTTTAAAAAATAGTTCTGACTGGCTGCCACCAAAAAGCAGATGGTAGAAGCCACAAGAGCCTGAAGATTTAAAAGATCTGCAAGAAAATAAAAGATAACAAGGTTTGTAATGGTTCCAAGACCACCAACTATGCAGAACTTGATAAATGTTGATAGATCTTTT
>ENA-UOYA01001194-UOYA01001194.1-activated-sludge-metagenome-genome-assembly--contig:-NODE-1194-length-29000-cov-6.625808_pt1 | contig 29000 bp, 17 predicted proteins | sample MGYA00238163_ERZ764804 | MGnify/ENA primary metagenome ERZ764804 (study PRJEB28919, sample SAMN05720223) | activated sludge metagenome | isolation source: Anaerobic digester | place: Hong Kong... | reverse complement strand
GTACAATTATTATGCTTGCTAAAAATCCTGCATACTTTAACTTATTTTTATTCATAATCGTAGAGATTTATTACATGTAGACACATTTTTTACGTACAATGAAGATAAAAACCAATGAAAGAGCAACTTGAGCAACACTGTTTATTTATGGGAGCATTTAATTTTTTAACGGTGGCTGGAGAATGGATTGCTCTATTTTTTACAAAAATGGAGATATTTTGATTGATAAAGTACTTTTTTTAGTTAAATAATGTTGTTTTGCAAAAAAGGCTGATTCTATAGTTGTTCATCCAGAATATTCTTTTTTGAGATACTTTTATAATTTGTTGCCATATGGAACAGGATAAGTCTGAAAAAATAATTGAATAGCAGTTTATTTATGGTTTGTCTAAATACATGGTCTATAAAATCAGGTAGCAACTTGTCTCTGTACGGTCCGGATGTTGTTTTGCATGGAATCTTATTGAGATTTTGGGTTGTGCTAACGATTGAGCATTACTGATTTTATTTGTATATTGATTAATATTACTTACTTTTGACCAGAATTTCATTTTTTGATGAGTAGAACAGATAGATTATATAGTGAAAACGCCGGAAGACATGAGCAATCATAAAGTGAGTATTACTGACATAGCAAAAAAAGCCGGGCTCTCCACGACCACCGTATCAAGGGTCATTAATGGTAAAGGTGAACAATACCGCATCAGTAAAGTTTCACAGCAGAAAGTTCTGGAGGTAGCCAAAGAGATGCGGTATGTACCGAACCTTTACGCGGCCAATCTCCGTACGGGGAAAAGCAATACCGTTGCGCTTATCGTCCCCTCTTTAAGCAATCCGTTTTTTGCTGCCATAGCTAGCGGACTGAATGCAGAGATCAGGAAATACGGATATATTACCATTATCAGCGATAGTGATGAGAACTTTGAAAACGAGAAAAAAGAGTTGGAGCAGCTGAGTGCTAGAAATATTGAGGGGTTGATTATTGTTCCTTCCGGAAATCAGTGGAGGCATATAAAAGAGCTCTATGATCAACAATTGCCCATTATTTGTATTGACCGGTATTTTGAAGATTTGGATTTGCCCTATGTCTCTACGGATAATTATGATGGAGCATTTCATGCTACAAAGTATCTCATTAATAACGGACATGTATCCATAGCCTGCATACAAGGTGTCAAGGAGTCAACGCCAAACCGGTTGCGGGTAAAGGGATTTAAAGAGGCGCTTGAACAATCGGGTATCCGTGATTATTGGGTTGTTGGAGATGATTTTACTATACAGAACGGATACCTGGAAACGAAACTCCTGATGCAGCAGAAGGTAAGGCCAACAGCCATATTTACCTTAAGCAACACCATTGCAATGGGGTGTATAAAGGCATTGAAAGAGGAAAATATACGCATACCGCAGGATGTCTCCATTATAACATTTGATGAACACCCCTATCTCGATTATCTATCAACGCCTCTCTCGTGTGTAGCCCAACCCGTAAATGATATCATCCAGATTGCGGTTAAGTTTCTTTTTACAAAACTGGAAAACAAGGATATGAATGTGATCAAGGTGCTTTTAAAACCCAAAATTATAATTAAGGATTCGGTCAAGACAATATTATAAATTTAGTTATTAAAGCACTGGAGTATACTTCTGTTTCCGGTCAATATATCCCATTTGAAATAATTGGATAACTTTCATCCCGCTATCTGGCACTTTCGATCATGGAAAGAATATTCTCCAGGGGTGTTCCTGCCTGAATATTGTGGCAGGAACAACAGATGTAACCACCATTCTTGCCCAGGGTCCTGACACATTCCCGTGTCTCTTCCGCCACTTCTTCTGCTGTGCCCATGGGCAGTATTTTCTGGTTCTCCACGCCACCGTGAAAGATCAGTTCATTTCCGAAGGCCTCCTTAAGTGCCGAACGATCCATACCGGGACATACATGTTGTATAGGGTTCAGAATATCAATGCCACATTCAATCAGTTCAGGTATCAATGGCAGCACGGCCCCGTCGGTATGATACAATACTTTTTTCCCATGCCGGTGAATCAGGTCACACCACCCTTTTAGCCGGGACTTGAAATGTGTCCTCCAGGACTCCATCGGAATCAGCATGTTGCTTTGCATACCCATGTCGTCACTGATAAAAACGATATCAAGCGAATCGTCCATTTCCGTTAACATTCGTTCCAGCATTGCGGTTTGAATGGCATCAATCTTCTCCAGGGCAGCATCGAGAAAATCAGGATTGATGATCGTGTCCAGCAAAGCATTTTCCAACCCCCGCATCTGGCAATAAATTTCGAAGTGTGATATCCAGGGCCCTATGGTGGCAAAATCCCAGGCACGGGCCTCCAGGGCAGCTTTTTTTGCCCCGGTATAATCAAATTTGTCCGGGTCGGGCCATAAAGGATAGCTGTCCAGTTGGGAGGGGGAGTGGTAGTCGGCAATCGGAGGATTGATGTATTCCTGGTAGGTAGCCAGTCCGGCCTTGGTCATGCGTGTGGGAACCCCCCACATGGTGATCTCCCCACTGTCGTTGGGGTCGAAAAATCGGCCTGCATATCCGGGGAAGATCCATACGATCTTGTCAATGCCCAGTGCATGATAGACAGCCAGCACATCCTGTAGGCCGGTATGTTCACGCAAAACATTCAGGATTTCCGGGGTACACCAAATGTCCACCGGTGTCCGGTCCACGGGTCGGCGGTTGATGGTAGAAAGTATTCGTTCTCTTGGAGTCATGATAATAATTGTTTTAATGGTGGTTTTTGATACTGCGGTAAATACATGTTCTGTTGTTGCAAATATCGCATGCGTAGCCTCTTTTCTTTACCTTTTTCCCGATGCCGACGATCCCGCTCACGCTTTTCAGGGGTATCATCAGGCTGCTCCCCGTCAGGCGGATGTTGCAGGGCTGTCCGGGAAGAAGGGAGAAAAGCGGTTGCTGTTCACTGACAGGCCAGTTGCAATAACCGGGGCTGTACCGGTTGGTGACATGCATCCCAAGCTCCCTGAAAGCATTCTCCAGTTTCTCCTGAATCAGGTCCATGGCTCTCTCCACCACCCATGAACCCATGGTGTCGGTGATGAATCCCTTCAGGTAATCCCCCTGCTTGTTGTACTCGCGTGAACGGGCAGTAAAACCTTCACCCGCCGTACAGACAAGCAGGGCCAGCTTTTCCGCTCCCTTCATGTACCCGCAAATCTGTTGTTGCGGGTGGATCTTCCTGTCCAGGATCCTGATCGACCCCTCCTTTTCGTCAATGCGGATATCCTCATACACCGCATATCCTCCCCGTATGCTTGCCAGACCAGGGAGTTGGCCGAACAGCCCGGTCGCCTCGTGCACCACGGGATTGTCGGGTGAGTGGTCAGGCACCTGCAGTAGCCGCAACAAGTCGCCGAGGTGCAAGCGCAATTCGTCGGGTTCAATGTGATAATCGACAAAGGTCATGAAAGGTTCACTTTTGGTTGAAGGCGGCGAGCGCGTCATAAAAAGCCCGGATGTTCTCCGGCGATACATGCGGAGGCACATCGCAGCCGGTTGACAATACGAAGTTTGGATAAGGGGCGGTCTCTTCGAGGAGCTGCGTGACCTTTTCCTTAACCTTTTCGGGGGGCAACATCTGCAATACGGCTACCGGATCGATATTCCCCATCACCAGTGCATCCGCCGGACATTGCGCCAGTGCCTCCGTCATATTTGCCGCATTGCCGAAATGATAGGCCGCGGCACCGGTTTGTATCATGGCATCCGTACAATGGCCCCTGTTTCCGCAATTGTGGAGCACTACCATGAACTGTTCGTCCTGTACCGATTCAATGATCCTTTTGACATACCGGGAGGAAAACTGCAGGCAATCATCGTTGGAGAGCAGTCCCGCGGCCGGCTCCGCGATGACGATACCCGCGCAGCCGCTTTCCTGTTTCAATGCTGTGGCGTAGGACAGGATAAACTGCGTGCACTTCTCGAGCAGCAGTTCCACCGCACCGGTTTCGAGATAACAACCGGTCATGATCTCCGACATGCCAAACAGTCTGCCCGCCAGGGAAAAAGGGCCAATCACACCGGCCAGTACGGGTCGGGTATCGATCATCCCTGCCGCCAACCTGTTGGCTTTCAGGTATTGTGGTATTCTCCCTGCGGCCAGGGAGGGAACCTTCAACCGCTCTACGGTTGAAGCATCAACGAGCTTCCCGGAAATATGGGGCATGTCCTCCTCCGGAAAAGAGATGTCACATCCAAACGCTTCCGCCTCAACAGTCAGGTCCATGATTACCGTGGAGGCTTTGGAAGGATATTTGTCGCTAAGCGCTTTAATAGCCCTTGCATGAACCTCCCCGTTCTGGACGGCTTCCCTTACGGAGTATCCCAGCATCTCGATCCCCGGATGCGTCATGACGGGGATGGCATACCGGTCGGGGGATTGGATGATCTGTTCCATCCAGCTTTTAATTTCCATCATGATGCATTGTTGATTGTCAGTTTATCCAGTATCTCCACCATCTCCTGAGGCCCGTCCGTATAATGGTCGGCTCCGATTTTTTGCGCAAATTCACGGTTCAGCGGGGCACCGCCCACAAAGGTGATCACCTCCGGAAACGCTTGTTTGATTGTTTGGTTGATAACCGCCATGTTGGCCATGGTCGTTGTGAGCAAGGCTGACATTCCCACAAAGGCGGAGGGATGGTCCTGAAGCGCTTCAATAAATTTCGTTGCAGGGACATCCACGCCCAGATCGATGATTTCATATCCGTTTCCCTCCGCGATCATGCTGACCAGGTTCTTTCCGATGTCATGCAAATCGCCTTCCACCGTGCCGATGATCAGTTTTCCCTTGTGTGCTACCGTTCCGTCAACGAAAAATTTTTTCAGGTGCATCATCCCGCAGTTCATTGCCTTGGCGCTCATCAGCACCTGTGGTACGAAGACCCGGTTTTCCCTGAATTTTGTCCCGATGCGTTCCATCCCTGCGATTAATCCTTTTGAAAGTATTTCCGAGGGTGGAAAGTTTAACTCCAATGCCTGCAGGGTAAGTTCGTCCACACCCGGTTGTCCCTTCATTTCCGGGGGATAGGGAACGCTCCGGTTAATCTTCCCTTTATCCACACAGTTGGCAATCTGCTCAAGAATATTTTCCATACGATATTGTTATTTTATGTTAGTGATTTATGTGTTGAAATTTTTTGATTTTTCTTTATTCAGGGGTTACTGTTATTTTGTGTCTTGAAATGAAAGGCTTTTACCTGTTTTCCCCCGCTGTTGGAGATCTGGATATCCATCTGTTGTTTATTGGCCTGGACGTTGATCATCTCCCTGTTATGGTTCACCAGTATAGGAAAATTAATCGCGTCACTCCTTTCACGATAGATGTGGTTATGAAGATGACCGCACATCATCAAATCAATATTTGCTTTGTTTAAAATGGGGACGAACTTGTCCAGGATCTCTTTCTCCCCGTGCCAATTTCCGAAAGGAGGGATATGGGTGATCACCACCTTAAAGGGAGATTGCTGAAATTCATCACTCTGAATCACCTTTTCCAGCCATTGGGCCTGTTCGGTACGGTAATTGTCAAAAGCTACGATGCCACTGTATTCAATGTCGTTGTCCGGCTTGTCCTCACCACAGTCGAGCACGATAAAGCAGACCGGCCCTTGACGGAACATGTAGTAAAGTTGCCCGGTAGGGGTGGGAAAGTAACGGGGAAAAGTGGGTGCGAAGTTTCCCCTGGTTTCGTGGTTCCCTCTCGCATAATAGAACGGGGTCTCTTTGGCAAAGAGTGTAACCGCCTTGTCCATGAAATTGTCGAAGAGCTGCTTTTCTGAACGCAGATCGGTAGTCATGTCGCCGTTGAAGATAACCATGTCGGTTTTCTCCCATTGGGTCCCGGTCAGGAGTGAATCCATCAGCTCATTGTTGCCGTGAATGTCATTTAATACCAGGAACGAAATCTCCTTTTTCTGTGGATTGTTGGTAGTGAACTTCAGTGGAGCCTCGCTGTATACATTGCTGGCGGCAGTCCGGCCGTAGGTTATGTTGTACGGCTGGTTGCTCAGCACCTCCTGAGAATAGATGCGGTAGCGGTAGGTTGTGTTGGGTTTCAGGTTCTTCAGCTTGACCATATGTACCGAATCAATCACTTTAAAGCCGTATGATTCTGCATAAAAACGGGGGCGCTGTTCGCCATAGAAATGGGAATTGTCGTCCGGGGCCAGTTCTACCCACGATATGGCCTCTTTATTGGTCGTCCAGACAATGGTCACCTCATTTTCCGTCAAGCCTTGCAGGTAGGGACCGTGGGTAATGGCGATCCGCGATTGGGACAGCAGAAGTGTTGAGATACTCATGAATAGAGTAATCCATAGAAATGATTTGGGATTCATACTGAGTTGATAGAGTTAAAATGTTTTAATTATGATTGAATGGTTTACTTTATCGACAACTTGGCAGCTACGGGCAGGTGATCGGAGGGATACCGCTCGCCGTTATAGGTATCGGTAACTGTTCTGAAAGCCGAAACCTGAAACTTGTCGTTTATAAAAATATAGTCCAGTTGCATCTCGGATTTGCCATGGAAACGTCCTCCCATATAGGTTGCCCGGGGACCCGCAACCTGGGGGGCAACCAGTGAACAGTCAGTCAATACACTCCTCAGTTTCTGGATCTGTACCATATCGGGTGTGGAGTTGAGATCCCCCATAAAGATTACCGGGTTGTTCTTGGCAATTTCTTCAATCTTGGAGATGACCAGATCTGCCGATCGCTCTCTAGCCTTCTCATTCCTGTAATAAAAATGGGCATTGAAAAGAAAGAAAACCTTTCCGCTTTTCACCTCCCTGAATTTCAGCCATTGACAAATTCGGGTATCGGTGGCATCCCATCCTATGGAGTGTTTCTCGGGTGTTTCACTTAACCAGAAGAGCCCGTCGTCGAGCAACTCAAGACGGTCGGCCCTGTAGTAGGTGGCACAGTTGTGCAACTTGCCGTCAGACCCGCCATATGGATAGGCAATATATTGATAATCGCTCAGAAGAGTCTTCAGTTCGTTCAGCTGTTTTGGGGTGCCTTCCTGGGTTCCCACGATATCGATCCCGTGATCGAGAATCAGTTTTGCGAGAGGCGCCTTTCTCTTCTCCCATCCGTTTCCGTCCTCATAGTCGGCTTTTGATTCATATTTGATGTTGTAGGAGGCAACCGTCATCACATTCTCCTCGGACGGAACAACCACCTTCACCACATCATCCATCTCTGTGCGCAGTTTCGGGGAGAGGGTGAAGTTGATGAACCCGTCCATGTATATGTAAGGAATTGGTTCGCCAGTACGGAGCAGTGTTACCGATATCGGTTCACGGTCTGTCCGGAGCGAGACCTGTTTCTGGAATGATGGCAACAGGTGCAGGTACCAGTTGTTGCCCCGGGTGGTGATCATTACGTTGCTTCGTTCTACGCCGGGTGAAGGACCGGCACCGATTACCGATTCTCGGCTGTGTGACATCCAGGCTGCGATGGCCTCCATGTTTCTGTAGTAGTTCGGATGCATCTCCCCGTTACCGTCGGGACCTACATTCGGGAGGAAATTTCCACCCAGTGAACGGCTGGCAACGAGATGTTCAAAGAACCAGGCGTATGGTCTGAACTTGCCCGTCTTGTCGTGTCCCCAACCGCCGCCGCCTGACGTCCAGATGTCGCAGTGCTCCCACCAACGTGATGGGATATAGCTGGGAAGGATACACTCGAATGGTGTGGTGAAGTCGCCGATCCGCATACCGGTACCGTCTGGATCATCGGGGTTCACGATGTTCGACCAGCGGTCGTTTACCACAATCCCTGGTTGTAGGGAGCGGATCCAGGCATAGATCTGATTCGTGTGCATGTCGCTCACCCCCCTGAAATACATTCCGTCGAGCCAGAGGATATCGATCTTGCCGTACCGCGTCAGGATCTCTTCCATCTGGGCAAGGACAAAAGCGAGAAACCTTTCGTACAGTTGGTAGTTTGCCACGGAATCGGTAATGGCCGGCACTTGATGCCTTGTATTTGCATCAAACTCGACCGGATGCATCAGTCCCGGGAAATGCCAGTCCCTGGGGGAGAAATAGAAGCCGACCTTCATGCCGTTTTTTCTGCAAGCATCCACATACTCCCTGATCAAATCCCGCCCCTGTATGTACTGACTGGTTCCAATACCATACCTTGATGGCCATAGGGCATAACCGTCGTGATGCTTGGTGGTAAGCACCGCATAGGTAAATCCTGCCTCCTTGGCTGCCTTTAGCCATTTGTCCGGATCATACTTCTGAGGATCAAACTGGTCGGCCAGCGCATAGTAACGGTCGGGAGGCGCAACTTTACCTCCGTACCTGTAATGGGATATCATGTCCCACGATGGTTGTGCTCCTACAACGCTATGGATTCCCCAATGCATGAAAAGTCCGAGGCTGGCGTCAGGAAACCATTGCGCCTCATGATGCGGATTCGGGAATGTAGGCTCTTCCTTTAACGGCGTTGCAATTACCTTTCTTGCCCTCTCAATATCTTTCTGGCTGATCCGGTAAGATTCCGGAAAGCTGTTGAGCTGTGCTGATGATGCTAATGTTGTTGCACATAACAGCAACAGCATCATGAATCTGGTCTGGATAGGTCTTCTTCTGGTCATCTTTAAGTTTTTATTTAAAAAATCGAGACGGATTATTGAATTACAATGGTCTGCTTTTTATGGAAATCATCCTGAAACAGGGTGAAATGGACGGTGCCGTTTTCGTACACCCACTTATCCGTGGTGATGTTGTTCAGCAGTAACTGGGTGGGTCGTGAGCCAGTGAATACCCTGAGTTCCCACGTCCGTTGCAGTGGCATTCCGTCGTAACTGCCCACGACAGCGTTGAGAGTGATTGTTGTCTCTTTCCCGCTCTCCCTACAGTCGATCTTTGTCTTTGATAATTTCCCCTCCTCATAAGCAAAGGTTATTCCATCATCTTCCCAAAGGGTATAGCTGCTTGTTTGGTGGGGGTAGATCCTCAGCTCAATGGTGTCGAGCGGATGTTCACCGATGAATTGAGACGGTTTCTGGTAGGGAATAATGGCCCCTTCGCGGATAAAGAGCGGACCTCCCCTCGTTTCCGGTACGTTAGCCTTGACGATCCTGTTGCCGGCAACCTTTTCGCCGGTCCAGTAGTTGATCCAGTTCCCTTTCGGCAAATATAGGGAGTCGCTGTAGATAGCCACCAGCAGATGCTCTCCAAACATATATTGGTTGATGATGTTATCCACTGCGCGATCATCCGGGAAAACCAGCGGCATCGCCCGCGCGATGGGAATACCGGTCTGGCTACCCTGCAAAGCTGCAGAATAGATATAGGGAAATAGGCTGTTCCTGAGCCTTGCATAGAAGCGGAACAGCTCTTTCTCTTCGGGTTTCATGTACCAAGGGTGGAGTAGATTATACCAGCTGTTTACCTGGATCCAGGGGAGAAAGAAACCCATGTGCATGGCCATCTTGTTGTCGGAAACATCTACCAAGACATCGGCCGAGCTGTTTAAAAATCCGCTTAGCCCCAGATTTAGCTGATCCAGCAGAGCTACCTTGCCACCACCGTTGTCCCCACTTGTCGCTGCTCCCCAATGCTGGGTGCCGGCGTATCCTCCGCAGTAGTGGTGGAATGAACGTATCCCCTTATGTGAACGGAAAGTTTCGTACATATGCTTGGGGAGCAGTACCTGATTCAGGTTGTGCATCTCTTTGTCCGTCTTCCCGTTGTAGTATTTCAGCTCCGGATGCTCATCAAGGGTGTGCGCCGGATCGAGCTTGAATCCGTCCACACCCTGGTCGATGAATCTGGTGAGGTGATCGAACCAGTGTTCCTTGCCAGAAAGGGGAACTCCCCGTTTCCCTGCCAGCCTGTCCTCTTCGGCAATCGACATGTCGTGATCGATACAGAGCCAGAGGGCCAGTTTGAATCCAAGACCGTGTAGCCGTGATATGAAGAGGCTGGGGTGTTCATATTTCGGAAACATCTTCTTCTCCCAGAAGGGTTCGGCAGGGAACCTGTCGAAATTCCAGTTTTTTGATGTGGAGAAGTCGTACCGCTTCTCCATCCATTGCGGTTCGAGCCAGAAGATGTCGCAAGGAATCTGCTCTTCCCTGAAACGGAGGGCATCGTTCATGATATCGAACTGGTTTTCCATTTGGTTGCCACCGAATGCGAGTCCGTATGCCCATTTGGGCAGCAGATAGGGTCTGCCCGTAACCTGAGTGTAGAGATCGATCACATCTGACATCTCCTTGCCTAGGAACAGATAAAAGTCGGGAGCCCCTTCGCTGTTGTAGATATAGAGTTTCTCTTTCTGGAAACGTCCGATATCGAAATAGTTCTTCACCGTGGTGTTATTGAAGATTCCCCATCCACCCGAGCTGATGATGAATGGCGTGGGGTTCTCGGCTTTTTGGTATGTGGCCCACATCCGCAGGGCAGTTCCACGATGCTGGATGTTGGAGCGGCTTGTGCTCCCGCCGCCATAAAAACGCTCCTTTTCGTCGAGACTGATGCTGATTATTCCGGTTTGGGCGGGGTTTCCTGCTTCATCCGATGCCTCCATATTTACTGGAGCGTCTGTTTTTTCAGATCCGATAATCGCCTTCTCCTGACCCATCTCCTCGAAGTAGGAGCGGAGGGAGGCGCCCAGCTCCCCGGTTATCCTCTCTTCCGGTTTCATCCGTTGAATCTTTTTCACTACCTCTCTTCCCCGGTTATCGTGAAGTGTCATGTCACCTGTTACAGGATCAACGATGAGCCGGTATGAACTTGTGGAGATCAGGTGTTTTTCTCTCTCTCTTTTGTGGGTGACTTCAGTCGGTTCCCACTCTGTTTTGATGATTCCATACCGTTCCATCAAGGTTTCCTGGAATTTACCCGTTGAGGAGAACCTGATCCGGAATATTTCGTTGCTGCATACCTGGATGCGCATAGTCTCTCCGTTCGAGAGGGGGATATCAAATATGGATAAACGATTGTCCGCATGCAGCTGACAGTATGAACCGCAGGTCAACCAGACAATTGCGGTGATAAAAAGGAACCTGGTGTATTTTTTCATCTGTTTCAAGGAAGTTTATGCAAGTTTTCGAATGTTACTTTCCAGCTGCCATCGTTCGGGAACCCGGGGGCTGCATCTTCACTGCAACCATCCCATCCTGCGGCCATCATGGCAATGGCTGTAAGTAACCCCCCGTTGGAGGGGAAATAGGGATATGGTGATCCTTCGCCGTAAGCCAATCCATGTTCATCGAAGATGTAATTGTCGTGCAGCAGCAGATCAATCGCCAGTTCCGGTCGGCCAAGCCGGACTGCTGTCATGGCGAGCATTGGGAAGTCCCATCCCCAGATACGCCTGAAATTCCAGGAGGAGAGGATCTTGTCGAAGGTGTTTTCCAGTACCTTCCGGTCGACACCATCTCCTGGCAACATGCCGTAAATGCCAATGATGGCGGGATGTTCAAAGGTAAATTTGCTCCACATGTCGGGAATGCCCTCGTATAGGACGTAGAGGCTATCCTCCATTGGGTATGGTGATAGACGCTGATACACCGTGTCGATCGGGGGAGGTACCACGCTATCGAGTCTCTGGTACCACGTTTTGGCCGTCTTCAGTCCGTAGCGCCAGTAACCCAGCTCAAACGTGGGATTGAAGGTATCGCCATACTTCGTGTTTTCCGATACGGGAACGATGGGTGGTCCCAGTACATACTCCCCCTTTTCCGGATGGTAATAGGCAAAGGAGGCGAGAAACTCGGCCGTACTGAAAACCACATCACTCCATTTTTTCAACGTCTTTCGGGTTGGGTTCTGCCGATATTCCAGTTCGGCAAAGTAGATGGGGTGTGGTTGCTGCCAGATCAGGAAGGCATGGGCGATATCGGGCCACTCCACATTGGTATAAGCAGTACATTTGGGCCATTTTGCCCCGTTAAATCCTTCTCCTTTGGCCCTCATTCTGGCTGTTTCCAGAAAATCCCGATAGATTGAGAGGCTCTTGTCGGCCAATTCAAGGTTATCCCACAGTGGCCAGTGTACCAGGTGCCACCAGATCATCTCGAAGTGGAAACGGCCATACCAGCCGTTGTTGTTTACCAGTCCACTCTCCTGTGGAGGCAAGGATCCCGATTCATTTGTCTTCATCAGGTAGCGCGACAGGACAATGCGCCTCTCCAATTCAAACCAGCGTTCATCCTTGCTGCCCGAGAGGTCGATTGCCGCTCCCGATTCCCAGAAACGCTTCCAGCCCTTTTTACTGGCTTCAAGTGTTGCTGTTGCGGTAACCCTCTTTTTGCGGATCTCCTTGGGTGAAAATTCACAGGTGAAGGCCATCCTCTCTCCTTCCGGGGCCAGTCTGAAGGTGTGCATGGTGCCTTCCACTTCCGAGAAGTTTGCAGGAGTATCCCAGGAGAGGGTGGAGTAGTAGCAATCCTGGTCGAGTCTCCTGGTGAAATTTACCTGTCGATTGCCCCGACTATAGGTTGTTGAGTGGTTGTCGGGCTCATTCCAGATGCCGATGTAGTTGCCTTTCCGGCTGTTGGCGGCAGAAGCTCCGGGAAAGGAGATCTCCACCGCCAGCCTGTTGAGGCTTATCAGGCGGGATTCCACCGAAACCGCAATGAGGTCTCTTTCGGGGTGACAGGCCGTATATACCTGTACAGGAATACCGTCAATTTCAAAATAACTGGAGATGATGCCTGTCCAGAGGTCTACCTCCTGTTGACAATGTTGCAGGTCGTCCATCTGCACCTCCTCACCCTGCTCGTCCAGCAATGAGAATGCGATCCGCCCCAGGTTGATCCGATGGGGATTTCCTGTCAGCCAGTCGGAGATCATCCTCTGCTCTTCGTTCTCCTCATTTCGAAGAGGGTAGGTGACCATCTTGCCGTTCTGTTCTACCTGCTGTCCCCTGAAATTCCCAATCTCCACCCCCTCCGGTACGGGATCTGAATGCCAGCCCCATTGCGACAGGGTGTTGAATGGAACAAAAGTCTGGAGACCGGTGAGATCGACCCCAAAGGCGATCTCACCGTTTCCAACTTGTGCGGGACTTCGTTTACTGAATCTATCCGACTTGATGTTGTGGCGAGTAACTACCGCCTTCCGGTTGATTCTCTCCGGCACATTTGCATGGTTGCTCCCTGCTAACAGGATGAGCAGGAATAAAAATAGAGTCCTCATTGAAATAGCGGCTATTTGACTGTTTTTTTCATCGGCTTGCTACCCATTTTGAAGAGCAACTCTCCTCCCCCCGCCAGTTCGCTGTGGAGCAGGGTGTAGTCCCTGATGGGTTTGCCGTTTATCTCCACACGTTGTACATAGATATTTTTCTCACTGTAGTTTTCCACCTTGATCCGCAGCTCCTTTCCGTCCTGGAGTTGTATGGTGGCCGCTTCAACCGAGGGTGAACCGATGGCATATTGACCCGATGCGGGGGCCACCGGATAGAAGCCCAGCGAGGAGAAGATATACCATGCAGACATCTGGCCGCAGTCGTCATTGCCACATAGCCCGTCAGGCTTGTTCAGATACATGGTTCTTTTGATCTGATGTACCCGTTCCTGTGTTTTCCAAGGTTTACCGGCCCAGTTGTAGAGGTAGGGTACATGGTGGCTCGGCTCGTTACCATGAACATAGCAGCCGATCAGCCCTTCCCTGGTCACGTCTTCGGTTTCTGCAAAGTATTTGTCCGGTAGGTACATGGTAAAGAGGGTGTCGAGATACCGGGTAAACCGTTCGTTCCCTCCTATCTTCCGGATCAGTTCCGGAACATCGTGCGGTACATAGAGCGAATAGTTCCAGGCGTTGCCTTCGATAAATCCCTCATTGGCCGTATGGAGCGGATCGAATGGTGCTTTCCAGCTTCCGTCGCTCATCTTGGCTCCGATAAAGCCGGTCTGCTCATTGAACAGCTTTTTCCAGTTTTCGGACCGCTTCATGAACTTTTCGGCCACCTCTCCGTTTCCGACAGATTTGGCCAACTGCGCGATGGTCCAGTCGTCGTAGGCATACTCCAGGGTCATGGAGGAGCCATTGGCGCTCTTGTCGAAAGGGACATATCCCAACTTCATGTAGTCATCGAGGTTGCCATATAGGGGATAGCTTGCCGAGGAGACTGATGCGGCCAGTGCCCGGTGCGGGTCAAAACCGCGGATGCCGTTGATCCAGGCGTCGGCAATGACCGGTACGGCATGGTAGCCGATCATGCACCAGTTTTCGTTTCCGAAATGGCTCCATACCGGCAGCAACTTATGTACACTCTGGTCGTAGTGGGCCAGCATCGAGTTGATCATATCGGAGGTCCGTTCGGGCTGGATGATGGTCAGTAGGGGATGCAACGCCCGGTAGGTATCCCACAATGAGAAGACCGAGTAGTTGACAAATCCTTCAGCCTTATGGATCTGGTGGTCGATTCCGCGGTATTGGCCATCCACATCCATATACTGCACCGGATTGATAAAGGTGTGATACAGTGAGGTGTAGAAGGTCTCTTTCTTTTCCGGTGTGGCTTGAATCCTGATCCGCTCCAGCTCCTTCTGCCATTTTTCCCGTGCTTCATCTCTGGTCCGTTCGAAATCGAAATGAGGCACCTCGGCGTAAAGGTTCTTCAGTGCGCCTTCGGTGCTGACGGCCGAGAGGGCAAACTTGATCTTGATCTTCTCGCCCGCTTCGGTCTTAAAGTCGAAATGGGTCTTGAGTTTTCTGCCACCCATCTCGGGGAAATTGTTTTCCTGGTCAAACTTACGCCAGAAACCGCGGTATACCTGTGTCTCGTCGTTGCGGCAGCCGTAATTCTCGATCGGTTTGGAGAAGACCATGGCAAAATAGAGGTAGTTGGTCCGTGCCCAGCCGCTGGTGATGCGGTAACCGGTCACCAGCGTGTCGTTGTGTACCCACACTTGCGACCAGAGCACCTTGCCGTCATAGTTGTAGATGCCGTGGGTCAGATCGAGAATGATATGGGCATCATCGCTTTCGGGAAAGGTGTATTGATGGAAGCCCACATGTTCGGTTGTGGTCAGTTCGGCTGCAATCTGGTAGTCTTCCAGGGCGACACGGTAGTAGCCGGGAGTGGCCGTTTCGGTTCCGTGGCTGAAACGCGACCGGTAACCGCTTTCAGGTTTTTCGGCAGTTCCGGGGTTCAACTGCAGTTTCCCGGTAGTGGGCATGATCAGAAAGTCTCCCAGGTCGGAATGGCCCGTACCGCTGAAGTGGGTATGGCTGAACCCCACAATGGTGGGATCACTGTATTGATAACCTGCACAGTAGCGATAAACAGTGCCGGTATATTTCCCCTCTACGGCATAAGGAATGGTGTCGGTATCCGGACTGAGCTGCACCATCCCGAAGGGGACAGTGGCGCCGGGAAAGACATGCCCCATCTCCTGGGTGCCGATCATCGGGTTCACATATCGGGTCAGATCCTCTGTCTGATTCTGAGAGGATAACGGTCCGCAGGCGACAGCCGTGCATAAAAGTAAAATCGATAATTTCCTGAACATATTCTTCTGTTTTATTGGTCTGTTTCTCTTCCCATCTTTTCAAACGGAACCGGTTCAAATCGGGGTATCTTTTCAAATACCGCGGATCCCGGTCTGAGGGTAAAGTTTTGATTCTCCTTGTCGACGAACCCGGGATCTTCATGGGTAATCCAGTTGTCACGGGTGAAATCGAGAAACGGTTTGTTGGCATTCACCCCTTCATGCACTTTCAGGATAACCTGGTTGACATTGACGAAAAGGTTCCTGTCGACCCGGTTTCTCTTGGGAAAGGCGGGGTCCTCGTTCCAGTAATTGGCCAGTTCGGGATAACGTACACTGTATGGGGGCTGGTCATGCCTGATCTCTGCCAGTCGTTGTTCGATGACACCTCCCGGGGCAATCATCCCTTTGGCCCATTCAAAAGCCTCCATGCGATTGTCAACCTTGATGGCTACCTGACAGTCGATGAAGATGTTGTTGGTGTAGCTGTTGTCGCTACCTCCCCCGATCAATACCGGAAAGCGGCCGGCCCGGTAAAAGATGTTGCCATGAACCGTCATGCCGCATGCCCCATCGTCATGATAGACGGCGGTGGTACGGAAGTTGTCACCCAGGTCATGAATGTAGTTGTACCGAACGATATTGCCCCTTTCCGAGGGATTCCGGCCATAATAGATGGCTCCCACATCATCGGTCTCCAGACATACATGATCTATCTCATTGTATTCAATCAGGTGATCGTTCCCGGTGAGCAGGATGGCCACATGAGGAGAGTTGTATATCTCATTGTGGGTAATACGGTTCCCCACTCCTGAAATGGTAACGGCACCACAATAGGTTTTCGCGATCCGGTTAAAGTCGTGAATGGAGCAGTTCTCAACATAGTTGAGTCCCGGTTCAAGGGTTTGGCGGTCGCCTCCCGACAATATGACTCCTCCCCGGCCGGTATTGTGGATGGTACAGTTCACCACACCATTCTCCCTGCTGGCAAGCAGCATTCCATCCGCCGACGGCGTTGTGCTGTCCTGGATGCTGATGGCATATCCGCCCAGGTTTCTGAAGGTGCACTCCTTGATGATACATCGGCGTGTCCCCTGCAGTTCCACTCCGTTCAGCCTGCTGTTTTCGAACAGAATTCCCCGAATGGTCACATCCACCGAACCGTTCATCACGATGAAGGGCTCTTCCAGCAGGGAAAGTTCAATCTCCCCCACACTGCCCGGGTTGAAGAAATAGAGGATCCCCTCCTCCCGGTCGATATAGTATTCGCCGGCCATATCCATCTCCTCCTTCACGTTGTAGGCATACCAGCGGCTCCAAGGTTTGCCCGATTCAAATCCGTAACGGTGGGGATGTAGAGTGGTGATCATTTTTTTTACCGTATCGATGGAGGCCAGCCCGATCGCGTCGTCCGCCCAACCGTACCTGAAATAGCCCGATATCCAGATCTCCTCCGGGGTTGACCAGCCTGAAGGTTGCTCCGTTTCATAGGTGAAAACAGCACCCCGGTTGCTCTGATCGCCCTCTGCTGCAACTGCACCCCTGTCGAGCACCTTCCCGATGGCGATCATCGAGTCGTTGGGCCATCGTACCAGCTGTCCCGGTTGCCCGTCAATGAAGAGCTCCATTCCCGCGGGGGTGACCGGCCTTTGAAACCCGACAGGGTGGAGGGTGCCGTAGTCGGTAATATTCAGCTCCTTGAGCGGGACCATTAAAATATCTCCCCCTTTCTCCTCACCAGACAGCTGATCTTTCTCAGTACCGGAAACCGGCAGGATGGAAGAGGGATCGATGGATATGCTCCCCTTGAAGGTAACCCTTTCATCACGGTAGGGGAGTATCTGCAAGCCACTGTCCTGTTCGGTAAACCGAAGAGCCTCCCTGATAAAATAGTCTCCTTCCCGGAGTATGATGGCATAATTGCCCCTCTCTCCCAGGACTCTTTTTTTCCTGACATGATCCCTTGCTGCCTCAATGGTGGAAAAGGGATCCTTTTTCGATCCTGTTCCACCCCCTTCTGCCCGTGCAGAAACGTACACCTGGTAACGTTCTGCACAGGAGAGAAGCATCAGTGACAAAAGTAGTAAAAAAGATGATCTAAAAGCTCTTTTGGTCATTTCCTTTGGAGTTGCAGTCACTTTCTGAACTGGAGTTTCTTACCGGCAGCGTTGATGGACTGCCTGACCGTCACTCTCTTTGAAGGCTTGTCTGAAACCAGTTCGCTACCGGAGGTGTCGAAATAGGAGTCGCCGAGGGTTACGCCGTCGCAGCCGGAGATGACCATCCCCTTGCTTCCGGGCAGCGCCTTGCTCTCCACGGTGATGTTGTTGACGGTGATATCTTTGCAATCGGTATAGACCTGGGCATCACCACAGGCATCACGCAGGATAATACCCTCCAGCTTGACATTGTTGCAACCGTTGAAGTGGATCAATGCCGGTCTGGTTTGTAAGTCGCTCTCCTTGAGAAACCCTTTTTCAACCTGGGTAGAGATGCTTTTCAATACCCCCTGGCCATGCCCCTCGATAACACCCTTACCGGTGATACCGATATTTTCGACACTGTCTGCCAGGATGAGGGCCGGAGTGCCATTAAGACTCAAGTAATCGTAGGCCGATTGAAAGGCCACCAGTATGGCTCCTTCGTGCAGCTGGATCGTTACATTGGGTTTCAGTTGGAAACTGCCGGTAAGGTAGCGTCCCACATAGAAGTTGAGCTGGCCGCCGCCATTGGCACTAATATGGTCGATTGCATACTGGATTGACGCGGTATTCAGGGTCACCCCATCCGATTTGATGCCAAACAGCGAAGCCTTGTAATCCTTTGCATGGATGGTCAGCGACAGGATGAGAGCAGTGAAGATGATAGCTATTTTTTTATTCATTTTCTTCTTCTGATTAAATGGTTGAATGATCAAAACGAACCTTACCGGATCGTCACATTTTTGGAACGGTGTTGAATGATCTGTTCTTTCCCTTTACTGTCGGGTTCAACAAACTCAACGTTTTGGAAAGTGGCGCCATCTACGTTGTCGATGACAATCGAGGGACGGTAATCCTTCTTCTCGGCAACCAACCTTACATTGTCGAATACCACGCCGTCGGCATGACGCACATAGAATCCCCAGGCCGGCAACTCTTTCCATTGTGAGAATTCGGGATAGCGGTCACGCATGTCGGGGATGCTGTCCAGTTCAGCCGGAGTTATTCCACGGTATGCATAGAGGGGGTTGCCGGCACCGGGATGGACAATCTCGATGTTTTTCAATACCACATCCTGGATTTTATGGTCTGGGAGACCGAATATCACTGCAGGAGAGATGTTGCGAGGATTGTCCTCCACCGGTCCCTCGTAGCTGTATCCAGCGTCGGGTTTGTTAAAGGGAACCTCGGCATAGACGTTGGAGATGCGGACATTCTTCATGCTGGGTTGTTTGCCGCTGCTCCAGCGGTCCCCGATGCGTAGGAAGATCACATTTCCAGTATTGATGGAACGGATGCTGTCCACCTCGATATCCTCAACTATTCCACCGTCCACGGCAGCAAAAGTGATGGCTGAGCGGAAGGTGTCGAATATGGTTACATTCTTGATCTTAAAGTTCCGGAACCCACCACGTGATACGGTGCCGAACTTGATCCCATTTGCGCTGGAGCGTCCCACGCAGTTCTCCACTACCACGTTCTGGCAAATGCTGTTGGCATCGTGCGACTTGAAACAGATCACATCGTCCGCCGCATCGAAGTAGGAGTTCTTGATGATTACCCCGTCACAATCCACGATATCGATTCCGTCGTTGTTCCAGTAGGCTTTGCTGTCCACGTAGATGCCATCCACATATACATTCTTGCACTGGTCATATGTCTGGTTCCAGCTTGCCGGGTCACGAAGGGTGATGCCGGTGATGGTGACGTTGACACACTCCCGGAAATAGATATTCTCGGGGCGTCTCCACTCCCTCGGTCTGTCCAGCATAAGCTCATCCTCAAAAACACCGCGGTGAATCAGGCTGACCAGGTTGTTGGCCGTAGTGAATCCGCGGCCGTTGATGGTTCCCTTGCCGGTAATGCCGATATTTTCCTGGTTGATGGCAAAGATCATGGAAGACCATTTCACCTTGGGGTCGATTACATAATCGAGGGGATTGGTAGATCCCAGGATGGTTGCTCCAGGTTCCAGGTGCAACGTTACGTTCGATTTCAGATAGATGGTGCCGGTAACGTAATTGCCAACCTGGAAGACGAGACGGCCACCGCCATTTTGGTTGATGTAATCGATTGCCCGTTGAATGGTTCGCGTGTTGACCGTAATTCCGTCGGCTTTGGCGCCAAAATCGGCTACATAGTAATCTTTTGCCGGGAGATGCGTGGCAAACAGGACAAATATAAGTGAGAAAATCAGGTTTATCTTATTCATGATTATTGCTGTTTGATAAATGAATCTGGCTTTTGCTTATTTTTGGATGATCTGGGTAGATTTGTGCTTGACAAGCTTCTTTCCTCCACCCGGAACATTGTACTTGACACCGGACAAGGCTGCTCTCTTCACGTCGTCAAATACAACTGCCGCACGATACTCCTTCTCCTTTGCCGTGAACGTTACATTCTCGAGGGTGAGGTTGCTGGCATGGCGCACATAGAGTCCCCAGGCCGGCAACTCTTTCCATTGTGAAAATTCGGGATAGGCTTCAACCATTTCGGGAATTCCATCCAGATCTGCTGGTTTAGTTCCGCGATAGGCATAGTTTGGATTGCTGCCACCCGGGTATACGATCTCGATGTTGCGCAAAGTGACATTGTTGATATCAACACCCGGAATACCGTGGATGATGGCCGGAGAAACATTCCGGGGAAGATCCTCGATCGGACCCTCGTAGCCGTAGCCGGTGTCGGGTTTGGTGGCCGGGATCTCCACGTACATATTCTGGATGGTGACATTGTCGATGGTCCCTTGCCGGTCGGTGTTCCACCGTTTCCCGATGCGCAGGAAAATGGCATTGCCGGTATTGTAGGCATAGAGGCTGTCGACAAAGATATTTTCCACTTTGCCACCGTCGGGGGCGGCAATGGTGAAGGCTGAGCGGAACGTATCGTACACCTTGTTATTGATGATGCGGATATTTTTGTATCCACCCGAGGTGACGGTGCCGAACTTGATACCGTTGGCGCTTGAGCGGGCCACACAATTGCGGACTTCGATATTTTCACACCGCTTGTTCTTGTCGTGCGATTTGAAACAGATGGCATCATCCGATGCATCGATAAAGGAGTTGCTCACCACAACATCTTTACAGTCGACGATATCGAGCCCGTCGTTGTTCCAGAACACCTTGCTGTCGACGGTAATCTTGTCGATCAACAGCTTCTCGCACTGATCATAGACCTGAACCCAGTCTGCCGTATTCTTGATGGTGATCTCTTTTATTTCCACATTCTTGCACTCGCGCAGATAGATCCCTTTCGGCCTTCTCTGTGCGGGACGGTCGAGTTTCAGCTCATCCTCGATGATCCCTTTATGTACCTGATCAACCAGGTTGTACGCCACCGAAGCCCCCTGGCCGTCGATCACCCCTTTGCCGCTGATCGAGATATTTGAGGCATTTTTGGCATAGACCAGTGCAGTGTAGGGTGGATTGTCGATATTGTAATCGTAGATGTTGGTCGATCCCACCAGTATGGCACCCTCCTTGAGCACGATATGGACGTTGGATTTCAGTTCGATGGTGCCTGTAAGGTACCGTCCCACGTAGAAAACCAGCGTGCCACCTCCCTTTTCGTGGATATAGTCGATCGCTTTCTGTATGGAGGTGGTGTTCAGTGTTGTTCCGTTGGATTTAATACCGAAGTAGGATGCTTTATATTCCGCTGCCGACAGGTGCAGAACAGAGAGCAGTGCCAGTGTTAGAAAGATAGCTTTTATTCTTTTCATTGGTTTATATTTTATGTTTGTTATGATTGCATGAAATTTTCGGTTTGATTTGGGGTACCTTTTCATTAATTTAATAGACCATTACGGGCCCGATCAGCCCCATCGATTGAATCTCCTGTTCCCGGCCCTTCCGGTTGGTGTATTTCTGAGCAGTGGGGTTATCGGTCAATGTCTGCATGTAATTACCCATGGTTGTGACGACATGTACCTCAATCTCATTTTCGCCGATCTTCACATCATCCAGCTTGTAGATGCGGTTGCCATACCACTTGACCCCTTGCGATTTGCCGTTGACAAACAGCTCCGATACGCCGGCCACCTTGCCCAGGTTCAGGATTGTTCCTTTCTTGCGGATATTGATCCGTTTCTTGTAGACCGCCGTGCCGGTGAAACGGAGATAGTCGGTATCCTTGAGGTCTTTCAGTTCCGTCATCTTGAGGTTTGTCACCCAATTCTCCCGGCTGTGGCGTAACTCTACCTCCCAGTTGTCGTTCTGTTGTTCTGCGGCAGGATGGTTTAAAGGGAGCTCTTCCCAGTAGGAGCCGTTCTTCTCCTTATTGAAGACGATAATTCGGGATTCTGCCGGGCCCAGGTTGAGTTGCAGGCTGTTCCCCTCAAGTTTCAGCCGGTATGATCTGCCCGTTTCCGGGTCCAGTAGCCAGGGGTAACGTCCATTGGTTATCTCCCGTGAGAAGGTGATGCGGCTGCTTCTGCCTTCATGTTTGTGGGCATTGGCAAAGAAGAAGATCTCGCTCTTGTCGTCCGCCTGATAACGTGTCTGCATCAGGTAACGGTCGGGCTGTCCGATCTCCAGGTAGTGCGGTAGCCTATATTGCTGCTGCAAACCGGTATACCACTCCAGATAGCGAAGGTCATCCGGTTTGGAGATTAGCACGAAACGGTCGGGAAAGGCACGGAGCTTTTCAACCAATCGGCTTACTTTCTTGTCATTCTCCTGGTAATTGTTCAGACCAAGGGATTTTTCCGGCAGACATCCGATGGAGTAGATCTTGCCACCCTTGCTGACAAACTCATACAGTTTGGCCATGGTCTCCGGAAACATGCTCTTTACCTCCGGCAAAAAGAGAATGCCATATTTCTTGGGTCCATAGCAAAGTTTTCCTTTTTCGACCGTCGCATCCTGAATAATCTTCTCGGTTACGTAATCGGCGGCACCTCCGTTCTTGTTGATCGATTCCCAGAGGATGGAGGTGTAGGGCACATTCAGTTTCTCGGGGAAAGGATCGGTCTGGACACCTATCTCCCCCCACATGTCGTAGTTGGCCGGCAGTATGGCCATGTCGGTATACATGTCGGCCTGCTGCAGCAAGGATGAGATGCGAGCCTTATACTGGTTGAGGTACTTGAAATAGGGCCACCAGTTGTTGTTTTCGTTGTAGTAGGAACCATACTGTACCCATCCAGGGAAGGGTGCTTCCGGTGGAGAGTAGTTGAATCCGTGCCAGATGGAGTGGGTGATTCCAGACATGATGGCCTGGTCGGAACCGATTTTCAACAGCTCTAACGTAGCGTTAAAGACAAGATAGGTATTGGTCATCTCCTCACAGCTGACTACCCTTTTGCCAGTAAGATGTGCTGCCGATGAGACATATTTGTTGATCATGGTATAACCCCGACCCCTGCGGTAGTCTTGGTCGGACATCTCTTCACCCAGTTTGTGACGCAGCCAGTTGGTTGTCCACGATTCTCCTTCAGGGATGTCATACCCCAGACTTGTTTCCAGCGGGAAGAAACCTCTTCCGTAGGCCTGCGCCCTCGATTTTACATTCTGCTCGCGGCACCATTCCAGGTAGGTTTCGGTAAATCTTTCATAGAGCAGTTCAGCTTTGGTATACTCAAAATCGAAACGCACCCGGCGAATGATCTCTTCAAATTCCGGGCTTTTGGTCACGCCATACTTCTCGTCCACCACTGCTCCCAGTCGCCCTACCTTAAACATGGTAAAGGGAAGGTAGGGCATCAGGTCGTAACCCCTTCTCTTTTTGAACTCATCGGCAAAATCTTCGCACCAGTTGCAACCCTCCAGCTCCATCGAATCGGTGAAGAGCGCCCTCAGGTGGTTGGAAAGCGGACCAATCTTTTTCTGGATGGTATCGGACATGTGATTCAGGTATTTTTTCACCGCTGCCTTGTCCATATGGTTTAGTATAGGACCTGCGGCACCCGGCGCACCGTTGATGACAGAGGCAAAAGAGTTCACTTTCACCAGAGCGTAAAAAACATGTTTGCCTTCCGGTACCTTGATCACGAAGCGTTCCTGATCGCGCCAATCAGATAATTCGATCACCTGGTTGAGGCTCTCCATAGGATCTGGTACAAGTTTAAGGGAGAGAATCTCGAATGTTCTACCGGGGAAGGTGTCGGTAACCCCCGGATCTGTTTCGCGGAAGATATGGTAACGCGATACCTCATACTCCATAGGGCCTTCGAGGGTTTCAGCGAAGATCAACGCTACTTGGGCCCGTTCGTCCGGAGGTAATGTTTCGGAACCGAAAGGCCAGCCCGAACCTACGATCAGGTCACAGGTCATGCCCAATCTTTTGGCCTCACTGAAGGCTACCTGCAGCATCTCGATCCACTCGTCGCTAAGCCATCGTAGCGACTTGATACCGAGGTCGTCGCCTGTTGAGGGGAAAGAGATGGGATTGATTTCCACTCCTCCCACACCTGCCTCTTTTAACAGGCGTAACTCCCTGATAATTTCATTTTTTTCTACCTTGTTGCCGTTCCACCACCATCTTACAAAGGGATGGAATCTGGCATCCGGCTCACTGAATGTGGAATAGATGTCGCCTGCACCTTTTCCACTGTTCACCTCGGCAGCGTCTGCCCCCAGCAACGGGATGCCGCCAGTGACCACGAGACCTGCAGAGAGTGCCGCACTGCGAATGATAAAGGATCGTCTGTCCATATTTTTTTGAATAATATTCCTGTTTTTATTTGTTAAGCAAAATCGTTCTCATCTCACATCTCCGTACCTCCGCACTAAAAGAGCTTTTGATTAGCCACGGTATTTTCTGAGCGTGAAAAGATAAAAATAATAGGAGCAATTGAGCAGCAGACTGTTCAAAAAGCTCCTATTATCAGATTAATGGGTTTATATCATTCTATACAAATCCCTGTTGTAGATGATATGGATTAGTTCTGTTCACAATATGGGTTGTAGAACATCTCGTCATCGGGTATATCCAACGTCATGTCAGCTACACTGTATGTACCCTTGTTGACGTGGTTGGCCGAGCTGGTTCTGTCTACAGGGATATTCCACCTTTTGTTGTTGTAGAATTCATATCCTCCTTCGCCCCAAAGCTCGATTCTGTACTGTAGCTGTACCATTTGCATTGCGGTCAGCCCTTGCATTGCAGGGTAGTTGTCGCACGTAAGGGTAGGAGCTCCCTCTTTGGTTCTGGCTGCCAGCAGAGTGTTCAGTACATTTTTGGCCTCTGTGTCATTTCCCTGCTGGGCATATGCTTCAGCTTTCATCAACAGCAATTCGGAGGTTCTCATATAGATGTCGGTAACCCTTCCTACTTGTGTACGATCTGAAATATTGCTTCCCATACCGTGGGTTGCGGCAAACTTCAGGTTGATATAGGAGGGAATTTGCCCTTCTACATTGTTGGGAGGATAGATATAGCTTCCAAAAGCGGTATTACCCAGGAATGCATCTTTTCTGAAGTCGTTATCCGAAATCTTTTCGTATAGCCTGTTGTCGATGCGTTGATAGAGGCCTGAAAGACCTCCCTGGCTTGTTCCAAAAGGATTCATCCAGGCGTTGTGAGTGGTGTTGGCTTCTCCAACCGGCCAACCCAGCATCACTTCAGGATTGATCGTGTTATTGAGAAAACCGTTGCTTTCAGGCAGAAATACCGGGTTGTCGTCCGTGCCGGTATTTTTGCCACCATACATCTCCTGCGTCATCAATGACGGTTTTTCAGCCAGGATGACATTCGTAGCCTCGATAACTTTAGCCCAATCGCCGGTCCAGAGAGAAACACGTGCCAGGATGAAGTTTGCAACCCCCAGGTCGATGTCGGTCGTCTTTTCCGTGATGCCGATATTTGCTGACTTGAAAAGAGCGATAGCATCATTCAGGTCTTTCTTGATAAAGCTATAGGTCTCATCGCTGCTTGCTCTCGCTTTCATCTGCTGTGTGGGCGAGAAGGTGTCGTACAGCATGATTCCCAATTTGTTTTTACCACCTTGCAAATAGGCATCCTGGTAGTTTTCCATCAGGAAGTTGTATGCATATGCCCGCATGGTCAATGCTCTTGCCTTATAATCCTTCAATTTGTTGTTTGCATTCACTACGTTATCATCTTGCAGATAAAAAAGCAGTTTATTGGCTGTGGTGATGATGTTCCAAGCAAAAAACCAGTAGGGTTTGTTCTTGTCGATTGAGCTGGAGGTAAAATCCCTGAAATTGTATTCATCTGCACCGAATGCGGTGGAGTGTGCTGTGCCAAAGACGATGTCGTTGGCTTCCAGGTTACGCATCACCATCAGGCCCTGCGGTGTATTGTAACGGATATCGCTTCCGGTATCCTTGATACCGCCTGCCTTAAACAACAGTGGCATCTGGTTGGCCATACCTCCCAGGATCATGTCAATTTGGGCCTCATTGCCTGATTCCAACAGTTTCATGATCTGCTCATCCGTGATGCTGTTAGGGGGAGTAATTTCCAATTGGTCAGCACATCCAATCAAAAGAAAGGAGAGTGCAACAATTAAGGATAGAACTTTATTTTTCATTGTTTATAGTCTTTTTAAATTAGAAACTTAAGTCAATACCAAATGAGATAGTCCGCATGTAGGGGAAAGCATAAGCTCCTACTTCCAATCCACCTACCAGTGACATGCGCGGGTCGAATCCTGCATGTCCAGTGAACATGAATACGTTGTCGGCAGTAGCGAAAAGGCGTGCGTTGGAAAGGCTGAGTTTGCCGAGAAGATTTTTGGGAAGTGAATATCCCAGTGTAATATTCTTCACATTCAGGTAAGACGAATCAAAAAGTGCCATGTCTGTATAAGCCCAGCTACCAATTGTTGCTCCATCTCCGTAGGTATTGCCATACATCACCATCGGGAAATATGCATCAGTGCGTTCGGGTGTCCAGGTATTACCAATCAGTTCAGCAGAGAGTGCCGAGCCGATTTTGTCACTTCTGTAAAGACCGTTTGCGTACTCCACGCTCAGGAATTTACCTCCAATCTGGTAGGCCAGATTGACCATCAGGTCGAACTCCTTGTAGTTGACCGAGGTTGTGAAACCGCCAATCCAGTCGGGTGTGGCGCTACCCATCTCGAATCTGTCTGCAAGACTGTAGTTGGTGGTTTTAACCACGTCTCCCACTGCATATTCAGCAAAGTGTCCGTCATTTTTCTTCTTTTCAGTTACCCTTGCGTAGAATAAGGGAAGACCGGTCTCTTGATCCACACCTCCGTATTTGTAGAAGTAGAGGTTGAAGAAGTCTTTGCCAACACCCCTGAGATAGGCGATATTGCCACCAGTGTTTGCTCCTCCGGTTGCACCCCAAGAGTCAATACCGGCAGTGAAATTGCCGTCCAGTTCAGCGGTGCCTACACCGGCAGGTACTGCAGTCAGGATGGTCCTGTAGTGAACACCGTTCAAAGAGACGTTCCAGTAGAAATCCTTGTTTTTGATGATATCGATGCCCAATTCAACTTCAACACCTCTGTTGCGCAGTTTTGCACTGTTCTTGTCCAGACTCGACTGTCCCAAAGAGTATGGGATGGGTTGTGACCATACAGAGTTGACCGTATTCTTCAAGAAATAGTCCACCGTACCGTGTACCCTGTCGAATACATTGAAATCGATACCGACATCAAACGTATGTACATTTTCCCAGGTAAGTGCATCGTTTACAAAGCTACCTTTAGTTATATTGTAACTGGCGGGTATACCTGTACCTGCGGTTGTCTGTTGGTACGAAGCGCTATAACCCCATGTCTGGTAGCCGGAATGGTCGGAAATACCGCTTTGGTTACCGATTACGCCGTAGCTTCCCCTGAGTTTCATGTTGTTTAACCAGTGGCTGGTACCTTGCATGAACTCTTCCTGGCTGATTCTCCAGCCTGCACCAACCGACCAGAAGGTACCCCATCTGTTTTCTTTATATTTGAATTTCGAGGAGCCGTCTCTTCTCAACGACAATTCACCGTAGTATTTGTCGTTGTAGATATAGTTTGCCCTTCCAAAATAGCTCTCCATTGCATTAACGGAATAACCCCCGCCCGGAGTTGAGAAGGTACCGCCAGTATATCTTCCTACAAAGTTGACATATCCCAGAAAGTCGGGAATCAGTGAGTAGGCCGAGTTGTAGTTCAGGTTGTCGCGGTTGTACTTGTTGAACTCATGTCCCAACATTACATCAACATGATGGAGATCGATCTCCTTGTTGTAGTTGAGCAACTGTTGTGTATTCAGGACTGTGAAGTTCTGGTAAACCTTACCGAGAGCACCACCTTCACTGACTGAGCTTCCTGTCTCCTTGTTCCAATATCTTGTTCTGATTTCGCCTACGCGATCCAACGACATATTGGTGGTAAAGGTGAAGTCTTTCAAAAACTTGACTTCTGCATAACCTCTCATGGAGAGATCATTCGAAACGGTCTCGTCAAGGTCCTTGTCCAGAATCTGAATCAGGTTGGCCGTAGTGAGAGGACCTGCTGTCGGACCCAGCGGAGAGTAGGTCATGCCCGGTGCCTCATGCACCTTCTTTGAACCATCTGCATTGTAAATAATCTTGCCGTTCTCGTCGTGTGCATATAACGGGGTCAGCTGATTCTGTCCGTTGATCCAGCGGAAGACGTTGGCTACGGCCGACCCTGGGTTACGTCCATAACGGGTAGCGGGAGATTGGGTTCTCCTGTTGGTGTAAGACATGTTTGCACCTATCTTCAACCAGTCGAGCAGCTGCGAATTCAGGTTGGAACGGACATTGTAGCGTTCAAATTCCGAACCGCGGATGTATGAAGGATCTTCCAGATAGCCCAACGAAACGAAATAGTCGGATTTATCGGAACCGCCGCTGGCGTTGATATTGTACTCCTGACGCTGTCTGTTTTCGAGGAAGAAGTCATCATAATGATCCCTGTAAAGCAGTTCTGCATTAGGATTCAATTTACCGTCGGGGTTGACCAGATATGCTCCGCTCATGGTAGAACTGGCTGTGGCTCCTTCACCGGTGGGGGTGTAGACTGCACCAGGTACCCTGTATGGCATGAAGTTGCCCAAATCATTGCGTTGGAAATTGGTCATCGATCCGGTATAGTCAAAGAGGTGCTGGCTGGCGAACAATGCAGCCTCCTCGTGTGACATGTTCGGATTTTTTACATTGGTTGTATAGTTCTGGGTGCTTCCGTATCTCACCTTGTTGTAGATAGCCAACCAGGCATGTTCGTAAATATCCTTGGGATCTGAAATTTTCTCATATTTGAAAGGGCCAATCTGGTTGATACCCCAACGTCCTTCAAAAGCGATCTTGGCTTTCCCCTTGTTTCCCTTCTTGGTG
>ENA-UOYA01001192-UOYA01001192.1-activated-sludge-metagenome-genome-assembly--contig:-NODE-1192-length-29013-cov-7.624111_pt1 | contig 29013 bp, 20 predicted proteins | sample MGYA00238163_ERZ764804 | MGnify/ENA primary metagenome ERZ764804 (study PRJEB28919, sample SAMN05720223) | activated sludge metagenome | isolation source: Anaerobic digester | place: Hong Kong... | reverse complement strand
GGAACCCAGCGCAGCGCGTTTTCGCGGAAGATCTTCCGCAGCGCCTCGGGCGGCAGAGCCAACCCCTGCACGCGGCCTGTTCGCGTCTCGATCCATTCGGCGCTCGAGAAATACTTCCAGTCGAGCGCGTAAACATCGCGCATCGATTTGATCGTTTTGCCGGCGCCCGCTTCTGGCCCGAGGCTCAGATCGGTTCCGTACAGCACGCGGTCCTGGTAGCGTATCAGAAACGCGCGGACCTTCTCGCGCGGTTGCACCATCAGGTCCGTTACGCGCGCGGCCGTGTCGACGGCGAAGTTTGGATAACGGTCCAGCCGCTGGGCGATGAGGTCCACGTCCTCCTCCATGCTTCCCAGGTGGCAGCCCACCATCCGCAACCCGGGGTTGGCTTCCAGGATATGGTCGCGCGCGGCGAGGATGGTCTCTTTCCTGGGCCGCTCCGGATGGAGGAACATGTGCCAGTCTGGATTGTTCTTGTAATAGCCGTAGTGAGGGCTCTTGGGATCGAGCGGAAGCCAGGCGGCGGTCGGTTCGGCCAGGTGTGCGTACAGCGTGCGATTGCGCCGGGCGATGAAACCGTAGATCGGCGCAAAGGCCGGATCGTCCGCCATCAGGTACGCGCCGGAGCGCGATTTCAGCTCCATGCCGATGCTCTTGTAAATCTTCACCGCCACGGCGCCTTGCCGGAAGCTCTCATCGAGGGACCGCTCGACCTCGCGGGCAAACCCGGGCTTCTCCCAATCGCCGGGATCGAAGGTCGCGCACCATGCTACTTTGTGTTTACTTTCCCGAAAGGCGCGATGCGCAGTGGCCTGCTGCGGCGCGACCGCTTCGAAACCCGCACTGTACTTGTCCAGAGTGCAGATATCGATGACGCGGATGTTGAGCGCTCCGAGCATCCTGTAATACTCAGGCGAGGTCTGAAGCACGTGCACGTGCGCGTCGATGCGCTCAAAATCCGGCTGGCCGGCCATGACCGGGCACACCAGGCCGGCGACCGCGAGCGGGATCACGATTCTGTGACAGGGCATATGGCTTCCACATTATCACCACGATGCACTCACGCCGGCTTGATAAGATACTCTCGAAGTCCGCTAATTGGTATGCCACGCTTCCAGTTGCTCGTGAACGGACGACGGCGCACGGTCGAGGCCGCCCCCGGCACCACTCTGCTGAGCGTGCTGCGGGACTGGCTCGATCTCACCGGAACCAAGTACGGTTGCGGTGAAGGAGTGTGCGGCGCGTGCACGGTGCTGCTGGGCGGCAAAGCGGTGCGCGCCTGCGTGACCACGATCGAGGATGTGGGCAACCTGCCGGTAGTGACCATCGAGGGACTGGCTCGTAACGGCAAGCTGCACCGCGTCCAACAGGCGTTCCTCGACGCGGGGGCGTTCCAATGCGGCTACTGTACGCCGGGCATGATCCTGGAGGGGGTGGCTCTGCTCGCGCGCGAACCGTCACCGGACGACGCCCGGATCAAGCGCGAATTCGAAGGGCATATCTGCCGGTGCGGTACTTATCCGCGCATCATAGAGGCCGTGCGGCTAGCCTCGAAGGAAGGCCGGCGTGGCTAGGCTCCCCCGCCCGACGCGCCGCGAGGCGTTCGAGACAATCGGCGCGGGATTCGTCTTTCAATTTGTAGTGAAGGGCGCCCCGGGCACCCAACTCGGTGCGAGGTTGCGTTTCGATGCCGGCGGCGCGGTGACGTTGCTCACCGGAAAGGTCGAACTCGGGCAAGGATCGCGCACGCTGCTCACGCAGTGCGTGGCGGAAGAACTCGGCGTCGCGCCGGGCAATGTGCGCGTCGTCATGGGCGACACGGCGCTGGTCCCGGACGACGGCGGCACCTATGCCAGCCTCACGACCCCGCTCACGGTTCCCGTGGTGCGTCAGGCGGTTGCTGCGGCCCGGCGCATGTTGGAAACCATGACGCCCGCCGAGGCCGTCAAGCGCGAGATCCCCGTCGAAGTGGACCTCACACCGCCCGCCAAATGGAAGACGTTGGGAAAACCCATGGCGAACGTGAACGGCCGCGCGATCGTTACCGGGGCGCTGAAGTATTCGACCGACGTGAAGGTGCCCGGTATGCTGGCGGGCAAGGTGGTGCGGCCGGAGGCCTACCAGGCCACGCTGGCCGGCTTCGACGCCCGGGAAGCCGGAAAATTGCCGGGCGTGAAAGTAGTGCGCGATGGGGATTTCCTCGGAGTGGTCGCTCCCGATGAGGCCACCGCTGGACGGGCCGCCTCGCTGGTTCGCGCCGAGTGGCGCGCCGAGGAACTCGTAGCCGCCGCGAAACTCGCCGGGCACTTCACGAAGACCGCGGTCGCGCCGGTGGCGAACTTCGCCACGCGTTATCCGCCATTGTTGGAGAGGGGCGACGTGGAGCGCGGCCTGGCTGAATCCGCCGGCCGCCATGAGGCCGCCTACACGCTGCCGTTCATCGCACATGCGCCTATCGAACCGCGGGCCGCGGTGGCCTATTGGGATGAAAACGGATTGACCGTGCTCGGCGGCTCGCAGGTCCCCTTCGCCGTGCGCGGCCAGTTGGCCGCCGCTTTCGGCATCCCGGACCGGCAAGTCCGGTTGATCTGCTGCGATGTGGGGACGGGATTCGGCGGCAAGCACGGACCGGAAGTGATGCTGGAAGCCGCGCGTCTTGCCAAGGCGGCCGGCAAACCCGTGCGCGTCGCCTGGAGCCGGGAGGAAGAATTCGTCCGGTCTTACTGCCGGCCGGCGGCTTTCATCAAGGTACGCAGCGGCATCTCGGCCGGCGGCGGAATCCACGCTTGGGATTTCCGGAACTACAACTCCGGTGCCGCGTCCCTGGCCGCGCCGTACGACATCGCGAACTACCGTTGTGCTTTCTATCGTGCTTCGTCGCCGTTGCGGCAGGGCGCCTACCGGTCCCTGGCGGCGGTGGCTAACACATTCGCGCGTGAAACGCACGTAGGTGAGTTGGCTGAGATGACGGACTCGGATCCGGTCGAATTCCGCTTGCGCCACACTACCAACGCACGCCTGCGCGAAGCGATCGAGCGCGCCGCAGAGCGCTTCGGCTGGGGCAAGGCGCGCGAAGCCTCGGGCATGGCGTGCAACATCGAAAAGGGTGCCCACATGGCGCTGTTTGTCGCGCTGGACGTCGCGGATGACCACGTCCGGCTGACGCGCATGGTGACAGCATTCGATTGCGGCGCGGTGCTCAATCCCGACAACCTGCGCAACCAGGTTACCGGCGCGACCATTATGGGGCTGGGCGGCGCGTTGTTCGAAGAACTCCGTTACGACGCAGTCAAGGTTGTGAACAATCGTTTCAGCGACTATCGCGTGCCTCGATTCGCCGACGTGCCGGCCATCGACGTAATCCTGATTGACCGTCGCGAGGCGGTGCCTGCCGGAGCCGGCGAATCGCCCATCACCGTGGTCGCTCCGGCCATCGGTGCCGCCCTGCATCGCGCGACGAAGAAATGGTTTCGCGCCCTCCCCTTCGAGAAGACCCTTGCTCTGCCCGGGGAATTTCGGGAATAGCTATAATTCACCTATTGCAGTGAATAAATTCCTGGAGGTGGTTCGATGCGCAAGAAAGTGACGGTTATCGGCGCTGGGAACGTGGGGGCCAGTTGTGCGTTGCGTATTGCCGACAAGGAACTGGCCGATGTCGTCCTGGTAGACATCGTCGAGGGAGTCCCGCAGGGCAAGGGCCTTGACATCCTACAGTCGGGCCCCGTGCAGGGGTATGACGTAAGTATTGTAGGATCAAACAATTACGAGACAACGGCAAACTCGGACGTGGTGGTGATCACGGCCGGATTCCCGCGCAAACCGGGGATGAGCCGCGACGACCTGCTGTTGGCCAACTACGACATCGTGAGCGCCGCTGCCCGGCAGGCGGCCGCGTACTCGCCCAACGCCGTCCTGGTCATCGTGACCAACCCGCTCGACGCCATGTGCTGGACCGCATACAAAGTGTCGGGCTTCCCCAAGCAGCGAGTTGTAGGCATGGCCGGGATTTTGGACACGGCGCGCTATCGGACCTTCATCGCCGAGGCCTTGAGCGTGTCGGTGGAAAGCGTAACGGCGCTGGTGCTGGGCGGACATGGCGACACCATGGTGCCTCTGGTGCGGCTGACCAGCGTCGCCGGCATTCCTCTCACCGAGCTCCTGGATCAAGACACCATCGACCGCCTGGTGCAGCGCACGCGCGACGGCGGCGCAGAAATCGTCAAATACCTCAAAACCGGCAGCGCCTACTATGCTCCGTCGGCTGCCGCGGTCGAGATGGTCGAGTCCATTCTCAAGGACAAGAAGAAAATCCTGCCGTGCGCGGCCTACCTCGAGGGAGAGTACGGTTTCACCGGCGTATTCGTGGGTGTGCCGGTGAGATTGGGAGCTGCCGGAATCGAGAAAATCTACGAGGTAAAGCTTAGCGGAACCGAACAAGCCATGCTGGCTAAGAGTGCGGCCTCAGTGGAAGAACTGATCGACATTCTCAAGAAAAAGATGGCATCCTGAATCGGGCACTAGGAGGCATCCCCCGTGACACGGGAGACAATTGAGATTGTCTGCAGCGTACTCTGCGTTCTGTTGGTGATCGCGATCATCTTGCGGCGTAAGACAAAGAACACGAAGCAGCAGGACGATGAGTCTTAGGTGAGGCCGGGACTGCCCGGCGATCCACGTCAAGCCCTGGAGAACAGCGACAAGAACCCGCCCAGATGCGTCTTGTGGCGAGCCCCCCCCTGGCTTCCGCCGAGACCTTCCGCCAAGGCTGTCAGGCTCTTGCCGATAGCCGAGTTTGTGGCCAACGGCTTGCCGTCCATCAGTGATCGCTGGACGGCTTCGTAATCGTACGGAATCACCTGGGACACGTCGATCTTGAGCGCGGTCTGAACGGCATCGTCCGATAAACCCAATTCCCGCGCGTAGCGATTTAGCACCAGGTGCATCCGGGAACGGGGGACTCCCCGGCTTTCCATATACGTAATGGCCCGCTGGGCGGCCTCCAGGGCGGGCAATTCATTGGTGGTTACGACCAGCACCGCGTCCGCCAGCCGCGATACCGACAGACTGAAGTCGGTGAACGGGCCGCTCGTATCGGCGATGACAGCGTCGTAGAGCCGCCGGCCATATTCGATGATGACCGTGGCATCCTGCGCCTCCTGCATCCCGTCGGCCGGGTTCTCGGGACTGAGCAGGACGTCGAATCCCTGGTGGTGGCAGGTCATCGCCCTCCAAAGATCGGCGTCCAGATTGTTGGAGTGTGCCAGGGCATCCACGAAGCTATAGCTGGACTTCAGCTTCAGCAGAAACGCCACGGTCCCCGTAAGCGGGTCGAGGTCCGCCAACAAGGCTTTCTTCGCCCCCAGACGCTTGTGGTGCCCTGCCAGGCTGCAGGCTATGGTGGTCGCCCCGCAACCGCCTTTGGCCGGCACGATCGAGTAGACTTTGCCCAGTCCGTCGCGTCCCGGGTAAAGCTCCGGAATCTGCTTGGACAGTTTCTCGGCGATCATCTGCACTTGGTCCGGTGTGTACGGCCAGATCATGAACTCGCTCGCTCCCTGCCGGAGCGAATGCAGGATGGTGTCCGAATCGTTGGAGGGCAACAGCGCCACAATGGCCAGCCTTGGATCGAGCGCGGCCAGGTCCGCCACCAGGCCGAGTGCCTTTTCCGTATCGGAGGTGACATCCACGAAACAGATGGCCGCGCCCGGCGGGTTGAGAATGTCGGCTGCGGTCACCCGTTGGGGCGGCGCCTGTACGTGCGTAACCGGGACCAGTGGCAACTTTTGCGCCAGCAGCGGGGTCAGGTCGGCGACCAGGCTCCGATCGGACGAAACGATCACGGCGTGAAGTCCGTTAGAACGTGGTGAATGGGTCGGCGGTTTTGACATTCGTTCAGGGTGACCTGGGAGTCACCACCTGATGTAGATCGGCAGTACGGGCGGAAAACATGAGATTCCGGAGCTCCCGAATGTACTAAAGGTAAGGGGACATGGGTCGATAAGTCATGCAAAAGTGACGCGGGAACCGCGGAGCTTCACATAAAAAGGATGGAGAATGGATCAGACATCGAAAACGGCTGTGGGGATTTGCGAAAGCCAGCCTGTCACTTCGGAGGGACTCCGGAAGCTGCTGGAAACGACCTCCGACCTTGCAATCAGTTGGGCCGCGAACTCCTTGACGCGGGCGCAAGAACTGGTTCGCGACGCGCGGCCCGCGCTCGTCATCCTTGACAAGGCATTCGGTATCCAATCCGTTCTGGAGTGGATCGCCGAAGCCAGGACCCAGCCTGAGCACCCCAACATCCTGGTTTGGGGTGGTTCCCTGTCGGAGGCCGAGGCGTTGCGGTTCCTGCAAGCCGGTGCCAAGGGCATTGTGTCGAAAACGGCGGAAACCACCAGCCTCCTGGCCTGCCTGAGGTCCGTAGTCGCCGGTTCCTGCTGGATGGAGGAGAGTGTATTCAGAGGCGCACAGCGTCCTGAACGCTGCGGGCATTCCGATCTCACCCCGCGCGAATTACAAGTGCTCGAACTGGTTGAACAGGGTCTGAAGAACAAGGAAATAGCCCGGGAATTGGGCATCCGGCCCGGCACGGTCAAGATACACCTCAAACATATCTTTGAAAAGACTGGAGTCCGTGGGCGCTACGGACTCGCCCTCACTGGTCTGCGGGCCAGGGGTCTGCTCACGCTGCCACATATGTGAGCGGCCCGGGGCCGTTTCCCGGTGCGTGCTATTCTGTGGGTTGTGGCTGCCACTGCCCGTGTAGGCTTGCTGTTCCTGATCGCGCTTCCTACCTTTAGCCAGACGCTGCCGCTGCTCGGAGCGTTAAGCGCCGAGCTGGACCGTAACTATTCGATTCTAAAGGAGAAGGGCGACCCTCCGCCCTACTTCATCAGCTACGCCGCGACCGCTAGCGAAGCCTATTCCGTAGCGGCGACAGGCGGAGCGATCCTCGTGAGCGAGCAAGGCCGCAGTTGCCGCCTGGACGTGAGCGTTCGCGTAGGTTCTCCCCAGTTCGACAATTACCACCACGTTCAGGGCGAGCGTCCGCGTTTCACAAGCGGGACTGCCATCGCCATCGACGGTTCGCCCGAATCCATCCGCCACTCGGTTTGGCTCGAGACCGACCGTGTGTATCGTGCCGCCGCCGAGCGCCTCATCAAGATCAAGAGTGCCGCCCAGGTGAAGCTCAGCGAGGACGCGTCGGCTGACTTCTCAAAGGAAACGCCGGTTCGTTTCACCGAACCTCCGCCCAAGCTCCAGTTCCCGGTCGAGGAGTGGGCCGGCCGCCTGCGCAAGTGGTCGTCGGGCTTCAGCCGGTATCCTTTCCTGTTGAGTTCAGCCGTGGGCGTGGCCGCACGCCGGGAAGAAAAGTTCCTGGTGAGCACGGAAGGCACGAGCCTCGAGCACGGGCGCATCTACGCGCAGTTGAGCGTGACGGGACACGGCAAAGCGGCCGATGGGATGGACCTGGCGGCCCAGGAAACCATTGACATCGACGACACCGCCAAACCGCCGAAAGACAGTCTGGTGCACGCGGCGGTGGAGCGCGTGGCCTCGATGATCGAGCGGATGCGTGCGGCTCCCGTGGTGGATCCGTACGCGGGTCCCGCCATTTTGAGCGGCCGCGCCGCCGGCGTATTCTTCCACGAGATTTTCGGGCATCGCGTCGAAGGCCACCGGCAGAAAGACCCCGGCGAAGGTCAGACATTCGCCAAGGACGTCGGTAAAGCGGTACTGCCGGATTTCCTGTCGGTGATCTTTGATCCAACGATCCGCCGCGCGGGTTCGACTGAACTGAATGGCTGGTACCTGTACGACGATGAGGGCGTGGCAGCGCGCCGCACGCCGCTGGTTGAAAGAGGCATCCTCAAGACGTTCTTGATGTCGCGTTCGCCGATTCCGGGCTTTAATCATTCGAACGGCCATGGCCGTCGCCAGCCGGGCGCCGAGGTAATCTCGCGGCAGTCGAATCTGTTCGTCGTGAGCACCAAACAGGTTCCCATAGCGCGCCTCCGCCAGATGCTTATCGAGGAGATCCACAGGCAAAACAAGCCCTATGGCCTGTATTTTGAACAGGTTGTGGGGGGCTACACGTCCACTGCGGTACGCGGGCTGCAGGCTTTCACGGTCATTCCGTTGGTGGTTTATCGCGTCTACCCCGACGGACGGCCCGACGAACTGGTGCGGGGAGTGGACATTGTCGGGACGCCGCTGGCGAGCTTCTCCAAGATCGTCGCCACATCGGACCAGCCCGAAGTTTTCAACGGCATTTGCGGGGCCGAATCCGGGAGCGTACCCGTGGCAGCGGTCAGTCCGGCGCTGCTGGTGTCGGAGATCGAAGTACAGAAGAAGGCCAAGTCGCAGGAGCGTCCGCCGCTGCTCTCCGCCCCGGGTGAATCCAAATGAGGCTGCGATTGGCGGTCGCCGTATTCGTCGTGGCGATGACAGCGGCGCGGGCGCCGCTCGCGGCTTCCGACGTGCTGCTGGATGCGATGCGCGCCGAGTTGGATCGCTCGCGCACCCTGAGGCTGGGCGATCTCGAACCGCCTTATTACATCGAGTATGCGATCGAGGACATGACCGGCTACAGCGCGGTTGCCTCGATGGGAGGCCTCATCGAGGCGCGGTCGGACCGCATACGCGCCAGCGCCGTGCAGGTCCGTGTGGGCAGCTATAAGTTCGACAACACCAACTACTCCGGGACGGACTTTTTCTCTCCGGGCCGCAACGATGCGGGCCGCTTGGTGTTGGACGCCGCGCCTCAGCTCATCCGCCGCCACTTCTGGCTGGCCACGGACCGCGCTTACAAGCAGGCCCTGGAGGGCATTGCGCGTAAACGGTCCGCGATGAAGAACGTCGCGCAGGACGAACCGCTCGACGACTTCCGCCCCGCCCCGCCCGTCGATCTGGTCCGCGATGTGAAGCTGAACAAGCTCGACCAGGAGGCATGGAACTCGCGCGTTCGCAGCCTGTCGGCGCTGATGCGTTCTTACCCGGATGTCTTCAACTCCTCGGTCGAGTTCCGGGATATGCAAAACGCGCATTACTTCGCGAACACGGAAGGTTCGAAGCTGCGCCTGCCCGAGAAAATCTCCTACCTGCGCGTCCGGGCCCGCGCAAGGGCATCGGATGGGACCGAACTCTGGCACGCCTCCACGATTATCTGGCGCACCCCGGCCGCGGAGCCTTCGGGAAAGAATTTGACGGCGGCGACCGAGCAAGTGGGGCGCGAGCTCACAGCTACGGCTCGCGCCGCCGTCGCGGACGCCTACGTAGGGCCGGTGCTATTCGAGGGCAAGGCCGCGGCGCAGTTGTTCGCTGAGATTCTGGGGCGCAACGTCGTCGTGACGCGAAGGCCGGTGAACGAACCGGGCATGTCGCTGCCGGTGGCGGGAAGCGAGTTAGAGAACCGGCTGGGTTCGCGGGTGTTGCCGGATTGGATGAGCGTTGTGGACGATCCCACGCGCACCGAGTGGAACGGCCAACCGCTCATCGGCCATTACGAAGCCGACATGGAGGGCGTGCGGCCCGTGCCGGTCGAACTGATTGCAAAAGGGGTCCTGAAGAACTTCCTCACGACGCGGCAACCGGTAAAGGGCTCGACATCGTCCAACGGAAGAGCGCGGCTGCCTGGCGCATTCGGCGCCCGGTCGGCCGCCTGCTCGAACCTCTTCATCGAGGCTGCCGGCGGCTTGCCTCTCGGAGAGTTGCGCGCGAAATTCATGGATATGTTGAAGAGCCGCGGCAAGCCATACGGCATTGTGGTGAGGGCCATGGATTTTCCATCCTCGGCGTCGATGGTGGATCTGCGCCGGCTGGCGGCGGGCATGGTGCGCGGAGGCGGCGAGGCGCGCCCGGTGTCGACTCCCTTCGAAATCTACCGCGTGTATCCGGACGGCCGCGAGGAGCGCGTGCGGGGACTGAGATTCCGCGGTTTGGGCGTCCGTTCCCTCAAGGACATACAAGCCGCATCCCGGGAGCAGACTTTGTTCGAGTACCTTGAAAACGGAGTGCCGTGGGCCCTGGCCGGAATCGGCAACTACGTGGCCGAGACCTCGGTGGTGGCGCCATCGGTCTTATTCGACGATTTGGAACTGGAGAGGATGGACGCCGAGCGGCTCCGGCCGCCCATCGTGCCGCCTCCCGGCACGCTCACGCGCTAGCCATGGGAATTCTCGCCCGCAAGGTTCTCCGCGAAGTCTCCACCAGCGCGCTGCTGGGATCGCTCCTGTTCACCTTCGTGTTGTTCTTACAGCGCGTGGGAAAACTGTTCGAATTGCTGGTGCGCAGTTCGGCTTCCACCTCCACGCTAGGATACCTATTCGCGCTGGTGCTCCCTTTCACGCTTACTTTCACCGTTCCCATGGGGGTACTGGTCGGGGTGCTCATCGCGCTGAGCCGCATGTCGGGAGACGGCGAGATCACAGCGATGCGCGCGGCGGGCGTGCCGGGCCGCCGGATTCTGGCTCCGGTAATACTGATCGCTTTTGGCGCGATGCTGGTTACGGCGACCTGCTCTTTGTGGCTCACGCCGTGGTCGATCCGCGAGACCTATCGCGTGGTGAATCACCTGATCGCTTCGCAACTGACGGCCGAAATCCAGCCGCGCGTGTTCGAGGAACAGTTCCCGAATACCATTCTTTACGTCGGAGACGTCATCAGCGGACCGGTGGTCCGCTGGCGCAACGTCTTCATGGCGGACCTGACGGCTCCGGAGAAGCGGAAGGGCAGCTCGCAGGAACCGGGCGAAGGGCCGCGGGTGACGGTGGCGCGCGAGGCCGTTGCGGTGGCGGATGCGGCCAACAACCGGATCCAACTCACCATGGTGGATGTCAGCTCGCACGAGGCCGAGAAGGATCCCCGGCGTTACATGAGCACGGCGTCGCCCAAGGGTCAGCAGGCGCTTGATGCGCAGCCGCCCGAACAGCGCAGCGCCAAGGCTTACAGCGAACTGGACACCATCCCGCTGGCCCGGCAGGCGCGCAATTCGGTGGAAGCCCGCATCGAGTTGCATCAACGCCTGGCGCTGCCGCTCGCCTGCATCCTGCTCGCCGTGGTCGGTGTGGCGTTGGGAGTCAGCTCGCGCAAGGCCGGCAAATCTGCTTCCATCGTCCTCACGGTCTTCCTCGCGTTCCTCTATTACATGGGATTGGTCAGCCTGATCGGGCTGGCGCGGCAACGCACTTTGCCGGCGGGCCTGGCCGTATGGACGCCGAACATCCTGTTCACGCTTGCGGGCCTGGTGCTGATCGTCCGCCTGGAAGCGCCGGGAGACCGCGACCTGATAGGCTGGGCCAAGCGCGTGGGAGCCGGCTGGTGGGCACGATTGAGGGGACTCCGCATCAAAGCCGTGAGCCCGGGCGCTTCCATCGGCAAGCGCCTGCGGCTGGTGCCGCAGCTGATCGACACTTACATTCTGTCCAGCTTCCTTTTCTATTTTGCCCTGCTGCTCACGAGCTTCGTCCTGATCACGCAGATCTTCACGTTTTTTGAACTCCTGGGCGACATCGTCAGGACCAAGACGCCGATGTCGCGCGTGGCGGTTTATCACTTCTTCCTCACGCCCAAGCTTATCTATGACGCCACTCCGGTAAGCGTGCTGGTGGCCGTGCTGGTCACCTTCGGCGTGTTGAGCAAGCAGAACGAAGTCACGGCGTTGAAAGCCTGCGGGGTGAGCCTGCATCGGATGTCCGTGCCCGTTCTGCTGGCCAGCGCCATGCTCAGCGCGGGCTTGTTCGCTTTCGATTTCTACTATGTGCCGGAAGCGAACCGGCGCCAGGACGCCATCCGCGCTGAAATCAAGGGGCGGCCTCCGCAAACCTACCTGAATCCCGGGCGTCCATGGGTTTGGGGCCAAGGCTCGCGAGTCTACTATTACAAGCACTTCGAGCAGGAGGAGAAGGTGATGGCGGGTGTGAACGTGTACGAGCTCGACCCGCAGACCTTCCGCTTGCGCCGGCACATTTCGGCCGTACGCGCGCGCTGGGAGCCGCGGCTCAAACGCTGGGTTTTCCAGGACGGCTGGTGGCGCGACATTCAAGGCACCAACGTGCTGAATTTCCAGACCTTCGCGGCAACTACGTTTTCCGAGCTGACCGAACCGCCCAGCTACTTCCTTAAGGAAGTGAAGCAGGACAAGCAGATGAATTTCGTGGAGCTGGCAGACTACATCGGCGAACTGCAGCAGAGCGGCTTCGACACCGTGCGATTGCAGGTGCAGTACCACAAGAAGTTCGCCGTGCCGCTGTTTGCGGTCATTATGGCGCTGCTATCGGTGCCGTTTTCCTTCATGACCGGTACGCGCGGCGCCATGGCCGGCGTGGGAGTGAGCCTCGGCGTCGCCATGGCTTACTGGGCCGTCAGCCAGCTGTTCGAGCAGATCGGCAACCTGAACCAACTGCCGCCCGCGATGGCCGCCTGGGCGCCGGACGTTGTTTTTGCGCTGGCGGGCATGTACCTGCTGGCACGCCTGCGAACTTGAGGCGCCGGGATGTGGTAAATTGCTGGCTGCCACATTTCCATGACTACACGAAGACAGCTTCTCGCTCAGACTTCCGCGGCGTTCGCGTTCGCGGGGCGCGCGTTGGCCCAGCCGCGCGCGCGCATTGAATCGATCGAAATCATCTCGCAGCAACCGGAATACTACTGCGGCTGGCCGACTTTGGCGCGGCGCGCAAACGGTGAATTGCTCGCCGTGTGGTCGGGAGGACGAGAGAGGCATGTGTGCCCGTTTGGACGCGTCGAAATGATCCGTTCACGCGATGGCGGCCGCAACTGGAGCTGGCCGCAGGTGCTGATGGATACGCCCATCGACGATCGGGACGCCGGCGTGCTCGTCACCGCGAAGGGCACCGTCCTGGTGACCACATTCACTTCCCTGGCTTATGAGAAGAGCCTGGAAAACACCGCCGATTGGCCCGCCGAGCGGCTGGCAAGATGGCAAGCCCTCGAGCGCGGCACCACGGAAGCGGAACGCAAGAGCCTGCTCGGCACGTGGATGCTGCGCTCGACCGATGGCGGCATGCTTTGGTCCTCTCCGTATCGCGTCCCGCTGAACAGCCCGCACGGTCCCATCGAACTGAGCGACGGGCGGCTTTTCTACGCGGGCAAGCAACTGTGGAGCGAAAAAAAGGAATGCGGGGTCTGCGAATCGACCGACGATGGGCTGAGCTGGCGCTGGCTCACACATTTGCCTGTGCGCGCCGGCGACAGCGCCGAGGCTTACCACGAATTGCACGCCGTCGAAACCGCCGACAAGCGCATCCTGGTGCAAATCCGCAACCACAACAAGGCCAACGCGGGCGAGACCCTGCAGTGCGAATCCTCCGATGGCGGCAGAACGTGGTCCGAGCCGCGTGCCATCGGCGTCTGGGGCCTGCCGTCGCACCTGCTGCGGCTCAGCGACGGCCGCCTGCTGATGACCTACGGCTACCGGCGCGCGCCGTTCGGCAACCAGGTCCGGCTCAGCGAAGATCATGGCCGCACGTGGTCGCAGCCCATCACCATTTCCGATGACGGAATGGGCGGCGATCTGGGCTACCCGTCCACGGTCGAACTCGCCGCCGGCCAGTTCGCCACGCTTTGGTACGAGCGCATGAAGGCGTCTCCCAAAGCCGTTCTGCGGCTGGCGCGCTGGAGTATTGCTTGAGGCGCCGCAACCGGGCGGCTACAGCAGGCTGATCACGGTGTAGTAAATCATCAGAGACATCACTACCAGGGAAGCGAACCAAAGCCAGGCGGTGGAGAAGCGCGACGGAGCGAGTTCCGCTGGCAGCTTGCGATGCCTCAGGTAGAGCGCTCCGGCGGCAATCACGGGAAGCATGATGGCCTGTGCGACACCGCCGGCCACCACCATGCGCACCGGAGACTGGAACACCAGGTAGAGCAGCGCCGGGAAGATCGACAGGAACACCACGAACCCCTGGCGGAACTTGACGCGCGTCGAGTAGTCGCCATCCTTGAAACAGCCGAGCAGGCGGCACATGTCGGAGTAAACGCGCGAGTGCGCGGCCACGCCCGCGAAGATGGTCCCGTAAAGCGTGGCGATACCGCCGATGTAAAACAGCCACAGCGCCCACGGCCCCAGCGTTTGCGTGTACATGTGCGAGAGCACCGGCATCATGTCCTTGGCGGCGGGGACCAGGCCCATGCCGTGCAGGATGCCGGCGCCGAGCAGATAGAACGCCAGGGTGGCCACGGTGTAGATGGCCATGGTGGCGATGATGTCCAGGTGCATCACGCGCACCCATCCGAGCGCGCGACGCCGCCAGGCTGAGGTGGCGTCGTTGGGCCCCGAGAAGCGCGCGTAGCCTTTCTCGATGCACCAGTACGGGTACATGAACATTTCGGTGGCACCCACGCCGGTCAGGCCGAACACGGCGACGGCGGTCGCCAAGCCGTCTCCCGGCAACCGAAAAGCCAATCCTCCGGCGAGTTCCCGCCAAGAGAAGTACTCCGGACGCCGCATGAGCAGCAGCGCGCACAGCATGGTGAGCATGGTAAACAGGCCCACCTTGATGGTGGCTAGCTTTTCTACGCGCGCATAGCCGCCGCCCAGCAACAGGGCCAGCGTAATGCCAACGAGCAATGCGATCCACGCGTGCAAGGGCACGGAAGGCGCCAGCAGGTTGAGCACCTGCGCCACGCCGGCGTACATGGCGCCCACCTGAAATTGCGTCATCAGCACCATGACCGCCCACATCCAAACACTCCAGCGCACGCCCAGACTCGGGCCGGGAAGCGCGTTGAAGCCGGCCAGGCCGGTTTGACCGGTAGCAACCGTGTAGCGCCCCAGGGCCGCCTGCACGGCAGGCTTGATGAGGCAACTCAGCAGGATGACCCACAAGGCGACGTAGCCAACCTGCGCGCCAAGCGTTGTGGTGGCGATCAACTCGCCGCTACCGACAATGGAAGCGGAAAGGATCATTCCGGGCCCGATACGGCGCAGCGCACCGACCCAGGTGCCTGGCGGATCCTCGATATCGGCGGGATCGAACGCGTAGAGGTCCTTCGTCGGCTGTGAACTCATTCGGAGTAACTCTATCCAACTTGCCCGATGGAGGGCAAACGGAACCCGTGCCGCGGTAGAATGACAGAGGAGTCTTTTCTTTCGAGCCTTCCTAATGATTTATTCCCACCCGAACGGGTCACGCACCCGTATACTACTCAGCAGCGTCTTCGGCCCTTACGCACAGGACGACAGCTTCGGCAGCCGCACCATCAATCCGATGGAGCTGTATCACAACCAGGTGACGCGAGCGCAAGGCGCATTCTCTCTGCGCCGCTTCCATCGAAGTTGGGGCATCATGATGATCCAGCACAACATTTCCGCGCCTTGCACGGTGATGGATTTCCCGAGCCGCGAGGCGTTCGCGCGCGAAATCACGGAAAACCGCTACGACGTCGTCGGCATTTCGTCGATCATCGTGAACGTCGGGAAGGCGCGGGAGATGTGCCGCATGGTGCGGAAGCTCTCGCCGCATTCGACCATCATCGTCGGCGGCCACGTCGCGGCGATTCCGGGAGTCGAGCACCTGCTGGACGCCGATCACATCGTCAAGGGCGAAGGGATCGCGTGGATGCGGCGCTATCTGGGTGAGGATCCCGACGCGCCAATCGAGCACCCGGCGCTTTCCTCCGGCTTCGACCTGCGCGTGATGGGCGTGAAAATACCCGAAAAGATCGACAGCTCTGCGACGGTGATCGCATCGGTGGGCTGCCCCATGGGGTGCAACTTCTGCACCACGTCGGCGTTCTTCGGCGGCAAGGGCAAGGTGCTCAACTTCTGCGAAAGCGGCGCGGACCTTTTCCGCGTGATGGAGGAGGCGGAAACCACGCGCAAGGTCAAGTCGTTCTTCATCATGGACGAGAACTTCCTGCTGCAGAAACAACGAGCCATGGATTTGCTCGACAGGATGAAGCAGACGGGAAAGAGCTGGGGACTCAACATTTTCTCCTCGGCCAACGCGATCCGAAAATACACTTGCGAGCAACTGGTGGAGTTGGGGATCAGTTCGATCTGGCTGGGATTGGAATCGCCGCGCTCGAGCTACTCGAAACTCGACGGCGCCGATACCGTGCGCATGTCGCGCGAACTGCGCAAACACGGCATCACGCTGCTTGGTTCGACGATCATCGGCCTCGAACATCACACGCCGGAGAACATCACCGCGGAGATCGAGCACGCAGTCGCGCACGAGACCGATCTGCACCAGTTCATGCTTTACACGCCGGTGCCCGGCACGCCGCTCTATCGCGAGATGTCCGAGCAAGGCAGGCTGCTCGACGTGGACCTGGCGGACATCCACGGCCAGCTCGGCTTCAACTTCGAGCACGCGGCGATTTCGCGCGAAGAGTCCAAGCGGCTGCTCGACTGGGCTTTCTGGCGCGATTACGAGCGCAACGGCCCGAGCCTGTTCCGCATTTGCCGGACTGCGTTCGAAGGTTGGAAGCGTTATAAGAACCACCCTGACCTGCGCGTGCGGGAACGTTTCGAGCGGGAGGCAAAAGCGCTGCGGCGCGCTTACGCAGGCATGCTCTGGGCCATGGAACACCGCTTGAAAGGCACCAACAAAAACGTGGCGGCGCGGATACGCACGTTACGGAAAGAACTGGAGCGCGAATTCGGGGTGTTCACCACCGCCGCGGCCCACCTGCTCGGCCCTGTTCTTTGGTGGACCAGCTTGCGCGAGGACAAGCGCCTCGCCGAGGGCCACACCTACGAACCGCCGACGATCATCGAACGGCACAATTGGGTGGAAGCCTAGCAGGAACGGGCTTCCCTCAGCGGCGCGTTTCGGCGGACAATGTTACGCATGTCCGCAGCACTCATCACTCGCAGGAACTTGCTGGCGGCCTCCGCGGCGCCGGCCCTGGCTCTGGCTTCGCGCACCGCTCCGCGACGGCCCAACGTCGTGATGTTCATGACCGACGACCACGGCGCGTGGGCGCTCGGATCGTACGGATGCGGGGAAATGCGCACGCCGAACATCGACCGGCTGGCCGCGGGCGGCACCCGGTTCACGCGCGCCTTCGCCTGCACTCCCGTATGCTCCCCCAGCAGGATGACCTACATGACGGGTGCCATCCCGTCGCGCCACGGCGTGCAGGACTGGCTGGTTCCCCGCGACAGCTTCGGCGCGGAGAGCCACCGCTGGCTGCAAGGCTTCACCACCTGGAGCGAAGTGCTGGCCGCCAACGGCTACACGCTCGGCATGTGCGGCAAGTGGCACATGGGCGAGGATGACCGCGCGCAGGCGGGCTTCAGCTACTGGGCCACCGTGCCGGGCGGAGGCGGTCCCTACCGCGACGTCGAATTCGTGGTGAACGGCGAGCGGCGCAAGGTGCCCGGATTCAAGACCGACGCCGTCGGCAGCTTCGCGCTCGACTTTCTGGACCGGGTGAAGGATCGACCGTTTTGCCTCTATGTGCCGTTTTGCGCTCCGCACACGCCGTTCGACTACCAGCCGGACGAATATCGCAAGCCTTATGAAAACGCCAGGTTCTCGTGCTTTCCGAGAGTTCCAACGCATCCTTGGGCGAATCCTGGAACCACGCGCCACCATGGAAACGTGGAGAGCATGCGCGGGTTCTCCGCCCTCGTCACCGGCGCGGACGCAAACGTGGGGCGTATTCTGCGCAAGTTGGACGAGATGGGCGTGCGCGAGAACACCACGGTGATCTTCACCGCCGACCAGGGCTTCAACTGCGGCCACCACGGCGTGTGGGGCAAGGGCAACGGCACGGTGCCGTTCAATATGTACGAGGAGTCGTTGCGCGTCCCGCTCATCTGGAATCATCCAGGGCGCATCCCTGCCGGCCGCACTTTGCCGGCGATGGTTTCCAGCTACGATTTCTTCCCCACCATACTCGACTACTTGGGCCTCAAAGCGGCTCCGGACTCGCGCCGGGTGGGGCGGAGCTATGCGCCTTTCCTGGCCGGCAAGAATCCTGCGTGGCGCTCCCGGCTCTACTTCGAATACGCCAACGTGCGCGCGATCCGCACAGAGAATCTGAAGTATGTGGAGCGCACCCGCGAGTGGCCCAGCGAGTTCTTCGATCTGGAGGCCGATCCGGGCGAGACGCGCAACGCGATCAACGACGCGGCCCAGCAGACGCAGGTCCGCGAGTTAGCGCGCGAACTCGCCGAGTTCTTCAGGCGCAGCGGCGCGCCGCCCATCGAACAGTGGCGCACGACAACCAAACAGAACATGACTGTCTACAAGCGCTGAGTGTTGAGCGCTCCGCCGGCGGGAAATTGACCGTTGGTAACGGTTACAATGGTAGTTCCATGGGAAAAGCATACGAACTCATACCTAAGCGGGTCCCCCGCGTAGAGACGAAGTACCGGCGCATCGTGACCGACATCCCGGCGCCGGGCTCCATTCCAACCCTCGAGCTTCTGGAGCGGACAGAGCCGATCGCCATGCGCGGCCAGCCGCCCGTCATTTGGGATCATGCCGAAGGCTTCCAGGTTTACGATGCGTACGGCAACTGCTGGATCGACTGGTCGAGCGGTGTATTGATCACCAACGCAGGCCATGGCCGCAAGGAAGTGGTGAACGCCATAGTGGCGCAGGCCCAGAAGCCCCTGCTGACCACATACTGCTTCCCCACCGAGATGCGCGCGCAGTTGGTGGAGAAGATTGCCAGCCTGCTGCCGGAGCCGCTCAAGAAAGTGTTCCTGCTCACGACTGGTTCGGAAGCGGTCGAGTGCGCCATCAAGATTTGCCGCACGCACGGCGTCAAGGTCGGCGGACGCGCAAAGAACGTGTTCGTGAGTTATGAGAAGGCCTTCCACGGCCGTACGCTCGGCGCCCAGCAGGCCGGCGGCATCCCCGTCCTGAAGGAGTGGATCATCAACATGGATCCGGGCTTCGTGCAGGTGCCGTTCCCGGATGGCTACTATTGCGAAGACACCAGCTTCGCCCATTTCGAAAAGTGCCTGGCAGAGGCCGGCGTTACGCCGGACAGGGTCTGCGGCGTGATGCTGGAGACCTACCAGGGCGGCAATGGATCGTTCGCTCCGCCGGAATACATGAAGCAGATGCGCAAATGGTGCGACAAGAACAACGTTCTGCTGGTCTGCGACGAGGTCCAGGCCGGGTTCGGACGAACGGGCACCATGTGGGGCTTCGAGCATTACGGCGTCGTGCCGGACCTGACCACTTTCGGTAAGGGCATTTCCAGTTCTCTGCCGATGTCGGCGGTGGCCGGGCGGCCGGACCTCATGGATCTGCACCCTCCGGGAAGCATGACCTCGACCCACACGGGTAACGCGGTCTGCTGCGCCGCGGCGCTGGCTTCGATCAATCTGGTCGTCAAAGAGAATCTGGCTGAGAACTCGCGCAAGCTCGGTGAAGTACTTCACAGGGAACTGCACAAGATGCAAGCCAAGTATCCCGAGATCGGCCATGTGGCCGGCAAGGGCCTGGTGGCCGGAGTGACCTGCGCGAAGGTCGGCACAAAGGATCCCGATGGCGATCTGGCTTTTGAAGTGGTCAACAAGTGCATCCAGAAGGGCGTGCTGATGTTCTCGCCGGTGGGCCTCAATGGCAGCACGGTGAAGATCGCTCCGCCGCTGGTCATCAACGAGGAAGCGCTCATGGAAAGCATCGGCGTACTCGACGAAGCCTTCCGTGAGGCTTTAGGACGATGAGTCTTCCACAAGTCACGATTGTCGGGGGCGGGATGATCACCCATGATCAGATCCTGCCCACTCTTTACCAAATGCAGCGTCAGGGTGTAATTGGCGAGATCGCCATTTCCGCCCTGAAGGGCCGGTTTCTGAAAGAACTGGCCGATGCGCCGATGCTGAAGCGGGCGTTCCCCGGCCAGTCGTTCCGTGCCTATCCCGACCTGGGCGGCGATCTCGACAAAGCTTACCCGGACCTGTTCCGGGAAGTACTGGAGAAGATGCCGCCGCGTAACGTGGTGGTGGTGGCGGTGCCGGACCAACTCCACTTCAATACCATCCTGGCCGCTCTCAAAGCCAACCAGCACGTCTGCACGGTGAAGCCTCTGGTGCTGACCGCCAAGGAGGGCGAGATCATTGAAGAGGAAGCCTACAAGCGCGGCCTGGTGGTTGGTGTCGAGTACCACAAGCGTTTCGACGACCGCAGTCTGCTGGCTCGCCGCCGCTATCGCGAGGGCATGTTCGGCGAGTTCCGCCTGGGTACGGCGGCGCTGCTCGAAAAGTGGTATTACCGCCACTCGAATTTCCAGAACTGGTGCACGGCGGAGAATTCCGATGCATTCGCTTACGTCGGCTGCCACTACGTCGACCTGGTTCATTACATCACGGGCCTACTGCCCAAGTCGGTGAGCGTCTATGGCATTCTCGACAAGTACCCGAATGGCAGAGAGGGCTACCTGTGGACCGACGCACGTATCATCTGGAACAACGGCGCGGTGCTGAACGTGCAGAATGCGCTGGGATTCCCGGACGACGCGCCGGGCACCAACATCCAGGGCCTCACCATGTACTGCGCCGGCAAGGAGAAGGGCGCCTGGCTGCATCACGACGATCAGTACCGCGGCATTGAGTACTGCTTCACCGAAAAACCCGGCGGAGCCGGAACAACTGTCTACACGGAACCAAGCACAGACTACTTCCAGTACGTCGATGTGGGCGGGCCGGGCCTCCTGCCGGTTGGCTACGGATTCCGTTCGGTGGAGTACATCGTCAAGGCGTGCATACGAGCCGAGACCGAGACCAAGGGCTTGACGGAGAGCGAAGCGCTGGCCAAGCGTCAGGTAATCGTCAAAGAATACGACCAAGCCGGCATCATGGCCACTCCCGCCAACAGCCGCTTCAACGAACTGGTGATGGAAGCAGGCCGCTTGTCGATCCTTAACGGCGGCCGGGAAGTTGTCATTGAATACGGCCCTCCGGGCAAGGTCAGTTTCCGTTAGACTGACACAACACTTTACAAACACACCGCGCCGCCCTCGCAATTCTTCGTGGGCGGCGCGTTTTTTACCATGGCCGCCATGGCTATCATCGGCTTCAGATATACTGAGTGATCGATTCCCAATTAGAAACCAGGGAGGTTACGTTGCGGCTACGAAAAGGTGTGGCTGGTCTGGCGGTGTTTCTCCTGTTGACGAGTACTCTGCCGGCACAGCAGCCACAAGCAGCGGTTCCGGCGCAACCCGCGCCACCGGTGGCCAAGCCGGTGCCGGGACCGAAGAGTCTGAAGATGATCGCCATCCAGGGCGAGGGAGCAACGAACCGCATCAAGACCCGTTCTGCCGTTCAACCCGCCGTGGAAGTGCGCGATGAAAACGAGAAACCCGTCGCCAATGCGCAGGTGGTCTTCCAGTTGCCGGCTTCCGGACCCGGCGGCGTGTTTTACGACTTGGCGCGAACCCAGACCGCGCGCACCAACGAACGCGGGCAGGCTGTAGCTTCCGGCCTCACTCCGAACAACATCGAGGGCCGCTTCGAAATCAAGGTAACCGCCTCCGCGGGCGAAGCCACAACGAGCATCGTGATCGCGCAGAATAACATCGGCCGGCCAAACAAGGACCTGGTCCTGTCAGGCAAAAGCCGGTGGTGGAAGCCGGTCTTGATCCTGGGAGCCGCGGCTGTGGCGAGCGGCGCCATCTATGCCGCCCGTCATGGAAGCGGCACTACCGCGCAGTAGCGGCCGGCGGCGATGCTCCAAAGTCAGGAGGGAGCGAATACCGATGATGGATTCACGCAGTCTGACCACGCGCCGTTTCCTGGTGCTGAGCGCGCCCCTCTGCGCACTATGCACGGCGCTTAGGGCGATCGACCGGGGCGGGGCGGCGCCGAGCTTCAATGCCAAGACGCTTGATGGCGAGCGCATCACGAACGACACGGTGAAAGGAAAGGTGGTTCTGATTCAGTTCTGGACCACATGGTGCCGGTACTGCCGCAGGGACCAGCCCTCGGTGGACGAATTTGCCGGCAAGTATGCCGATAAGGGCTTGGTGGTTATCGCGGTGAACGTGGGCGAATCCCGGAAGAAGGTCCGGGATTACCTCAGCACATCACCGCGGGAGGCAAAAGTCGTTTTAATGGAAGACACGAATCTCGGCGCGGTATTCAATGCACGTGGGTTCCCTTACTATATCGCGATCGACGCCAAGGGGCGCGTCGCGGGTGTGCAGGCCGGTTCCGGCGGCCGGGAGATGTTGCGGGAACTGATCGGCCGCGCCGGTTTGCGCGTCGAGTAGCTCATCTTACCGGCGGCGCTGGACGGTGTAAACAATTGAAACATTCCACGCTAAGATCCATTCTCACCGACGGACACTTTTGGGCCCCCGTGGGTGCTCTGATCTTTGGGATTGCCCTCCTGGTGGCGCTCCGTTAAGCCCATGAACGCTACATCAGGAACCACCACCCGGTTATCCTCCCGCTCCTTGCACACGCTCGGCGTAGCGTGCGGATTGGGCGCGGGAGCGTGGCTCGGACTGGCCGAAGCTCCCACGAAGCTGGTCACCGTGGGCTTCTCGCCATTCATCATTTCACTCGGCATGGTGGCCGGAGTCTTTGTCGCGCGGTGGACCGTGCCGACGCTGCTCAAGGGCGCCGGATACGTTTGGCTCGATCTGCGCGAGAAGGCGCATCTCGTGGTCTGGGCCGTGTTGGCCGGCATGTTGTGGGCCGTGGCGAACACTCTCACGGTCTTCGCGATTCGGAACGTCGGGCTCTCGATCGCCTTTCCTTTGTGGAACACCAACAGCCTGGTGGGGCTGTTCTGGGGCTGGCTGCTGTTCAACGAATTGCGCGGAGGAGGAGCGCGGCAGTGGACCAAGGTTGTGGGTGGAGCGCTCGCCATCGTGGCGGGCGCGTGCCTGCTGGCGCTCGCAACCACGCACCAGGCCACCACGGCTCCGCGAGGTGCGCTGTTGGGCGTTCTGACGGCGTTGGGGGCGGGCGTGCTGTGGGGCACGATGTACATCCCCTATCGCAAGGCTTACATCAGCGGCATGAACCCACTCTCCTTTGTCACCGTGTTCACGTTCGGTGAGCTTGGCACGGTGTTCGCGCTTTCGGCGGCGTTTCACGGTGGAGTGTCCGGGCTGGTGGCCGAAATGTCCAAGGCGCGCCCGGCGATGTTCTGGCTCTTCCTGGGAGGCTTCTGCTGGGTGTTGGGCGACCTGTTCCAGCAATACGCGGCGAAGTACGTCGGCATAGGACGCGGCATTCCGCTTTCCAATACCAATCAATTGTGGGGATTGGCCTGGGGAGCGCTGGTGTTCGGCGAGCTTGCCAACTTGGGTCCGGCCGGCAGGGTACTTGTGATCGCAGGCTCGGCCATTATGATTCTGGGAGCCGTGGCTATCAGCATGGCGGAGCCACCCGCATCGGAACGGGAATCCTGGCGCAAGGCGATGGAGCGCGAGTGTGACCGCTACGGGCTGGATCGAGAGCGTGTGGCCTCGATCCTGAAAGGCGAAGATCCCTTAGCCGAGCACGCCTCCGGCCGGCGCTGGTGGGAGTTCGCCATCGTGGGCACGGCTATCGCGGTCTTCGTGTGGCTCGCTGCAAGCGCACAGAGCCAACCGATTGCAATCAACACCGGCTGGATGATTGTGTTGAGCGCGGCTTCGCTCGCCTTCCTGATCGTTTGCGGCTACCTGCTCTGGAAACGCACGCGCTTCTCTTAGGCACTCAGCGCCAGGCGGCGCCGCAAAATGGCCCAGAGGCCCACGAGCACCATCGTGGCGGTTGCGGCCGGTATCAGGGCCGCCAGCGGGTATCCGGTCGCGCCGACGATCCGGCCGGCCACCCAGGGCAGCGTCGCACCTCCGGCGCTCGCCATCAGGAAGACCACCGACACGTTGCGCCCGCCGGACGAAGTGTAGGCGGCAACCACGTTCGGGAATATCGTCGCCAGGCCCAGCCCGCTGATCGCGCACCCGGCCATCAATCCGGGCAGCGTGTGGACGGCGGCGATCGTAACGATCCCCGCCGCCAGCAGCAAGAAACTCGAACGAAGCATGCGATCAATGCCTACGCGGCTGACCAGGAACGGCGCGGCGGCCCGCCCGGTGAGCAACGCGCCCCAAACAATGCTTAACGTGAGCCCCGTTTGGAATGTGTTCGCACCCAGCGTGCGCATCCCGTAAAGCGGCATCCAACCGGCGATGGTGGTCTCGGTGCCGACGTAAAACAGCAGCATCGCGCCCGAAAGCAGTGCGTTGGCGGTACCGTCGTCCGCCGGTCCAGGCTCCGAAGCCACGGGTCCGTGCGGCGATATCAAAACTATTCCCAGGCAGGCGGCCGCCATCAGCGGCGCCAGGAGGAAAGCGATGGCGCCCGCACCGTAACGAGCGAGCAGCGCCGGAAGGATCATGGGGCCGCCCACCGCGCCGGTCCCCCAGCAGAAGTTGAGTACATTCACCATCACAGGCCCGCGGCGGCTGAGTGTTCCCATCGCCAGGTTGGAGGACGGATTGAGCGTCCCAATCCCGATGCCGTACAGGCAGACGCCGGCGAGGATGGCGGGCCAAGTAGCCAGCGCGAATAGCGCCGCGCCGGAGGCGAGTAGCGCGTACCCCAAACCCAAGGCCACGCGAAAGCCGAAACGGCGCAAGACGATGCCGGAGGAGACCACACCTGTGGCGCCGCAGCAGAACTGCGCTGGAAACATCCACGCCGTGGTAGCTGGCGGCATGGCGTACTGCCTGGAAAGAAACGGCAACAGCACACCCGTCAGGGTGGTCATCACGCCGACCAGGACGAAGCTCGCGGCGATGACCGTGAGCGTGAGGCGGCGGTCCGGCATTGTTGGTCAGCCGCCCGTCAGAGCCGCTCCAGTTCCCGGCAAACGTGATGCACAAACGTGACGTTATCGGATTGCACGTAGTGCATCGCGCCGCCCATGCGCGAGAAGCTCTTGCAGAAGCGCAGGTAGTAAGCCGGGTTGGTCTTGGGAGGCTCGCCTTGGGTCCAATCCCAGTTGCCGCCGTCCTGCAGGTCTACCACGTAGATGGTGTGGCCGCTCACGATGGTGCGGCCCGCTTGCAGCCGCAGGTTATTCACGCAGCTCAAGCTCTTCTCGAAAACCTGCGGCGCCATGATGGCGGTGCCGATCGAGAGCACCACGCCGTTGTCGAGCGTTTCCATGGAATCGCCGATGAGACGGAAGTCGATCCCGCCGGCGCGTCCGATGGCGGCGCCGTTAAAGATCGGGTGCGTCGCGATGATGTCGTAGCCGATGCCGGGGTGGACCGTCATGGGAACCTGGTGGCGGAAAGCCTGGGCGAGGATGGAGGCCTGTTTCCATCGATGGTGGACGGCCACGCGTCCGCCGGGAATGTTCCACCTCCGCATGGTTACCAGCAACTCGGCGCGCGCGGGCGCGAGCGGGTGCGCGGGCTCGGCCCTAAGTGCGGATTCCAATTCCTCCGCAGCGGGTAGATCCACGCCGTCTTCCAGAATGAAGCGTCCGAGCGACGTACCGTAACCTTCGCCGCGTAAAGCGCCGGCAAGGAGCGCCATGTGAATGTTGCGGCCGGTCTCGTCCCAGGCTCCGAACGTGCCCGTGGCGACGTTCTTTTCGACGCTCTCGGTGGAGCGGCCCAGCCAGGAGTACTCCCAGTCGTGTATGGAACCCGCGCCGTTAGTCGCCAGGTGCGTCACCCAACCGCGCGACATCATGCGCTCGAGGATCAGCGCTGCGCCGTTGCGCAGCAGGTGCGCGCCGTACATCAGGATGATGCCCGCGCCGCGCCTGCGCGCCCCGGCGATTCGCTCTGCGGCATCGCGCGCCATTCGCGCCACATCGGGCGAACATTCGCGCGGGGACGAGTCCGGATCGATCAGAATGTCTTCGACCTTCGTCAGGCTCACGCGCTGGGCGAGCGGATAGACTTTGAGCTTGGACCAATCCTGGGGGGTAGGTTTCATATTGGGAACTTACTCTTGATTTTACCGCGCCGCCTCCGCTTGACATGCATCAGCGGATTCTGTTGCACTCGACTTGACCACGCAAACGTCCCTATGGCACGCCTCTTCATTGTTGTTTTCGCCATCATCCCGATAGCCGCTCCGGCGGCCGGGATCGCCGTCCGCGGCACCACCGCCGTGCTGCGCTCGGGCGCGCTTGTCCGCACCCTGAGCTTCGCCGGCGGCGACATCTCCACGTCGAGCTTGGCGGTGGGCGGCCGTGAAATGCTGGCCGAGACATCGCGCGAGTTCTCCGTGCTGGTGAGCCGGGAGAAAGACAATCGCGCGCCCCGTGGATTGAAGCCGGAGGAAGCCGGAGAGAAGAACTACTTCGGAGGAGGCCCTGCGGCGCGCTGGCGTTCGGAAGGGTTCGACCCATCGCGTTACGACGACCCGCGCCCGGATGCGCCCAAGTGGGTGGACCATCGCGCCATGGAGGGCCGGACATGGAATCTCTTCGGAGCGGCTCCAGCCGCGAAGGTCGTGAAGCCTTCCGCAGGAGCGACACGCCTCGTCGTGGAACTGCCAGCGGACAAGGATCCCGAACTCGCGGGGCTGGTCTTCGAATTGAACTACGAAGTCTATGACGGCTATCCAGTGGTGCGGAAGTGGATTCAGGTTCGCAATCAGTCCCACCGGTGGCTGAAGATCGAGCGCCTGACAATCGACGACCTCCGTCTGGCGCCTCTGACAGCGAAGCCGCTTGCCGCCGCCATGTTCGGCGTTCAGCCCAGCGTGATCGCCTTCGAAGAGCCGGGAGGACGCCGCGGCGTGATCGCGGCCAGCGAAGTGCCCTCCGCGCTGCGTTCCATCGGGCAATACGGCGCCATGGGATACAACGACAGCCTGTTCGAATGGGTCCTCGGCCCGGGCGAGGAGTTCACCAGCGAGCCGGTTTTCTACTACGCCTTCGACGGCCCGGTTCGCCCCACTGCTTCCGCCGTCTCGACGCCGCTCGACCGCGCCATCGAGGGACCGTACATGAAGTTCCTCAGCGAGCGCGTCGGCATCGCCGCGGGAACCGCACCGGTACATGGCCCGCAGTGGATGACCTGGGCGTATTTCTATGATCGCATCGACGACAAACTGGTGCGCCAGCTTGCCGATATCGCATCGCGGGCCGGATTCACCGAGATGCTGTTCGACGATGGCTGGCAGAAGGGACGCCTGGGCTCCGAAGTGGATACGGTGAAATTCCCGGACTTCGCTGCCACCAGCGAGTACATCCGCTCGAAAGGCATGGCGCTGGGCCTGTGGGTGTCGTGCTTCCGCGATGAAGACTCCCGCGACATGAAGGAGATGCCGGAAGGGCGCGTGCTGCCCATCCTGCTCCGTTCCACTTCCCTGCCCGGCCTGGCCATGAGTTTCGCCTCCGCCTGGCGCGACTACTACGTGAAGGACCTGGTAGCTCTGGCGCGGCGTTACCACATCTCGTACTTCAAGCAGGACTTCACCAACATCATGTACGGAGACATCGCCGAGGGGCACGAAAGCCGTACGCGCAAAGAATCCTTGCTGCGCGGGTTGCGCGGCCTGCTCACCGCGCAGTCGGAACTGCGCCGTCTGGCCCCCGATGTGGTGAACGAGATCACGCACGAAATCTACTGGGGCACGCCGGGAGTGCCGGCCGATCTGGCCGCGCTGAAACACACGGCGCGGTTCCACATCCCGCCCAACGAAAGCGTGGGTTCAAACATCGCCTGGGAATTCAAGGGCCGCTCGATCACGGCCGAAGAACACGCTACGGCTCTCCGGCGCGGCTGCTGGCTGGCGCGACAGCGCTTCTACTCGCACCGGGGCCTGCCGCTTTATCCGCTGGAATTCTACGCGGCCACCACGGCCAGCCACCTGGGCAGCATGACGCCAGCGATTCAGGACCGCCAGGTGGCCAGTTGGTTGATGGGCATGCCGGTGTGCTTCTCGGGTGATGCACGCACGCTTTCCGAAGCGAACATCGCCCAGTACCGCAAGCGCCTCGATGCCGTGAAGCGGCTGCAGGACACTTACGGGATCTACAAACATTTCCAGTTCAGCGGCGTCCCGGAGCCGACCGACGTGGACTGGCACTGGTGGGGCAAGCTGAACGCGAAGGGTCACGGGGCGGTAGTCGTGCTGCGCGGCAGCGGCGGTGCGCCACGGCGTATGGTCAACATCCCCTGGGTTTCGCGCGAAGCCTCCTATCGCGTGTCGGGGTTGTTCTCGGGTAAAGCTTACGGAGTGCTGAGCGGCAGCGCGCTTCAAGATACCGGCGTCCGGATCGAACTGCCCCGGTATGGGCAGGAACTGCTCGAACTGGCTCCGGCGAAGCCCTGAAACCGGCTGCTTGCGTCGTTTCACCCTTCTGCAACGTATAATGTTCGGACAGTAGAGACGCCTATGATTACCGACCGCCGCAGTTTTCTACTTTCTTCCGCCGCCGGTGCCGCCATGTCGCAGGCCGCTCCACCGCAGGCTACACTTCCCAAGGTGAAGTTGGGCAAGTACGAACTGTCGCGCCTGATTATCGGGGCGAATCCGTTCTATGGATACTCCCACTTCAACCGTATTTTCGACTCGCACATGCGCGAATGGTGCACGCAGGAGAAGGTTTGCGAAGTATTGCGTCAGTGCGAACTCAACGGCATCAATACCTGGCAGTTCTCCGAGCACGAACGCAGCCTCCCCGACATCCAGCGCCACCGGGAGTTGGGCGGCAAGCTGCAGTTTATCGTGCTGAGTGGAAAGCGTCTCGAAACCGAACCGGGCATGATCGCCGAAGTGGCGAAGATGCAGCCCATCGGAATCGTGCATCATGGCGGGGTCACCGACACGTGCTTCCGCAAGGGGCAGATGGACAAAGTGCAGGACTTCCTCAAAAGGGTGCGGCAGAGCGGCGTCATGGTGGGCATGTCCACGCACACTCCGGCGGTGATCGAATACGTCGAGGAACGCAACTGGGACATCGATTTCTACATGACGGCGGTGTACTGCGTCACGCGGCCCGCGGATGAAATCCGCAAGATGCTGGGCGGCGAGCTGCCGCTCGGAGAACTCTACCTGGACGCCGATCCGGCCCGCATGTACCGGGTGGTGCGGCAAACCAAGAA
>ENA-UOYA01001191-UOYA01001191.1-activated-sludge-metagenome-genome-assembly--contig:-NODE-1191-length-29026-cov-18.244520_pt1 | contig 29026 bp, 24 predicted proteins | sample MGYA00238163_ERZ764804 | MGnify/ENA primary metagenome ERZ764804 (study PRJEB28919, sample SAMN05720223) | activated sludge metagenome | isolation source: Anaerobic digester | place: Hong Kong... | reverse complement strand
AATCACAAGCTTTAAATTATACCAGGTGAGCGCCACACTATTTGTTATGCTTCCCCATAATAAAAAGAGTATTGTTTTTTTATAAAATAAAACATAAACTAACATGGTTTTTTCTTATTTGCTTTTCACAGCACGGCGCTTTTGTTTATTGATAATAACTAAGAGGGATTATTGTTAAAAAAACATAGCAATACGGTCAATCTAATTAATTCACTCATCTTATTTACTACTAATATCCTGGGATTCTGGTTTTCTTTTACAAATAATAAATGATCTGTTATAATAAGCCGGAATCTATTTATACCTTCTATGTTCTGTCGTTATTTGTAGCTGACAGAGCGGAGCCATAAAAAAACCTGAAAAATATTGGGTATTTTCAATGAATTCAAATAACAATCCACAATTCATTTTTTTTCTCGGCGGTCACGATGCGGAAATGAATACAATTCAAGGTATTCTTGATATGAAGACAATTCCGTATTTTGATAAAAACCTTTCTTGGGGAGCCAAACTATCTGAGTATCACAATGAAATAAAGAATCTAAAACCTTACCAGGTCCCAGTATTTGTTGAATTAAATATAGACATTGATAAACCTCAAAACGCAATAGAAATTGATCATCATGGTCATAGAGCAGGGAAGGATAAAGAGACTTCCATCGAACAAGTTGCCGGATTGCTTAAGATAGAATTAAATCGCTGGCAAAAGTTAATATCGGCAAATGATCGCGGTTATATACCAGCTATGAAACGAATGGGAGCAACCAATGACGAGATAAAAGAAATCAGAGATTACGATAAGGAATGTCAGGGAGTAACCCCTGAAGACGAACGTTTAGCGGAAAAATCTATCCGAGAAAATACAAAGATTCTTGGTGAGGGCAAAAACGCTTTATTAATAAATAGTTTGTTGGAAAAATCAGCTTGTATTGCTGATAGAATCTGGTACGAATGGCAAGAAAAATATTCAGAAATATTTATTATCACTCCAAAAAGAGAACTGAATTTCTACGGCTCCGGGCGCATGGTTTACAGGTTAAAAGCTCTTTATGAACATTTGAAACGATCTGATAATACAATTGAATTTTGGTTCGGAGGAGAATTACCAATTAGCGGATACTTTGGATCGAATCAAGCACTGCCACAAGACACAATCAAATCAATGGTAGAGCATCCGATTATTTCTCAGCATATTTTCATGTTCCCTTTTAAGATTGAGGATCAAGGTAATAATACGGATATAGATAACCAGCAAGAATTAAAACGGAATAAAAACAAGAAGTCAAATGAAATAGAAAGAGAAAAATCGTGTTCTACTTTAAGGGAAAAATATACTGAATTATTAGAATCAGATGGGTGGCAAGAAAAAACCTTTATGATTACTGATAGTGTGCTGAATTATAATGAATTCGTTTATTTCCATGACTTCGTTCGGGATGTTATGTTTCCGGATAACTATTCAGATAGCACCTCTAGCACCTCGATTTATTATGAGAAAACAGCGAATAATCGTTCCGAAATGGTTATTCATATCAAGACAGATAACGAACCGATAAAATATTACCTGGAGATTAACCATGTTGCCTTACGTTTATTTGATACCGAAGTGGGGATTTTAACTATTGAGTTACTTAACTACTGTTATCAAGGTTTAAACGATATTCTGCTGATTAATGATTTTGGAAGAAGAATTTATCCCCAATATTTAGGTGAGCATAACGGCATCGATGCTCCAAAATCATCTTTTTTTGCAGACCGGATTGAATTTATCTTGAATAACGATACAACCGATCAAACATTTAAAATAGAAGATTTTTTTAATCCAGGTCTGGGTTATCCTAAACATCGCGATTTAAAAATAGCGCAATATATCATAAATACACTGGGTAAGAGATTTTATGATAAATATTTATTATCACCGGTCATTGATGATCGTATGTTTGTGGTGTGCTGGTATGGTAATGACAAATTAATATCATATTTACTAGAATGGGATAGCAGACAGAACTGCTTTAATTATGAAAATAGTGAAAAATGGTATAAGTACATATTTATTGATGGTAAAGATATTGGAATTGCTAACCAGGTGATGATGCGCGAACTGATCAATAACACAACATATCCAAGATGGATTGAATGGGGTACATTATTTGGAATCAGCCGTTATAGTTTGGTTTGTATGACGGACCGTAATTCCTTTGCATATAATTTAATACGCGTGCACATGGAACGAATTTACTATCAGATTGCCGTCCTATTACTAATTGAGCGCGCCTCTATCATCAAATTCAGTGACAAAGTCGCCGAGATCAGTAAAGAATTAAAACCAGTAACCAAAAACACAAAAGAGTTGGACGAGTTGGTTAAAATAGTAAGCCGGTTGGATAAAGAGATTATCAGATTCAATAATACTATTTGTCAACAAGAAGTAACTCCTCAGGAACAAGGCATAGAAATGTTTAAAATGGGACTTAAAAATATGGAGATTGAGTTCCATTTGAGAAATCTTAAAGAAAAAGTGCAGGATTTATTCAACTGCGTTGATTTGGCCAGTGAGCGTGAAACTTCAAAGGGAATAGGAATTTTTACTGTCATCAATGCCGTATTTCTTCCACTAGCCCTCCTGGCCAGTATCTGGGGAATGAATTTGTACTTTATGAACAATTTCTATAACAATAGCGATACTGGATTTAATGTATTAGAAATGAATCTTATTTCACTTATTGTCTTTGGATTATCATTGATTTTTATCATTGGATATACTTCAAGTCTTCTTGGGGTTATTAAAGAGAAATCTGATTTACAGGTAACCAATAAAAAATTTCTGGTGAAAACCGTCTTAGAACCATTATTAAAACCCTTTCCCCTGATATTTGGGATAATTATCATTGGTATTATCGTGATAACTATTTTTTTCCCTGAATTCATCATTACAATAGTTAAGTGGAGTAAATCATGGCTAAACTAACTGTCGAAATAAAGCAACATACACCAATTATTCATTCTCATTACGGACATCCTGATGAAACCCTGAGGGCAACCGAAATAAAATCGAAGATAAATCACTACCTTAGAGAAATAAGGATTAATTATCCTCGTTATAAGGTTCATATCGATTTAACATCCAATCTATTAAGGAGAGAACCTCCATCAAAACTGTATCTTGGTAACATGGAAAAAAATGGTTATAAAAATAATAAGCCGAAGGTATTATATCGTTACGCATACGAAAACATTACAGTAACCTTTAATACTTACTTTAACGAAGGATTAAAAGAAAACATTAACAAAGTACTTTCTAAAACACTATGTTTAGAGAATTTTGGGTCTAGATCAAATAAGGGATTCGGTTGTTTTACTTTAAAAAATACCGAAATTGCATTATTTGAACAAATATTGAGGCAAAATATTGAAGGTACCATCCTCTGTTGGGATGATAATAATGATATAGACAAAGTATATCGTCACGTCTCAAACGTCTACCAGGCTATAAAAAGTGGTTTTGGTCATGGTATAAATAAGAGTTCAATTCTTAGTAAATATTTTTCAAATAAAAATATATTATGGGAAAGAGCTGAGATTTATAAATATTTTTTTAATAAAAAAGAAGCTGGATATGATATTAAACAAAAGAAATATGTTAGAGCACTATTAGGAATACCTAAAGAAATTACTTGGGGCGATGAGACAATTTCAATTAGTAGTGAAGATATTAAAAGGATTCAGTCGCCGATAATTTTTAAGATATTTGAGATTAATCATAATCAGTATCGAGTGTATTTTTGGTATAAACTTTATGATAAATATTTCGATATTCAAAATAAGATCTTTTTATTCAAGAAAGGTGAAAAACAATTTACAATCAATGTCCCAACTTTCTGTTTAATAGACATAAATAATCTAATGGAAAAAATCTATCAAGAATACAGTAGCAAAGAAATCCGTTTAACAAAATTAAACGAGGTGAAAGATGTCAGATAAAAATTTATCCTATGCCGGTTTCACTATCGGTCCGATCTATGACGTCTTGAAACATGCCCGTAAGACGCGCGAGATGTGGTTCGGCTCGTACTTTTTCTCGTGGTATATGGAAGAGTTAGAAAGAGAATTACAAAAGAATAAAAAAATTGAATTTCTGACTCCATTCATTGATAACAAAGAAAATGACCGCAGAGCCGGACTCTACCCGGACCGGTTTGTATTGGAATCATCATTATCACCGGAAGAAATACAAAATACAATTAAAACGGCCAATGAAAAAGCTCTCAAACATTTTATTCAAATTATAAACAACCTCGGTAGTCTGCCTGCGATAACTTTTTTCAAAAAAAAGGAAATCGGCAATATTCTGCGGGAATATCTCCAAACCAATATGGTTGTCCTTCCGGCTGAAAAGATAGCCGGAAAAAATGTCATTGAGACATTTTGGGATTACCTGGATGCTAAGGAAGAACATCGCCATTTCAAACTCGGTAAAAGTCAAAAAACCTGTGAGCGATGTCATACCCTGCGGTCGGTCGCGACAGCCAAGGTGATGGATAATAACAAAGAAAAAGACTTCAATTTATGTCCTCTCTGTCTGCTGAAGTTATTTACTTTAGAGGTTGCTGATGTTCAGAATAAAATCTCGGGATGGCATCGATATCCATCTACCGGTGAAATCAGTGCGGTGGAACTGGTTGAACCTTTTCGAAAAAATGACGGTACATATCAAGATGAATTGCAAAATTACTTTGACAAGCATGATGAAATTGAGTTTGACGATATTGAATTTAGACAAATCGTTAATAAGGAAATCAAACCCTATCATAAATATATTGCAATTCTGGATGCCGATGGCGATAAAATAGGTGAATTAGCAAAAAAAGTAAAAGATCCAACAGCATTTTCAGAAATGTTATTCAACTTTGGGAAAGAGTCTTATGAAATCTGTTCAGATTATTCAAGATCAGGAAAGGGAATAGGCGAGCCGATCTATATCGGTGGCGACGATGTCCTGGCATTTTTGCCAGTTGCATATCGAAAATCTGAAAAGGATATTACGACTATAATTGATCTTGCAATGGATCTGAATAAAGCCTTTAAAGTACAAATGAAATCAACAGAGGTTGGTTTTAGCATCGGCATCAGCATCGCCTATTACAAACACCCGCTGGCTGTTACACTCAATAAGTCGCGGGAGATGTTAAAGATCGCTAAAGCGCAGGATGGCAAGGATACACTGGCTATCCACCTTAAAAAACACTCCGGCAATGACGCGCAAGTAGTGTTTTCATTTAAGGAATCCGAAAGACTCAAAGAATTTAATGGATTATTAAAGGCCATATTACTTTCTGAAGAAGACCTGATGGGTTCGATCCACTACAATCTGCTGAGGTTCAAAAATCTGCTGATCCAGATCGAAACGAAGGAACAGTTAACGAATTTCTTCGATAATAATTTCAGTGACCAGAAAAAAGCAGGTTATACCGGAATTGACCATGTTCAAAATATGTTCGAAATGGCGCTGGGACTAAATAGTGTCGCTATCCCAGCGAACAGTCGTGAAAAAGCTGTCAATGAAGTACTTGATCAACTTTGGTTTATCAAGTTTTTAGTCGGCAAGGAGGAGGAATGAAAATGCAATATCTGATTACTTTCAAGCCGTACGGCACCTTTTTCTTCGGGACGTTCAAATCATTTGGCGAAGGTTATTATGCTGAATCGAGCCGGTTTCCGCTCCAGACGACCATAGTCGGATGTCTGCGAAAAACTATCCTGAAACAAAACGGGTGGTTGGATCAGAAAGGCAACTACCCTGACAAGAAATACCGAAATCAATATGAACAAATAACCGGGAGTGTTGCAACAGTTTCTATGGATTCGTCTGATCTGAATTTGGGAATTATTGAAAAAGTCTCACCCGTCTTTATCGTTCGGCAGGACCCCGGACATTTCTGCCCGGACGACTTTCTGTTTCCTGTTCCACAAGACATAGATTATCAATATGATCCAGTTGAAAAAGATGATAAAGGGAATAAAGTGATAACGGGTTTCGATTACCTGAATTATAAATTAATTAGAGAATCAGAGAAAGAGAAAGCAATTACATCCCGAATCCGCAATCCGAAAAACGATCCGCCTGATTATCTTGGTGACCGGGATTTCTGGGAAAAGTATATTCGTCATGAAGAGATACCTTATCATCCCGGTTGTGAATCGGGCAATATCTTTTTAAATGTCGTTCAGCAGGGCATTGCCCGTGATGAGAACCGGCAAACTGTTGAGGGTGCCTTCTATGAAAAACATGCCTTCTGTCTGGCGAAAGGCTATTCTTTTGGAGTGATTGCCGTGCTTAACGGAGAAACCCCATTTAAGAAAGAAAAAGACGATGTCTTTTTGGGCGGCGACCGATCGTTGTTCCAAATGCAAATTAAGCCGATTACCGCTCCTTATGAACTAAGATATACTGGTCATCCGGTTATGAATCGGATTCTGGGATCAGAACCACACTATGAACCACCTGACGATGATAATAAATATGTCTGTATCTCGGCTTTGTATGGAGATCAGGAACCGCTGGATTTAGAACATGCGTTGATCCTTTCTCTGGAAGCCAATCGTTTTCTTGAATATCAAAAAAAGAAAACCGATTCCTACTGCGGTATTCCTCATAGTTCGGTTCTATATCCTAAAAAAGGAAAATCATTTATTTATAAAGGCTACGATATGGCTACGAAGATAGGATATAATTTTATAATAAAAGCGAAGAAAGGATTTTAATATGTACACATATCAAGCTTATCTCATTGAAACCCTTACCAACCTGCACGTCGGTAGCGGCGGGGAACAGATCGGTATTGTGGATAACCAAATTCAGCGCGATCCGGTTACTGGTTTTCCATCAATATATGCTTCGAGTCTAAAAGGCTCGCTCAGAGATCATGTTAAGAAGAATTCTAATGACTCTGACAAAAACACTGTTATTGATATTTTCGGGGGCTCTTTAGACCTTGAGGCAGACGAAAAAAAGAAGCAACGCACTCTTGAACCCGGCAAAGTCGTTTTTTTCGATGCGCATCTGTTAACCTTGCCTTTCCGGTCTTCTCAAAAAGTATATTATAACTGCACCTGTCCGGAAATCCTGGATAATTTTACCGAGCAGGTGGAAACTTTTAATATTCCGATAAAACAAACCGGGAAGCCATCTTTCGGGAATGACACATCGGATTTTCGGGTGTTCGATTTGGTTGATCAGAATTTGGAGATAGAAGATTTCAGTGTCGGAAATCTGACTCAGGATAGTGAAAATATAGATAGTTTTTTAACGCCGGTTGCCGGAATAATCAAAACTAATTTTGCGCTTTTTCAGAATAATATTTTTACCGAAATCTGTAAAACCGGTTTGCCGGTTATCGCCCGTAACAGCCTGGATGAAAACGGGATCAGTCAGAATCTGTGGTATGAGGAGTTCCTGCCACGAAGAACCCGGCTGTGGTTTATTTTAGGATTTCCTGAGGATTATGAAAATAAAGAATGGCTGGGGGAAAGAATCTGCGCCGATAATATTGTCCAGATCGGAGCCAATTTCTCCATCGGTTATGGATATTGCCGGATTCATAAACTACCTTTTCCGGAGGTGCAATCATGAACCGGAAAAACATCGAAGACTGGATTCCGATCGCCATTGAAATAACCCAGCAATGGCGAAGTGAAAAATTAAAGCATCCGGATAAATTATCGAATGACGAGGAAAAACAGTGGGAATTAGGAATACCGTCCAAATACTTCGGCTACCTCGATTCATTCGGACCGACCATATTACAATCGGGCATTATCAATTCCCTGACATTTTATTGCCAGGAAAGTGGCGGAGCGGATAGGATCGAGATCGCCAATCTTATTCGCGATGTTTTAATTAGTAGCAACACTTTAACCAGAATACCAAATCCGAATCTGTCTCTTTTGGAACTAACCCAAGATAAAATAAGCCAGGATCGCTTTTACTGGCGCAACCGGATTTTCGAAGCGATCATTGCCTGTAAGATGGCCCTTAAATTATTTCATCGAGCAAAACCAGAAGACGTGCAAAGCAAAGACGGGGAGGCTACATGACAACCAACGCTTCGCACGTTTTTTACATTTCAAAAGCGGAGAAAAATGGCCGGGACGTTAACCGGAAAACGATCGGCGAATTGCTGGGAATAAATATAAAAGACGTAATGGTCAATAACATTAATTATAAAGATTACTACCAGATTCCGGGCGCCGTTTCATTCCCCTTAAAAACCATTTATCCCGGATTATTGGTCGGGGCAGGTTATACTCATACCTATAAATCTGTAAAAAAATCCCAAGATAAGAAGCAAGCTGAACCGGGCGATTTCCAGCTGGGATTTTTCTTCGATCATACGACTGGCATGCCGGTGATTCCGGGTTCCTCGGTAAAAGGTGTGCTAAAAGCGGTTTTCCCCAAACCCCAAGAACAAAAGGAAATCCGGGCAGAAAAGGAAAAATACTTATTAGATATCGGGAAAAATAATTTAACAAAAGAAATATTATCCAATTGGGAAGTAATCTTCTTTGAACGCGGACAGGTGTTTTTTGATGCATACATTTCCGCATTTCCAGTTGATAAGAAGATTTTCGCTGAGGATTATCTTTGTCCTCATGGAGATAATATTTTTAAAAATCCTATTCCTATTCGTTTTCTCAAGATCGCTCCCGGAGTAACATTCACCTTTCAGTTTATGCTGAAGGACTGGAATGATAATTTCAAGGCGCAACATATCGCCGGAATATTCAAACAAATCCTGCTGGATTTCGGCATCGGCGCCAAGCGCAATGTCGGTTATGGAGCGTTCATCGAATAAATATGAGAGATTGCGAGGCAAATTGACGATATTGAAACGAATATTTTGTAAGTGACAAATTTACAGTGAGTAATGTGATCAGCCGGAACCGAAGTGGCTCGCAAGGTATGCGACTAATTGAAAATTATCAATTTATATCAATAGACAAGGAGGTGATAATGAGAAAAATGTTCAATGGCAGACCAAGAAATAGCCCTGCCTCGCAAACAGCCTGGCAGACCGCTGAGACTGAGTGGCTTACAGGCGGGCGGTAAAAAAAGAATGAGGCGTTGAGCCAATCGAGACCTACACGGTGCCATTCAGTGTAAGAAAAGTTATAGAAGGTAAAAAAAGAATGAGGCGTTGAGCCAATCGAGACTAAATGGAAACAAAAATATTGCTGTTGCTACTGCTACCAATAAGTAAAAAAAGAATGAGGCGTTGAGCCAATCGAGACTTGCCATCTCCTTTGCCTCCTTGGCAGATCCGGCAAGGAGAGTAAAAAAAGAATGAGGCGTTGAGCCAATCGCAGAAATGTGTTTTAAAGAAGGGAAAAAAGCTGAGCGAAGTGAAGTCCCGCAACTGCGGGAAATGAGGCGTTGAGCCAATCGCAGAAATGTGTTTTAAAGAAGGAAAAAAAGCTGAGCGAAGCGAAGTCCCGCAACTGCGGGAAATGAGGCGTTGAGCCAATCTTCTAAAAGGTAAATTTCAGAATTCAACGAAAGGAACCAATATTGGATTTAACTTTTTTAGACAACCTGTCTTTTCGACAGTACTTCATGCAAATGCGACTGGAAGAGCCTTCAAATTTTCATTATTTTCACGGACCGGCGTTGAACAGTTTGCTGTGCAAGGCGCTTAATCAGAGTTCATTGGGGAAAAACATAGTGATTTTTCCGGTTGAAGTCGGTAAGGTTGACTACCAGGCGGGCGATTTATATAATTTTTCATATACAGTATTTTTTGATTCTGGAGATTTTGGTGCAAGAATCCGGGATGCGCTGATCGCCCGCTCGGCATTCCGGGATAATACCGGTCCCTACTTCCGGTTTTCGGTTGTTGACTATTCGGAGATTTTTACACCATCTATGGCAGACCTGCAGGATTGGTTGGGAAAGTGCGATGATGTAGCTATTCGGTTTATGACTCCACTGAGGATGGAGCGGCAAAACCCTAAGACGGGGAAAACGTATTTCGATCCTGGTTATTTTGAGCCCGATCGGTTCTTTCAGTTATTGTATAACCGTATTTATGATTTGAACAAGCTGTCCGGTAAACCAGTGCCTGAATACCAGTCTCCCGATATAACAGATTTTTCCATAGTTGACCGGAATTTGATTTGGGTTGATGCGCCCTATACTTCTCTCAAGAAGACTTTTGGGGGAATTATCGGAACGGTGCGCCTGCGCTTGAATCCGCAGGATTATTGGAGAAAGGTACTGATTCTTGGTCAATTCACGCACGCCGGTAATAACAGCGCCAAGGGTTTTGGGAAATATATCATAGATGAACCGGAATTCCATAGTTTGCTGACAAAACCGGCAATGTCGGTCTTAGACCGGGTAGTCCGGGACGAAAACCTGAAAGAAGCATTCCGGGAAGTCAAGGCCAACAGCGAGGTGCCTGGTACAGACGGGCAATCCATAAATGAGTTTGAAGCTGGGTTGTTCGATAATCTGAAGCGACTGAAAAAAGAGATCGTTACAGGTAAATATCGCTCTGAGGATCTACGCGGGATAATATTACCAGTCAATGAAAAGAAGGTCCGGGCATTGGCAATCCCCTCGGTTAGAGACCGGGTTTTTCAAAGAGCCGCCTGCCAGATATTGGCTCCGGCAGTAGATCAATTATTGGAAGACTGCTCCTTTGCATATCGGAGAGGATTTTCACGGGAAGGGGCAGCCAAAGCGATCCAGCAAGCCTATAATGAGGGTTATCGCTATGTTCTGGAATCAGACATAGAGGCATTTTTTGATAATGTGGATTGGAGCTTATTATTTCGAAAATTGGACACGCTTTTATTTAACGACCCAATAGTTCCGATCATACATAGATGGATAATGCAGACCGTTGAGTATAATGGTCAAAAGGTGCAAAGAGTCAGGGGACTACCTCCAGGTTCGGCAATTTCTCCGCTTCTGGCAAATTTATTACTGGATGAATTTGATGAACAATTAGGTGATGATTTTCGGCTGATCAGATACGCGGATGATTTTGTAATTTTATGCAAGACCAAAGAAGATGCAGAGAATGCTTTGACGCAAGCCGAGTCGGTCGTTAAACAACTTAAACTTGAATTAAAACCTTCAAAAACCAACCTGACAAACTTTGATATTGGATTTCAATATCTCGGATATATCTTCTGTAAATCAGCCGTATTGGAAACAAAAAAGAAAAGTGGGAAAGAAAAAACAAAGCCTGTGATGATTCCGGTTCCGGATATAGTGCCTAAAAATAGCTGGATAGCCAACGTTGATTTTAGAAAAATAAAGGAAATTCACCCCGTTTTATACGGTAATAAAAAGGAATTTGCTCTGATTGATAGCAGTCATCAGGACAGGAAAGCATTTCCGGTGTACTTATCGGATTCGGAGGTTTTTGCCAGACTGTCATATCAGACGCTTATAATTACCAACCATGATCATTGCGGGAAGCCGGGGCGGAAAATTCCATTATCTCAAATTAAGTTCATTGTTGATTACGGGAAACCAAGCATAACTCTGCCAGCAGTGATTGAACTTAGCCGCCGAAATATTCCGACATATTTTTGCAGGCGAACCGGCGAAACCTATTGTGTTGTTCCGGCGTCTCAGACTGATTATAATATCTGGCAAAAACAACTGGAGAAATCCCTCGATAAGCGGTTTGTTATTGGTTTTGCCCGTGAAATCGTGCGGGCTAAAATCCATAATTATGCTGTTATTGCCAGGAGACAACAATGGAATGACAGCATATTACAGCAATTCTCGCTTATGGAAGATCGGTGCGAGCAAGAAGATGATATGGATTCTTTGAGAGGTTTTGAGGGAAAATCTGCCGCGATATATTTTAAAACTCTTGCCGAGCAGTTACCCCAGGAGTTCAATTTCAATGGCCGTCAAAAGCATCCGCCGACCGATCCGATAAACGCATTGCTTTCGTTTGGGTATTCAGTTCTTTACCATCATTTGGCGACAACATTGATGGGTAATAACCTGAATCCGGCAATAGGATGGTATCATTTTTCACATGACCGGTATCTAGCACTAGCCTGTGATTTACAGGAAGAGTTCAGGCATATAATTGATAGTCTGGTAATTCAGATGGTCCACCGAGGTCAGGTAAACTCGTCTGATTATTTCAGGAGTGAAAAAATGAAATATCCGTTCCTTATGAAGAAAGATTTTCAGAGCAAATATATTTCACTGATTGAAGATCGATTGTTGACAAAATTCACACATCTTGAATCTGAAACGGAAATTGATCTATTAGGATTGTTTGATTACCAGGCACGGCAGATAATTGAATTGTGCCGTGGTAAACAGGAAAAATATCGCCCCTATCGTATTCATTAGTATGAATGTTCTGATTGTTTATGATATTAGCGATGCTGATTCCAGGATGAAGATATCCAAATATTTAGAATCTATCGGGCATAGGGTGCAAGAATCGGTATTTGAATGTAAGTTTAATCATTCTGAGATGGACAATGTTGTCGGAATACTACAGAATCTATTAATACTTCCCGGTAGTATTCGGTTTTATCCTATATGTCGCGAATGTTTTTCCAAGATTTTATATATTGGAAAGAACGATAAAATGGGTGAATGTGGGTACATAATCTGTTAAATTAATGGAGTTAATATGAAAAGAATACTATTAACATTATTCATAGCCATTTCTGCTTTTTTACATAGCTATTCTCAATGGGACGTATTGAAACCATTGAACGGTCAGTTGACTATCAAAGTCCTGAATGTTGAGATTACCTTCGATTATTATGAAGAAGATATTACGGTTTTAATCAGAACTGGAACGGAGCCCGGGTAATAATCAGTCGTCGTGAAAGTTGGAGTGAATATCTTGATATATATGATCGCTATGTTCTCGGGCAAAAAACAGATAACGAAACCGCCTATTTCGAAGCAGGTGATAAGATTAAAGTAAAAATAAAAACCACGAATGATGAAGGAAAAGATGTTAGTAGAGAATCTTTTTTTGAACTTGGGTAAAACATTTCTTAGGAAAGAGAAAAAATGGAAAGTTTAGCTGAAAATATTTCTCGTCGGCAGTTTTGCCAGCAATTGATCCGTTTACTACCGGCTACAGCTCTAGCGCCCTGGATATTAAGTTGCGATAATCCGGTTATATCCGAACCTCCCGAGCCTGATATTGAGTTGACCGGCAATAATACCACCAATATTGCGTTACTTAAAAACCAATTTACTACCCTTCAAGACCTTGCCAGTGATGCTTCCCAAAAATATGTAATTGAAATACCCTCAAACGGTTCGCGGGATTATTTGACTCTTCAAATTATAAAAAATAGAGCCGCTGATTATTGCCACCTGCGCATCAAACGCTATACGGATGGAGAGGTGGTCAATGTATTGTGGGGCCAAGATGGTATTTATCCTTCTATCAAACTCACGGATGACCGTGGGAACACTCTCGTGAAAAATGAACATCCATTGGAGTTCAGCTTTAATCTGGTTAACGATAGCGAGAGTGGTTCGATCGGATGGTTAAAACGTGGCATAAAAATATTGGCGATCGCTTTGGCTGTTTGGTTGGGTGCAAAAGTTGTCGGATGGATAGTGGCGGCTGTTGCCTTCCTAGCATTTAATGCTATGGTTATTGGACTGGTCATTGCCGGAGTAACCGTTCTAGCTGGTCTTCTGAAGTGGCTGGCAGAATTGACCGGTTGGACTATTGAAGATATTACCGAGCTTTTGGGACGTGCCGCAGAAGAATTACTAGCATTCTTCGATGAAATCGTTGCTAATCTGGTTTAGCGTTATCGTGATTACATTCGCATCCTGTAATGTTTAAAATAATGAATCTTAAAGTCATCCAGACTTATCTTAACCATCTTGATATAATCATCAATGACACTATCAAACTCAGAGATAAGATCAGCGCCCTGACGCAGGAAAATTGTCTGCCCCATGAAATAGAGCGCCGCGCGAAAATAATCGGTTTAATCTCCTGCGAATACGAGCTGGTCGTGCAAACTATAATCAAACAGTGTCAAGAGATGTTGAAAAGTACCGATGTTAAATTAGTGTTTCCTGAAATAGTATCTAATATATTGTAATAACAGATATTAATCACTTGCTTTATTTGATATAAATGGATATATATTTAGGGTGATATTTGACAAAACCTATGCATTTAACAAATCAATTTGGAGCCCTAAATGGTAAATTATGAAGACCCCAATCAAACTAAGATTGTAAAATTCACCTTGCCTTTTTCTGGTCACCTTGATCCTAACAATCGCTGGATACGTTTAGCTGAGATGGTACCGTGGCAGGAACTCTATGGGAAATACACTAAGCAACTGTGTCGAGATTTTGGGCTATGTCCATAAAGCCACGAGTAGCCATAGGTGCATTGATTATTAAGCACTTCAAGCAATTAAGTGATGAGGAGACGATCCAGGAGATTCAGGAGAATCCTTATTTGCAATACTTTTTAGGCTATTCGAGTTATCAATTCAAGCCCGGCTTTGATCCTTCCTTATTTGTGACTATTCGGAGGCGCTTGCCAGCCCGGACGATTGAAGCCATCAATGAGATAATCGCAGTTATCTGGAAGAACATGGAATTCGATTTTAGTGATGAGCCAGGACTAAAGAAACCAGTGAAAACTGGATAGCCATGGCGCTACTCTCGATGAATATGGCGACTGCTTTGCGCCTTACTGCCAAACAGGCAAGGCAGTTTTTATTGTCTCTAATAGATATAGTAAAAAAATGGACAAAAATTATGGCCAATTGGAAATTGATAGCGACTAATCAAGAAATTATACCAGTTTTACAGTAATTGTCACTTTTTCAGGAAACCCTAAGTACTTTATGTTGTTTTAAGAGCCCAACTACAAGTTGGGCTTTTTAATTTTAAGAATCTGCATAAGTGGTTTGCCTAAGGTATTCCGGCAAAAAGTGATTTAATAGTTAATATCAAATCCTTTTCAAAAAAAGAATGTATATGTTCGCGAGATTTCTGTTTTCCCGCAGTTTGAAATCTTGTGGCAATGTCGTATTTTTAGCCGTTTGTCAATTGATAAGTAAGGATTAAAGATGAAAGGTTATTTTTCGTTAGTATTGCATAGTCACCTGCCCTATGTTATTAATCACGGTGAATGGCCGCACGGTATGGATTGGCTTTATGAAGCCGCCGCTGAGACTTATCTCCCGCTTCTCCGCGAATTTAATAGCCTAATTGCCGATGGCATTAGTCCGAACATAACGATCGGGATCACGCCGATTTTAGCTGAGCAATTAGCCGCGGAAAGATTCAAGGACGGTTTCATCAATTATTTGGAAATCAAAATCAAAGCCGCCCGGGATAACCGAGAAGAATTTGCAACAGTCGGCAATCTGCATCTGGAAAAATTAGCTGGAATGTGGGAAAATTATTACCAGGGCTTAATTGATGAATTTAATTCCTTACCGGATCGCAATATTATCCAGGCTTTCAAAAAACTCCAGGATGGCAATCATATCGAAATAATTACGTGTGCCGCTACGCATGGCTATCTTCCTTTATTAGGCAATGATGAAGCCATAGATGCTCAAGTTCGAATCGGCAAGGAAACTTACCGCCGCCATTTCGGATGTGATCCGCGCGGAATGTGGTTACCGGAATGTGCCTACCGGCCGAGTTATCAATGGTCATCACCTATCAAGGAATATCCCAAAACCTTCATGCGGCGAGGTATCGAGGAATTCCTCTTCAAATACGACATTCAGTATTTCATTGTTGATAAACATCTAATTCTGGGCGGTAAAAACCGAGGCGTTTACATTGATCGTTATGAATCACTGAAGCAACTCTGGCAACAATTTGAGAAGAACTGGACGCCGCCGCCCGAGGAAAAGAGTCGCTCGATTTACCAACCTTATCTAGTATCTTCGACTGGGACGGGACGAGTAGCGGTGGCTTATGGCCGACATGAGGAATCCGCCTTGCAGGTCTGGAGCGGCGAATGGGGCTATCCGGGCGACGGTCGCTATCTGGAATTTCATAAGAAACATTTCCCTGGCGGACATCGCTATTGGCGAGTAACCAGCGCAAAGGCTGATTTAGCCGATAAACAAGAATATGTGCCAGAAAATGTAGAAGAAGCCCTCGAAAACCAATCTGATCATTTTGTCGAAGTACTTAGAAACTACATTTTGAAATATTATGCGGAGAGCGGCAAAATCGGCGTTGTAACGGCGCCATTCGATACGGAGCTTTTCGGGCATTGGTGGTTCGAAGGCCCACGCTGGCTCGGTAAAGTCTTGCGTAAGATTAACGCCAATCCGGATATTCAAGCAATTTCACTCGGCAATCATTTAGCCAAAAATCGTCCAACTCAGGTGATTACGATGCCGGAAGGTAGTTGGGGACAGGGTGGCTTCCACTATATCTGGCTAAATCAATGGACCGAATGGACCTGGAAACATATTTATGCCGCCGAAGATAAAATGGTCGAATTAGCCGAGAAGTATAGCGAAACCGGCGATGTCAATCTACGACGCATTTTGAATGACTTAGCCCGCGAACTGCTATTGCTGGAAAGTTCCGACTGGCAATTTCTGATCAGCACCTGGAGTGCGCGGGATTATGCGGAGAATCGCGTCGGCGTGCATCGCGACCAGTTCCAGAATATCGTTAGAATTTTAAATGATTATGAAAACAACGGACGGCTTTCCGAAACTGATCAAAAATATTTAGAACGTATGGAACGCATAGATGACATTTTCCCGGGACTCGATTTTACTTACTGGAGTAAACTCCCGCCGGAAACCGGACGGGTTGATTCTAATAATAGTTCAAAATGAATATTATTTTTATTGCCGCTGAGGCTTCTCCATTTGCCAAAGTTGGTGGCTTGGGCGATGTAATCGGCGCTTTACCACCGGTGCTGGCAAATCGTGGTCTTTCGGTCAAAGTCATAATCCCAGGCTATCGCTCGACCTGGAGCTTTAAAACCGAGCCGTTAACGCAATTATCGAATCTTACAGTCACGCTGGGTAACCGCGTGGTGGAAAGCCAGGTCAGGCGGTGGCAAAATCCAGCCCAGATTCGGCACGAGGTCTATTTTATTGATAATCCGGAATATTTTGGGCAACGCAATGTCTATTGCGCTGAAAATGGCGAGCCATATCCGGATAATCCGGAACGTTTTGTGTTTTTCCAAAAAGCCGCTTTAAAGTTAATTGCCGAGACTCGCTGGTCGGCTGAGATTATTCACTGCCATGATTATCATACGGCTTTGATTCCGGTTTATCTTAAAAATAATTTGGCAAAAGTAACGCCTTTTAATTCGCTAAAAAGTGTCCTAACTCTCCACAATGTTGCCTATCAAGGTGTTTGTGAAATGCGGTTAAAGGAAATCTGTGATTTGCCGGAAGAACTCTTTATGCCGTTTGGAGCATTAGAATGGTATAATAGCCTCAATCCCCTAAAAGGCGGAATTATTTTCGCCGACGCCGTTACAACTGTTAGTCCAACCTACGCTCGCGAAATTATGACTGATGAAAAGTTAAGCGCCGGAATGAGTGTGGTTTTAGCCAATCGTCCAACTCCGGTGGTGGGAATTTTGAACGGTATTGATACGGCGGAATGGAACCCGGCGACGGACGTTCATCTTTTTGCACCTTATTCGATTAACAATTTAGCCGGGAAAAAAGTCAATAAAGCGAGATTGATTGAAACTTTGCGTTTAAATCCGGCGCTAAAATCGCGACCATTATTGGGAATGGTTTCACGTTTGGTGGAACAAAAAGGCATTGCTCTTTTGATTGACAGCTTAGAAAAAATTCTAAGTTTAGGCGTCGGCTTTATCATTCTTGGCAGTGGCGAACAGCATTATCAGTTTGAATTAGAACGCCTGGCAAATCAATTTCGTGACCAGATGGCGGTGAAATTCGACTATGATAATATCTTATCACACCGAATTATAGCCGGAAGCGATCTTTTTCTGATGCCTTCCCGTTTCGAGCCGTGCGGAATAACTCAAATGTATGCGTTGAACTATGGCGCGGTGCCAGTGGTGCATCATACCGGCGGTCTGGTGGATACAGTGATTCCCTGGGATGGTAAAGATGGCAATGGTTTTGCTTTTTGTGAATATCGATCGGAAGCCCTGCTTAAGACCATTTCGGAAGCCTTGCAGGTTTTTGAAAAACCGGATGAGTGGCAAAAGATAATTATAAACGGTATGAGCGCCGATTACTCGTGGGAGAAAGCCGCCACCAAGTATATAGAATTGTATGAAAATCTGGCGGAGTAAGAGTGAAATGACATTAAAAAGGATCAGGCGTTGAAGAAACTGATAAATGAAAAAAACACTGAGCCTTTTGCTATCGTCTAAAGAATGTTAGCTACTTTTAGCCTGTTGTTGAAAAATGCAATTTTCAGCTGAATCATAAATTAAAGTGAAAGGAAGCGCGTCGAACCGATTATGAAGACCGTTGTGATGAAATTTGGCGGCAGTTCGGTGGCCGACACTACGCGACTGCGGCAGGTTGCCGAAATTGTCGTGCGGCGTCAACAAGCAGATAATCGGGTGGTAGTGGTCGTCAGCGCTATGGGTAAAACAACAGATGCCTTGATCGCCCAGGCGCGCGAAGTCTCCGCCAATCCCCAACAGCGCGAACTCGATATGCTGGTTACCGCTGGTGAGCGCATTAGTATGGCTCTTTTATCAATGGCGATCCAGGAACTGGGCGGTGATGCGATCTCTTTTACTGGAAGTCAAAGTGGCATTATCACCGAGCCGACCCACCAGGGCGCTCGAATTCTTGAAGTTAGACCGTTTCGTCTGATCGAAGCCCTTGAAAAGGGCTATATTGTGATCGTCGCCGGTTATCAAGGCGTTTCTACAACTAAGGAAATTACGACCCTCGGTAGAGGTGGTTCGGATACCACGGCAGTTGCGTTAGCCGCCGCGCTCGGTGCTGATGCCTGCGAAATTTACTCGGACGTTGATGGAGTTTATACAGGCGATCCCCATATCTGTCCCCAGGCACAATTATTGCGCGAAATTCCTTACGAGGTTATGCAAATAATGGCGCTAGCCGGGGCAAAGGTGCTGAATGCCGACGCTGTCGAATTTGCCAAAAAGGCTGGAATCACGATTCTGGCTCGTAAAACCGGTGACAGTAGTGGTCGTGAGACAAAAGTGCATAATACTGCGATGGGTTCAGGTGCCACTGCCATCGTTTTAGCCGAGAAAGTCTCTCGGATTAATGGCAACGGGAATTTGCCCGATCTACTGATGGAAATCAATAAAGCTGGTGGCCGGGTAATGGCTCTATATCAGCGCGCAACTTTTGATTTGCTGGTTGATCGAACTGGCATTCCGGGAGGCGATGCCGGTCGTGTGGCTCAATTGGCTAAAGCCGCCGGATTCTCAGCTAATGAAGTCGCGGTCGTTACCGTAGTGGGCAGTGGTTTAGGAGCGCGACCCTCACTTTTTGAAAAGGTTGAAGTGACATTATCCGAAATTGATATTCCTATTCTCGCTGTTTTTGCGAACGATTTAGCTCTGAGTATTGTAATTGAACCGACGTATGCCACTGGAGCAGTTAGGGCATTGCATCAAGCGCTTATTGTCGGTAAATGAACGCCTTAATTCAGTCAATTTTGTAAAAATAGAAACGTTAATAAGATCGACATTTATCGGTCAATGACTTTTTATCATTAATCTAAATAGATTGGCGATAATTACTTTCTTTTGGGAATTAAGGTGCATCAGGCAGAATATCAAAAAAATAATTGACAGCCAGAAAAACCATTTTATCTTAGATTATAAGTGGAAATATGAAGATTTATTTAATTCAACCGCCTATTGAGGATTTTTATACGACGCCGATACGGAACATTCCGCAGGGTTTATTAGCGCTGGCGGCGAATTTACCCAAATATGAAATTAATCTGCTGGATTTGCGTTCAAGAGTGCGACGAGAAATCGTGCCGCCGCCGGAATTAGCTTCGGTTCGACAATTTTATCGGCCGGATGACGCTTCCCCTTTTGGCCTTTATAAGAGATATTATCGCTTTGGACTGAGTGAGATGGAGATCAGACAAACTCTGCCAAGAGATGGCGATTACTATCTAATTTCCAGCCTTTTTATAACTTACGCTGAAACGGTTTTTGAATTAATCCGGTTAATCCGTGAAATTGTACTGAAGTCGAAAATCATTGTAGGCGGTGCGGCGGCGACTATTCAACCGCGAGAATTTTTAGAACAAGGCGCTGATTTTGTCATAAAAGGTGAAGGCGAATTGGCTTTACCCCGTTTGTTGAATGAATTGGAAAAAGACCAACCGTCATTGGCGCCAATTCCGAACCTTGTCTGGCGGGATAAAACGGGTGTAATACAAGAAAATCCGGTGAATTTTATAGAAGACCTGAATTCTCTACCTTCTGCCGATTATCAAACACCGGGCACTCCGACTTATTATTATCAAAAGAAACCGCACGCTATCCTCATAACCAGCCGGGGTTGTCCGCATCATTGCTCTTTCTGTTGTATACATCAGACAATGGGTTCACGCTACCGCTTGCGCTCGGTTGAAAACGTTCTGAATGAAATGGCTGAGAAAATCGCTCAAGGATTCCGTTCTTTCGATTTTGAAGATGATCATCTCGGCGGTGAACGTGACTGGTTTCTGGCTTTGCTGAAGGGAATAGCGGAACGATTTACCGGTTTGAATTTGTCATTACAAGCGATGAACGGGATCACTGCTACTAATCTGGATGATGAAATTTTGACTGCTATGTGGCGGGCGGGTTTCCGCTCGCTTAATTTAGCTCTCGTGACTCCTTCTGAAGCGCATCAAAGGCAAGTCGGACGACCTTTTGGCACCGTGCAATACCTCAAGGTCGTCGAATGTGCCAATAAATTGGGAATTTTCATCACGACTTATCTTATTATCGGATTGCCGGGTGATCGGGCGGAGGAATTACTTGAATCTATTCTTTTTTTAGCGCCATTGCCGGTTTTGATTGGTCCTGCTTTGTTTTATCTGGTGCCAGGCACAGCTTCGTTTCGGCAATTTAATAGACTCGGTCAAGGACCTTCGTCGGCTCTATGTTATCGTTCATCTTTCTATCCTGTTGATAGTAAGGAATGTAGCCGGGTAGCGGCTATGACCCTTTTCCGAATCTGCCGGATTTTGAATTTTATGCGTGAGGTGATAGATAACGAAAAAAAGCCACATTGCCCTGAAATCGAATCAGATCGGATTTTTCTGGAGAAAGATTTGAACGGTCGTGAAAGTCGGTACAGCCTCGGATTGGGTTTGCTTAAATTGCTGTTTGAGCGTGGAATTCTCTACGGTACCGGTCGCAAAGAAGGTAATTTTTATCCAATTATAAGAGAAATATGTGACCAGAAAATGATCGAACGGTTTCTAAGTAGCACCTGGCAAATTAGCGGTCTGCATCGTCCGACCATTTTCCTAAAAGATGAGTTTGTTAGAAGATTTCTTTTAGACTAATAATATAGATTGCGGAATACCAGTTTTCGATTGCTTAATTGGTTAAATTTTTGTGCGATTAGAAAACGACGTTGTCTTTGGGGCGCGGTTTACCGACTTCATTGTGAATTTGACAATGTTCGGTAGGGACGGTCGGCTTGGCAAAAACTTCAGTCTCGATCGGGCAATAGGTTGAGGGCAGGAGTTTAGTTTCGGAACAGATTTGGACTTCGACAATTCCATCCGGACGTTCAAAATTCTTAGCCTTCCAGCCTTTTGTATTATGAGATTCCCGCATAAAATTAGCCCAGATCGGTAAAGCGGCGGCCGCGCCGGATTGGCGATTGCCGAGAGAAATAGCCGGATTGTCCACTCCTACCCAGACTCCGGCTACCATATAGGGAGTATAACCGATGAACCAGGCGTCATTGAAATTGTTGGTTGTACCGGTTTTACCGGCGGCTGGCAATCGGAATCCATAAACACTGCGCGCTCCGGCGCCAGTTCCTACATTTATAGCGGACTCCAGTAAACTGGTTACCAAATAAGCCGTCTCTTCGCTTAGAACTAATTCCTGACGCGGTTTATACTGAGCAATCGTATTGCCATAACGATCGTCAATGCGGGTAATAGCGATTGGTTCAACCCAAACTCCGTGGTTTTCGAAGATTCCAAAAGCCGAGGTTAATTCGATCGGGATGACTTCACAAGCGCCCAGCGCCAGAGCGTCAACCGGTAAAATATTAGTAGTCAAGTGCATACGTTTCGCCAATTCGACGACTGAAGTTGGGGAAATTAGTTCTTGAATGACGCGTACGGAAATTAAATTGAGTGACTTAGCCAATCCTTCGCGCAAAGTGGTAGGACCGCCGGTTGATAAATCGTAATTTTTCGGTGCCCAGCGGCTACCGTCTGGCATATTCAAAACCACCGGCTGATTAAGTAATTGAGTAGTTACCGGAAAACCATTATCTATCGCGGCGGCGAAGACAATCGGTTTGAAAGCCGAGCCCGGTTGGCGTTTAGCCTGAGTAGCGCGATTGAATTCGGATTCACGAAAATCTCGACCACCGATCATAGCTAAAATATGTCCGGTAGCCGGATCAATTGCCACCAGTGCTCCCTGAACTACCAGACTGGCTTGCATACTGGGACTCATCGGAATATTACCCCGGATCATATCGCGCACTTGCGCAAGGGATATGGTAGTATCTTTTATAAAATCACGTAATTCAGGGGGGTTGCTGAGTAACCTTGAATTAAGCAAATTTTGCTGATATTGTAGATGTCTGGTCAGGGCGGAATCAGCCGCCGCCTGTATTTTTGAATCAATTGTGGTATAGATGGACAAACCGTCGCGGTAAATATCAATCCCGAGTTTCTCATCCTCGCGCTGAAGCCATTGCCGAATGTATTCAACGAAATACGGAGCACGTTCAGGCGGCAATTCCGGTTTGAAAACCTGGAGAGGTGTATTTTTGTAAAGAGCATATTCTTCATCGGAAAGGTAACCGTATTTGTGCATCCGATGCAGAACAAGGTTACGGCGCTGGTAGGCATTGATTGGATTGCGGATCGGCGAGAACCGGACGGAATTTTTTATTATTCCGGCTAATAAAGCACATTCGTCCGGGGTAAGTTGCTCGGAATTTTTATCGAAGAAGCGCTGAGCCGCCGCCTGAATACCGTAAACGCCGTGTCCCATCCAGTTGGAGTTTAGATACATTTCGATAATCTCACTCTTAGAATACATGCGCTCGATCTGTACAGCAGTTAGCAATTCTTTAATTTTGCGGACAAAGGTCTTTTCAAAACCGATTGACTCATACAACATCCGGGCTAATTGCTGAGTAATAGTACTGGCGCCTTCTTTTTTACTAAGGGTAATAATGTCAATTACCATTGCTCGAGCGAAATCACGCAAACTGACGCCCCAATGCTTATAGAAGCGATAGTCTTCAATGGATACGACAGCCTGCACCATAGCCGGTGGGATTTTTTCGATCGGGACGTAAATGCGATGCTGAGTATATAACTCCTGTAAAATAACCCCATCGGAGGAGTAAACTCGAGTAACCAGTTCCGGATTGACTTGTTTAAGTTGCTCGATTGAAGGTAAATCTCTCGAAAAGTATAGACCCACTAAAATAGCGATAATTCCTAAAATTAGATAAACCCCAACCGAGTAAAGTAATGCTTTCGGCCAGCTAAGCAGTTCAGTTTCTGTTTGTTTAGTGATGCGTCCCATCAGTTTTATGGTATTTTAAATGAACAAATTCAGGAAAACAAAAATCGAGCTAAATATAGAAAAATTCAGTCATTTTTTGCTAACTCAATTATTATTTTTTCCATTAAAATGGAATAAACTTCCTTACTTCTATTAGCTGTAACCTGGACTTCTTCGTGGGTAATCGGTGACTCACTAATGCCAGCCGCCAGATTAGTGACTAAGCTAATACCGAGCACTTTCAAGCCAAGCCTTTGGGCTGTGACCGCCTCGGGAATAGTGGACATACCGACGACGGTAGCGCCCAATTTGCGAGCGGCTTGGATTTCGGCTGGGGTTTCATAGCTAGGTCCGAGAGTCCAGCAGTAGATCCCCTCGTGCAATTCGATTTTATTTTGGAGAGCGATTTCTCGTACCATAGCGATCATTTCAGCGCAAAAGGGCGAAGCTGTTTGGCTTTGACCATCCGGCGTTAGTGGTATTCGGGTAAAACTAATATAATCAGTAAGTAGAACTATACTACCCGGTTTTAGTTTTGGATCTATTCCACCAGCCGCATTGGTCAGAATCAAGTAGCGAATGCCGAGGCGGGCTAAAATTTCGACATAAAAGGTTACCTCAGCCAGAGTGCGTCCTTCATAGAGATGAGTCCGTCCTTGGATGGCGATCAACGGTATGCCGGAGATGTTACAAATGATGAATTTACCGGCGTGACCGACAACCGTAGAAGTCGGATAATGTGGAATTTCTTGTTGATCAATTCGGTCAACGATTTCGAGTTGCTCGGCAAAGTAACCCAATCCTGATCCGAGCACGATTGCTATTTTGGCACTCTGATTTTTTAACCGTTTTTGGAGAAATTCAACTGCTTCAGATATTTTCTCCGGTTCAGCTTTTAATTTCATTTTCAAAATGCTCTATCGTTTTATTAAAATTGCGTCGCAAATTAGACACAATAATTCAACTTGGCAATAAAAACTAGTGGTGAAAGGCCGAAATAACTAAACCAAATTGGAACTAGATAAATTGAGCAGAAGTTTGAAATTCGATCAGAAGAATGATCCGATTGATAATACATTTTCTAATCAAAATAGAACCCTCCTATATCTTAGGCTTTCGTCGATTACTGGCGACTGGAAGAAATCTCCCATAATCCTGCCCTGCTTTAATTTGGTCTCATTGGAAAAAAGTAGTTGATAAAAAAAATTGATTATTAGTAACTTAATTACGGATCGAATCATAAGATTGGCAATAAATATTTGAAAAGAAAAAACTCAATTAGAATCAATAAAACTCAAAAGGAGGTATCAAATGGACCCGTTTTCCTGGTCTTATACTTTCACGATGTATCTTAGGGCTATTGGTTGGGCACTCGTAGCCGCGCTCGGTTTCTCGCTCGGCATCGGTTTAGCTATCAAAGTTTTTAACCTGCTGTCAAAAGATATTAATGAATGGGAAGAAATTAAGAAGGGCAACATTAGCGTTGCGTTGATTATCGTGTCCCTGATTTTGATGGTCGGCATTCTGGTTTACAAAGTCATTTAAGTTAAATTTCTATTACTTTTGGACTAGAATTCAGGGTAAGGAGCTGTTAGTCAAGACAGGTGGTTTTTAATTGACCGAAGTAACCTGATTATATTGTAAAATATTCACCTAAAATTGGCTGGTCTAAATTGTTATGCCATTAAATGAGAGTTAGGAAAGGTCGGGTTATCGGTGCCAGTGATCGGCAATTTTTGCACTCAGCGGCTACGATCTAAAACCGATGATTTTGTCCATTTATTTTGACTGTTTTGAAAATTGGACTATCCGTTATATTTTTGGAATGATTAAAGTTGTGTAAAAATGCTTTATACTATAAATTTGTTACGATTTTTGAATGAGAAGTAAAGTCTAATGGAACTTGATAAAATTTTGACACCGCGCTTAATCGTCTATCCACTTTCGGCGGAAACGAAGGAAGAGGTAATTAGCATATTGGTAGAACGGTTATACGATGAAGGCTTAATTTCCAATCCGGAAGCCGCCTGTCAGGCGGTCATTGAGCGCGAAAAATTGATGACAACCGGGATCGGCAAGGGAGTCGCTTTGCCGCACGGCAAATATCACGAAACAATGGAAGTGTTGGTTGCGGCTGGTGTATCGCCAGAAGGCATTGATTTCGATTCGATAGATGCCCAACCGGTGCATATTTTTATTCTTCTCTTGACTCCCGAGAGATTTCCCAGCAAGCACCTGAAATTGCTCAGCAAATTATCGCGTATGCTGAATAATGCCAATTGTCGAGCGGAAATCTTAGCCGCTAAATCGGCAAAAGAAATCGCCGATATTTTTTATAAATATGATTCTCAAGTATAGAGGTTAGAAATGCCGTTTTGTCCCCGTTGTTTATGTGAATACGTCGAGGGCACCTCAAAATGCATTGATTGTAATGCTGAATTGGTCGCCCGCCTTCCAGAAGAGAAAATGACTGATGTCAAGTGGTTTTGTCTCGGTGTCTTATCGGACATCGTAATGGCGGAGATGGTCAAAGAATCTCTCGAAAATAATGGTATTGAAACTATCCTGAAAATAGACCCGCTCCATACTACTTTTTCTCTGCAAAGCACCGGCGCGACCGGCTCCTACGCCAAATTGTTTGTGCCCTGTGGTAAGAAGAAAACTGCTCTGGATATTCTTAAATCTATGAGTACCACAGGTTGACCAGCTTAAAGCAAAAAAAAAGTTGATAATCAATATGTTGTATCAACGTGTCAAAGGCACCCGCGATATACTTCCTTCTGAAGTTCATCAATGGCAATTTCTGGAAAATTTCCTACGTGAATATTTTAAGCGCAACAATTACAAGGAGATTCGTACCCCAGCTTTCGAGGTCACAGAATTATTCACACGCAGTATTGGCGGCGATACAGATGTAGTTTCCAAAGAAATGTACACTTTTCTCGATAAAGGCGGCACCAGTATTACCCTGAAACCTGAACTCACTGCGCCGGTTATGCGCGCCTATATCCAGAATAATTTAGAGCAGATTAGCCCGCTGACTAAACTCTATTACATAGATTCTCTTTTTCGGCAGGAACGACCCCAGAAAGGCCGCTTAAGACAATTTCACCAATTCGGATTTGAAATCATCGGTTCCCCGCATCCGGAAGCCGACGCCGAAACGATCCAAACCGTTTATGAATTGTATCGCGAATTAGGTTTGACTGAACTTAATATTAGACTAAACAGCATAGGCGATCGTCTAACGCGTGGCCAATATTTGACAGTTTTACGTAAGGCTATCGAACCTTATCACGCCGAACTTTGCGGTGCTTGCCAGGAACGTCTCCAGAAAAACGTCCTGCGTCTTTTCGATTGTAAAGTCGAAATCTGCCGGCAAATTATGGCTGAACATGCTCCTTCGATACTCGATTATCTGAGCAATGACGACCGACTACATTTTAAAAAAGTATGTCATTTACTCGACGTTAGTAATGTTCCCTATACGATTGATCAAGCGCTGGTGCGTGGTTTGGATTACTACACGCGGACCACTTTCGAAATTACCTCGCCTCTCTTAGGTGCTCAAGATGCCCTTTGTGGCGGTGGTCGCTATGACCACCTGATCGCCGATCTCGGTGGCAAGCCAACTCCGGGCGTCGGAGTGGCGTCCGGTATAGAACGTCTTTTGCTTGTTCTGGAACAGGTAGGGAGCTTTCCCGAACCGACGGACAACTTGGTTTACGTTATTACAATGAGTGAAAACTCTCGAACGGCCGGCTTTCGACTGGTGACCGAACTACGCCGCAAAAAGGTCAATGCTCAAATGGATTTCCTGCGTCGTTCGATCAAAGCTCAGTTGCGGGATGCCGATCGCGAACAAGCTAACTGGGTAGTAATTATCGGCGAAGATGAGATTTCCCGCAATATAGTCATTTTCAAAGATATGAAAAATGGCGATCAGCGCGAATTGCCTCTCAATACTGCCGCTGACCAGATCGTTGCCCTTTTGCAAGACAAAACCTGAATTGAATTTACTTCACGGAAATAAATTCCAGCCGCAGGAGTTGAGATGTCCTTTTTAAATCCGGGATTTCTCTGGCTCTTGCCGTTGGCTGGCATTCCTTTGCTGATTCATCTACTTGGTCGTCAACGATTTCAGGTGGTGGAATTTAGCAGTCTGCGTTTTTTAAAAAGTCTCCAGGCTGACGTTCTCCGTCGTCTGAAAATTCGACAAATTATTCTGCTAATTATCCGAACTCTGCTGATTTTATGCCTTATTCTGATTTTTGCCAGACCGTATCGTAGTAGTCAAACCCCTGGAATTTATATGGCGAAAGGTGCTAATCTATACCTTATCGTTGATAATTCGGCTTCAATGAGTTTGAAGTGTGACGGGCGGACGCAATTATCCAGAGGCATAGAGGCAATCCTATCGAGCGCTAAAAATATTGATTTCCCGGTTAATTTGAACTTGATCCTTGCCACGGAAACAGCTGGAATCAGCAACCGAACTACGGTTTACAGCCTCTCTGATTTGGAGCGCGAATTGGTTCATACCCCGGAGACTAATTTCGCCAGACAGTTGCTTCCGGCAATTGCTTTAGCAGTCGAGGATATAATTAAAAACCAAGACCTGAATGGTGTCATCTGGCTCGTAAGTGACTTCCAGGCTAACAACTGGAACAGAAAATCGCCAATGGAACAAAAACTTCTGGCCGAAATAATCGCCAATAAAATCCGGTTAGTGCTTTTCCCGGTTACTGGTGAAGCGGACAACTCGGCGCTGGGCGCGATCCATTTTAACGAACAAATTTATGCCAAGGACAAACCGGTTACCTTGCAAAGCACCACAATTAATTGGCGACGACAACCTCAAGAAAATCTGGTTTCATTGTTTATTGAAGAGGAACGAGTTGCTCAGGCGCTGATTAATTTGCCTCCCGCGAAAAGCGAGCAGGCGACTTTTGAGTTCATTCCGCTGAATTCCGGGATTTTGAGTGGCTATTTACAGATTGCGGATGATAATCTGGCGGTTGACAATCGGCGTTTCTTCGTCTTGAATATTCCTGCGACTTTACGCATTTTGGTCGTGGGTAGTCAAGCAACCGACGGCGATTATATTATGAAAGCATTGCAAGCCAATCCCGATCAGATGATTGAAGCCCGCTTTACTACCAGCGAATATCTCGGTAATGAAATTCTAAACAGTTACGACGGCATAATTTTCACTGAGGTTGTCAGTCTAAGTTCAGTCAGCCAGAAAAACCTTAGCGAGTACTTGCAAAATGGCGGTGGCATATTGC